>WNFV01001567.1_pt1 | contig 81181 bp, 77 predicted proteins | sample 5400101 | NCBI WGS metagenome assembly WNFV01 (sample SAMN13153361, study PRJNA577476) | soil metagenome | isolation source: 115 cm soil or saprolite under grassland replicate 1 | place: USA:California | collected 2016-06-15
CTGACACAGCGTCGACACCAGCCGACGCGCTCCCCCCGCCGCAAACACCAGCCCCCCAGCCGCGGGCAGTCTCCGCCTGCGCACTTGACAAACGCCACTCCATATCAACCTCCGGCCTGTGGGACCAACGGCAGGTTGTGAGCCTTGGACCTCTCATCCTGCGTCCCGTTCAAAGGCCGGAGGCTAAGCGACGCGTAGCGGTTTTAGCGGCAGGCGTACTGATGTGGGCGCGGACGCTTCAGCGCCCGTGCCCGCACGGTTGACATCAATCGCCAACCGTCCCTCCCAATAAGAGTGGGCGGGCTCTGCCCGCCCACGTTCCCCGCGAAGCGGCGTACCCAAGTCTGGGCGAAAGCGTGAGCTTTCGCTCAGTTTCCGGGAGCTACACTCATCGCATGGCGCAAGCGCCTGTTCTCCCACGTGGTTTCGAGCTGCCACTCGAGCCCAGACTGCCTCGGGTCGGGTCGGTTGACGCCGTCGCGCTCGAAGAACGCGCTGCCTCGTTGGCGAAACGGTCGATCAAGAAGGACGCCAAGGTCTTTGCGCTCGAGCTTGCGGTGCGAATGATGGATCTGACGACACTCGAAGGGCAGGACACGCCGGGGAAGGTGGCGGCGCTGGCATCGAAGGCGATCCGACCCGATCCGAGCGACGCCGGTATCCCCTCGGTTGCAGCGATCTGCGTCTACCCGAATCTCGTTCCCTCCGCGGTTGCTCGCGTCGAAGGGACGAGCGTGAAAGTGGCCTCGGTCGCAACGGCGTTCCCCTCGGGCCAATCGCCGATCGAGACGAAGCTCGAGGAGGTGCGCTGGGTCGTCGAGCACGGCGCCGACGAGGTCGACATGGTGATCGACCGCGGCGCGTTCCTCTCGGGACGCTACACGAAGGTGTACGACGAGATCGTCCAGGTGAAGGAAGCGTCCGGCGACGCGCACCTGAAGGTGATCCTCGAGGTGGCCGAGCTGGGAACGTACGACAACGTCCGACGGGCTTCGCTCCTGGCGATGGCTGCCGGCGCCGACTTCATCAAGACGTCGACGGGCAAGCTCCCCGGGGCGGCCACGCTGCCGGTAACCCTTTGCATGCTCGAGGCGATCCGCGACGTGTACGAGGAGACGGGCCGCATGGTCGGGATGAAGCCTGCGGGCGGGATCCGCCAGGCGAAGCAGGCGGTGCAGTACCTCGTGCAACTGCACGAGACGCTCGGCGTTGACTGGCTGACGCCGGACCTCTACCGCCTGGGCGCATCGTCCCTGCTCAACGACGTCCTGATGCAACTCCGGAAGGAAAAGACCGGCGCCTACCAGAGCCCGGATTACTTCACCATTGACTGACCTCGAGCGAAAGAAGGATCGCACCCCGGTTCCAAAGGAGTGGGCGTATGCGCCCGCCCCGGAGTCGCGTGACGTCGTCACCCTCGACGACCGGTACGGACACTTCGTCGGCGGTAAGTGGCTCGAGCCGACCGAGACCTATACGACCATCTCGCCGGCGACCGAGGAGCCGCTCGCCGAGGTCGGTCAGGCCACGCCCGAGGAGGTGGAAGCCGCCGTCGCCGCGGCGCGTGACGCATTCGAGAACGGCTGGTCCGGCATCTCGGCTGCGGAGCGCGCGAAGTACCTCTTCCGCATCGCGCGCATCCTCCAGGAGCGATCCCGCGAGTTCGCCGTGCTCGAGTCGCTCAACGGCGGCAAGCCGATCAAGGAATCGCGCGACGTCGATCTGCCGCTCGCGGCGGCACACTTCTTCTACTACGCGGGCTGGGCCGACAAGCTCGAGTACGCGTTTCCGAACCGCCGGCCCCGACCGGTCGGCGTAGCCGGTCAGATCATCCCGTGGAACTTCCCGCTGCTGATGCTCTCCTGGAAGATCGCGCCTGCGCTGGCCGCGGGCAACACGGTTGTGCTCAAGCCCGCCGAGACGACCCCGCTGTCGGCACTGTTGTTCGCCGACGTGCTGCGACAGGCCGAATTGCCGCCGGGTGTCGTGAACATCGTCACCGGTGACGGGCGCACGGGCGCTGCGCTGGTGAAGTCGGAGGGCGTCGACAAGATCGCCTTCACCGGTTCCACCGAGGTCGGCAAGGCGATCCAGCGCGAGCTCGCGGGAACCGGGAAAAAGCTCACGCTCGAGCTCGGCGGCAAGGCCGCGAACATCATCTTCGACGACGCTGCGCTCGACCAGGCCGTCGAGGGGATCGTCAACGGCATCTACTTCAACCAGGGGCACGTCTGCTGCGCCGGCTCGCGCCTCCTCGTGCAGGAATCGATCTACGAGCCCGTCGTCGAGAAGCTGAGGCGACGCCTCACGACGCTTCGCGTGGGCGACCCGTTGGACAAGAACACCGACGTTGGCGCAATCAACTCGAAGCCGCAGCTCGAAAAGATCCGTGAGCTGGTCGAATCCGGCGAGCAGGAAGGTGCCGAGATCTACCAGCCGCCGTGCCGGCTGCCGGAGAAGGGTTACTGGTTCGCGCCGACAGTGTTCACGAACGTTGCGCAGAGCTACCGCATCGCGCAGGAGGAGATCTTCGGGCCCGTGCTCTCCGTCCTCACCTTCCGCACGCCCGAGGAGGCAGTCGAGAAGGCAAACAACACGCCGTACGGACTCAGCGCAGGTGTCTGGACCGAGAAAGGCTCGCGCATTCTCTGGATGGCTGAGCGTCTCCGGGCCGGGGTCGTGTGGGCGAACACGTTCAATCGTTTCGATCCGTCGTCACCGTTCGGCGGCTACAAGGAATCAGGCTTCGGCCGCGAGGGCGGACGGCACGGTCTCGAGCCCTATCTCGCCTTCGACAAAAGCGAGCCCTTTGGTGGCTGACAGGCTGCCGGTCAAGAAGACCTACAAGCTCTTCATCGGGGGAGCTTTCCCGCGTTCCGAGTCGGGGCGCACCTACGAGGCCGAGGGGCAGAACGTTGCCCGCGCCTCGCGGAAAGACGTCCGCGACTCGGTGCGCGCGGCGCGAGCGGTCTGGCCCAAGTGGGCGGGCATGACCGCCTACAACCGGGGCCAGGTTCTCTACCGCCTGGCCGAGATGATCGAGGCTCGAACCTCCGAGTTCGCCGAGGTCACCAGCGGCCGCGACGAGGTCGAGCGGACCGTCGATCGGATCGTCTGGTACGCCGGGTGGGCGGACAAGCTGGCACAGGTGCTCGGCTCGTCGAATCCGGTGGCAGGCCCGTACTTCAACTTCACCGTTCCCGAGCCCACCGGAGTCGTCGCGGTCCTCGCGCCCGACGAGCCGCCGCTGCTCGGGCTCGTCTCGCGCGTCCTCCCGGCCCTGACCGGCGGGAATGCCGTGGTCGCGGTCGCCTCGGAGACGCACCCGCTGGCAGCCATCGAGCTCGCCGAGGCGCTCGCCACGTCCGACGTTCCGGGCGGGGCGGTCAATCTCCTGACGGGTTATCGCAATGAGCTGGCGCCCTGGCTCGCCTCGCACATGGACGTCAACGCCCTCGACATCACGGGGGCCGACGGGGCCTCGGCCGAGCTCGAGCGCGCGGCGGCCGACAACGTGAAGCGCGTCGTGCGAGGCGACCCCGACTCTCAGAGCCCATGGGAGATCGCCTCGTTCCTCGAGCTCAAGACCGTCTGGCACCCGGTCGGCCAGTAGATACTTCAGGCCGTGAGAGGCGAGCGCCGGTTCAGCCTGGCGATATCGGAGGGTGAGGGGATCTCGGTGATCGTCGACGTCGGCGATCCCGAATCCGCCCGCGCCGCCGCGGCCCACGGTGCCGAAGCGATCGTGGTGCGCGGCGACGTCGGCGACCTGCGCGCAGTAACGGAGCTGCCGATTCTCTGGCGGGCAGCGGGATCACCGACGGAGGCCGCACTTGCAGGTGCCGATGCTTGGCTCGTGGCGGTCGAAGATGCGGGCGAGGACGAAGAGTGGCTCGCACGCCAGCACGCGGAGGCAGTGGAGCTGGGGCTCGACTTCGTCGTCGAGGTCCGGAGCGAGGAGCAGCTCGAGCTCGCGCTCGACCGTCTCGATCCAGAAATCTTCCTGCTGGCTGCGAGGGACGGGCTGGACACGGACGCCTTGAGTCAGGCGCTCGAGCTCCTACCGGACATACCGGCGGGCAAGCTCGCGGTCGCGGACGTCGGAGTGTCGAGCCGCGAGCAAGTGGACGAGCTCGAGCGGGCGGGAGTCGATGCGGTCATCGTCGGAGCGCGAAACGTCGCCGAGCTCGTCGGTGACGCACCACCCCAGGTCTAAACCCGCCGACGTGGTCGACCGCTGGGCCGACACCCGGTGGGGCGGTCTCGGGACGGCGCTTGCGGCAATCCTCGCCGGCGCGGCGACGATTCGCCTCGTCGGCATCCAGTACGGGCTTCCGTTCGGGAACCTCCTCAATCCCGACGAGGAGTCGATCGTGCCGCGCGCATGGAAGCTCGTGCACGGAGGCGGCGGCGACCCGCATTGGTTCGACTACCCGACGCTGCTGATGTACGTCAACGCGCCGTTCCAGCTCTGGCAGGACGAGCCGTCGTATCTGACCGCGCGAATCGTGGGAGTGGTGCTCGCCCTGGGGGCGATCGCCGCCGCCTGGTGGCTCGGCCGCCGCGCGTTCGGGACGCCGGCAGCGGGAGTCGTCGCCGCCGCCGTGGTCGCCGTGTGCACGATCCACGTCGCGTATTCGCATGCCGCGGTGACGGACGTACCGCTGACGCTGGGCGTCGCGGTGGCTCTCGCGCTGCTCGTGGCAGGCCGGCTCGAGCTTGCGGGCATCGCAATCGGTCTCGCGATGGGCTTCAAGTACCCGGGCGTCTTCCTGCTCGTCCCACTGGTCGTCGCCGGTTGGAAGCGGTGGGGCCGGCTCGCGGTCTCCGGCCTGCTGGCGGTGGCGGCCTTTCTCGCCTCGAGTCCGTTCATCGTCGTGCACGGCCACCAGGCATGGCACGAGGCCTTTCGCGTGCAGCGACTCGCGCGTGACGGCTGGCTCGGCTTCGAGCACGACCACATCGCGCCGATTGCCTTTGTCGGGAGGCTCTGGGAAGGGCTCGGCCCCGCGCTCATCGTGTGTGGAATCGGCCTCGTCTTCGCGCTTGTCCGCCGCACGCGTGCCGATCTGGTCCTGGCGTCGTTCGTCATCGTCTACTTCGCCGACTTGCTGACGCTGAGCGCGCACTTCGATCGCTACGTGCTTCCGCTCGTGCCCGCCCTCGGAGCGCTCGCCGGCCGCATGCGTTCGCTCGCACCGGTGACGCTGCTGTTGCTCGTCGTGCCCCTGACGTGGTCGATTCGCGACACGAAACAGCTGACTCGCACCGACACGCGGATCGTCGCGCATCGGTGGGTCGAGCAACACATCCAGGCCGGGACGCGCATCGCGGCAGAACCGTCGACGCCGACCTTCGAGCGGCTGGAGGTGCTGCACTTGCTCCTGCCGGGGCCGAAGCGCGGGTTCGACCCGAACCGCGATCTCGCGCGTCTTCGCCGCCTCGGCATCCGGGACGTCGTCGTCACTGGAGCAGTGACGGACAGGGTGCTCGCTGCGCGCGATCAGTATCCACGCGAGGCTCGCTTCTATGACGACCTCCGGAGCCGCGCGAAGCTTGTGTACTACCTCGAGCCCGGCGACGGCCTCGCGGGCCCGTGGGTTGCGGTCTACCGTCTAGATACGTAGGAGCGGGCGTGTGAGGCAGGTCGGCCCGCCGTCGCCCTTGCGGGAGATCTCGTCGCCGCGGTAGACGCCCACGCCGACGCCTGCCCGCTCGAGCCGCTTCCTCGTCTCTTTATTCCCCTCGAGAGCCAGCGCGACGCGAGGTGCGAGGGCGAGCACGTTCGCGCCCATCGTCTCGAACTCGTCGTCGGGAACCTCGACGATCCGAATCTCGAGCTCCTGGAGCAGTTGCACCAGACGGACGGGGAGCAGTGGCAGGTACGCGACGACGAGGTCGTCGTCCAGCGGGCTCAACAGCGAGAGCAGATGCAGGACGATGTCGGAGCCATGCAGGTGCGGCAGGTCGAATGCGAGCACTTCCACGCCGGGCAGCGCGTTGCGCAACGCCTGGATGCCGTCGTCGTTCGTGCGATACCCGCGGCCGACGAGCAGCGTGCTCTCGTCGAGCCAGATCGCGTCGCCGCCGTCGGCCGATGCGGGAGCCTCGAGTCGGGCGGCGATCGGCACGCCCGCGTGTTCGAAGTCTGTCGCGATTGCGTCCATCTCCATCAGCCGGCCCTCCTTTCCCGGCCGCAGAACGATCGCGCCGCGGTCGGAGACGATCGCAGGGTCGAAGACGTAGATCGCGTCGGGATCGCTTGGAAGCGGAGTGTCGGCCAGCACGATCTCCGCGCCGCCGGCAGCGAGTGCGTTGCAGAAAGACTCGTGCTCTTCCGCGAGCTTGCCGACATCCGGCTTCGAGCGCCAGCCGTACTCGCGCCAGGTCGCGAACCCCGCCGCGCGCGGCGGGCGGACGAGCACCCGCCGCAGAGTCTCCGTCATGTTTTGCCCGCCGAAGAGCTGTGACGACGGCAACCCTCTACCCGAAGAACGCCTGCGCAACCGACCACCACTCGGCGGGCACGGTCTTGAGCTCGGCGGTCGCCTCCGCGAGCGACACGTCGACGATCTCGTCGCCGTGCAACGCGGCCATCCGGCCGAACTTCCTCGCCTCGACCAGGTCGGCTGCCTTGAGCCCGTAGCGCGTCGCGAGCACGCGGTCGCGCGGAGTGGGGGACCCGCCGCGCTGCACGTGGCCGAGCACCGTCACCCGCGTCTCGTAACCGGTTCGCGTCTCGATCTGGCGTGCAAGCGCTGCCCCGACGCCCCGTTCCGACAGGCTGACATGGCCGAACTGGTCGACGTCCTGCGCGTCACTCATGCCTTCGAGTTCGTATCCCTCCGAGACGACGACGATCGAAAAGTCCTTGCCGCGCTCGTGCCGGCGGCGGAGCTCCTTGCAGGCGTCGTCGATCGACACCGGCTGCTCGGGGATCAGGATCATGTCCGCGCCGCCGGCGATTCCGCTCACCACTGCGATCCAGCCGGTGTGGCGGCCCATCACTTCGACGACCATCACGCGGTTGTGCGACTCCGCAGTCGTGTGGAGCCGGTCGATTGCCTCGGTTGCGACCGTGACCGCTGTGTCGAAGCCAAACGTGTAGTCGGTCGCGGAGAGGTCGTTGTCGATCGTCTTCGGAACGCCAACCACGGGGAAGCCATGGTCCTTGTGGAGACGGGCCGCAACGCCGAGGGTGTCCTCGCCGCCGATCGCGACCAGGGCGTCGAAGCCCTCGCGCTGGAAGTTCGCGAGCACCTTCTCGACTCCGCCGTCGACTTTGAATGGATTCGTCCGGGTGGTACGGAGAATCGTCCCGCCGCGCGGAAGCAAGCCGGAGATCTCACGTGGGCCGAGCGGGGCGAGCAGGCCCTCGACCAGTCCCTTCCAGCCTTCGAGGACGCCGACGACCTCGCCGTCCCGCGTCATAACCCGCCGTCCTGCGGCACGGATGACCGCATTCAGCCCTGGGCAGTCTCCGCCCCCGGTCAGGATTCCGACTTTCATGCGCCGATCGTAGAGAAGTCGGCTTCAGGGCTACGATGTGACCGCGCCGAAGTGGCGGAATTGGCAGACGCGCCGGACTCAAAATCCGGTGAGGGAAACCTCGTGTGGGTTCAAGTCCCACCTTCGGCACTGGCTCAGGGAGCGGATAGCTCCGACAGATGATCATGCGACCACTAGCCCTGACACTTGGAGTCGCCTACCTCCTTGCAAACGTGGGCGCCGCCTTGCTAATCACCTTCTTTGCGACGTTTCCGTTCGAGAATCAGTCACCCGAGGACCGGGCCGCCCTCGCTTGGCTGATACCAGTCGGAGCGGGGTTGGCTTTCCTCGCCATCATCACCTTGATCGCTCTAGTCGCGCGCCATCGCGGCTCGGCGCTCGTGGCCTTTGCTCTCGGAGCAGGCCTTGCTGTGTTCCTTCTGGCGTGGGCCGTTCGCGTATCGGATCACAGCGACGGGAAGCTCGTGGCTTGGACACTGGCGATCGAGTTGACCGGTTTCGGAGCGGTCTCCCTCGATAGCGGGGGGCGAACGGAGAGTTAGCTTCTGCCATTCCTTTGCCACGCTCCCCGTACGGGCTGTAGCGAAGGCGAACGAGCGGCGCTCAACTGAGCCGATTTCGGACCGGCAAGCTCGACACGAGCTGGACTCGAATTCGCTGAGGGAAACCTCGTGTGGGTTCAAGTCCCACCTTCGGCATCGCCTTGGTACGGCCATTCCAGCGGTTCCGGGTTGCTCGGGGCCTGGAATGCCTCGATACTGCCCATCTTGCGGGTAATGCTCAGTGACCGTGCGACGGCAGCCGGCTGCGGCGGAAAGAAGAGCTCGAGTGGCGGCGGAGGGAACGTTACGGCACTGCCGGCAGCGTCTTGCTCACCGCTCGAGTACAAGGGCGAAGGAGATCCCGACGTGCTGATCGCGACGGACTTCCCGATGCAGGGAAGCTCGCGCACACAGACGCTGCAGATCGTCGGGGCAGCGCGCCTGCTGCTCGATCAGCAGGACTGGAAGGCCGGCGACCACAAGGTCGCGCTTCAGGTCTGCGATGACTCGACGGCACAGGCGGCGAAATGGGATCCCGACAAGTGCAGCCGCAACGCCCACGCGTACGCCCAGAACGAATCGCTCGTCGGCGTTGTCGGGACGTTCAACTCCGGTTGCGCCGCGATCGAGATCCCGGTGCTGAATCAGGCGCCTGGCGGAGGGCTGTTGCTGTTTTCCCCGGCCAACACGTATGGGTGTCTGACCGAGCCTTGCGCCGGCAACGAGCCGGAGAAGTACTACCCGAGCGGCAAGCGCAACTACGCCCGCGTCGCGCCCAGCGATCCGAACCAGGGCGCGGTGATGGCCGAGTTCGCAAAGGCGCAGGGCGTCAACAGCATCTACATCCTGAATGACAAGGAGGCCTACGGTCTCGGCGTCGCCAAGAACTTCAGAGGCGCGGCCGAAGCCCTGGGGATGAAGGTCACGGGCTTCTCGGCCTATGACCCGAAGCAGGCGAACTTCCGGGCGATCTTCACCCGGATCAAGGCGACGAATCCGGACGGCATCTTCATCGGTGGGCTCGTCGACGAGAACTCGGGGCAGCTGATCAACGACAAGGTCACCGTGCTCGGACCCAACACCGGAGTGAAGCTGTTCCTTCCCGACGGCTTCACGACGGACGCAGTGTTCCAGCGCAGCGAAGGCGGAACCCCGAACGCCAAGGACGCCTTCTTCAGCGTGGCCGGAGTCGGGATCGACAAGTACACCGGCGCCGCGCAGACGTTCATCAACGACTTCAAGAAGACCATTCCGGGGAAGGCGGTCGACCCGTACGCCATCCTCGGAGCCCAGGCAGCGCGGGTTGTTCTGGATGCGATCGCGAACTCCGACGGCAGCCGTCAGAGCATCATCGACGAGGTCTTCAAGACCAAGATCGACAACGGTCTGATCGGCAGCTTCGAGATCAACGAGAACGGCGACATCACCGGTGCGAAGGGTGCCGCCCTCCTCTTCACGATCTACAAGGGCACGAACAAGCTCGTGACCTTCAAGACCGCAGCGCCCAAGGCGAACCTCGTAGAGGCCGCCCGCAAGGCAGCGGCAGGCTAGGCACGCAGCTCGTCCCGGGGGAAGGCAACACCTTCCCCCGGGACAGTCTTAGAATCGGCCAATCGCGGCCCCAACCCAGACCCCCTCGTGGCTTACCGCGCTCGCGGACCGGCGACCGAGCGCGACGTCGATCATCGGGATCGGCTTTGTCGTACTGCTGTGCGTCTGGCTCGTGATCAACCTGATCAAGACGCCGAGTGACTTCTTCACGGTCCTCCTGATCGGCATCACGACGGGCTCGGTCTATGCGCTGATCGCACTCGGGTACACGCTCGTGTACGGCATCCTGCAACTGATCAATTTCGCGCACGGCGATGTCTTCGCGTTGACAGGCCTCGTCTCGAGCACCTTCATCGTCTCCCTCTTTGGGCTCGACGAGACGTCTTCCGCGCTCGCGATCCTCGCCGGCCTGCTCGCGACACTCGTGATCGTCGTTGCCTTCGGGGCGCTGATGAACGCCACCATCGAGTTCTTGGCCTACCGCCGCCTGCGTCAGGCGCCGCGTCTCGCGGTCTTGATCACAGCAGTCGGCATGTCCTTCATCGTCCAGAACATCTCGCTGGCGATCTTCGGCGTGAACTTCCGCAGCATCCCGCCGCTGGTCTCCGAGGGGAACGTCTTCAAGATCGGCGACGTCTCCTACCAGTGGAACCAGTTGTTCGCCGTGCTGGCGACCGTCCCGATCCTGATTGTGCTGACGTGGCTCGTCCAGTCGACCCGCCACGGCAAGGCGATGCGCGCGACCTCGCAGGACACCGACGCGGCGGCGATCATGGGCGTCAACGTCAACCGAACGATCTCGTTCACTTTCCTCCTCGCAGGGGGTCTGGCCGGCGTCGGTGGGCTGCTGTACCTGATCGAGTTCAACATCCGCTACGACACCGGGTTCGAGCTCGGTTTGATTGCGTTCACGGCCGCGGTGCTCGGAGGCATCGGCAATCTGTCGGGTGCAGTTCTCGGCGCCCTCCTGATCGGCCTGATCCAGGCTTTCAACGAAGGTCTCTCGTGGCTCGCTCCCGGCAGTGACTGGACACGCTCGATCGTCTTCGGAATCCTGATTGCGATCCTCGTCTTCCGCCCTGAAGGCCTGTTGGGCGAACGTACTCCGGAGGGGGCGTAAGTGATGCGCGAGAGACTCCGCTCACTGAGTCGACTGGAGCCCGTCGACAACGTGTTCAAGGCGTGGCGCCGTGTGCCGGACCGCATCCGAGGCTCAATCCCCGTGCTCGCGATCGTGACGCTGGCCGCGACGTACCCCTACTACGTGTCGAGCCTGCCGACCGACGTCCCCGTGATCCTGGCATTTCCCGACGTCGGAGCCGGCGTGACGATCCTCGTCTTCGTCGTGATGGCCGTCGGGCTGAATGTCGTCGTCGGTTACGCCGGCCTGTTGGACCTCGGCTATGTCGCCTTCTACGCAATCGGCGCGTACACGGCCGGCTGGCTCGCCTCCGGGCAGTTCGAGCAGGTGCGCTTCCACTTCGGCTCGGTCGGGATCTCCAGAGAAGCACAGGGAATTCACATCTCCGTTTGGCTCGTCCTGCTCTGTGCAGGGCTCATTACTGCGCTCGGCGGGATCCTGATCGGACTGCCCACCCTGCGTCTTCGAGGCGACTACCTTGCGATCGTCACGTTGGGCTTCGGCGAGATCATTCCGCAGTTCGTCCGCAATGCCGACAGCCTGCACGGATTCGATCTGACACACGGGACGTTCGGGATCAGCCCGATCGACTCACCGGGATTCGGCGAAGGCTTGAACGGTGCTGTCGGCCTGCCGGTGTCGTTCGCGCAGTCGTTCGACCGGGCGCGCCTTTTCTACTGGGCCGCGCTCGGTGTCCTGCTCATCACCGTCTTCTGCTGTTACCGCCTGCGCGACTCGCGGCTCGGGCGCGCCTGGATCGCCATCCGAGAGGACGAGACCGCCGCGGGAGCGATGGGCATCCCGCTCATGCGCACCAAGACCTGGGCCTACGCGATCGGCGCGTTCTTCGGGGGCGTCGCGGGCGCGTACGTCGCCAGCTTCAACTCCGGCGCGTTCCCGAGCCAGTTCCACTTCAACATCTCGATCTTCCTGCTCTGCATGGTGATTCTTGGGGGGATGGGAAGCCTTTGGGGCGTCGTCATCGGCGGAGCGATCCTCGCGTGGCTGAACGTCGAAGGGCTCGCGAACATCGGCGCCTGGGCCAACGCGCACACACCGCTCAACGTGGAGGTCGCGAAGTACGAGTTCGGGATTTACGGAGTCATCATCGTCCTGATGATGCTGTTCCGCCCGGTCGGTCTCATTCCGGAGCGGCGGCGTAAGCGCGAGCTCGAGGAAGCGACGCACGGCCCGATCGACGATCCTCTGTACGACCACCGTGACCAGGACGAGCCGACGAGTACGAGGGCCTAGGAATGGCTGACGACCTTCTCACCGTCGACAGCGTCCGCAAGGAGTTTGGCGGGCTGCTCGCCGTCTCGGACCTCGATTTCACCATTCCCGTGGGGTCGATCGTCAGTCTCATCGGGCCGAACGGAGCAGGCAAGACGACGTTCTTCAACATGCTCACAGGCGTGTACAAGCCGACCTCGGGCAAGGTCGTGTTCGACGGCACCGACGTGACCGGCAAGCCGCCCCATGCGATCACGAAGCTCGGCATCGGCCGAACGTTCCAGAACATCAGGCTGTTCCCGCAGATGACGGCGCTCGAGAACGTTCTGGTGGGAATGCACTCGCGCCTGAAGGGTGGAATCCTCGGCTCGATCTTCGGGACGCCGCGTGTGCGACACGAGGAGCGTGATGCGCACGAGAAGGGTCGCGCACTCCTGCGCTACGCAGGCCTGGGCCGTGTCGACGACGAGCTCGCCGAGAATCTCTCCTACGGAGACCAGCGCCGCCTCGAGCTCGCGCGTGCGCTCGCGACCGAGCCGAAGCTTCTTCTTCTCGACGAGCCCACGGCCGGAATGAACCCACAGGAGACGAAATCCTTCACCGACTTTCTCGCGAAGCTCCGCACTGAGCGGCCGATCACGATCCTCCTGATCGAGCACGACATGAAGGTCGTGATGGGTATCTCCGAGCGGGTCACCGTGCTCGACTACGGCGAGAAGATCGCCGAGGGAACGCCGGGCGAGATCCAAAAGAACGAGCGCGTCATCGAGGCATATCTCGGCAAGGCGGCGCTCACGTGACCGGCAAGTCCGGAGGTGACGGCGCGCTGCTGCGCGTCGAAGACGTCCACACTTACTACGGCTCGATCGAGGCGTTGAAAGGGATCTCGCTCGAGGTTCACGAAGGCGAGATCGTCACTTTGATCGGTGCGAACGGGGCGGGGAAGTCCACGACGCTCCGTTCGATCAACGGCCTGAATCATCCGCGGCGGGGATCGATCCACTTCCGCGGGCGGGACATCACGCGCGACCCGCCACACGACATCGTGCGCCGCGGGATCTCCCAGTCTCCGGAAGGCCGCAAGCTCTTTTCGCGGATGTCGGTGCTCGAGAACCTCGAAATGGGGGCCTTCCAGCGGTCCGACCGGTCGGAGCTGGGAGGCGACCTCGAGCGCGTCTACTCGCTCTTTCCGAGGCTCGCGGAACGGAAGCAGCAGCGCGCCGGCACCCTCTCGATGATGGCGCTCGACGTCGCCAACCGCGGCTATGTGCTCGAGACCGGCACGGTTGCTCTCGCCGACGATGCGAAGGCGCTACGCCGCAACGAGCAGGTGAGGAAGTCGTACCTCGGCGAGACCGATTAGCACTCCGAACACCCTCTAGCCCGAGCCGACTCGCAACGGGAAGTAGGGCGGCGAGAGGAGGAAGCCGATTCGTGGCGGGCGCTCCGTCCACCCGCGAGCCATCGTCAGCGCCGGTCCGACCCCGTGGGTCGGGACGAAGCCGAGTTGCCGGGCAGCACCGTGATCGCGACACCCCGCGATGATCACGTGTCCGAGCCGTCCAAGTGCGGGCCGGCAGCCGTCCCAGTCCACGAAAGGCAGCAGTGGATGGACGGAGCGTCCGGCGCGGTAGGCCTCGAGCGCGCGAGGATCGGCCGCGGCGACACCTTCGGCCTCGGCGAGCGCGGTGTTGTCCGGCCCAGTGGCGCGCGTCGCCGCGAAGACAGCACGGTACGGCTGCTGCGTGGGATGCGTGAAGTGACGCTGGAAGTGGTGGAGGAGGATCGCGGTGCCTCCCTCTGCGAGCGGAAAGGAGTCGCGCCAGAGCCGCAGCGCCAGCCCGAGCCCGAGGTACGCGCCGAGGAGGGGGTTCGGGCGTTCGCGCGGGAGGTACGGGGTCGTCCGCGGTACGCCGATGCAGATGGCGTCGAGCTCGCGGTCGAGCGTGACGCCCCGCAGCTCGACGCCGCGCAGCAGCGCTTCGGTATGAGCGACGGACGGGGGGCCCGCGAACGCGGCGGCGACCGTGCGTTCCAGGGGCACCGAACGCAAGACGTACGAGCGCAGCAGCTCGGGTAGCACTCGGAAGAGATGACGGAACGGCGAACGCACGACGCGCTCCAGCGCCTGAGCCTCGTACGGGTAACCGCCAAGGGTGCCGCCGAAGCGCGGATGGTTGAGAACGAGCGAGGCACCGATGACCGGAACGCGGCGCGTCAGCGCGCGCTCGATCTCGAGCCCCAGCCGCCAGCCCTGCGATGCAGACGTCTCGAGCAACGAATACGCGCCGGCGGCGCGTAGCACCTCGGTCCCGGCCGCGCCAAGGAGTGCGGCCGGTCCGCCGTGCAGCACGGTCTCGGCGGCGGTGACCACCACGACGACGTCGGTGCGAACGAGTGCGGGGTGGACGCGAAGCGGGATCGAGCCGGCAGTGCCGATCTCGACGAGATCCTCGCGCTCGGCGTCGTGCACCTCGACGTGACCGTGAAAGCGCCGGGCGAACTCCGGTGAGACCAGTGTCTCGAGTTGCTCGTTCCCCGCGCGCCGCGCGAGCCCGCCGGCGACGAGCAGGGTCTGGTACCCGGTCGAAATGCCCAACCGCTCGAGCTCTGCAACGGCCGCGGCGATTGCAGACTGGCGCGGATCGCGCTCCGAGCCCGGCAGCGGCAGGTGTGGTGGCTCGACGACGATCGTCGCGCGTGCCCCACGCGATACGAGCGCTTCGAGCGGATCACCGGCAAGAGGGAAGCGCAGCGCGTCGCGGACCGCCGCGCCGACGTCCGCGACGAAGTCTCCAGGCGGAGGCGGTTGCAGGACGATCGCATCCTCGTCCGCCGTCACCACGACGAGCCGAGACCCGGCGAGCAGTGGGATCCGCGTCACGGCCGCCGGTGACTCAGGGCAGCTTCGGAAATTGGGTGAATCTCTAGCTCTCGCATCGGCGCTGGACGATAGCGTTGGCCCGATGTCACCAAAGACGCTCACGGGGGCTGAGCTCCAGCTCGACGACGGCCCGGTGCGCGATGCCGAGCTCTTCCTCGTGGACGGAAACAACCTCGCCTACCGGGCGTTCTTCGCCCTGCCCGAGGAGCTGGCAACCACCGAGGGCTTCCCGACGAATGCGCTCCTCGGGTTCACGAACATGCTGTTCAAGCTCCTTTCGGATTACAAGCCGAAAGGCGTCGCGGTCGCGTGGGACACCCGTCCGGCCCAGCGGCTGGGGGTGGCTTCCGACTACAAGGCCGACCGGCGCCCGACGCCGGATCTGCTCTCCGAGCAGTTCCCGTTCTTCCGGCCGATCGTGGAGGCGTTCGGCTACCGCAACCTGGAGTTCGAAGGCTGGGAGGCCGACGACGTCATCGCCACGCTCGCGACACGTGCGGACGAGGCCGGGATCAGGACGGCGATCGTGTCCACCGACAGGGATGCCTTCCAGCTCGTCTCCGAGAACGTCAGCCTGATGATGACGCCGCGCGGAGTGTCCGATGTCCAGGTCTACACGCCCGATCGTGTGGAGGCGCGCTACGGAATCCGGCCCGATCAGATTCCGGATTTCATCGGGTTGAAGGGGGACACGTCGGACAACATTCCGGGAATTCCCGGTATCGGCGACAAGACCGCCGGCCAGTTGATCGCCCAGTACGGCTCGCTCGAAGAAGTGATCGAGCACGCCGACGAGCTCTCGCCCGCGCGGCGTAAGAACATCACCGAGCTCGCCGAGCAGGCGCGGCAATCCAAGGCGCTGGCGACGATGCAGCGCGATCTCGATCTCGGCTGCGATCCCGCCGAGCTCGTGCTGCTGCCGCCCGACCGCTCCGAACTGCGCGAGATGTTCCGGCGCTTCGAGTTCCGCAACTTGCTCGGGCGCGTCGACATTCTGGACGAAGCTGTGCCTGCGCAACCGATGCGTGTCGAGGGCACACAGGTTGCGTGGCGTGGGGGGGAGCTGCCGGAGGTGCGCGGCCATGCATCGCTCGCGATCCGGGACGGTCGCTTCGCGCTCGCACAGGACGACGGCGTCATCGTCGGTGATTGGGAGGCAGGTCTCGAGCGCCGCCTCGACGAGGCAGAGCTCGTTGCGCACGACTTCAAGGCCTTGCCGCGCCTGACGATGGAGCCGGCGGAGGACACGATGCTGCTCGCGTACCTGATCGAGCCGGGGCGCGCGGGGTACGAGCTCGACGACCTTGCCCAGGAGTACGGCGTCGAGCCCATTCCCTTCCCGGCGGTCGACGACGAGACGGCTGCGCTCGTACGTCATGCAGAAATCCCACGGAGGCTCGCGCCGGCGATGCTGGAACGCGTCCGCGAACGCGGCGCAGAGGATCTCTATCGGACCATCGAGCTCCCGTTGACCGCAGTGCTCGCGGCGATGGAAGACGCGGGCGTCAAGATCGACACGTACCGCATGGGTGAGATCACCGCCCGCCTCGCCGACCGTGTCGAGGAGCTCGAAGCGAGGGCGTACGAGCTCGGGGGCGAGGAGTTCATGCTGGGCTCGACGCAGCAGGTTGCGCGCATCCTGTTCGAGAAGCTGCAGCTGACGCCGGGCCGCAAGGGCAAGACGGGTTACTCCACGGATACCCGCGTGCTCCGTTCGATCCGCGACGAGCACGAGATCGTGGCGGTGATCGAGGAGTGGCGCGAGTACTCGAAGCTGCTCAACACCTACCTCGGGCCGCTGCCGTCCCTGCTCTCCGAAGCGGACGCCCGCCTGCACACCACCTTCAATCAGACGGTCGCATCGACGGGGCGGCTTTCTACGACGAACCCCAACCTGCAGGCGATCCCGATCCGTACGGATCTCGGCAAGGAGATCCGCTCGGCGTTCGTGCCGGAGTTCGGCTCGCGCCTGCTGTCGGCTGACTACTCGCAGATCGAGCTGCGCATCCTTGCGCACGTGTCCGGCGAGCCGAAGCTGCGCGAGGCTTTTGCTCGAGGCGAAGACATCCACACCGCCACCGCCGTCGAGGTGCTCGGGAAGGAACCTTCGGAGCTGACGTCTGGTGATCGCTCGATCGCGAAGATGATCAACTTCGGAATCGTCTACGGAATCTCGGCGTTCGGGCTCTCGGAGAATCTCGAGATTCCGCGCGACGAGGCGCAGCGGTACATCGATGCGTACCTCGCGCGCTTCCCGCTCGTGCAGGACTTCATCCAGCGAACGATCGAGCAGGCGAAGCGCGACGGTTATGCGACGAGCTTGCTCGGACGGCGCCGGCCGACGCCGGAGATCCGCGCCTCCAACCGGGCGACTCGTTCGCTGGGTGAGCGTCTCGCGGTCAACTTCGTCATGCAGGGATCGAACGCCGACATCATCAAGAAGGCGATGATTGCGATCCACCGGCGCCTCCGCGACGAGGGCCGAGGCGCGCGCCTCGTCCTCCAGGTGCACGACGAGCTCCTGCTCGAGGTTCCCGAAGCGGAGATCGGTCCGGTGCGGGAGCTTGTCCGGGAGGAGATGTGCCGGGCCTACCCGCTCGACCCGCCGCTCGCGGTCGAGATTGGAGTGGGGGACGACTGGAGCGAGGCCAAGAGCTAGCCCTGCCGCCTCCTGCCTAGAAGCCCTTTAGAAGTGCGCGGGCTCGGCCCGCGCACGTTCCGGCGAAGCGGCAAACCCAGAACCCGGGCGAAAGCGCAGCTTTCGCCCGGAAAAAGCCCCTGGCTATACTGATCGACCGCTAATGGCCACCGAGCAGACCGAGCAGAGAATTGCGGGCGACGGCGTCTGGATCACCGGTCCAGACGGCGAGCTGATCCCGGACTACGAGTCCACTTTCCCGACCATCAACGAGGGCGAGGTCGTCCACGGCCAGGTCGTCCGGGTCGACAAGGACGAGGTGCTCGTGGACATCGGCTACAAGTCGGAAGGCGTGATCCCGGTCGCCGAGCTCTCGATCCGGCGGTCCGTGAACCCGGCCGACGAGGTGTCCGTCGGAGACGAGATCGACGCGCTCGTGATGACGAAGGAGGACGCCGAAGGCCGGCTGATCCTCTCGAAGAAGCGTGCTCGCTTCGAGCTCGCCTGGAAGGCGATCGAAGGCGCCGCCGAATCCGGTGAGCCGGTGAACGGCCGTGTGATCGAGGTTGTGAAGGGCGGGCTGATCCTCGACCTGGGCGTGCGCGGATTCCTCCCGGCGTCGCTCGTCGACATCCGTCGCGTACAGGACCTCGATGAGTTCATGGGCCAGGAGCTCCGCACCAAAGTGATCGAGCTCAACCGCTCGCGCAACAACGTCGTGCTCTCCCGTCGCGCCGTCCTCGAGGACGAGCGCAAGGAGATGCGCCAGGCCATCCTCGATCGCCTCAACCCGGGCGACGTCGTCGAGGGCCAGATTTCCAACATCGTCGACTTCGGCGCCTTCGTCGACCTCGACGGGATGGACGGTCTCATCCACATCTCCGAGCTTTCCTGGTCCCACGTGAATCATCCCTCGGAAGTTCTCGAGATCGGTCAGACAGTGAAGGTGAAGGTGCTCGACATCGACCGCGAGCGCCAGCGCATCTCGCTCGGCCTCAAGCAGACGCAATCCGACCCGTGGCAGCAGGTCCTCGAGCAGCACAAGGAAGGCGACGTCGTCGAAGGAAAGGTGACAAAGGTCGTCACCTTCGGCGCCTTCGTCGAGATCCTGCCCGGGGTCGAAGGCCTCGTACACATCTCCGAGCTCGCGCAGCATCACGTCGAGAATCCCCGTGAGGTCGTGTCACAGGGCGACACGGTGCCGGTGCTGATCCTCGAGGTCGATGCGGAGCGCCGCAGGTTGTCGCTCTCACTCAAGCGTGTCGACGCCGATCGGCGTGCCGAGTCGGAAGGGCCGATCGAAGGAACGCCGCACCTCGACCTGTCGGAGGACGTCTTCAGCGACTCCGCGTCGGCGCCTCTGGCGCCGGAGCTCGATGCGCCGCCGGCGGTCGCCGACGAAGCCGTCGACGCGGGCGACGACGTTGACCCGGCTGCGGCCGACGAAGCACCCGCTCCCGCGGACGAAGCACCCGCCCCCGCGGACGAGGCACCTGCTCCCGTCGAGCCCGTTTCCGACGAGCACTAACGCCAAGCGTCCACTCGCAGTCGCGATCACCGGCGGAATAGGCGCCGGCAAGAGCGCGGCCCTCGAAGCGTTTGCGCGCCACGGTGCCGCGACGCGGTCGAGCGATGAGATCGTGCACCGGCTGCTCCGCAGCGACCCGGAGGTTCGGCGTGAACTGGTCGACCGTTTCGGACCGGAGGTGATCGGAAGCGACGGCGCCGATCGCGCTCAAGTCGCCCGCATCGTCTTCAACGACCCCGAGCAGCTCGACTGGCTCGAGGAACTGCTCCACCCGAGAGTCGTGCAGGAACACGAGGTCTGGCGCCGGCAGCTGGCCGAGGGCCCCGCCCCTCCCGCCGTGACCGTGACCGAGGTGCCGCTGCTGTACGAGACCGGCGGCGACAAGCGCTTCGACATCGTCGTCGTGATCACGGCACCGCAGGATGTACGCGCGGAACGCAAGCCGATTGCCGACGAGCGGGAGCGGCGCCTGCTGCCGGAGGACGAGAAGGTCCGGCGCGCGGATTACGCGTACGTCAACGACGGAACGCTCGCAGAGCTGGATGCGTTCGTCGCCGGCGTGATGGCAGACCTCGCGGGGTGAAAAGAGCCCTCGGTCTCGTCCTGCTCGTCGGGGCGCTCCTCGCGACGTTCGCGACGCTGCAGTCGTCCAAGCCGGGCTGGTGGGAGCGCCTGTGGTATCCGCTCTCCTACGAGCAGATCGTGCGGGGCCACGCGCACAACTACGACCTCGACCCGGCGCTCCTGGCTGCGGTCATCTATCAGGAATCGAAGTTCAAGGCCGATGCCCGCTCGACTTCCGGCGCCATCGGCCTGATGCAGCTTCTTCCGGACACCGCGAAAGGAATCGCCCTCCATACCGGCGGCTCGCGCTTCAGGGTCGAGGATCTCTACGACCCCGAGATCAACGTCCGCTACGGCGCCTGGTACCTCCGCCACCTGCTGCTGAAGTATCACGACGAGCAGGACGCTCTTGCTGCCTACAACGCAGGCCAGGACAACGTCGACCGCTGGCGTCGTGCCGGTAAAGGCATCCAGTTCGCGGAGACGCGCGCCTACGTCGTCCGGGTCGAGCAGCTGAAGCGGATTTACCGCCGGGCTTACGGTGCCGAGCTCGGAGCCTGAGCCGAACAGCCTGTCTCGGCGTGGTTCTCGATCTTGAACTGCAGCGCGGCTTCGGAGCTGTTCCCGCGCATGTCGCTGACGTCCACGGTCGCCTCATAGAGCCCGTTGGGGAACGCGCGCGTGTCGAGGGGGCTCGCGAGGCTGTAGAGGAACCGCCCGGGCATGACGTACTGGCGGTTCGAGAACCTCGGCGCGTTCTGGTAACTGCCCCGGGCATAGATGCTCCAGAAACTTCTCGACACCGGCAGCGTCGTGCGGAAGTCCACCGCAGGGACGTCATGGACGTACGTGCTGCCGCTCACCTTCGCGAGTGACCAGGTCATCAGCGCGGGGGAGAGCGGAAAGCCCGCGAATACTCCCGGGACCGCCATCGGCGCTGCGTCGTCCGCGGCGGCCACGAGCGAAACGGTGCCGCATACGGTCGAGGAATCAAACGGCAGGATCGACCCGGCAGGGCGGACGTTGATGGCGCGCACCTGCGGGACGGTGCGGTCGCGGTATGGGGCAATGCCACCTCGCGCGAGCGGATTCCAGACGCGGCCGCCGCGAATCTCAGACAGATGGACGTGGTCATATGCGTGCATCACATAGCCGAGGACGGTGCGTCCGGCAACGACGTGCTGTCCGTTCGGGACCGTTACGGCCAGATGGAAATACTGGAAGACGCCGCGACCCTCGGTTTTCACGGAAACGGCAGCATCGTCGATGTAGCGCACTTTTCCCGAGATCACCGGGTACACGGGCGTTCCTGCCGGCGCGGCGATGTCGATGCCGTTGTGAAAGAGGAAAGTGCCCGGCCCTTGCAGGCCGTCCGTGAGCATCGTGTTGAGGAATCGCGTGCGCGGATCGCCGAAGTTCGCCCGAATCGGATGCTGCTTGTGGAAAGGCTTGACTGGCCACGGGTAGGCCGACGCCGTGGCGCTCGCGCACAGGGCCAGACCACAGGTCAGAAGGAGGATTCGAAAGCGCACGGGTCGTTAGACGGAAGACAGCCGGCCAAGGTTAGCCTGGGGAGGTGACGTTGCCAACAACGGGCTCTGGTGCGGCCTCCTCGTCGGCGAGTCGCTTCCACAGATTTTCCAGCACTTGTTCGACGCCCGGCATCCATACCTTCCCGGCGAGGGTGAATGCCCCTGCGGCGAACACCTTCGCACCGTTCGGCAACGCGTAGTACGACATCTCGGCGTTCCGCCCTGTCCCGAAGACGTTCGGGATCACGCCGATCACCTGAGTTCCGCGTGGCGAGCTCGGAGTCGTTGCATCCGCCTCGATGCCGCCCCTGGCAAAGCTCGAACCGGGCTGCAGGTTCGTGCCGGCGAAGATCCACCTCCCCGCGGAACTGGCCCGCAGCGTCCACGGAGCTTGATGCCGCCCGGCATCGTTGCCGAAGTACTCAACACCGACGAGCGCGGACTCGGGGCGGCCTGCGAGTCGCCAGCGCCCGGTGCGTGTCATGACGTTGCCGCGCTTGACCGTTCGATAGAAGAAGTTATTGGCGGAAAGGAACATGAGGCTGCCGCCGCGGTTCCGAAAGTCGGTCACGACGTCGAACTCGTGCCGGGTCACGTACTCGTGGTGACCCGGAAAGACGATCAGGTCGTAGACGTCTGCGAGCCGGCGTCCGGTCGTCGAAGAAGCGTCGAGGTCGGCGTCCGCCAGATAGTCGACGTCGCGGCCGGTGGAGATCAGCCACCTCAGGAACGGCTGCTCGTAGTGCTTGTAGTGCGGGATGACGCCGCGGTTCTCGTAAGGGCGGCCCAAGCGCGCGTGCTTCTGGCCGGCGTACCACGTGTCGAGCGTTCCGTTCCCGTCGTCGTCGTGGAAGTTGTAGGCCTGCCAAGTCATCGTCGAGAGGACGACGGCGACGTGATTCTCGCCAAGAGCTCGCGGACGGAGAACGAAGGGTGCGTAGCCGACCTTGCCGCCTCGTGCAACGAGCTTGGCGAAGTACAGCCCGCTCGGCCACTCGCCGATTCGAATCCGGATCGCGCGTCCCGGTTCGACAGCTCCGAGGCGTCGGGTGGAGGTTACGGCGGTTCCGAGCATTGCGTCCTGTGGGCGGACGGGAGTGTCCTCTGTTCCTGCGCGGAAGACCTGGAGGGACACCTGCGAGCCGCGTGTCCAGAACACGAGCCGGGCAAGGTTTCCGGGTGAGTAGCTCTCTCGTGGGAAGGCAGCCTCGACGGTCGGCCGGTTGGTCGGGAGCAGCCGTTCCGCTCGGCCGTCGGGCTCTGCGCGCACGTCCGCCCGCGGGCTGCTTCCGGAAGCCAAGACGCAGACGAGGCCAAGGACCGAAGCGGCCGGCAGAAGGCGTGGGACATTCCTGGCGGTGGCCATGCCCCCACGGTCGGTGCCGCCTCTAACCAGGCGCCAACCGCGGGAGGCATCGCCCGCCCCGGTTCAGCCTTCGAGCCAGGTTTTTCGGTTGTGGACGTTGATGATCTGTGACGTCGAGCTGTGGTTGCCCGCCGTGTCCCAGGCCGTCGCTGTGACGCTGTAGACGCCGTCCTTCAGCTGCCTGGTATCGAACTTCGGAGAGAGCTTGAAGAGGTACACGCCCGGCTGGTACCAGTAGCGGTGCGTTCCCATCTGGACCATGTTCATGTGAGTTCCGCGCGCGTATGTGTGCCACATGTCGCTGGTGGCGGGCAGATTGTGGCTAACGTCCATCGCGCTCGTCTCGGGGATCACCATCTGACCGCTCGGGAACATCTCGACGTGATAGGTCAGCTTCGATGGGGTGACCGGCAGCCCGTTCCACTTCCCGGGGACGGGGACGGCCTGCGTATCTGCGGCGGCCGCAACGATCTCGACAGTGCCGTGCAGGTATTCCGGCAGGAGATCCGACCCGCCGTCGCGCAGACGGAAGGTGATCGTGTTCACGCGGGGCGTCGTGGAGTCGGCGTAGGGCCCGATGTGGCCGGGGGCGAGCGGGTTCGTGGGCCTGCCGTTCCGCAGTTCGGTCAGATGAACGTGCCCGGACGCGTGGAGGATCTGGCCAAGGATCGTCTGACGTGCCTGAACGTGATCGCCCACCTTTACGGCCGAGCGAATGTGCCAGTACTGGAAAGCGCTGCCACCGTCCGAGTCGACTTCGACCCAGTCAGGCGTGACGATCCGGACGACGCCTGAACGGACCGGATAGACGTCCGTGCCGTCAAGCGCTGAGATGTCGATCCCCTGGTGGTACGAGCATGCGCAGCGGCTCGTCATCAGGCCGCGCATGGTCGGGTTGCCACGGAAGATGGAGCGTGGATCCGCGAAGCTGCCGCGGACGGGGTGCTGGCGGTCGAAGGGCTTGACGGGCCAGCCGTAGGAGGCTGAAAGCCCCTCGGAGGAAGCCTGCGGTGTCGCAGCGGCGGTGGAGGTCTGAGCCGGGAGGGCCGTCCTGCCTGCAAGGGCACCGCCGCCGATCGCCGCTGCGAGGAGGAACATCGTGGCCATGCGGCGCTGGGCGCCGCGCTGGATGTGAGAGTTGGTAGCCATGCGGCCACCGTCGAAGGGGATCGCAACGGCTCCCTCAGCGCGGGCTAACGGGCCGCTAACGCTCCGGTTAGCCGCCGGTTAGCTCTGGCCTCGAGGGTGCGAATCCGGCCGGCGAAGCTTCGGCGGCGTGTCGCTGTTCAGGAGGAAAGGACCGTGTTACAAACCTCACATGCCTGATTTTCGGATCCTCGGGCCGCTCGAAGTCGTTGACGAGACGGGCCCCCTCCTACTCGGTGGGCTGAAGCAGCGCGCGGTTCTGGCGCTCCTTCTCCTCGAGGCTCCGAAGGCGGTCTCGACTGACCGTCTGATCGACGCGCTCTGGGCGGAGCAGCCACCTCGCACCGCGGCCACTTCGCTCCAGAACTTCATCTCGCAACTCCGGAAGACGCTGGGTGCAGACGTGCTCGTGACGAAACCGCCCGGATACGCGCTGGCAATTCGACCCGAGCAAGTCGATCTGACGCGTTTTCGTCATCTTGTCGCGACGGCCCGTGCGACGACGGAGGCCGCGGAGCGCGGAGTCATGATCCGGGAAGCGCTCGACCTCTGGCGCGGCGCTCCGCTGGCCGACTTCGAATTCGAGTCCTTCGCCCAACCCGAGATTGCCCGGCTGAAGGAGGAGCGCCTGGCGGTGGTCGAAGAGCGGATCGACGCGGACCTCGAGGCCGGCCGCCACGCCGAGATCGTCGGCGAGGTCGAGGGGCTAGTCGATCGCCATCCAACGCGGGAGCGTCTTCGCGCACATCTGATGCTCGCCCTGTATCGCTCGGGACGCCAGGCGGAGGCCCTCGGCGTCTACCAGGACGCGCGCCGTACGCTCGTCGGCCAGCTCGGGATCGAGCCGGGCCGCGATCTTCAGCAGCTGCACGGCGAGATCCTGCGACAGGACGCAGGGCTGCGTGCTCCCGACGCCGCGCCGCCCGCAGAGGATCACTTCGACGAGGTCCTCCGGATCTTGCTCGATGGTCGCCTGGTTGCCGTTCTCGGCGCAGACGTGGGTGAGCTGGCCGGCAGGCTGGCGGAACGCTTCGACTATGTGGAGAACGGAGCGGGGCTGCCACGCGTCGCGCAGTACGTCTCGGTGATGAAGGGGTCAGGGCCGCTCTACGACGAACTGCACGCGCTCCTCGACGCAGACGTCCCGCCGACGGCTGTGCATCGTTTCTTCGCCTCGATCCCGCCGGTCTTGCGCGAGCGTGGCGTGCCGCACCAGTTGATCGTGACGACGAGCTACGACCTCGCACTCGAGGCCGCGTTCCTCGAAGCGGGCGAGGAATTCGACGTCGTCTCCTACATCGCGACCGGCCCCGCTCGAGGCAAGTTCTGCCACATCACGCCCGACGGGGGTGGCCGGCTCATCGAGCTGCCCAACACCTATGCCACGGAGCTCTCACTCGATCGGCGCACCGTCATTCTCAAGCTCCATGGGCAGGTCGACCGTGGTCCGGAGCGTGAGTGGGAGAGCTTCGTGGTCACGGAAGACGACTACATCGACTATCTCGCGCAGACGGATCTCACCGGGGCCGTCCCCGTATCTCTAGCGGCGAAGCTGAGGCGCAGTCACTTTCTCTTCCTCGGCTACACGATGGCGGACTGGAATCTCCGCGTGATTCTCAACCGGCTCTGGAGCGACCAGCCCCTCAGCTATCGCTCGTGGGCGGTACAACCGGAGCCGATGCCGCTCGAGCGGGAGTTCTGGAGGCGGCGTGACGTAGAGGTGCACGAGCTTCCGCTCGAGCAATACGCAGGCATCCTGGCGCGCTACGCCGGCATAGACCTCGCCGAGGCGACGGCATGAGCGAGCTGCCGGCTCCGTCCTCGCCCTACAAGGGACTGGCGGCGTTCGAAGACTCCGCAGTCGACGCTTTGTTCTTCTTCGGGCGCGACCGTGACAGCCAGGTGATCGCGGCGAACCTGATGGCCTCGCGCCTTACGGTGCTGTTCGGGCCGACCGGCGTCGGCAAGACATCCGTGCTTCGAGCGGGAGTCGCGTACAAGCTTCGGCAGGAAACAGGTGTCGATGTCCGGATCCATTCCTCGTGGATTGGTGATCCGAGCGAGGCGCTCGCGAATCTGACACCGCGTGCGGGGCGCGACGTCTACCTGATGCTCGATCAATTCGAGGAGTTCTTCCTCTACCACGAGGGTGATCGCACCTTCGTCGAGGAACTCGCCGACGTGATTCGCCGGCCTGACCTGCGCGTGAACGTGCTGATCGGAATCCGCGAAGACGCTCTTGCCCTGCTCGACGCCTTCAAGGCGGTGATTCCCAACCTTCTGTCGAACCGGCTGAGGTTGGAGAACCTGGACCGTGCGGCTGGGGAGGCGGCGATCCGCGGTCCCTTGGAGCGATTCAACGAGCTCGTTCCCTCGGAAAGCCGGGTAGACGTGGAGCCAGGCCTCGTCGATGCTGTCCTCGATGAGGTTGCGGCCGGCCGGGTCGAGCTCGCTCCGGTGGGCCGGGGTGCCGTGACCGCTCCGAGTGACGACGATCGCATCGAAGCGCCTTATCTGCAGCTCGTCATGAGCAGGCTGTGGGAGGTCGAGGCCGAGCGTGGCTCGAAGTTCCTCCAACGCGAGACGCTGACCGAGCTCGGCGGCGCCACGCAGATCGTCCAGGACCACCTCGAGCACGCGATGGCCGATCTCTCGCCTCGGCAGAAGGACGCCGCGGCCGCGATGTACAACTTCCTCGTTACGCCTTCCGGATCGAAGATCGCGCACCGAACCCGCGATCTCGCCGGTTATGCCGAGATCGAAGAGCAGGAGGCCGCTGACGTCCTGCGGCAGCTTGCTGCCGAGCGAATCGTTCGCGCGAGCTCTGAGAATGGCGCAGGGACTCGATACGAGATCTACCACGATGTGCTGGCGGACGCCGTCGCCGCGTGGGGGAACCGGTATCGCGGCGAACGTTCGGTTCACGACGCCGAGCGCCGCCGCCGCCGCGCATTTGGCGTGGCCACGGCAGCCCTTGTCGGTCTCGTCCTAGTTGCGGCGATCGCGGTGTTCGCCCTGGTGGAACGGGGGCATTCCCGGTCGGAGGCGCGTCGAGCCCATGCGCGGGAGCTTGCAGCGGCGGCGATCAACGAGCTCGAAACGAACCCGCGCAAAGGCGTTGAAATCGCCGTTCGTGCCGCGCAGCTGGAGCCTGGCGTCGGAGAGGAGAACGCTCTGCGCGCTGCGCTCCTGGCGGACACGCAACGGGCCGTCTTTCGTGCGCGTGGGCCCGTGCGTCTCGCTCAGTTCGATTTTCCGGGCAACCACATCGCCACAGGCTCGAAGGACGGGAAGGTTCGCGTGTATCGAGTCGGTTCGGTTGTTCCTGAGCACGTCCTCAACCAGGGCGGCCCGGTCACGGCGCTCGCCTACACGCGTCGCGGCCTCCTCCTAACGGCGGGACGGGACGGCACCGCAAAGTTATGGAGCCCGGCCGGTGCACTGTTGCGCACGTTCGACGGAGGAGGCCCGGTGCGAAGCGCATTGTTCGGCAAGGGCTCGGATCTGGTCGTCACGCTTGCGGAGAACGGGGTGATGCGAGTCCGGCGAACCCGTGACGGGGGGCTGCTCCGCACGATCCGCGTGCATGGGCCGGCGGTTCCGAGGGGCGGGGCTGTAGATCCGAGCGGCCGCCTCCTGGTCACGTTCAGCCTGGATCGCTTCGCGCGGATGTACTCGTTGCGGAGTGGGCTGCTCATTCACCTCCTGCAACAGAAGGCGCGGATCCATTGCGCGGTGTTCAGTCCTGATGGAGCGAGCGTGATGACGTGCGGGCACGAAGGTGTCTCTCGGATTTGGTCCAGCTCGACAGGCAGGCCCTTGCAGCGGCTCCGTGGGCCTCAGCGCGCGATTCTCGACGGTGTGTACAGCCCGCGAGGCAGGCTCGTGGCGGGGGCAGTCAGCGATGGCTCGGCGCGCGTGTGGGAGTCCGTGACCGGGCTGCAGATCGGCGTGATGTTCGGACATGCGAACCCCGTGACCACCATTGCATTCAATCGTGCGGGCAAGGCGGTCGCGACCGGAGGCCGTGATTTCAGGGCGCGTACATGGCGGACGAACGGTGAGCCCGTCGCCATCTTTGCTGGGCATACCGGTGCGATCAACTCAGTCGAATTCAGCCCCGACAGTCGCACGGTTCTCACCTCGAGCGAGGACGGAACCGCACGCCTGTGGGATTCCGGGACCGAGCCTGAGCTCCTGACGGTTGCGCGCCAAGCGTCGCTCACGGCCTTTGCGGTGAGCGCGGACGGCGAGCGGGTAATCGCCGGCGACGCCCGAGGAGTCGCACGCGTGCGCGCTGTCGGGCGGCGCGCTGTGCTCAGATCCGTGCGGATCCACACATCGGTTACCGCCGTTGTGTTCGGGCCTCATGGTCCGATCGTCGCCACGGGGCCCACGCTCAGCCTGGCCGTGTCCGCCCGTACGAACAAAGTCGCGCGCGGCCAACGCGACGGCACGGTCAAGATTCGCGGACCCGGCCGCGCAGTGCAAGTGTTGGGCGGAGAGGGCGCCCCCGTCACCGCGCTGGATTTCGATCCCGACGGGACCTTCCTTGCAACCGGCGACGGCAAGGGTGCTGTACGGCTCTGGGATCTGCGCTCGGGACGGATGCTGCGCACCTTCTCGGGACACAAGGATGTGATCACATCCGTCGCGTTCTCGCCGAGTGGCAGCCTGCTGCTGACCGCCAGCAGAGATCACGAGGTGCGAATCTGGAATGCGCAGACAGGGGTTTCGACCCAAGTCATCCGGTGGCACTTCGGGCCGGTCGGCGCATCCAGCTTCAGCCCGGACGGTCGCTGGTTCGTAACGGCGGGGCCTGGCGCCGCAGGTGTAGGTTCGGTGTTGACCGGACGCCGGATTCTTCTTCTTCAGGGGCATTCCAAGCCCTTGATCGGGGCCGCGTTCGCCGGGCGCGACGGACATACCATCGTCGTAGCGAGCAAGGACGGCACGATTCGCGCGTATCACTGCGACATCTGCGGCGGCATCGACGAACTGCTTTTGCTGGCGAAGCGCCGGCTGCGTTCGAGCTAGGCCCTAGCGCTCGAGCTCGTTCGCCTTACGGGTCAGCGCCGTGAAGCCCGCCTGTAGAAGGTCGTTGATTCCAGCACCTGCGAGCGTCCAGGTCAGCATCCGGCCGAAACGCGGCGCGAGTACCTGTGTCGTCGCGAGGCCCGCGGCGACCCAGGTGCCGACGCAGCGGCTGCACGTGACGAGCTCGCCGATTGCCTGCTCCATGCCGCCGGTCTGAACAGGGTGCTCGTCCTTCGGGTCACGAGGATCGCCCTCCACGAAGGGCTCGCGGAGGAAGCTCGTCACGTCGTCGCGGGCGATTGTTCGCGACGCTTTGAACGTGGCAGCGGACAGAGTGGCCAGATCGAGCCAGGTTTGCTTCCGCGGGTCCCGCCCGAGCAAGCGCGCGATGCCACCGGACAGCGCGAGCGCGGCGACGAAGACGCCCGTGATCGTCGCGTACGCGTGGTAGGGCGGTGCCGTGGGTCGTTCCGTCACGACGTCCATGGAGGCTACCCTTGGCCTGAATGGCCGAGTTCAAAACAACTGCTTCCTACGTCCCGACAGGCGACCAGCCCACGGCGGTCGCGACCCTGGCGGAAGGATTGGAGGCCGGCGACCGGTACCAGACCCTGCTCGGCGCAACCGGCACCGGCAAGACGGCGACGATGGCCTGGACGATCGAGAAGATCGGCCGCCCTGCTTTGGTGATCGCGCACAACAAGACCCTGGCGGCGCAGCTCTGCAACGAGTTCAGGGAGTTCTTCCCGAACAACGCGGTGGAGTACTTCGTCTCCTACTACGACTACTACCAGCCCGAGGCCTACGTCCCGCAGGCCGACCTCTACATCGAGAAGGACTCCTCTCAGAACGATGACATCGCGCGGCTCCGGCTCGCGGCGACGTCGGCCCTCTTCACGAGGCGGGACGTCGTCGTGGTTGCGTCGGTCTCGTGCATCTACGGGCTGGGATCGCCGGAGGAGTGGCGCGAGCGCGTGATCATCCTCGAGGTGGGGGCGGAGCACGACCGCGATCTGATGCTGCGGAAGCTGATCGACTCGCAGTACGTTCGCAACGACACCATGCTCGGGCGCGGCCGCTTCCGGGTGAAGGGCGACGTCGTCGAGGTGCAGCCGGCGAACCAGGAGACCGCCTACCGGATCTCGTTCTTCGGCGACGAGGTCGAGCAGATCAGCCACTTCGATCCGCTCACGGGCGAGATCTTCACGAAGCTCGACAACATCGCAATCTGGCCGGCGACCGAGTACGTGACCTCGCGGCCGACGATCGAGCGTGCGGTTTCCGAAATCAGGCACGAGCTGGAGGAGAGCGTCAAGCGGCTGGAGATCGAAGGGAAGATGCTCGAGGCCCACCGGCTGCGGCAGCGCACGGAATACGACCTCGAGATGATGAAGGAGCTCGGCTTCTGCAACGGGATCGAGAACTACTCACGCATCCTCGAGGGTCGCGCGCCTGGAACCCACCCGTTCACGCTGCTGGACTACTTCCCGAAGGACTTCGTCGTCTTCGTCGACGAGTCGCACCAGACCATCCCGCAGATCGGCGGCATGCACGAGGGCGACCGCTCCCGCAAGCAGACGCTCGTCGATTACGGTTTCCGGCTGCCCTCGGCCCTCGACAATCGGCCGCTCCGCTTCGACGAGTTCCTCGAGAAGGTGCCGCAGCTCGTGTTCGTCTCTGCGACCCCGGGGCCGTTCGAGGGGCGCCATGCCACCCGCGTGGCAGAGCAGTTGATCAGGCCGACGGGTGTCGTCGATCCCGAGGTGGAGCTTCGCGCAACGCAAAACCAGATCGACGATCTGCTCAACGAGATCCGGCGTCGTGAGGAGGTCGGCGAGCGCGTGCTGGTCACGACGCTGACGAAGAAGATGGCGGAGGACTTGACGGACTATCTGCTCGAGTCCGGCGTCAAGGCACGCTATCTCCACTCGGAGATCGACACGCTCGAGCGGATTTCGATCATCCGCGAGCTACGTCTGGGCGACTACGACGTGCTAGTCGGCGTGAACCTCCTGCGCGAAGGGCTCGACCTCCCGGAGGTGTCACTCGTCGCGATTCTCGACGCCGACAAGGAGGGCTTCCTGCGCGGCAAGACGGCTCTGATCCAGACGATCGGCCGCGCCGCCCGACACATCAACGGCAAGGTGTTGATGTACGCCGACAAACGCACGGAAGCGATCGAAGGCGCGCTGGGCGAGACAAACCGCCGTCGCGCGGTGCAGCTTGCCTACAACGAGGAGCAAGGGATCACGCCGGAATCGATCGTCAAGGGAGTGTCCGACATCGCGGAGTTCCTGACGCTCGACTCGCCGACCGTTCCCAGCTCGAAGCGCCGCCGGGGCCGCAAGGACCTCGAAGGGTTGACGCCGAGCGAGCTCGAGAAGCTCGTCATCGAGCTCGAGGAGGAGATGTTCACGGCGGCCGAGGAGCTCCGGTTCGAGTATGCCGCCAAGCTTCGCGACGAGATCAAGGAGCTCCGCCGCGAGCTGATTGCTGCGGCCCGAGCCCCGGCTTCGGCTTAGCGAGCACCCGCACTAGACTTCTGCGCGCGTGCTCGGCGCGATCATCCTGATCATGATCTTCGGCTTCATCACGGGCGGCCTGGCGAGGCTGGCCGTGCCTGGACCCGATCCGATGCCGGTTTGGCTCACGGTTGCGATCGGCCTGGTGGGCTCGGCAGCCGGCGGAGCGATTGCGATCGCGATCTGGGGCAGGGGAACGCAGGCGATCGGCCTCCTCTCCTTCCTGGGCGCCGTGTTGCTCGTGGTCGCGTACCGACGCTTTGTCCAGAAGCGGCCCCTCACAGGCCCGGACGCGCTCAAGTTCCCCGAGCGCGGCATCGGGATCGACAAGTTTCAGGAGCGGCGCACGAAGATGGAGGATCTGGTGCGGCAGGCTCAGGGGCAGGGGGCGCACGCCGAGAGCACAGCCGACTCGAACCTCCGGAAGCTCAGCGACCTCCACGATGCCGGAATTCTCACCGACGAGGAGTTCGAGGCGAAGAAGGCCCAGCTGCAAGGCGGCGTCTAGACGTTTGCCGCCTGAACGGGCGGGAATCCAGGCGCTATGTACTGGATATGGGTAATCATCGTAGGCGCAGTCGTCGGGGCGCTGGGAAGGCTCTTCCATCCGGGTGTTGACCCGATGGGCTGGATTCTGACCATCCTTGTCGGCATCGCCTCGCTCGTGATCGCGAACATCATCTTCAACGGGGCTCTGGTATTCATCGTCGGTGTCATCGTTGCGGTGATTCTGGTCGCACTCATCGGTCGGTTTTACGGCGGCCGACGAGCGACCCCGGCCAGGATCTAAGCCGGTTCAGACTCAAGGGGCTCACGGCCGCGAGGGAATTCTCTTTCGGCCGTGAGCCCCCAATCCTTGTCGCGCCAGACGAACGTCTGCATGCGCAGGTACGACTCTTCGATCTCGTAGACGTGAACGCCGCGCGCCTCGCCCTGCCGCTTCGGTCGCGGCTGTCCGAGCCCCGGCGCAATGGACACCACGACCCCTCGCTCACCGCCACGCGAGATCTCGAACTCATGTCGCTCGCTCACCGCGGCCTGATGGATGTGTCCCGCCAGGATCAGGTCGGCGCCTGCGCTCACCAGCGACGCGAGTACGTGATTGCGGCGGGCAACGGGCTTCTTCCGCGAGCGCCAGGGGGCACCGATGAGATGGTGATGCAGGGCGACGATCTGGAATGCCCCGGCTCTTGCCTCTCCCAACCGCTCTTTGGCGCGAGCAAGCTGGCTGTTGCGGATTCCGCCGGACTGGTGGCGCCACGGGCGTACGGAGTTCAGTCCGACTACGTGCAGCGTGGCGGAGGAGTAGGTCGGCTCAGTGGTCTCCCACTGTCGCTCGAACTCGTGGAACGGCCGTGTGAGGCGCGCCGGGAACCTGTAGGGAATGTCGTGATTCCCTGGAATCGCCAGAACAGGGCGATCGAGGGACCTGAGGAACTTGGCCGAGCGGGCGAGCTGGTCCTCCCGGCCGCGGTGGCTCAAGTCGCCGCTGGCGATGACGAGCTCCGGCTGGAAGCGCTCGACCAGAACCGGTGCCCCGCGCTCGATCGCCTCATCATTGCCTGCGCCGTAATGGAGGTCAGACAGGTGTAAAACACGTGTAAGCACCGTCGGTGAGGCTATAGTCTGACCCCCGTGACCGAAGAGTCTGCCGAGATCTTCGACGACCTCTATCTCGGTCTCCGGGCGGGCGGAGCCATCCGGAAACAACGCCGAGGCGAGCCCCTGACGACGGAAGAGCGCGAAGCGCTCGGCCGCTGGCAGCGACTTTCGACCTGGCGCAAGTCCCTCGCAATCGGCGGCTTCGCCATCGGAACCTTCGGTCTTGGCTTCACCCTCGGCGGCCTGATCTTCGGCCGCTGGCGCAAAGTCTGACCCGGGATCCGCCCGAAAGCTGCGCTTTCGGACGGCGTTGGGTTCGGCCGCTTCGCGGCTGAGAGTGCGCGGGCGGAGCCCGCGCACTCTCATTTTCGGCCTGCGGTTAGACCGGCTGCGCCAGCTCTAGACCGTATGGAGTTGCCGGCGCCTCTCTCGTAGGTTGGGCGCGGGTTGCCGTCGGGATCGGCCCGGCGGTAGAGCCGCAATTACGGGAGGCGCCGGTCATGGTTGAAGGTAGCTGGGTTGGTTTGGATGTGCACGCGCGCTCGACGGTGGCGGGCGTGCTCGATGGCGGTAGGGTTTGGATGTGCACGCGCGCTCGACGGTGGCGGGCGTGCTCGATGGCGGTAGCGGTGAGCTGCGCTCGTTGCGGGTGCCGAGTCGTTGCGAGGAGACGGTGGCGTGGCTGCGGTCGCTCGCCGAACCGGTGCGGGTCGCCTATGAGGCGGGTCCGACCGGGTACGGGCTCGCGCGGGCTTGCGCTGCGGCGGGGATCGGCTGTCTGGTGGCGGCGCCGTCGAAGATTCCGCGTGCGAGCGGGGAGCGGGTGAAGACCGATCGCCGCGACGCGGAGCGGCTGGCGCGTCTGTTACGGCTGGGCGAGCTTGTCGCCGTGCGGGTGCCCGACCCTGACGAGGAGGCCGCGCGTGACCTCGTCCGCGCTCGCGCGGACGCGCGCACCGACCTGATGCGCGCACGTCATCGGCTCTCGAAGTTGCTCCTGCGGCACGGGTTCGTCTACGAGGCGAGCGCCTGGTCGTGCGCTCACGACGCCTGGTTGCGTTCTCTGCGTTTCGACAGTCGCGTGCTCTCGCTCGCCTTTGATGAGTGCTACGGCGCGATCTCGCAGGCGAAGCTGCGCCGTGACAGTCTCGACCGAGCGATCGCCGAGCTCGCGATGGAGGCCCCCTTCGCCGACGTCGTCGGTCGGCTGGTCTGCCTGCGCGGCGTCTCCACTCTGACCGCGCTCGCGCTCACGGTCGAGCTCGGCGACTGGCGGCGCTTCCGGCCCGAGAGCCTCGGCCCCTTCCTCGGCTTGACTCCGAGCGAGCGATCGAGCGGGCAGCGACGGCGCCTAGGGGCGATCAGCAAGACCGGCAACACACATGCCCGCTGGCTCCTGATCGAAGCGGCCTGGCACCAACGGCGGCCGCCGCGACCGAGCGCCGCACTCGAGCGGCGTCGCAGCGGCCAGCCAGCCACGGTACGTGCCCGCGCCGACGCGAGCGCGCGCCGCCTCCATCACCGCTGGCTGACACTCGAACGCCGAGGTAAGCCGCGCACCTTGATCGCCGTCGCGGTCGGGCGCGAGCTCGCAGGCCACTGCTGGGCGCTGGCAACGATGAGCTAACCGCGCCACCTCAGCGGCCCGGCGAGGAGAGCGCGCCGGCGAGACGCGAGAAGCGACCCGCGCGGAGGTTAGGAGCAGCCCACTGGGCGATGCTCGACTCTAGAGAGCGGCTCCGCTTCTCAACTCGCACACCCGGTCATGCGGTCCCGACCCGCGCATATCAGCCTGACACAGCGTCGACACCAGCCGACGCGCTCCCCCCGCCGCAAACACCAGCCCCCCAGCCGCGGGCAGTCTCCGCCTGCGCACTTGACAAACGCCACTCCATATCAACCTCCGGCCTGTGGGATCAAGGTGGGTGTGAGCCTTAAACCCTCGTCCTGCATTCCAGAGCCGCCCCTCGGCCCGGTGGCGCACCTGATCAAGCCTTTCCACCTGCGGGAGCTCGAAGAAGCGATCGTGTCGGCACTTGCGCGCTGACTTTGTGGCACTCGGCAAGTAAGGCTCAAGTCTCGGCGTCCTTCGCCGGGAAGAGCACGGTCGGCACGTCTTCCCCTGCCGGGTCGACATCTCGGACGACGACATCCAGCACGGTGACGAGGACCGCGACGAGCGGAACCGCGAGCACCACCGCGAACCCGCCGAAGAGGATTCCCACCGCGGTGACAGAGACCAGGACGAGGAGCGGCGACAAGCCGACCGCATCACCGAGCACGCGCGGCACGATCAGATAGTCCTCGATCAGCCGAACGACGAGCACACAGATCCCGGCGGCGAGCGCCACCTGCCACGAGTCGGTCGCCCCGACGCCGACCGCAAGCGCGCCCGCCGAGATCGGGCCGATGACCGGCACGATCTCCACCACACCGGCAAAGGCTCCGATCAGGATGAAGTACGGCTCGCCGATCGCCCAGAACGCGAGCGACAACACCGTTCCCACGAGCACGATCAGGAGCGCCTGGCCACGCACGAAGGCGCCGAGCTTGAGGTCGATCAGGTCCCAGGTGTCGCGGAGCTTCTTCCGCTTCGGGCGTGGTAAGAGCGACGCGACGAAGTCGACGGCGCGACCACGCTCGAAGATCCAGTAGGCGGCGGTCGCGAGGACGAAGAAGATCCCGAGCAGCACCTCGAAGACCTTGAGCGTCACCTCGACGGCGGGATGAAGCAGGTCACTTGCCTTTGGTACCTCGCGCAGGCGCTTGTCGATCGCCGTGAGGATGTCGTGCTTGATCCCCTTGGAGTGCGTCGCCTTCTGGTGGATCTGCGCCTGCGTCGCTCCGCCTAGGGCGTTCTGCACCTGGTCTACCGCCCGTGGCACGACGATCCAGAGGGCAAGCGCGATCAGGCCGATCAGTGCCACGTAATGGATGAGGAGGCCGAGTCCTCGCGGGATGCCGGCCCGCGCGAGCCGCTCTATCCCCGGGCGTAGCGCTGCGGCCAGGATAAAGGCCAGGAAGACGAGGGCGAGGACGAGCTTCAGCTTCCAGAGGGCCAGGGCCACCGCGACGATCGCTATGACGACCAGAGTCGAGAGAGCGACGCGCTGCGCTGTTTCCTTCATGACCAGGGATCTTTCGCCGTCTGGCGAAAGCGGCAAACGCGATGATTACCTCCGGCACGGAGCGCGTCTGTCTCGATGAGCGGCGACATGTGGTCGTGCTGGCCGGCTCGTTCGTGCGTGCGCTCGGTCTCGCCGTCGTCGGCATCGGCTGCATGGCCATCGGTTGGCCAGCCTCGATCGTGGGCGTTCTGCTGCAAGCGGGAGGCGCAGGCATCGCGCTTCGGGCGGTGTGGAAGTGGGAGCGGACTCGCGTCGTCCTGACCACCGAGAAGCTGTTCGTAGTGCACGGAACCTTCCACCGTCGCGCTGCGGCCGTGCGCCTTTCGCGGCTCGGGGCAGTCGAGATCGAGCAGAGCCTGGTGGGGCGGCTGCTGGGTTACGGGACGATCGTCGCCGGCGACCTCGAGATCGAGTACGTGCCGGAGCCGCGCCGGGTTTACGGCCTCGTCGAGCGTCTCAGCGGCTGACTCGTTCTCGGCTCTCCAAGCGGGCTTGCCGGGCCAAAAACGAACACTTGTTCGATCCGATCCCCCTAGCTAAACTGGGCCGGTTATGGCCCAAGAAGAGCTCGTCGTCCACGGCGCCCGGGAGCACAACCTCAAGGACATCGACGTCCGGCTGCCCCGGAACAAGCTGATCTGCATCACCGGGCTCTCGGGCTCCGGCAAGTCGTCTCTGGCCTTCGACACGATCTATGCGGAAGGCCAACGGCGCTACGTCGAAAGCCTCTCGGCTTACGCGCGCCAGTTCCTTCAAATGATGGAGAAGCCCGACGTCGACTCGATCGAAGGCCTCTCTCCGGCGATCTCGATCGACCAGAAGACGACGTCACGGAACCCGCGCTCGACGGTGGGCACGGTCACCGAGATCTACGACTATCTGCGCCTTCTCTACGCGCGGGTCGGCCGGCCGCACTGCCCGGTCTGCGGCAAGCCGATCACGGGCCAGAGCCAGGAGTCGATCGTCGACCAGATCCTCCAGCTGCCGGAGGGGACGAAGTTCACAGTCAACGCCCCGGTCGTCCGTGACCGCAAGGGCGAGTACAAGGACGTCTTCGAGGAGTTGCGCAATGAGGGCTTCACGCGCGTGAAGGTGGACGGCGAGCAGCACCTGCTCGAGGAAGAGATCTCACTCGACAAGAAGTTCAAGCACACGATCGAGGTGGTCGTCGACCGGCTCACGATGAAGCCCGACCTACGCACGCGGCTCGCGCAGTCTGTCGAGACGGCGGCGCAACTGGCGGAGGGGCTCGTCGCGATCGACCTCGTCGGCGAGGATCGCTCGCTGCTCTTCAGCGAAAAGTTCGCGTGTCCCGACCACGGCGTCTCGCTCCCCGAGTTGCAGCCGCGGATCTTCTCCTTCAACTCACCCCACGGCGCGTGTCCGCGCTGCACCGGCCTGGGCTCCCAGCAGGAGATCGACCCGGACCTGCTCGTTCCCGATACGAGCCTCTCGATTTCCGAAGGCGCGCTCGTGCCGTGGTCCGTGGGTAATTCGGGCTTTTACGAGTCGGTCATCCAGGCGATCGCCGATCGCTACGAGATCCCGCTCGACGAGCCGTGGGAGAACCTGTCCGAGGAGGAGGAGGATCTCTTCCTCTACGGCACCGAGGGCGAGCGCGTGTACGTCACCTACCGCAACCGGATGAACCGTCGCCGCTCCTACATGCTCGCCTTCGAGGGCATCATCCCGAGTCTCGAGCGGCGCTACCGCGAGACCGACTCCGCGACGCAGCGCGAGCGCATCGAGGAGTACATGTCCTTCCGGCCCTGCCCGGTCTGCAACGGAGCACGCCTGAAGCCGGAGGTGCTCGCGGTCACCGTCGGCAGCAAGAACATCCATGAGTTCACGCAGATGTCCGTCACCCGTGCCCTCGAGTTCCTGGACCAGCTCGACCTCACGGAGACCGAGCAGCTGATCGGCGCGCGCATCGTGAAGGAGATCCGCGAACGCCTGATGTTTCTCGACAACGTCGGCGTCGGCTACCTGCAGCTCGACCGTGCTTCGGCAACGCTGTCGGGCGGGGAAGCCCAGCGGCTGAGGCTGGCGACGCAGATCGGCTCCCAGCTCGTCGGCGTGCTCTACATCCTGGACGAGCCTTCGATCGGCCTTCACCAGCGGGACAACGACAAGCTGATCGGGACACTCGAGCGCCTGCGCGATCTCGGCAACACCGTGCTCGTGGTCGAGCACGACGAGCAGATGATGCGTTCGTCCGACTGGCTCGTCGACATGGGCCCGGGCGCGGGGGAGCACGGCGGGCATGTCGTCGCCGAGGGGACCGCGACCAAGGTCGAACGGAGCAAGGAGTCCGTCACCGGGCAGTTCCTGTCCCGCCGGCGCGTGATTCCGGTGACCGAGCGCCGCACGGAGGACAACGGCTCTTTCTGGGTGCGCGGCGCCTCGCAGCACAACCTGAAGGACCTCGACGTCGAGTTCCCGATCGGGAAGTTCGTGTGTGTCACCGGAGTCTCGGGCTCCGGCAAGTCGACGCTGGTAAACGAGATCGTGCTCAAGGCGCTCGCGAACAAGCTGCACCGCACGCGGACGAAGCCAGGCGAGCACGACTCCGTCGAAGGGATCGAGGTATTCGACAAGGTGATCGACATCGACCAGTCGCCCATCGGGCGCACGCCGCGGTCGAACCCGGCCACCTACACCAAGCTCTTCGACCACATCCGCGAGCTCTACTCGATGACGCCCGAGGCGAAGGTGCGCGGCTACAAGCCGGGGCGGTTTTCGTTCAACGTGCGCGGCGGCCGCTGCGAGACCTGCAAGGGTGACGGCCAGATCAAGATCGAGATGCACTTCCTGCCGGACGTGTACGTCCCGTGCGAGACCTGCAAGGGCGCGCGCTACAACCGCGAGACCCTGGAGGTGCGCTTCAAGGGGAAGTCGATCGCGGACGTGCTCGAGATGTCGGTCGAGGAGGCGCTGCAGTTCTTCGCCAAGATCCCCAAGCTGCGTCGGCGTCTGCAGACGCTGCACGATGTCGGGCTCGACTACATCAAGCTGGGACAGCCCGCGACGACGCTCTCCGGCGGCGAGGCGCAGCGCGTCAAGCTCTCATCGGAGCTCTCGAAGATCGCGACCGGGAAAACGCTCTACATCCTCGACGAGCCGACGACCGGGTTGCACTTTGCGGACATCGAGAAGCTGCTCGACGTCCTGCAGCGACTGGTCGACTCGGGGAACACCGTTCTCGTGATCGAGCACAATCTCGACGTGATCAAGCAGGCCGACTGGATCATCGACCTCGGTCCCGAAGGCGGCGAGGCCGGCGGGGAGATCATCGCGACGGGCACTCCGGAGCAGATCGCCGAGGTGGACGAGTCGGCGACCGGGCAGTTCCTCCGGCACGTCCTGCCCAAGGCTGCGGTCGCTGCTGCCTGAGGCAGCCGCACGCACCGCGGTGCGCAACGACCAGAAAGCGTGGTTCCTGCGCGCGCTGCTCGTGCTGCAAAGCCCGCAGCCAGTCTTCGCGGCGCTTCGCGATGACTCCGACGAGGCCGCCGAGGCGCGGCAGGACGCGGTGGGGGCGATCATCTGGCTGGCCGGCATCGCAGCAGTGCTGGCGACCACCGTTGCGAGCACGCTGCTCGACGACCCGGAGCGCGACTGGCTCGTTCTCGTCGTCTGGGCGTTTCTCGGAGGCGGGCTGTCCGGCTTCACGCTGTACTTCTTCCTCGGGAAGGTCTTGCACGTTGCGCTCCGTCGGCTCGGCAGCCGGGGTAGCTTCCGGCGCGCACGTCACTTGCTCGCCTTTGCGGCGGCGCCCGTCGCACTTGCACTCTTCGTCTACTGGCCCGTCCGGATCGCGATCTACGGCGAGGATCTCTTCAGGTTCGACGGCTCGGACGGCGGCACGACCGGAACGGTGTTCGCCTGGATCTTTTACGTGTTCCTCGTCTGGGCGCTCGTCCTGCTCGTGATTGGTGTGCGCACCGTGCACGGGTGGACCTGGGCGCGCTCGATCGCCGGGGTTGGCTGGGCCGCCGCGATCGGCGTGGGGTTAGCCGTCGCCCTGACGCTGCTCTACGCGGCGGGCTGAGAACAGCTCGAGCTCTTCCTCTGACATCGCGTACGTGTGCTCAGGCGCGGGGTAGACGCCGCTGCGGACTTCTTCGGCGTACGTCGTGAGCGCTCCACGTATGTCCTCCGCGAGATTGGCGTAGCGCTTGACGAAGCGCGGTGTCCGCCCCTCCGTGAGGCCGAGGAGGTCGTGGTATACGAGCACCTGACCGTCGCATTCGGGCCCTGCGCCGATCCCGATCGTCGGCACCGTGAGCGACTCGGTGATGCGCGCCGCGACCGGCACGGGAACGGCTTCGAGGACGATCGCAAAGCAGCCTGCCGCCTCGAGCGCCAGAGCGTCGGCCAGGAGCTGCTGTGCCTTCGCGGCCGTCCGGCCCTGTGTCTTGAACCCGCCGAGAATCGTTTCCGACTGCGGGGTCAGGCCGACGTGTCCCATCACGCCGATGCCGGCGGAGACGATCGCGCTCACGCGCGAGAGCGAGGGTCCGGCACCCTCGAGCTTGACGACGTCGGCGGAGGCTTCCTTGACGAACCTGATCGCGTTGCGCACGGCGTCTTCGTCGGAGACGTGGTAGCTCCCGAAAGGCATGTCGCCTACGACCAGCGGTCGCTCGACGGCCCCGGACACGGCTCGCGTGAGGAAGAGCATCTCTTCCATCGTCACCGGGACGGTCCCGTCATGGCCGAGCACGACCATGCCCGCGGTGTCACCCACCAGCAGGATGTCGATGCCCGCCTGTTCCGCAAAGCGCGCGCCGGGCGCGTCGTATGCAGTGACCATGACGATCTTCTCGCCGCGGCTCTTCAGGTCGGCGAGGTGCGTCAGTGTCAGCTTCCCCGGTTTCACTTCAGCTCTCCTTGGTCTGTACGCCCGAGCCAGGCTGAACCCTGGCACGGGATTCCAGAATGACGTTGTCGATGAGGCGTGTCGTGCCGATGCGCGCGGCGGCCGCCAGCACCGTCACGTTTCCGAGGTCGAGCAATTCCACGTATTCGGGTACGAGCCCGTTGAGAGCGCCGCGTGCCGCAGCGACAGGATCAGACCCATCGACGTGTGCCGAACGGCCGGCTTCTAGGGCGCGTGGGAGCGCCAGTGCCTGCCGCCGCTCCTGCTCCGAGAGATAGGCGTTTCGGGACGACAACGCCAGGCCGTCCGCGTCTCGAACGGTGGGCAGGAAACGCAGGTCGAGTTCGACGTCCAAGTCGCGGATCACCCGGCGCAAGACGGCAGCCTGCTGCGCGTCCTTCTGGCCGAAGTACGCCACCTGAGGGCGCACGATGTTGAAGAGCTTCAAGCACACCGTGGCGACCCCGCGGAAGTGCCCGGGGCGCGCAGCGCCTTCCGCTCCGGTCTCTTCGACGTCGACCCAGGTTGCGTACCCCTCCGGGTACATCTCCTCGACGGACGGCGCGAACAGTAGGTCGACGCCTGCCGTTTCCGCCAGTTGTACGTCACGCGTCTCGTTGCGCGGGTAGCGCGACAGGTCTTCGTTCGCGCGGAACTGGGTCGGGTTGACGAACAAGGACACCACCACGGTCTCGCACTCGTCGCGCGCAGCGCGGAACAGGGCGAGATGCCCGTCGTGGAATGCACCCATCGTCGGCACGAGCCCGATGCGCCCGCCACCGGCAAGCTCCTGGCGCACCTCTCGGATCGTCCGCAGGGTCTTCACCTTGCCGTCGCTTCCGCGAGCAGGTCGTAGAGGGGCTCGAGGTCGGGCCTGGCGGCTCGGATCGCGCGCCGGTGCGCCTCCACCGTTTCCCAGTCGCCGCGCTCGATGGGCCCGGTGAGCTCGAAGCCGTTGTCGATCGTTCTGCGCATGAGCGGGACGAGCGCTTCGGGAGGTGCACCTGCGGCGCGGAAAAGCTCGGACGCCACTGCGTGCAGCGTGACGAGGTAGTTCGATGCGATCGCGGCGCCGGCGTGGTAGAGGGGACGTGCATCGTCGGCGAGCTCGAATGGTTTCAGGCCGAGGGTCTCCGCCAACCAGTACCCCGCGGCCCTGGCCTGTTCCCCTTCCGCCGTCACCCCGGCCCAGGCTCCGTCGAGCTGCTCGGGCCCTCGTGCGTGTGTGAACGTCTGGAGGGGGTGCATGGAGAAGCGCCGCAGATGAGGATCGAGTGCGGACAGAGGCGTGGCTCCGGAGACGTGCGCGATCCACGGGCCTTTCTCGAGCTCTCTCGCCACCTCGGCAATCGCGCTGTCCGGCACGCACAGGAGAACCAGGTGGCCTTCGTCGCCCACGGCGACGCCGCGCTCGCGCAGGCGAGCCGAGACGGCCGAGCCGACGCGGCCGGAACCGATGACCTTGACGCTCTCGAACATTCGAAGCTCCAGTTCCGTAGCGGATACCGGGCATTGGAAGGGTACACGGCCAGTGCTACTCTGCCGTGCTTCGTGGGTCGTCGTTTCCTCCTGGGGCTTGCCGTTGCCCTCGCTTGTCTCGCTCCGGGCCAGGCCCGAGCGGCGATCCCCCTGGCCGCCTGCTCCAGCACGTCCGAAGGCGCCCAGTGCGGAACGGTCTCCGTCCCCGTCGACCGGACCGGCGTGTTTCCGGGAACGATCGGGTTGCACGTCGAAGTGCTGCCGGCGTCGGGTCTGCCGCGCGGGACGATGTTTCTGATTGCAGGTGGCCCTGGCCAGGGATCCGCGGAGGCGTTCGACCTGGGTCCGGGGTTCAACCGTGAGCTCATGCAATTCATGTTTCCGGGCTACAACCTTGTCGCCTTCGACAACCGGGGCACGGGTCAGTCCGGCGTCCTTCGGTGCCCTGCGCTGCAGGCGGTGACGAACGACACGGTTGAGCAGGAGGCAGCGCACGCACGCGAGTGTGCGGATGTGATCGGTCCCGCTCGAATCTTCTACGCGACCCGCGACCACGCGGACGACATAGAGGCAGTTCGGCAGGCGCTGGGACTCGGTCGGATCGGCCTCTATGGAGTCTCGTACGGCACGAAGCTCGCCGTGGCCTATGCGCTAGCCCATCCGGCAGGGGTGGAGCGCCTCCTCCTCGACTCCGTGGTCGTTCCGACGTTTCCGGACCCGTTCGATCGCAACGTGCTGCATGAGATGCCGAGCTCACTGAAGTCGTTCTGCGCAGGTGGAGCTTGCAGCGCGGCGACCGGCGACTTTGGTGCGAACGTCGTGAAACTTGCAAACCGTCTCGAGGCACGACCGATCACGGGCAAGGTCATCACCTCGAGCGGCAAGGTGAGAACTTTGCGTATGACGGGTGAAGACGTGATCTCGCTGATCATCGACGTCGATCTCAGCCCGGGGCTTGCAGCTGAAGCACCCGCGGCAGTGCACGCGGCGCTGGCAGGCAACGTCCGCCCGCTACTCCGGCTGTACGACCTCGACCTGGGGTCGAACCAGTTCTCGCCAGAGGACCTCAGCTTCGGCCTGTACGCGGCGACGAACTGCTCCGACGGCGGACTGCCGTGGCCACCCAACACACCGCCTGCTGCCCGCCGAGCGATCCTCGACGCCGCCGTCGCCGGATTTACGCCCGGCAGTCTGGGTGGGTTTGGTAACTGGGCCGCCCGAGTCGGAAGGGCCTATTTTTGCGAGCAGTGGCCTGCCCCGGCCGGCGGCGCCCCGCTTGCGCCCGGCCCGCTCCCGGACGTGCCGGTGCTCGCGTTGAACGGTGGGATCGACCTGCGGACGCCGACGGTGAACGCTCTCGACGTCGTTTCGGACTTTCCGCAAGGCAGGTTGATCGAGGTTCCTGGAGTCGGGCACAGTGTCACAGGGGCCGATGCTTCCTTCTGCTCGCAGAACGCCGTCAGAAGGTGGATGACCGGGACACTTGTGGCGCCAACGCGTGCGTCTTGCCCACGGGTTCTGCCCATCGTCAAGGTCTTGGGGACGTTTCCTCGCGTCTCGTCGAAGCCTTCTGTGAAGTCCACCCTTGCGGTTGCGGCGAAAACGTTGCGCGAGGCAGAGGCTGCCTGGTGGCAGCTCGGGCCTGAGGCGACCACCATACGCGGACTCTACGGCGGCAAGCTCGTGCGGTTGTCCAAGGGCGACGGCTTCACCGTGACGAAGTACGTACTCAGTCCTGGCGTCTTCATCACGGGCAAGATCGAGTTCGCCGACATCGGCCCGCCTTCGACGTACAAAGGAACGATCAAGGTGTCCGGCCGGGGGGCCGTGGCGGGCACGCTCACGATCTTGAAGAACTCCGTCTCCGGCCGCCTCGGCGGTCGCCCCGTGAAGGCCAGCTACTAGGCCGTTTGCGGCGCGTCCGGGGTCCTGCCTAGACTCCCGTGGCGATGCCGATGTACGAGTACGTCTGCATGAAGTGCGAGGAGCACTTCGAGGAGCTCGTCCGGGGGGATCAGGTGGTTGCCTGCCCGGAGTGCGGCGCGACGAACGTCGCCCGGCAGCTCTCGACGTTCTCAATGGTCGGCACCGCCGGGCAGACCGGCGCATTCAGCAGTGGCGGCGGCTGTTGCGGCGGAAGCTGTGGCTGCGGTCACTGAGCTGACCAGGTTCGACGAGCTGCGCGCCTTCGGCGACGTCGTCGCCGGCTGCACGAAGTGCGCGCTCGCAGAAGGTCGGACTCAGGTGGTCTTCGGCGCAGGCGATCCGAATTCCGATCTGATGTTCGTCGGCGAGGCGCCCGGCTTCCACGAGGACAAGCAAGGAGTGCCGTTCGTCGGAGCGGCCGGGAAGCTGCTCGAGCAACTGCTCGCAGGCATCGGCCTGACCCGCGAAGAGGTGTACATCGCGAACGTGCTCATGTGCCGCCCTCCCGGTAATCGCGACCCGCTGCCTGAGGAGATCCAGGCGTGCGAGTCGCATCTCTGGCGGCAGATCGAGCTGATCGAGCCGCGCGTCGTGGCGACGCTAGGCAACTTCGCGACGAAGCTTCTGTCAGGTCGGCCGACCGGAATCACACGCGTGCACGGACAAGAGCAAGAGGTGACACTCGGCGGGCGGCGAGTGCTGCTCTACCCGATCTACCACCCGGCTGCCGCGCTGTACACGCCACGGATGCTCGAGGTGCTAAAGGACGACTTCGCGAGGCTGCCCGAGCTGATGGGCCGCGAGGTTGCTCCGCCGGCGCCCGTCTACGTCCCACCGGTCGTCGCAGAGCCCGCCGTGCAGCTCGGGCTTTTCTGATCGAAACGCACTCGCCGGGAGAGACGGAAGAGGTTGCCGCCAGGCTCGCTGCACATCTGCGTGTTGGCGACGTCGTGACGGTCTCGGGTCAGATCGGCTCCGGCAAGACGACCTTCGTGCGGGGTGCGTGCCGCGCACTCGGTGTCGAAGGAGCGGTCACGAGCCCGACGTACACGATCGGCCACCGTTACAAGGGACGCGTCGACGTGTCGCATCTCGATCTCTTTCGCTTCAGCGGCGTCTCGGCGGCAGAGTGGGGAGACCTCGAGCCGTACTTCGACGACGCCGTTGTCTTCGTCGAATGGCCGGAGGCGGGCGCCGGTGTTCTTCCCCCTCCTCGGGTCGAGGTGCGGCTCGAGCATGGCGACGAAGAAGAGCAGAGGCTTGTCACGATTCACGGCGATGTTGATCCTGGCCTTCGACACGGCGACTGACGTCGCGACGAGCGCGCTCGTCTCCGACGGAGAAGTGCTGGGCGAGCGCACCTCGCGCGCGGTCACGGTGCTCGAGGACGTCGACGCTCTGCTCCGCCAGGCGGGCGCGCATACCCGTGACCTCGAAGGGCTCGCCGTCGGCATCGGCCCGGGCAGCTTCACCGGTGTCCGCATTGGGCTCGCGACCGCGCGTGGCCTCGCGTTTGCTCTGGGGGTTCCGGTGGCCGGCGTCTCGACGCTCGACGCCCTCGCCGCCGGAGCGCCGGGTGCCGTGCCCGTCGTCGATGCAAGGCGCGGGGAGGTCTTCGTGCTGCAGGGGGAGCCTCGAGTGCTCCCGCCCGGTCAGCTGGAAGTCCCTTCTGGCACCGTCTATGTGGGTAGCGGCGCCGTTCGCTACCGGTCGGTGCTCGAAGCCGCCGGCGCCGAGGTTCCGCCTGACCAGGACGAGCGCCACGTCCCACGGGCGCGCTTCCATGCGCAGCTGGCCCGGGACTTCGGCCCGGCCGAGGCGGTCGAGCCGCTGTACCTGAGAGTCCCCGACGCTGATAAAACCGTCCCATGAGCGCGTCGCTCACCTACGGTTCGCTCCCGTGAGGGAAACCATGTTTCCCTCACGAGCTCCCTTCTTTAGGGATCGCCTCAGCGCCCGCGACGTGGCGACCGCCGCCGCGCGCACTGAAGAGAAGGAGCGGGGAAACCTCCCGGTTTCCCCTTACGCCTCTTCCACCACTCATCGGCCGGAGATCGGCCGATGAGCGCGACTGCGAATCGGGTGGACTTCCGTCGCCTCGAGCTGCGCGACCTGAACGCGATCGAGACGATCGAACGCGACTCGTATCCCACGCCCTGGTCGCGGTCGATGTTCGCGGGCGAGCTGGCCAAGCCGTCCTCGATCTCGCTCGGCGCGTTCGAGCCGGACACGCATGAGTTGCTCGGCTATCTGATCATCTCCCGCTACGTCGACGCGTGGCATGTCATGAACCTCGCCGTCGCTCCGGCGTATCGGCGCAGGCGCGTCGCGTCGAGTCTGCTCGAGCGCCTGTTCGAGCTCACTGCAGGAGACGGGCGCCGTGGCTTCACGCTCGAGGTACGAGTCTCGAATGAGGTCGCGATCAGGCTCTACGAGCAGGCCGGCTTCAAAGCGCGCGGAGTCCGTCGCGGCTACTACACGGACAACCGCGAGGACGCGCTGATCATGTGGCGAGACCCTGTCGCTCGCAGCGATGCCGCGAGCGACTAACTGGCACGGGGACCTGGGCGGCGCTGGCATAGCGTGGCCAACCGGTACATCCAAAGGGCTGAGTCGTGCTGATCCTTTGTCTGAATGAATCTGATGCCAAGACGCATCGCTGAGAGGCAAGCCCCCCGGAGTGAGGCGGGCAGAAGGGGCCCATCATCGATGTCTCCACCCTCGACCAAGAGAAAGGGATAACGAGCTTCCTTTCGCAGGCTTCCGATTTGAGTCCACAAACGTCCCGTGACCAAACAGCTGTGCAGATCAAGGACGCTCTTTCGTTCCACGAGCGTCGCGCCTCCGACGTCGTAGTCGCCGACCCGGAGTCGTTCGATGCGAACTGACGCGCCTAGATCTCCGAGAAAATCGGGGATTCTGGAACGTCTCTCAAATGTGTCGACCGTGATCGCAACAACCGGGCGCATGGTGTCAACGATACGTCGGCGTCTGTACCGCGTCTGTGCCCAGTTGGCGCTTTCGCGCAGCGAAAGCGCATGATACTGGGGCTCGAGACTTCCTGCGACGAGACCGCCGCGGCGGTGATCACGCCAGACGGACGGATCCTCTCGAACGTCGTCTCTTCCCAGGCCGATCTGCATGCGCGCTACGGCGGCGTCGTGCCCGAGGTGGCATCCCGCCGGCACCTCGAGCTCGTCACGCCCGTCGTGCAGGAAGCGCTCACTGAAGCGGACACCTCGCTCGACGACGTCGAGCTGGTCGGTGTGACATCGGGACCCGGGCTGATCGGCGCGCTGCTCGTCGGCGTCGCTGCTGCCAAGGCAATTGCGTGGGCCAGACGGCTGCCGCTGGCGGCGGTCGATCATCTGCAGGGCCACGTCGCCTCGCTCTACCTCGAGCCCGACCCGCTCGAGCCGCCGTTCCTCGGCCTGCTGGCGAGCGGTGGCCACACGCTGCTCCTCGACGTGCAGGATCGCCGCGAGAAACCCCGCGTCCTTGGGACGACGCTCGACGACGCGGCGGGGGAGGCGTTCGACAAGGGAGCGCGGCTCCTCGGGCTTGGCTACCCCGGCGGCGCGGAGATCGACCGCATCGCGCGTGACGGCGACTCCAGTGCCTACGACTTTCCCGTTGCGCGGATCCCAGGGCTCGACTTCTCCTTCTCCGGGCTCAAGACAGCGCTGCTCTACGTGGTCCAGAAGCTGCCGCCGGAGGAGCTGGAACGCCGCCGCGCCGATCTGGCCGCGAGCTATCAGCGGGCGATCGTGCGCGCACTGGTGGAGCGAACGCGGCAGGCTGCCGGCGAGACCGGTGCCACCAAAGTCGCCGTCGTCGGCGGCGTCGCGGCGAACTCCGAGCTGAGGGCCTCTCTTCCTGAAGCAACGGCGGCTCCCCTGGCGCTCTGCACCGACAACGCGGCCATGATCGCCTCCGCAGCCCGGTTCACCGAGGCCATCCCGTATCCCGGCTATCTTGCGCTCGATGCCTACGCGTCCACCGCGTGAGCCGTTCAATGCCCTGGTGCTTGCGGCCCTCGCGGTCGTCGTCACGGCCGTCCTCATCGCGGCCGGGGGACGCAGCGAGCGCGTAACGCCGCTGGGAGAGCCGAGCTGGCAAGGACTGGCGGGGGCGCTCCGGCCGCGGGTGGCAGTCGGCCAACGAGTCATCGTCCTGCTCAAGACACCGGCACTGGCGGACCGCGTGGGCCGCGTCGGAGGCCTGGCGACGAGCGAAGACGAACGGCGATGGACACAGACGGCGCTCTCGTCGCAGAAGCTGCTTGTTGCCCGCCTGCGTCTCCAGGGCGTCGTCGTCCAACCCGAGTTCAGTTACACGCATACCGTCAACGGTTTCTCGGCGGCGTTCGACGCGCGTGGAATCGCTCTGCTCGAGCGCGCCGCGGACGTGGCGGGTGTGTATCACGTGCGCGCCGCCTATAAGGCTTCGCTCAGCTCTCGTCTGCTGACGAGCAGCGAGTTCGGCGAGCGCCCGGACATCGGGCTCTCCGACAAGGACGGCCGCGGCGTGACGATTGCTCTCCTCGACACAGGTGTTGATCGCGTACATCCCCTCCTGCACGGTCGTGTCGTGGGCGGCATCGACATCGTCGGTGGTGATTCGGACGCGCTGGCGGCCTCACGCCCGGATGAGCCGGCTCAACTCGAGCGGCACGGCACGGAGATGGCGGGCCTGCTGGTCGGGTCCGGGGGTCCCGGCGCGCTCGCAGGAGTTGCACCGGGTGCGACGGTGCTGCCGATCCGAGTCGCGGGCTGGCAGCGAGACGCGTCGGCGAGCTGGGCGGTGTACGGACGCACCGACCAGGTTCTCGCCGGGCTCGAGCGGGCCGTCGACCCGAACGACGACGGCGATGCCCACGATGCGGCGCGTGTCGCGTTGGTCGGAGTCGCGGAGCCGTTTGCCGGTTTTGCCGATGGGCCCCTTGCGCGTGCCGCCGCAGGGGCGACGCGACTCGACACGTTGGTCGTCGCTCCCGTGGGGAACGACGGCCCTGCCGGTCCCGGCTACGGCAGTGTCGCTGGCCCTGGAGGAGCGCCGGCAGTCCTGACGGTCGGTGCGGTTGATCTCCGGCCGCGCTTCGGACAGGTGCACGTCGTGCTGCGCAGGGGGCTACGGGTCGAGCTCGACGGGATGCATCCACTCGCCGGCGCGGTGACGCCCGCTCGGCCGCTCGATGTGGGAATCGGCGCGCCGCGATCCCTGACAACCGGGGCCGCCGGCTATCGCGGGGCCGTTCCGCTGCTCGACTTCTTCGACCGCAGCGGCTCGAGTCTGGTCGCCGGGCGTGCCGCGCTCCTCCCGGCCGGAGTCGATCCCAACGGGTCGGTTGCGAACGCCGCGCAGGCAGGAGCCGTTGCGGTGCTCTTCTACGGCGCTGATCTTCCGGCGGGTGGGATCGGCCTCGACGAGAGTGCTCCAATCCCGGCGGTCTCCGTTCCCGAGGACGTGGCGCACACGTTGCTGGCCGGGATCCGCCGAGGCATCCAGGCGACCGCGTCGCTCGGTGCCGTGCGGACCGAGTCGAACACCGGCGAGGGGAGGGTCATGCGCTTCTCCTCGACCGGCCTGGCGTTCGACGGCCGCGTGAAACCAGAGCTCGTAGCGCCCGGCGTCGCGCTCGAGACGGCCGAGCCCGGAGCCAACGCCGACAGCTCGGCGCGCTACGGCACGGTCAACGGGACGAGCGCGGCGGCGGCGATCGTCGCCGGTGCCGCCGCAATACTTGCGCAGGCGCGCCCCTATCTCGACGCGGATGCGCTGAAGAGCCTGCTCGTTGGCGCGGCGCGGCCGCTTCCCGATGATTCCGTCACAGCCCAGGGCGTGGGGCTGGTCGATCTCGGCGGCGCGACGGCGGCGGACGAGCCGACAGCAAGAGCTGGCGCGATGAACAGGAATTCGTCCTACGCAACACTTCCTTCCGCCGCCTGATCCTGTCGCTCGACGTGCGCGTCGCCCGGGAGGGAGCCGCGGCGCTTCGGTTCGATCTCAGGCCGCAGCATGTGTCGCTCGGGCCGGGAAGATCGATCCGCGTCCATGTGCGCGCACGAGTGACGAGCAAACTCGTGGGGACGGCACCCGCAGAAGGCGTCGTGATCGTGACGCCTGCAGCCGGCCGCGAAATTCGTGTGCCATGGACGATCACCTTTGGGAAACGCCGGCCACCCGGCCTCGCCTCCGTTCGACTCTCGACGCGTGCGTTCTCCCCGTCCGATGCCGCGCCGGCGTTGCTGAGCTTCGTCGCGGGATCGGTGCGGCGTTCGGCCGGCGAGCCCGACGTGCTCCCACTCTCCCGCCTGGATCTGGAGCTGTGGAGCCCGGACGGCGGGCGCATCGGACTGCTTGCGCGCCTACGCGACGTGCTACCGGGCCGCTATTCGTTCGGCGTGACGGGCCGCGACCCGACAGGCGCCGTGCTTCCGAGCGGCGAATATCAGCTCAGGCTGGTGGCGTTCGCGACCGATACGGGGCCGCCGACGGTCCGGACGGTCGGTTTCACGATCAAGTAGGCTCCGCCGGCCCGACCCAGCCCGAAATGATGCCATTTGCGCGGAAAAAGGAGCTGACGTGACCACCGTTGACGCGCCCGTCTCGCATCTTCGCGAGAACCCCTACGAGATTGCGAAGTCCCAATTGAGGAAGGTCGCCGACACCTTTGCGATCGATCCCAACCTCGTCAACGTGCTCCAGGAATGCAAGAAGTCCCTGGGGGTTTCGGTTCCCGTCTCGATGGACGACGGCAGGACCCAGGTCTTCCAGGGCTACCGGGTCACGCACAACGTCGCCCGCGGCCCTTCGAAGGGTGGCATCCGCTACCATCCCGACGTCACGCTTGACGAAGTCAAGGCGCTCGCCATGTGGATGACATGGAAGTGCGCGTTGTCCGGGATCCCATTCGGCGGCGCCAAGGGCGGCGTCGTCTGCAATCCCAAGACGATGTCGGAGGGGGAGCTGCAGCGGATGACGCGCCGCTTCACCTCGGAGATCATCAACGAGATCGGGCCGGAGAAGGACATTCCCGCGCCGGACGTCGGCACGGACGGCCGCGTGATGGCATGGATCTTCGACACGTACTCGATGAACAAGGGCCATTCGGTGCTCGGCGTCGTCACGGGCAAGCCGCTGACGATCGGCGGCTCGCTCGGCCGCGAAGAGGCGACAGCGCGCGGTGCTCTCTATTGCGTGCGCGAGGCCGTGCGCAAGCGGCAGATGTCGCTTCAGGGGACGACCGTCGCGGTACAGGGCTTCGGGAACGTCGGCTCGTACCTCGCGAAATTCCTCGCGGAGGACGGTGCGACGGTGATCGCCGTTTCGGACTCCACCTCCGGCCTCCACAACCCGAACGGCGTCGACGTGCAAGCGGCGATCGCGCACAAGCGCGAGACCGGCTCACTAGCGGGCTTCAGGGGCGCCGAGCCGATCTCGAACGAGGACCTGCTCCTGCTGGAGTGCGACGTCCTCGCCCCCTGCGCACTCGAGCAGGTGATCACCGCGGAGAACGCCGACAAGGTCAAGGCGAAGATCATCGTCGAGGGGGCCAACGGCCCGGTGACGCCTACCGCCGACGAGATCCTCGAGGAGAAGGGCATCCTCGTCCTCCCGGACATCCTCGCGAACGCCGGAGGCGTCATCGTCTCCTATTTCGAATGGGTCCAGGGCCTGCAGGAGTACTTCTGGAAGGAAGCCGAGGTGAACGCGAAGCTGAACGACATCATCACGCGCGCGTTCAACGAGACGTGGGCCCTGATGGATAGCCGCAGTGTCTCGATGCGCCTCGCTGCCTACGGCTTGGCCGTCCAGCGCGTTGCCGAGGCCACCGTGACGCGCGGTATTTATCCGTAAGGTCGTCCTCTATCACGCCGAGGGCTGCCACCTCTGCGAACGCGCGCGCGCGATTCTCGAACAGATCCGCAAGGAGATCGACTTCGAGCTCGATCAAGTCGACATCGGCGGGGATCCGGGGCTCGAGGCGCAGTATCGCCAGTGGCTTCCGGTCGTGGAGATCGACGGCGAGCGCGCTTTCGTCTACTACGTGGACCCAGATGCTTTTCGGCGCAAAGTAGCCGCACAAAGTTGACTTACGCGCCGCCCCGGCGTGGCGTGATACAACGGGTTCGGGTTGTCACAAACTCTCGAATCCAGGAGTTCGACCGTGTCTGATCGGCTGACCGTCGGAGTGGCGGCACGCCTGTCCCGCTACCTCCAGGTGCTGACGCAGGCGAAGAAGATGGGGAAGGAGCGCATCTCCTCCCAGGAGATCTCCGACTACACCAACATCAACGCGACCCAGATCCGACGTGATCTCTCCGCCTTCGGGAAGTTCGGCAAGCGCGGGGTCGGCTACAACATCGACTCGCTGCTCGGAGAGATCCGCAAGATCCTCCGCACCCAGGGACAGCACAACATCGCGCTGATCGGAGCGGGACGTCTCGGGCAGGCGATTGCCAGCTCGCCGATCTTCGCGGAGCACGGGATCAACATCGCCGCCGTGTTCGACACCGATCCGGAGAAGGTGGGCCGCCCGGTCGGCAACGTTCCTGTGAGCGACTACACGCGCCTCTCGAACACGATTCGGGAGAAGAACATCATCGTCGGCGTCGTGGCCGTTCCGGCCGACAATGCGCAGCGCGTGGCAGACGACCTGGTCGAGTCCGGCGTGAGGATCATCTTCAACTACTCGGAAGCCCTGCTCGACGTACCGCAGGACGTGTCCGTCCACACGTCGAACCCGGCGGTCGAGCTGCTCTACGCGCTCTACTTCTACTTGACGTAGAAACAAGGGGGCGGGGCCATGCGGATCCTGCTCTGGCACGGCTACCTGCTCGGTGGAACCGGGTCGAACGTCTACACGCGTTCGCTTGCGCGTGAGTGGAGCCGCGCCGGCCACGACGTCGTCGTGGTCTGTCAGGAGCCGCATCCCGAGCGTTACGACCTCGGGGGCGCGAAAGTATTCCGACCGGACGTCGGCGGGTTGCTGCCGGTCTTCGTCCTCGACCGCTACGAGGGTCTCGAGGCGAAGCTGCTGCAGGACTTCACCCCCGCCGAACGAGCACGCTACGTCGCCCTCAACGCGACGGCGTTGTGCGCGCAGATGCCGGCCGATCTCGTCTTTGCAAACCACGTGCTGCTCGGGGCGGCGGTCGGCTATGCCAGCGGAATGCCGTTTGTGGTCAAGGCGCACGGTTCGGAGCTCGAGTATTCGATGCGCGGCAACGAGGAGCTCGCCGACTGGGGCCGCGAATGTCTTGCGCTTGCGGAAGCCGTCTTCGTCGGGTCGGCGCACATCCGCAAGGTCCTGGAGGACGTCGTCGGCCACGTCGATCGTGTGCATGAAGTATCTCCGGGCGTGGATGTCGATGAGTTCCGGCCCAATTCGCACGACGCGGCCCTTGCGCAGCTGCTGGAGGAAGCGCGAGCAGACGCGGCCAACCCGGCGAACGCAAACGAGCGTCAACCGGACGACGGCAACGCCGCGCGCCTTGAGGAATTCTTCGCCACCGACGAGCCGACCGTCCTCTACTTCGGCAAGCTCCTGCACAACAAAGGCATCCACGTGCTGTTGGAGGCGCTGCGCCGCGTCGGCGCGCGCGCAGTGATCGTCGGCTTCGGCGATTACCGGAAGGAGCTCGAGCTAATCGCCCCGCCGGGGACGCTCTTCACCGGGCCGCTCGAGCACCGGCATCTCGCGCACTTGCTCCCGCTCGCCGACGTCACGGTCGTGCCGTCGATCTTCCCCGAGGCCTTCGGAATGGTCGCTGCGGAAGCGGCTGCTGCAGGCTCGCCGCCTCTCGTCGCTCGCCACTCAGGGCTCGCCGAGATCGCCGAGGGCCTGGAAGCCGAGTACCCGGCGGAGCACAGGCACCTGGCGAGCTTCGCGAACGGAGACGTGGGCGACCTCGCCGAGAAGTTGAACGAACTGCTCGCTCTTCCGCCGGCAACACGCGCGGAGCTCGGCGCAGCCGCCCGGCGAGCCGCTGTCGAGCGCTGGAGCTGGACGAGTGTCGCGACACGCCTGCTCGAGCCTGTCGCCCGCGGTTAGCCCGCATTGCTTCATTTACGCTAGCGACGTGGGAGATCAGCAACGACGCACTCCCGAGGAGCAGATCCGCTCCGCGCGTGAGGCTTTCGAGGACGGACATGACTTCACGATTGCCGTGGAGGAAGAGTTCGCACTCCTCGACCCCGACACGCTCGAGCTGACGAACCGCTTCGAGGAGCTCAAAGCCGGGGCGGCGGGAACAGCGCTCGACGAGCACCTCGTCGGCGAGCTGATCGCATCCGAGATCGAGGTCAAGACCGGGCGTTGCGTGAACTTCGCTGAGGCGGCCGAGCGGATGGCCGAGCGCCGCAGTCAGTTGGGCGAGCTCGCCGACCGATTCGGAGTCGGGCTCGCTTCGACGGGCACCCATCCCTGGAGCCGTTGGCAGGACCAACGCATTATCGACACGCCGCACTACCGGCGGAACAACGAGCTCCTGCGATACGTCGTCTGGCGCAACAACAGCTTCGGCATCCACGCTCACATCGGGATTCGCGGTGCCGATCGCGCGGTCGGCGTGTGCAACGCATTCCGAAACGTCCTGCCGGAGCTCCTTGCCCTGTCGGCCAGCTCGCCGTTCCTCGAGGACTGCGTCACAGGCCTCCACTCCGCGCGAACCGAGATCTTCACCAAGCTTTTCCCGCGCTGCGGCGTTCCGGACGCGTACGACGGCTGGGCCGCCTACGAGGACTACGTCCGCTTCCTTTACACAACGGGGTCGATCGACGAGCACACGCAGATCTGGTGGAGCGTGCGGCCGCATCTCGCGTTTCCGACCGTCGAGGTTCGAATCTGCGACGCGCAGCCCGACCTCGGCGAGGCGCAGTCGCTCGCGGCGCTGATCTACGCACTGGGGACGCGCTTTGCGCGCGCGATCGACGAAGGGGAGACGCTGCCAAACCTGCCGGCCCGTCTGATCGAGGAGAACATGTGGCGTGCGATCCGTTACGGGCTGTCGGACGGGCTCATCGACTTCGAGCGCGGCGAGGTCGTCCCGGCTCGGGCACGCATCGAGGCGCTGATCGAGTGGGTGCTTCCCGTCGCCGAGGAGATCGGCGCGGCGCCTTACCTCGCAATGCCGGAGGCGAACGCCGCCGAGCGCCAGTACGAGCGAGTTGCGGAGCTCGGCTCGCATCGCGACGTGTTCGCCGAGCTCGTCCGCAGGCCGCGGGAGCGGGTCGGTGGCTGAGGCGGTCGATGGAGTCGGCGGCGTCTTCTTCCGTGCACACGACCCGGTCGCTCTGCGCGCGTGGTACGCGGAGCACCTCGGCATCGAGATGGAGGAATATGGCACGACGTTCACGTCGAAGGACGGCGATCAGACCGTCTGGGCGCCGTTTCCGGCGGATACGGGCTACTTCGGGCCGGGTGGACAGCAGCTGATGGTCAACTTCCGCGTCCGCGATCTCGACGCCATGCTGGCGCAGCTCCGCGCGGCCGGGGTCAACGTCGACGACCGTGTCGAGGAGATGGAGTACGGACGGTTCGCCTGGGCGAGCGATCTCGAGGGAAACCGCTTCGAGCTGTGGGAGCCTTCGTGACCGGGGCGACTGGGCCACCCTCGGATGACGAGCTCCTGAAGCAACTCGAAGAGGAGCTGAAGACGCTCAAGGTCTCGGACCTGCTCGTCCAGACGCTCTACACGGTCTCGTCGCTCGGGTACCGCCGGCTTTCCGAACAGGACCGCGACCTCGACCAGGCCCGCCTCGCCATCGAAGCGCTTCGCGCGCTCGTGCCCGTGCTCGACGGATCTGCAAGCGCTGAGCTCGTGCGGGACTTCAAGCAGGTGACGGCGAACCTCCAGCTCGCGTACGCGGACGCCGCCAAGGACGGGGGCTGACAGGGCGGAAGACCAGGCCCGTCTCCGCCGTCCTGTTGGCGAGATGGCTATCGATATCGCCGGGGCGATCCGCTGCGGTTGTGGCCACATCCTCTGGGGGGAGGACGAGGAGGAGCTCCTTCAGGCCGCCGATCTTCACGTTCGTATCGCCCATCCCGAGCTCATCGGGACCCTGTCGCCGCTCGAGCTCGCCGGGCCGGCCGCCCCCGACGAAGAGGCCGCCTAAAATCGGGCACATGGCGCTCCGCCGAGCGCCATGTGATAGAAAAGCCGCCGCGCCGGGGTCACTCGGCGCAGACTTTGTGAGGGGGTACCAAAGCTGATCGTCGGGAGCTTCTTCAACGACCATCCGGTGTTGTTTGCGCTTATTTGCGCCGGCGTCGCCATCGCCTATGGCATCTGGCTGACCGTCTGGCTGCTCGGCCGCGCGGAGGGCAACGAGCGCATGAAGGAGATCGCCAAGGCGGTTCAGGAAGGGGCCGCGGCCTACCTGCGCCGGCAATACATGACGATCGCCGCCGTCTCGATCGTGCCGTTCCTGGTGCTCGGCTTCTACAACAAGCTGGGCTGGGGCACAGCCGTCGGCTTCCTGGTCGGCGCGATCCTCTCGGCAGGCGCCGGGTTCATTGGGATGAACGTCGCGGTTCGTGCGAACCTGCGGACGGCCGAGGCTGCGCGCGGCGGGCTCAAGCCGGCTCTGAACGTTGCGTTCCGCGCCGGCTCGGTCACGGGCATGATGGTCGTTGGCCTGGCTCTGCTCGGCGTTGCGGGGTACTACTGGGTCCTTACCGGCTGGTTGGACAACTCCGCGGACTCGGCGATCCACGACCTGATCGGCCTGGCCTTCGGCGGCTCGCTCATCTCCGTCTTTGCGCGACTCGGCGGCGGGATCTACACGAAGGCAGCCGACATCGGAGCCGACCTGGTCGGGAAGATCGAAGCCGGCATCCCAGAGGACGATCCGCGCAACCCGGCTGTGATCGCGGACAACGTCGGCGACAACGTGGGCGACTGCGCCGGCATGGCTGCGGACCTGTTCGAGACCTACGCCGTGACCGCGGTCGCCGTGATGCTGCTCGGCACGCAGTTCCCGTCGAGCGGGCTCGCGCTCTATCCACTCGCGCTAGGCGGCACGTCGATCCTCGCTTCCGTGATCGGCACGTTCTTCGCGCGCGTCGGTCGGAGGGGCAACATCATGAACGCGCTCTACAAGGCCGTGCTCGTCGCGACCGCGCTGTCGGCGATCGGGTTCATCCCGGTGACGATGGCCTACGACGGAGGCAAGTTCAGCTTCACGGATTTGTACTGCGCTTCGCTCGTCGGCCTCGTCGTGACCTTCCTGCTCGTCGCTATCACCGAGTACTACACAGGCTCGCGCTGGGGGCCGGTGAAGTCCATTTCCTCTGCGTCTCAGACCGGACACGCGACGAACATCATCGAGGGCCTCGCGGTCGGGATGCAGGCGACGGCGCTGCCGGTGATCGTGATCGCCGCGGGGATCCTGATCGCGCATCACTTCGCCGGGCTGTACGGGATCGGCGTCGCGGTGATGGCGCAGCTTTCGATGACTGGGCTGATCGTCGCGCTCGACGCGTACGGGCCGGTGACGGACAACGCCGGCGGCATCGCGGAGATGGCAAACCTGGACGAGTCCGTGCGCGCGATCACGGATCCTCTCGACGCTGTCGGCAACACGACGAAGGCGGTGACGAAGGGCTACGCGATCGGCTCGGCCGCGCTCGCGGCGCTCGTCCTGTTCGACTCGTACACGACCGGGCTCGCCGACGAGGGCTTATCCTCGACGTTCAGCCTCAGCGACGCATGGGTCATCGCCGGTCTCTTCGTCGGTGGGCTGATGCCGTTCCTGTTCGCGTCGCTCGCGATGCAGGCGGTCGGGCGCGTGGGCGGAGAAGTCGTCACCGAGGTGCGCCGCCAGTTCCGTGAGAACCCTGGGATCATGGAGGGGACGAGCCGACCGGAATACGGGCGTGCCATCGACATCGTCACCAACTCGGCGATCAAGGCGATGCTGCTGCCGGCATTGATCCCGATTCTCTTTCCGATCGTCGTGGGCATCATCAACGCGCGCATGTTGGGTGGGCTGTTGATCGGAACGATCGTGACAGGGCTGTTCCTCGCGATCGCGATGACCTCAGGCGGCGGCGCGTGGGACAACGCGAAGAAGCTGATCGAGGACGGTGCTTACGGCGGCAAGGGGTCCGAGGCTCACGCTGCGTCGGTCACGGGTGACACAGTGGGCGATCCCTACAAGGACACGGCCGGCCCGGCGATCAACCCGATGATCAAGATCGCGAACATCGTGGCGATCCTCATCATCCCCCTGATCGTCTCGATTCACGGCTAGCAACTTGAAGCTCTAGGCTCCGGCGCGGTGAGCACGACCGTGACACCGCGGCGGAGAGGCCGGCGCCGCCAGCAGACGCTCGAGCGCGTGCTCGGGACTCCGGCGCTCTTCGCGACTGCCTACGGCAACGTCGGCTCCTCGATCTACTACGCGCTCGGGCTTGTCGCCGGAATCGCGCTCGGGCTGACGCCGCTCGTCTTCCTCATCAGTGGGCTCATCTTCGCCGCCACTGCCGCTACGTACGCGGAAGGCACCGTTCGCTATCCCGAGGCGGGCGGTTCCTCGAGCTTCGCCCGCCACGCGTTCAACGAGCTCGTTTCGTTCGGGGCGGCCTGGGCGCAGATGCTCAACTACATCATCACGATCGCCATCTCGGCGTTCTTCGTCCCGCACTACCTCTCGATCTTCTGGAGCCCGTTGCGTGAGAACCCGTGGGACGTCGTCGGAGGCACCGTCGTGGTCGTCTTCCTGGTGCTTTTGAACATCGTGGGGGTTAGGGAAGCAGCCCGCCTGAACATCTTTCTCGCCGTGCTCGACTTCGGCACGCAGCTCCTGCTGGTGGCCGTCGGCTTTACGCTGATCTTCCACCCACACGTGGTCTTCTCGGCGAACCTCCACTGGGGCGTGGCCCCAACGTGGGGGCAGTTCTTCCTCGCCATCCCGATCGCGATGATCGCCTACACGGGAATCGAGACCGTCTCCAACCTGGCGGAGGAGGCGCGCGACCCGCCGCGGGACATCCCGCGCTCGATCACCTGGGTTGCCGGCGCGGTCTTCGCGATCTACTTCACGCTTCCGATGATCGCGCTGTCGGCGCTGCCCGTGAGGAAGACCGCGGACGGGTACCAGACGTTGCTCGGCCTCGGACCGGACCAGGGCGGCTTCAAGAACGATCCTGTTCTCGGCCTGGTCGAGAACCTCGGTCTGCACGGTCAGGTGCTGCATGCCTCGAAGATCTACGTCGGCATCCTGGCGGCGACGATCCTCTTGATCGCGACCAACGCCGGTGTGATCGGAGCGTCGCGCATCACGTACGCGATGGCCACGCACCGCCAGCTGCCGGAGATGTTCCGTCGGTTGCATCCGAAGCTCAAGACACCCTGGCTATCGCTGGTCTTCTTCGCGGGGCTTCTGTCGATCCTCGTGCTCCTGCCCGGCAAGACGGATTTCCTCGGCAACATGTACGCGTTCGGCGCGATGCTCTCGTTCACGATTGCGCACCTCTCCGTGATCGCGTTGCGCCTCCGCACGCGCGACGATCCGGAAGCGTTCAAAGTGCGGCCGAGTCTCAGGCTCAGAGGTGTGGACTGGCCACTCTTTGCGATCTTCGGGGCGGTCGGTACGGGCGCGGCTTGGCTCGTGGTCGTCGTCCAGCAGCCTGGGGCGCGCTGGGCCGGGTTGGGCTGGCTCGCCATCGGGCTCGTCGGCTATGTCGTGTACCGCCGAGTGGGGCTGCGCCAGCCGCTGACGGCGACGTTGCGCGCTCCGGTGATCATCGGGCCGGCGGTCGCGCTCGAATACAGGAACATCCTCGTGCCCGTGAAGCCGGGCCGGGCCTCGGAGGAGGCGATCGACCTGGCCTGCCGCCTCGCCGCCGACCGAGGTGCCTCGATCGCGGCCGTCAGCGTGGTCGTCGTGCCGCTCGACCTGCCGCTGGACACACGGCTCGAAGACGAGGAGCGCGCAGCCGACGACGCCCTCGACGTCGCGGCGGCGATCGCAGAGCTCTACGGCGTGAAGTTCACGGAGCGGATCGTCAGGGCCCGCCACGCCGGTCGGGCGATCGTCGACGAGGCGAAGCGCCGTCAGAGCGAGATCATCGTCATGGGCGCTCCGCGCGCGGCGAGGGGGCGTGGTCTCTTCAGCGACACTGTCGACTTCGTCCTCAAGCACGCGCCCAGCAGGGTGATGGTCGTCGCCGGGCGGAGAGCGGCGTGAACGCCTACCGCGCTCTAGTTGCGCTCTTCGCAGTCATCTTCATGGGGATCGGGATCGCACTGGTCGTCGTCACCGCGGTCCACGGCGGGGCGGTATTCGGATACCTGATGGGGGTGCTGTTCTTCGCCCTCGGCGTCGGGCGCCTCTATCTGCTCCGCAGGCGGCGCTAACGTAACCCTGTGGCACGCAAGCTGCCCCGGCTTCAGCGGGTTCTCGACGCCCCCGCGCTCTTCTCGATCGCCTACGGGGAGATCGCCTCGTCGATCTACTTCGCGCTCGGCATCATTACGCTGCGCGCGCTCGGCTTCACGCCGCTCGTGCTGCTCGCGACCGGCCTGCTCTTTCTGATCGTCTCGCTCTCCTACGCCGAGGGAACTGCGGCAATTCGCGAGACGGGCGGCGCTGCGACGTTCGTCCGCATCGCGTTCAACGACTTCTGGGGCTTCATCACGGGCTGGGTGCTCTTTCTCGACTACCTGATCGTCATCGCCCTGGCGGCGCTGTTCATGCCTCACTACGTAGCCGGCGCGTTCTTCACCAAGCTGCACCGCCCCTGGGACGTCGTGGCCGGTTGCGGCGTGATCGCTGGAGTCGCAGTGATACGGCTCATCCATCGCACCCGCCTGCACCGCTGGGCCTTCGTCGTGGCCCTCGTCGATCTCGCGACCCAGGTCCTGATCGTGGCGCTCGGGATGGCGCTCCTCTTCTCGCCCGGCGCGCTCAGTGCCGGGACGTCTCTGGGAACATCGCCAACCTGGCACTCGCTCGCGTTCGCGATCCCGCTCGCGATGCTCGCCTATACGGGGCTCGAGACCGTCGCGAACCTCGCGGAGGAGACACGGCGTCCCGGCCGCGATCTACCGCGCAGTCTCTTCGGCTCCATCGGCCTGGTCGTCGTCATCTACGTCGCGATCGCCGTCGTCGGTCTCTCCGCGTTTCCCGCGAAGCATGGGACGCTGCTCGGCAGCAACTGGATCCGTGCGCCGCTCGTCGGAATCGTCACGCAGATCCGCGAGCACGTGCCCGACGTGATCGGCGCGCCGCTGCAGGTCTTCGTCGGACTGTCCGGCGCGCTCATCCTGCTCACCGCGGCGACCACCTCCATCTCCGGGTTCGGCCGATTGGCGTATTCGCTGGGGGAGCACGGCCAGTTGCCCCGCCGGTTCGGAATGCTCAGGCCGCGCACGGTCGTCGCTCCGGAATCGATCATCGCCGCTGCAGTGATCGCGATCGGGCTCCTCATCGGAACCGCAGCGCTCGCGCACCCCGTGCTGTTCCTCGCGAGCCTCTTCAGCTTCGGCGTCCTCCTCGCATTCACGGCTGCACAGCTTGCGGTGATCAAGCTCCGGTTCAGCGAACCGAACCGCAGGCGACCGTACCGCGTGCCGTTCACCGTCGGCCGTGTGCCGGTGCCGTCCGTCATCGGCGCACTCCTCACGTTCACCGTCTGGCTGATCGCCATCGGCACGCATCAGGGCGCGCGCCTCGCCGGACCCGTCTGGCTCGGCCTCGGTCTCGTCGTCTACATCGTCGTCCGCAAGTCGCGCGGGGAGGGCCTGCTCGAGCGCGTCGTGTCAGCGGACGAGCATCGCGGCCTCGCCGAGGCCGAATACTCCCGCATCCTCGTTCCCATGAAGCTGGGCGACATCGGCGAGGAGATGATCGCGACAGCCGTCAAGCTCGCGCAGGAGCGAGGCGCCTCGGTGGAAGCTCTCCATGTGATCCGTGTCCCGATGGAGCTCCCTCTCGACGCCGAGCTGGTCGATGAAGAGGAGCGGGCGGAGGCCTCACTCGCCGAAGCGAAGCTGCTCGGGGCAGACCACGGTGTCAACGTGGAAGGACGCACCGTCCGCGCTCGCTCGATCGGGCAGGCGATCGTCCAGGAGGCGCAGGACTCCGGCGCCGATCTGATCGTCCTCGGTTCCGCGCCCCGCTGGCGCAGGCAGTCCCGGTTCTTCTCGCCGACCGTCGACTACGTCCTGAAGAAGGCGCCCAGCGAGGTTCTGATCGTTGCTTTTCCCCAAGGGGCCCTCGAATCGGACGGCAGCGAGCCTCAGGGTTGACCGCCGAGCTACGCTGAGTGCAATGAAGCTCATCGTCATCGGCTGCGGCCGGGTGGGCTCGACGATCGCGAAGCGGTTCGCCTCCGAAGGGTGGGACGTGACCGCGGTGGACGAGAACGAGTCAGCCCTCAGCCGCCTGGGAGAGAACTGGGCCGGCGGATTCGTCCGCGGCCACGGCATGGACAGCGTCGTCCTGCGCGAGGCCGGCATCGAGGACGCCGACGCGGTCGTCGTCTCCACGGACGGCGACAACACGAACCTCGTGATCGGCCAGGTCGCACAGAAGCGCTTCGGCATCGAGTGCACGGTCGTCCGGATCCTGGACCCCGCGCGCGCGGACTTCTACCGCGAGCGTGGCCTGCGCACGATCTGCCCGACCTCCGCCGCCATCGACTCGCTGGGCGAAGCGGTGCGCTCCTGCGAGATCCCGAAGCAGCCACGCGAGGAGGAGGTGATCGTCTGATGTACGTCCTGATCGCAGGCGGCGGCAAGGCCGGCGCCAACGTCATGCGCACGTTGCTGCGCAACGGTCACGAGGCGACGATCATCGAGCAGGATCGCAACCGCTTCGAGCGGCTCGAGTCCGAGTTCGAGCACCAGGCGATGCAGGGCGACGCGACCGAGCTCTTCGTGCTCGAGAAGGCAGGGGTCAAGCGGCCGCCCGATCTGGTGCTCGCACTGACCGGGGACGACGAGGACAACATGGTCATCGCGCAGATCGCCAAGGAGAAATACGGGGTTCCGAAGGTGATCGCGCGCGTGAACGATCCGCGCAACCAGCCGCACTTCGACCTGCTCGGTATCTCGCCGACCGTGTGTGCGACGTCCAGCATCCTCGGCCTCGTGGAGCACGAGGTGCCGGAGCACGATCTCGTGCATCTGCTCGAGCTGCGGAAGGAGAATCTGGAGATTGTCGAGGTGCAGATCGACAAGTCGTCTCCGTGCGCGGGCACGACGGTCGAGAAGCTGCGGCTGCCCGAGGGCGCGCGGCTCATCTCGGTGATGCGCGACGGCAAGGCCGAGATCGCGGTCGGCAAGACCGAGCTCAAACCGGGCGATCAGGTGCTCGCCATCTTGCAGCCCGGTAAGGAAGACGAGCTCCGGCAGATCCTGCTTAAGAAGTAGATAAGAGCTCCGTAAAGACTCGAACCGAATCGTCCGGGGCTGGGTAATTTGGGACGAATGCTTGCCGAGGTCCTCGCAGCCGCAGCCCTGGTGCTCCCAGGCGCGCAGACGCAACAGGAACTGTCGGTGCAGCCGTACGCCCGCGGCCTGTCTGCTCTGACGGCGATCGCCTCGACTCCGGCGGAGCCGCGGCGTCTCTACGCCGTCGAGCAGGTCGGACGCATCCGCTACTTCGTCAACGGGAAGCTGCGCGGCACGTTCCTCGACATTCGTGACCGCGTTGTGAGCGGCGGCGAGCAGGGTCTGCTGTCGCTGGCTTTCCATCCCAAGTATGCGCGCAACCACCGCTTCTACGTCAACTACACCGACAAGAGCGGCAACACCCGCGTCATCGAGTTCCGATCCCGCAATGGACGTGGCGTCAAGTCGACGGCACGCGAGCTCCTGTTTGTCCGCCAGCCGTTTGCAAACCACAACGGCGGCCAGCTCCAGTTCGACTCGAGGGGCCTGCTCTACGTCGGCATGGGTGACGGAGGCTCGGCCGGAGATCCCGGTAATCGCGCCCAGAACATGAACGAGCGACTGGGCAAGCTGCTGCGGATCGATCCGCTCCGTCGAGGAGCTCAATGGCAGATCATCGGGCTCGGCCTCCGCAATCCCTGGCGCTTCTCGTTCGACCGCGCGAACGGCAACCTCTATATCGGCGACGTCGGCCAGGGCAACTGGGAAGAGATCGACTACCGCGCGCGTGCTCAGATCTCGTCCCTCGCCAACTACGGGTGGAAGGCCTTCGAGGGCCGCGCACGCTATTCGAATACTGCGCTCGGACCGGGTCAGCTCGTCGCGCCGATCGACGTCTACAGCCATGCGGAAAGCAACTGCTCGGTAACGGGCGGCTACGTCTACCGTGGCCGCGCCGTCGCCGCGGCAGCCGGCCGCTACTTCTTCGGCGATTACTGCTCCGGGATCGTCTGGAGCCTGCGCGTCCAGGACGGCCGTGCGGCCGACGTGCGGCGCGAGCCCTTCACCGTGTCTACGTTGACCTCCTTCGGCGAGGACACGGCCGGCGAGCTGTACTTCGCCACCGGGAACGGACGCATTTTCAAGCTCGCGGCGTAGGATCCGGCCACGATGAGCGATCGAGGTCAGCTACCTCAGCTCTCTGGAGGAACGTTCATCACCGACGGCGGGATGGAGACGACGCTGATCTTCGACGACGGAATCGACCTGCCGCACTTTGCGTCCTTCGTGCTTCTGGACGATACAGGCGGTATCAATGTGCTCCGCGCCTACTACACGTCGTACCTCGAGATCGCCGCGCAGCATGGGGTCGGGATCGTGCTCGATACGCCGACCTGGCGCGCAAACCCCGATTGGGGCGATCGGCTCGGATACTCGGCCGAAGCGCTTGCCGACGTCGATCGCCACGGAGTCGCTCTCCTGGAGGAACTGCGATCAACAGCTGACGGTCTGCCGCAGCTGATCATCAGCGGTTGCATCGGGCCGCGCGGTGACGGCTACCGCGTCGACAACGAGATGACGGCCGAGCAAGCGCAGCGCTACCACGAGGCTCAGGTCGCGACGTTCGCGGACACTGCGGCGGATCTTGTCAGTGCGCTGACGTTGACCTATGCGGCCGAGGCAGTCGGCGTGGCTCGCGCGGCTCGGGACACGGGGATCCCGAGCGTGATCTCGTTCACGGTCGAGACGGACGGACGCTTACCGAGCGGCCAGTCGCTCAGGGAAGCGATCGAGGAAGTCGACGATCGGACTCAGGAGTCAGTTGCCTATTTCATGATCAACTGCGCTCATCCCACGCACTTTGCCCAAGTGTTCGACGAGGACGGTGGCTGGCGTAACCGCATCCGGGGATTGCGCGCCAACGCGTCGGAGAAGAGCCATGCTGAGCTCGACGAGGCTGAAGAGCTAGACGCAGGAGATCCGGCGGCCCTCGCCGGCCACTATCGCGAGCTGCAGAAACGGTTGCCGAGCCTGAACGTCGTGGGAGGGTGTTGCGGCACCAGCCATCGGCATGTCGAAGAGATCTGCGTAGCCGTGACCGCCTAGCGCGCGGGTCACATTAGGGCGAGCAGCTCCTCGCGGGTAGCGATGACCCGAGCGTCGTCGCCGAGGGCACTCGAGACGCGCTGCTGCGCACCGGGGCCGGTCTCGAGCACCTCCACATGGCGTTCGGCGCCCAGATGGGACAGGGCGATGCGCGCGAGCTCCGCCGGGGCATCTGTGAAGACGCCGATTCGCGTGCCGCTCGCGCGCAGCTGCCGCAACGTGGTGCTGACATCGGCGTCCCGCCGGAAGTAGACCGGCGCACGCTCCTCTGCGAAGCGCTCCAGCAGCTCCCGCCAATTCGGCAACTCCTGGTCCAACGCGTCGACGTCGACTCGAAAGCGGCGACGCGCGTCCTCGAGCCAGTCGCGCCAGAGCGGCCCGGTGTCCCCGAGCGCCGAAAGGCTGATCACCACCGCCTTCATCGCTCGCGCAGCCGGAGCCAGACCAGCATCCCGACGGCGACGCCGACTGCGTCGATCGCCACGTCGACCGGCGAGGCGTGGCGGCCGCGGACGAAGTACTGGTGCAGCTCATCGGTCGCCGCGTACGCGATTCCAACGGCGAGCGCGAGCGCCTCCCGGCCCACTGCCCGGTACAGCAGCCCGCCGAGAACGGCGTACTCCGTCAGGTGCGCGGCCTTGCGCAGGATCGTGTCCCACGTCCCGAGCCCGGTCGAGAGGCTCGGGATCGAAGAAAGCGTGAAGATGACAGCGGCCCAGGCGACAACAGGAAGCCAGACCGTGAGGAGTCGCGATCGGGCCATCGCCGCGATGCTAGTCTCCGGCTCACAAACCGGCGAGCGGCAAGGGAATCCGGTGCAATTCCGGAACGGTCCCGCCGCTGTAAGGGGAGACGCTCCCGCGTCACATGCCACTGGCCCAAGGGGCTGGGAAGGCGGCGAGGGAGGGAGCCCCGAGTCAGAAGACCTCCGCCGCCGGCAACCCGAACCCCTCGCGGAAGGAGGATTCGTGTCTCACCGACTCATCGTGGTCGTTGCGGCTCTCGTCGCTGCGCTGCTCATCGTGCCCGCTGCATTCGCCGTCAAGGTGCACGTCCGGGTGGAAGGCAAGGAACGGACGATCTTCGGGGCAACTGCACCGCTCATCGACGTCACGAGTTCGCGCGCGAATCCTCTGCCGGAAAACGCGCTCGACGCGCTCGAATCGGCGAGCGTCTTCGGCGAGTTCTATTACCACGTTACCGCGAGCAGTTTCGGCCCCTACGTCGACCAGGTCGGGCGTTATCCCGCCGTCGGCCAAACGGGATGGGTGTTCAAGGTGAACGGCGCATCGCCTCCGGTCGGAGCGGATCAAGTCCGCCTCGCCGCCGGTGACACGGTGCTGTGGTACTGGGCGCAGTTCGGGATCGTTCCCGGCGGCCCCAAGACCCTCGTGCTCTCCCGGCTCGGAAAAACGCCGTGCTACCGAGTCCAGGCCCAGGACGACAACGGCAACCTCACCCCGGCGCTCGGGGCCGTCCTGCACGTCGGCAAGCGCACCGTGAAGACGCAGGGCGCCAATCAGACGGCGGTCGGATGCGTCGGACCGCATCGAGGCTTGCTCGTGCGCGCAACGCTCGGCGGAGCTGTGCGCTCGAACGCATTGGCGTGAGACGTCTTGTCCTCGTCCTCGCCGTCGCCGCGCTCTCGGGCTGTGGCGGCGAGGACGGTGGCAAGGCAACGCTCTGGATCACGAGTGACAAGGGTGCGCACGCGATCGTCGAGCGGAAAGTGCCGTCGGGACTGACCGCGATGCAAGCGCTGGATCGCATCGCAGAGATCAAGACGCGCTACTCAGGACGCTACGTCCAGGCGATCAACGGGATCGAGGGCTCGATCTCTGCGCGGAGCGACTGGTTCTACTTCATCAACGGCTACGAAGCCGATCGCAGTGCGGCCGAGTACCGGCTCCGCGACGGCGACGTCGAATGGTGGGACTTTCGCTCCTGGCGGACACAGATGCGCGAGCCGGTTGTCGTTGGGGCGTTTCCGGAGCCGTTCCTGCACGGCTACGGAGGCATTCGGCTGCCGGCTCGCGTCGTGTTCCTGCTCGAGTCACAACGTCCGGCTGCAGAACGACTGGCAAGGCTCATCGGTGGTCGAGCGACCCACGGTGTGGATTCCGTCTCCAAGCCGAACGTCAACCTGCTCGTCCTCAGGCCTGGGAAGAAGCCTTCGCTCCGCGCCGCCGGCGTCGGCGCCCCCGGAGATCCCGTGGTGTTCACGTTCAGCGGCAATCCGGAGCTGCTGCTGCGCCGAATCCCGTTCGGCCGGTTTCGCTACCAGGTGGGCCCGTGAAGCCGGCGGCCGCGCTAGCGCTGCTCGCCGCTCTCGCCGCGGCCGCGTTGCTCGCACAGCACCTCGCCGCGGTGGCCGTCGTCGCCGCCCTGCTGTTCGCCATCTGCCTGCGCGCACCCGCAGACCGAAGTCGCTCTTACCTGCTGGGGACGCTTTTCTCGGGTGGGGCGCTCTTTGTGTTGACGCCGTTCATCGAGACGATCGGATCGCATCCGATCTGGACCGGCCCGATCATGCCGGTGCTCGGCCAGCTCGACGTCACGCACGAAGAGCTCGTAAGCGCGGGCGTGAACGCCCTGCGGCTCGTCGCGGTCGGATTCGCGTTCGCTGCCTATGCGCTGTTGCTGGACCATGACGGGCTGCTACAGGCGGTCCGCTTCGCGCGGCCCGCCGCTCTCGCGACGAGACTGATGCCCACGCTCGAGCGCGATGCGGCAGGCTTCCTCGAAGCGCTGCGGGGGCGAGGCGTAGAAGTGAACGGCGTGCGCGGTCGCGCCGTGTTGCTCTCGCCGCTGCTAGCGAGCGCGCTCGAGCGCGGCCTCAATCTCGCGGAAGCGATGGAGGCGCGGGGCTATGGCAGGGCCGGGCGGACCAGTCTCCCGCGACCTGGGTGGCGTGCACGCGACAGCGCCCTCGTCGCTCTGGCCGCAGCGATCGTGACTGCGGGGGCGCTATGGCTCTAGCGCGCGCCGACCGGCTCACGTTCACCTACCCGGAGGCCGGCGGCCCCGCACTTCGTGACGTCTCGCTGGAGATCGAGCCGGGCGAGGTCGTCGCCGTGCTCGGTCCATCCGCCTCGGGCAAGTCGACCTTGCTGCGTGCCTTTGCAGGGCTCGTCCCGCACTTTCACGGCGGGCGCTTCGAAGGGCGTGTCGAGATCGCCGGCCGCGACACGAGGTCTGTCCGCCCTGCCGACCTCGCCGGAACGGTGGCCAGCGTCTTCCAGGACCCGGAGGAACAGATCGTCCTCTCGCGCGTGATCCGCGAGGTCGCGTTCGGGCTCGAGAACATCGGGACCGCTCCAGAGGACATCGTCGGTCGCGCACGCGAGGCGCTCGCCTCGGTCGGCTCCGAGCATCTCGCCGATCGCGCCGTCGCCGAGCTCTCGGGAGGAGAGCTGCAGCGTGTCTGTCTCGCTTCCGCCGTTGCGCTGCGGCCGAAGCTGCTGTTGCTCGACGAGCCGACGTCCCAGCTCGATCCTGTTGCCGCGGACGCGTTCCTGGAGCACGTGTCCGGGCTCGGCATCGCGGTCCTGGTCTCCGATCACCGCCCGCGGCGGGTCCTCGAGCATGCGGACCGTGTTCTCTTCCTGGACGGGGGGAGGGTTCTTCTCGACGCGGCCGTGCCCGCTGCAAAGGAGTGGCTCGGAGAGAACCGGCCGATCTGGCTCGGTGCGTTCACCAATGGCCGTGTCGCAGTGCAGGCGGAGCCGGTGTGCCGCCTGGACGGCGTGCAATTCGCCTATCGCGCCGGGCTTCCGGTCGTCGAAAACGTCGACCTCGAGTTGTGCCGTGGTGAGATCGTTGCCCTCGCGGGTGCGAACGGCACCGGCAAGACGACGATCGCAAAGCTTGCCGCTGGGTTGCTGGCGCCCGACTCGGGCCTGGCCGAGTTGCGAGGGCGGGCCGGGATGCTCCTGCAGGATCCGACGCGGTACTGCATCCGTGAGCGCGCGGACGAGGAGGTCGCTGTCGGTGTGCAGGGCGATCGTACGCGTGCCCGCAACGCGCTCGGCACGCTCGGGCTCGCGGGTATGGAGGGCCGGCATCCGCGCGATCTCTCGAGTGGCGAGCGCGAACGGCTCGCCCTCGCCTCGGTGCTCGTGATCGAGCCGGACCTGCTCGTGCTGGACGAGCCTACGCGCGGTGTCGATCCTCAGCGCAAGGCGGAACTGGCTGAATTGCTGCATGCCGGCGCCGAGCGCCGCGCCACGCTCCTCGTGACACACGACGAGGACTTCGCGCACGCTGTGGCCGACCGGTCGATCATGCTCGGACAGGAGGCGGTCGTTGTCTAGGACGGCGCTCCTCGTGGCGGGCAGCAGTGCATTCGCCGCCGCGGTGTGGGCGGCCCTCGACCGCTCTCACGACGGCCTGTCGTTGCTGCTGGTCGCGTTCGCGTTGCTTGCGGTCGGCGTTGTCTGGCTCGAGCGTGGCCCGGATTCGGCCAAGGAGCTGGCGTTGATCGCAACGCTGGGTGCCACCGCCGCTGCGGGCCGCGTTCTGTTTGCAGCGATTCCGGGGGTCCAACCTGTCACGGTGATGACTGTCGCGGCGGGTGCGGCGCTCGGAGCGCGCAGCGGCTTTGCGGTCGGCGCACTGGCTGCGTTCGTCTCGAACTTCTTCCTCGGACAAGGGACGTGGACCCCGTGGCAGATGCTTGGCTGGGGAGCGTGCGGGGTCGCCGGAGCACTGGCGCCGAAGCTGCTCCGGCGCAGGGTCGCACTCGCGGCGTTCTGCTTCGTGCTCGGTCTGGCGTTCAGCGCCTTCATGGATGTCTGGAACTGGCTAGCGTTCTATGACGAGCACACCTGGCAGACATTCGTCGCGGTACACGCGCGCGGCTTGCCGTTCGACCTTGCACACGCGATCGGGAACGTCGTGATCGCGCTTGCCGCCGGCCCGGAGTTACGTCGCCTGCTCGATCGGTATGGGCGACGCTTGCATACAGAGGTCGTGTGGGCGTAGCAGCCCTCCTGAGTGCGGCGCTCCTCGCCGCGACACCTGCGTCTTACGTCGGCTCGCATCAGCAGGCGGACGGTGGCTTCGCGGAGCCCGGGTCGCACTCGACGCCGGGACTCACCGCCTGGTCGATGCTGGGCCTTCGCTCGGCCAGACGGCCGACGGGTAAGGCCTATGACTATCTTGTCGCGACCGAGAGTGAGTTGCAGTCGGCGACTGACATCGAGCTTGCGTTGATCGCCGAAGCCGCCACGGGCCGCATCTCGGACACGCTGTACGCGCGCTTCGCAGCGCTTGGCCGCCCCGACGGCCGCTTCGGCCCTGCAATCAACTCGACGGCCTGGGGAATCCTCGCCTACGCCCAGGTCGGGCGCCCCTTCAAGTTACGCGTGTCCTATCTCCTGAGCCATCAGCATCGATCGGGAGGGTGGGGCTGGATTGCGGGTGCTGCACCGGACTCGAACGATACGGCGGCGGTCATCCAGGCGCTCCGCACGCAAGCCGTGCGAGGCCGGCCGATCGCGCGGGGGGTCGCCTTTCTCCGTGGCTTGCAAAACGCCGACGGTGGCTTCGAGCTCACTTCGGGGCGGGGCTCGGATGCACAGTCGACGGCCTGGGCGATCCAGGCGTTCATCGCCGCGCGCATCAAGCCTCCGCCCGGAGCGTTTCGCTACCTCGCCACTCTGCGGCGCCCGGACGGCAGCTACCGCTACTCGCGCAAGTACGGCGCGACGCCTGTGTGGGTGACGTCACAGGTGCTGCCCGCGCTCGCGCGGAAGTCTTTCCCGCTCCGCTAGCATCGTGGCCGGCGCTCGCGCGCCGGTCAATGAGGGCCTAGGCGAGACACACACCTTTTCCGTTCCGCCTTCCGAGGAGGTCCTCTCTTGCAACGCCCGAGCGGCACGCTCGCCGCAGCCAACATCACGAAGCACTACGCAGCACAGCTCGTCCTGAGCGACGTCACTCTGATCGTGCCGCCGGGCAGTCGCATCGGCCTGGTCGGGCCGAACGGCGCCGGGAAGTCGACCCTCCTTCGCATCCTCGCCGGGCTCGAGGAGCCCGACGCCGGAACGGTGCGCCGCCTCCCCGCTGAGCTCCCTGTCGGTTATCTGCCTCAGGAATCGGACGCGGATCCCGCTGAGTCGCTCGGGGCGTACCTCGGAAGGCGGACGGGCGTACTGGCGGCAGCTGCCGAGATGGACGAGCTGGCGCGACGGCTCGAGCGAGAGCCGAAGCTGGCGGAACATCACGCCGCCGCGCTCGATCGCTTCCTGCTGCTCGGAGGCGGCGATCTCGACGCCCGCGCCGGCACGGTCTGTGCGGAGGTGGGGTTGAATGCGCCGCTCGACGCACCGCTCGGCGCGCTGTCAGGAGGCGAGGCCGCCCGAGCCCAGCTGGCGGCTGTGCTGCTTGCGCGCTTCGACGTCTTTCTGCTCGACGAGCCGACCAACGATCTCGATTTCGCGGGGCTCGACCGTTTGGAGAGGTTCGTCACGAATCTCTCAGGGGCGATCGTCGTCGTGTCACACGACCGTGACTTCCTCGACCGTACCGTCGAGCGCGTCGTCGAGCTGGACGAGTGGACGCATCACACGACCGAGTTCGCCGGAGGCTGGAGCGAGTACGAGCAAGCACGCGCTCAGGCGTTACGGCGTCAAACGGAGGCCTATGGCGCCTACGAAGGCGAGAAGACCCGCCTCGAGGAGCAGCTGCGTCGGATGCAGCAGTGGGAGGAGCGCGGCTATGGCCAGGGCCGCAAGAAGAAGAAGACCAAAGACGTGAAGAAGTCGATCGGCGGCCGCATCGAGCGGCTTGGCGCGGTCGACAAGCCGTACGAGCCGTGGGAGCTCCGGCTCGAGCTCACTCCGCAGGGTCGCAGTGGGGATGTCGTCGTTCGGCTCGAGCGCGCGGTGGTCGAGCGCGGCTCGTTCCGGCTCGGGCCGCTCGACCTCGAGCTCTCCTGGGCCGATCGGCTTGCAATCGTCGGCCCGAACGGGAGCGGCAAGACAACGCTGCTCGACGCGATCCTCGGACGATTGCCGCTGGCCGAGGGCACGCGCCGGCTTGGCCCCGGCGTCGTGCTCGGTGAGGTCGCTCAGGAGCGGAGCGAGCTCGCGCGGGGGTCGTTGGTGACGGCATTCACAATGGCCGGTGGTTTGAACGAGGAAGCCGCCCGCACACTGCTCGCAAAGTTCGGCCTCGGCGCCGATCATGTGCTCCGCGACGGGTGCTCGCTGTCGCCCGGCGAGCGCACACGCGCGTTGATCGCTCTCCTCGCGGCTCGCGGTGTGAACTGTCTCGTTCTCGACGAGCCCACGAACCACCTTGACGTGGCGGCGATCGAGGAGCTCGAGCGCGCACTCGACTCTTTCCCCGGGACGGTTCTGCTCGTGACGCACGACCGGCGCTTTCTCGCCGGCTTTCGCGCTACTCGGACGCTGGAACTGTCACCGAGCCGGGTTCGACCCGCTCGAGCCGGCCGTCACTGACGAGCTGCTCGACGAGAGAATCGTCCAACAGCCAACGCCGGCTGAACCAGGTACGAGCGATTTCGCGCTCCGGCGCGACAACTGCGGCGCGCACTGCTGCGACGATGAGATCCTCGATGCCGCCTTCGCCGTGCGGCTCGGGATACGCCTGGTCGTAGCGGAGGAGCTCGCTCGAGTGCACGTGCCCGCCCTGGGGCAGCTCGACCCGGAGGCTGCGGCTGACGATCGCGCCGCACCGCTCGAGCGGTGCGCGCAGCGACTTCAACTCCCTGGGCTTGAGGCCCAACTCGGTCTGCAGGTCGGCGAGGGTCGACGGACCGGCTGCTGTCAGGTGCGCGAGCAGCGGTGCCCATTCGGCTTCTGCTTCCATTCGCGCGAGCTCGGAGCGGCAGACCGAGTCGACCGATGCAAGGTTCTCGTCCGTGAGCAGGATCGACTTGCCGTTGTGGACCTTGAGCTCGTGCACGTCGGGCCGCTCCGCCAGCTCGAAGTACCACGGGTACTTCGTGGCCGGCCATGAGCCGAATCCACCGCTGCCGGCGGCGTACGGCTCCTCGTGACAGGCCTCGAACAAGCTGGGCAGCGCCGAGTCCGGCGTGCGGGTGAGCATCCCGCGGTCACTTAGGAACTCGAGCGCTTCTTCGGGGGATTCGAGCGCGCGGTCGGGGGTAAGCCTGCACAGGTAGGCGCGTCGTTCCCAGAGCTCCTCCACGGCCGTATCTTCGCAGCCGGTTTCCGCGTTTTACCTGCAGACACGGAGATTTATCCACTTGTCCATCGAAAGGAGACGAATCATGGGTATGGGAGTCAGCCTTGTTCTCGTAGCCGTTGGAGCAGTCCTCATCTGGGCTGTCAACGCGACGGTCAGCGGCATCGAGATCCACACGATCGGTTGGATCCTTCTCGCAGTGGGCGCTTTCGGCGCACTGCTCTCGCTCATCTTCTGGTCAAGCTGGGGCGGCTCCGGCGGTCCCGCCGACGGACGGCGCCGGACGGTCGTTCGCGAGGACTACTAGGCCGAGCGTCACCTCTGATCGAGAGCCCCGCGTCGGCGGGGCTCTCTCTTTACGGGATGCCCAGCCTGTCGAGGGGCCAGTACGTCAGGACGGCCTTGCCGATGATGTTTGCGCGTGGCAAGAGCCCCCAGACTCGTGAGTCGCACGAGTGCGCACGGTTGTCTCCCTCGACCACGTACATCCGCGGTGGGATGCGTCGCATCGTGCCGACTGGCGGAATGTCGACGAGCTCTTTCGTATCGCGATCGCGGCGTCCCGGCCCGATGTAAGGCTCGTCAAGGCGGCGCCCGTTGATGTAGGTCACCCCGCTGCGCTCCGACCACGCCTCGCCGGGGAGGCCGATGATCCGCTTCACGAAGATGCCACCGATGCATTCGCGACTCGCTGCTGCCGGCGCATGAAAGACGATGATGTCGCCTCTCCTAGGTGGATGGAAACGGTAGATGAACCGATTGGCCAGGATGCGGTCCGACCTGCTTGCCTCACATTCGGGCTCGGGCCGAGCACAGTGAAGTGTCGGTTCCATCGAGGGAGACGGGATTCGATATGGATTGACGACCCAAGTCTTGACGGCGAAGACGATCAGGACCGCACCCGCGATCGTCATCACCCAGTCGATCAGCACCCGCGGTCCGTGCGAGAGGTTCGGGAAGAGCCGTTCGATCGGGCCGCGCAACGGCGTCGCTAAGCGACGGCCGGCGCGAGCTCGCGCCCGATCAGCGCCACTGTGTCCAGGTCATCGTGCACGAGGTGCTGCAGCATGACACGCTCGTAGCCGATCTCCTCGATCTGCTTCAGGCGTTCGACCGCCTGGGCGATCGTCCCGACCGGGCCGTGCTCCCGGTTGCGTTCGAGCACATCCTCCGGGCTCCGCCCGAAGCGCGTGCCGATGCGCCGTGCCGACTCCGAGACTTCTTGCTCGGTGCGGCCGATGACGCACGGCGCCATCAGCGAGTAGCGCAGAGTGGAGGGGTCGCGGCCGCTGCGCTCGCAGGCTTCGTCGAGCAGTTGCTTGCGCTGGCGGGCCTCGTCGAGCGTGCCGAACAGGGCGTTGTACTCGTCGGCGAATCGGACTGCAGGCAACGCGGTGCCGGGCTTGGCGCTGCCGCCGACGAGGATCGGCAGCCGGGAACGACCGAGTCCCGGGGCGTCGTCGAGCTTGTAGTACGTGCCCTCGAAGTCGACGCGATTCTTGTGGAGGAGCCCGTGCACGATCTCGATCTGCTCGCCGAGTCGTGCGACACGCTCGCGCGCTGTGCCGAACTCGAACCCGTACGCCTCGTGCTCGCGGGCCTGCCAGCCGGCGCCCATGCCCAGCGTCACGCGGCCGCCCGAGATCTCGTCCGCAGTCGCCGCCGAGCGGGCCAGCACTGACGGGTGACGGAACGTCGCGGGCGATACGAGCGTGCCGAGCTCCAGCTTCGTGGTTCTCGCCGCCAGCCCGGCGATCGTCGCCCACGCGTCGAGGACGCGACGGTTCTCGTCGAACCACGAGATGTAATGGTCGGAACGGAAGAGGGCATCGACGCCGTGCTCCTCGCAGGCCGACGCGAGCGCGACCCAGTCGTCCCAGGTCACACCCTCCTGGCCCTCGATCATCAGCGCAAGCCGCACGAAGCGGAAGCCTATGCGTGTCCGCATCCGCCGTGTGTGGAAGAAAAGTCACACTCCCGGCACGAACTACAGGGCCTCTCGAGACAGTTCGACCACGTCTCGGCGGGTCACGTCTGGGGACAGTCCCCGGACAGGACCAGGCAGGCCTCGGCCGTGCTCGACACGACTGGGCAGGCTCCCAAAGGGCCCCGCTAGCATCGACCCATGGCCGTTGCCTCGCCAGAGCAGTACCTCGCCGACCTCAATCCCACGCAGCGGGAGGCCGTGCTCACTACCGAAGGACCGCTGCTCGTCATCGCCGGCGCAGGCTCCGGAAAGACTCGCGTCCTCACCTATCGCGTCGCGCACCTGATCAACGCGGTCGGTGCGAAGCCGAACGAGATTCTCGCGATCACCTTCACGAACAAGGCGGCGGGCGAGATGAAGGAGCGCCTGCAACGGCTGCTTGGACGCACCGGCCAGGGGCTCTGGATTCTCACCTTCCACGCCGCGTGCGGCCGTATCCTGCGTCGCGAGGCCCAGCGGCTCGGCTATCGCTCGAACTTCACGATCTACGACCAGGCCGACCAGGTCCGGCTGGTGAAGCAATGCCTGGAGGAGCTGGAGCGGGACCCGAAGCGATTCACGCCGCGCGGCATCCACAACCAGATCTCGCACGCCAAGAACCGTCTGGTCTCACCGGACGAGTACGCGAACCAGGTGCAGTCGTTCTACGACCAGACGGTTGCGGATGTCTACCAGCTGTACCAGCGTCGCATGTTCGCCTCGAATGCCGTCGACTTCGACGATCTGCTCATGCTCACCGTCGACGTGCTCGAACGCTTCCCCGACGTGCGAGAGAAGTGGCAGAAGGCGTTCCGCTACATCCTCGTCGACGAGTACCAGGACACGAACCACGCGCAATACCGACTGCTGCAGTTGCTCGCGGAAAAGCACCAGAACCTGATGGCGGTCGGCGACCCGGATCAGTCGATCTATTCGTTCAGATCCGCGGACATCAACAACATCCTCGACTTCGAACGCGATTTTCCGGGTACGCGGACAGTGTCACTCGAGCAGAACTACCGCTCTACAAACCTCATCCTCGCAGCGGCCAACACGGTCATCTCCAACAACCGGGAGCGCAAGCCGAAGGAGCTTTGGTCCGAGCTCGGCGACGGTGAGCCGGTCCGCGTGCTGGAGGTCGAGGACGAGCACGCCGAGGCACGGTTCGTCGCCGCGGGCATCGCGGGGCTCGTCGAGGAAGGCTTTTCCGGGGACGAGGTCGCGATCTTCTATCGAACGAACGCGCAGTCGCGTGTTCTCGAGGACGTTCTCGTGCGCCAGGGCGTCGGGTACCAGGTCATCGGCGGCCCGCGCTTCTACGAGCGCGCCGAGATCAAGGACGCGATCGCCTATCTCCAGGTGATCGACAACCCTTACGACGCGGTCTCGCTGCAGCGGATCGCGAACAGGCCGCGGCGCGGCATTGGCGACTCGAGCCTTGCGCGCCTGCAGACCTGGGCCGACGCGCAAGGACGGTCGCTGTGGGAGGCCACGGAGTTCGCGGAGGAGGCAGGAGTCGGCGCCGCTCCGCTCAGAGCTGTGCAGGCATTCCGGACGCTGATGCAGTCCCTGCAGTCCGGCGCCCTCGAGCTCCCCGTCTCCGAGCTCCTCGAGCGCACGCTCGAGCGCAGCGGCTACCTCGAGGCACTGGAGGCGGAGCGCACGATCGAAGCGCTGGGACGCCTCGAGAACCTGCAGGAGCTGGTCGGCGTCGCGCGCGAGTACCAGGAGAGGGCGGAAGAACCTTCACTGTCCCACTTCCTGCAGGAGATCTCCCTCTACTCCGACCAGGATGCGATCCGCGGCGAGGAGAGCCTCGTCACGTTGATGACCCTCCACAACGCCAAGGGTCTCGAGTTCCGCGCCGTCTACCTGATCGGGATGGAGGAGGGGATCTTCCCGCACAGCAGGTCGATCGAGGAGCAGGGGATCGAAGAGGAACGCCGGCTCGCGTATGTCGGGATGACGCGTGCGCGCGAGCAGCTCACGCTCACGCACGCCTCGTCGCGCTCACTCTGGGGCTCGCGCGGCTACAACCTCCCCTCGCGCTTCCTCGACGAGCTGCCGAGCTCGGTCGAACGCGAACGTCTGCGGCCTGCATCGTGGTCGTCCTACGGCGCGCAGGGCGTCGCGCCGCGCGATGACGTTCCCTCGCTCTCCACCGGGGACTCGGTCCGCCACGGCACGCTCGGCGAGGGCGTCGTGACGCGGATCGAAGCCGGCGGCGTCGTCACCGTTCGCTTCGCGGACGGAAGCGAGCGCCGCCTGATGCTCGACTACGCGCCCCTCGAACGCATTCCGTAGGGTCGAGCGCGTGGGGATAGAGATTCGGAATCCGGCGGAGGACGAGCTGCGCGCAGCCATGCAGGCCGGCGAGGCGGCGTTCGGCGGGGAGCAACGTGAGGGCGAGTTCGAGCGGTTCAGCACGATGCTCCCGCGCGACCGCTGGTTCGTCGCCTATGACGGAGATCGGCCCGTCGGCACAGCTGCCTCGTTCCCGTTTCGGCTGACCGTACCCGGAGGAGAGTTGGCCGCGGGGGGCGTCACCTGGGTGGGAGTCCTTCCGAGCCACCGGCGCCGCGGCATCCTCAGAGAATTGATGAAGCGGCAGCTCGAGGACCTGCACGAGCGCGGCGAGCCGCTCGCGATCCTCTATTCGTCCGAGCCCCTCATCTATGGGCGCTTCGGCTACGGAGTCGCCGCGCCCGCGTTCGAGATGGACGGCGAGACGGCCAAGTTCTCGTACCGCGACGATCCCGGTCCTACCGGAGCGGTGAGGATGCTCGACGCCGACGAAGCGCTGCGGGTCCTGCCGGTGGTCTACGACACAATCCGCCGCGACGTCCCGGGGTTCGTCGCCCGAGATTCCGAGGTGTGGAAGCTGACGCGGCTTGCGGATCCGGAGCACTGGCGCCGCGGAGCGGGCCCGAAGTTCTTTGCCGTGATCGAGTTCGACGGCAAGCCGGTCGGTTACGCGATCTACCGCATCAAGTCCGACTGGCAGGACGGGTACTCGCAGAGCCAGGTCCGGCTGGTCGAGGCGATCGCCACGTCTCCAGTGGCGGCGCGCGAGCTCTACCGCTTCGTCTACGGGATCGACCTCGTGGTGCGCGTTCAGGCGGGATACGACCCCGGCTCGCCGCTCTTCCTGATGGTCACCGACCCGCGCAGCCTCCACCTCAAGGTCTCCGAGGGTCTCTGGCTGCGCTTCGTCGATCTCGAGGCGGCACTCGACGGGCGCGCGTACACCGGTGACGATGCCGTGGTCGTCGACGTGCGAGATGCGTTCTGCCCCTGGAACGCCGGGCGCTGGCGAATCGGCAAGACGGTTGAGCGGACGGATGACGAAGCCGACCTCGAGCTCGACACTGCCGATCTCGCGTCCGCCTATCTCGGCGCTTTCGACTTCAACGAGCTCGGTGCGGCCGAACGCGTCCGCGAGTTGAAGCCCGGCGCGCTCCAACGCGCGAGCGATCTCTTCCGCACAGCCCGCCCGCCGTACTGTCCGGAGGACTTCTGACGGCACTCGAGGTCCGAACTGTCGAGAACCTCGACGAGTTCACGAACGCCGTCCTCGCGATCGGCCAGTACTTCGGCATGGTCCCGAACGAGGAGCGCATGCAGCGTTTCACGAGCCTGCTACCGCTCGAGCGGATGCACGCGGCGTGGTCGAACGGATCGATCGTCGGGGGTGCTGGAGCGTTCGCGTTCGACCTGACGGTGCCTGGAGGCGATCTGCGGACCGCGGGGGTCAGCGTCGTCGGTGTGCTGCCCACGCACAGACGGCGTGGCGTCCTGCGCTCGCTGATGCGCTCGCAGCTCGACGATGCACACGAACGAGGGGAGCCACTCGCCGCGCTGTGGGCGTCCGAGGAATCGATCTACGGCCGCTTCGGTTACGGGCTCGCATCGTTCTGTGGCGAGATCACGCTCGCGCGCGAGTACACCGCGTTCGCACACCCGTTCGAGCCGCAGGGAACGTTGCGGTTGATCGAGCCCGAAGAGGCGCAGGAAGCGATCCCGCCCGTCTTCGAGCGCATCCGGCCCGAGTGGCCGGGCATGTTCTCGCGGAACGGCCCTTGGTGGGAGAACCGCGTCATCGCCGATCCCGAAGACCGGCGCGACGGCGCCGGCCCGAAGCGTTGGGTTGCCTACGAACGTGATGGGTCGATCGAGGGCTACGCCGCGTATCGCCACAAACCAGGCTTCGAAGCTGGCACGACGAGCGCGGAGCTGCGGGTCCTCGAGGCCCTGGGCACGTCACCGGAAGCGCTGCGCGATCTTTGGGCCTACCTGCTCGCTGTCGACTGGGTCGCGACCGTCAAGTCCTATCTGCTGCCACCCGACCATCCACTGTTTCTTCTGCTGTCGACGCCCCGGCGCATGCGGTACAGGATGGGCGACGGGATCTGGCTCCGGCTCGTCGACGTCGGCGCGGCACTCTCCGGCCGGAGCTACTCGGCCGACGGGTCGATCGTCTTCGAGGTCGCGGACGAGTTCTGCCCGTGGAACGAGGGACGGTGGAAGCTGAGCGAAGGCAGCGCCGAGCGCAGCACAGACGCAGCCGAGCTGTCGCTGCCGGTGCAGTCGCTCGGCTCTGCGCTGCTCGGGGGCGTCTCGTTCGCCGCTCTGCGGCGCTCCGGCCGCGTCGTCGAGCTGAAGCCCGGCGCGATCGAGCGCGCGGACGCGCTCTTTCGCTGGGACCGCCATCCCTGGTGCCCCGAGATCTTCTGATCCGAACCCGCTGCTAGGCTGCCGCACCCATGAGGTTGGGACTCTGCGCCGCGATTGCGGCGCTTCTCTTTCCAGCGGTTGCAGCGGCACAGACGGATGCTGGCTGGCAGCTGGCTTTGCGCTGGCCAGCAGACGGCACGGTCACGTCGCCGTACGGTCAGGACGGGTACCGGTGGCACCCGGGACTCGACATCGGGATCCTGCGTTCGCTGGACGTCCGCGCCGCGGCTGACGGCGTCGTCACGCAGGTAGGTCTCGTCCAAAGCTATGAGGGCTACGGTAGCGTCGTGCTCGTACAGCATCGAGCGGGCTACGCCACGCTGTACGCGCATCTCTCGCGCCCGCTTGCGCGTGTCGGCGACCACGTGCTGCAAGGAGAGCGGGTCGGACTCGCCGGTTGCACGGGCTGGTGCACGGGCACGCACCTCCACTTCGAGCTCCGCTACAGCAACGTCGCGATCGATCCCTCCCTCCTGATCGTCGGCTAGACTTGCCGCTTCTCCAGGGCGGTTAGCTCAGTTGGGAGAGCACCAGCTCGACAAGCTGGGGGTCACTGGTTCGAGCCCAGTACCGCCCACTGCGTCGCGAAGTCCGGCTCCGCCGCGCGGAGCCATGATGACTTCGCGACGTTCGCCTTTTGG
>WNFV01000344.1_pt1 | contig 81090 bp, 63 predicted proteins | sample 5400101 | NCBI WGS metagenome assembly WNFV01 (sample SAMN13153361, study PRJNA577476) | soil metagenome | isolation source: 115 cm soil or saprolite under grassland replicate 1 | place: USA:California | collected 2016-06-15
TGCAGGTTGAATCGGACGATGTAGTCGCTCATCGGTTCACCACGACGCGCCAGAGGTGCAGCGCGATCTGCAGGACGAGCCCGCCCACCATGAACGGGATCATCAGCTTGTAGAAGAGCATCACGCCCCAGACGATCGGCGCCTTCTGCGGCGTCGGCTCGTAGTGCGAGAGCCACGCCTTCGGGAAGCTCTCCGAGGCTCCGTCGTGGCACCTCCCGCACGTCTTCGTGAGATTCGCGGACATGACCGTGGAGGCCGGGTCGCTCGCCTTCTGGATGTCGTGCACTCCGTGGCAGTCGGTGCAGACCGCGGCGAGGCGGACGCCGGGACCCTTCTTCTTCCCGCGCTGCAGCGTCGCGGCCATGCCGTGGAAGTCGGCGAGGTAGGTGTCGACGACCTTGGTCGAGAGGCCGTACCGCGCCATCAGCTTCTCGTCCGTGTGACAGCGACCGCAGATCTCGGGCGTCCGCATCGCGAGCGCGCCGTCGCGCGGGTCGGTCGTGTCGTGGGCGCGGTGGCAGTCGGTGCAGACCGGCACGTCGCTGCTCGACTCGGCCGCGCGGCCGTGAACGCTCTTTGCGTAGATCTCGGCCTGCTTCGCGTGGCAGCCGGAGCACATCCTCGAGATGCGCGTGCGCGGCTGGCCGGGGCGCGAGATGTCGTGCGCGCCGTGGCAGTCCACGCAGAGCGCCGCCTTGTCGTTGCCCTTCGCCATCACCGCGAAGTGCACGCCGTCGAGCGTCTTCGTGTAGTTCGCGAAGTGGCAGCCCTTGCACTGCTCGTAGTGGGCGCGCGTCACCTCGCGGCGGTTCTTGTACTTGAGCTCGCCGGTCGCGTGGTCGCTCGTCTTCTCGGAATGACAGTCCGTGCAGCGCAGGCTATCGCCGTGTACGGACTTCGCGAACGCAGCCTGGTCCACGCCGAGCGGCAGCTTCTCGCCGCTCGGGAGGTCATAGGTCATCGACAGATCGGTGTGGCAGCCGAGGCAGTCCTCCTGCTCCGCCGGGATCCCGGCCGCCGCCGGGAGCGCCGCCAGCGCCAGGACGAGCGCCGTAGGGATTCTCCGCATTGAGTCGCACCCCTCGAGGTTGTACGGCAATCCATGCCAATACAGACCCGCAACTCCTACCAGGGTGCGCGCTTTTCGTCCAGGGGCGGAGCGACCTAAATGCGCGGGAAACCGCCGGATTTGGTCGAGAATGCGCAAATATTGTCTGCGTCAAATCGCCGCCGCGGGAGGTTGCCGCGTCAACGGCGCGACGTCGCGCCGCGACCCGAGTGCGGGATCGCCCGCGTGCGGCGTTCCAGCACACTCGGGCGAGCCCCTCGGCGATGGACGCAGTGCCGCCGCAGAGCGGCAGGAGAAAGAGGATGCCGCGCACGCGACCGCCGCGCCGCTCCGCGGCGAACGGCGCGATGACGAGCCGCGTGATCGAGTCATCAACCGCGCGTCAGCGCGCCGCGGCGGGGCCGCCTCCCCGGACGGTTCGGCGGGATCGGCCGCGAAGGTCGTGCGCCCATGGCGGATCGTCGCAGCATGACGGCCCGTGACACCTGGTCTCCCCTCGCTCGTCACGACTCGAGGAAGGCGGCGGTGAGGGCCTTCCAGCCCTCCTCGCCGACGAGCCATGGCGCGGGCGAGACGAGCTCGCCGCCGTCCGCAGCGGCGAACCCGAGCCGCTCCTCGAAGAAGCGGCTCCAGCGCGCCGCCTCGCGGCGCAGCCAGCCCTCGGCCTGCTCACCATGCGGAAGGAGCGCGAAGGACGGATCCGCGGGCACGATCGCGACGAGCCAGCCGCGCCCGTAGCCCTCCCGCTTCACGAGCGCCGGGTCGCGCAGGACCGACGCGTTGACACCCGCGATCGTGCCGGCGACCGGCGCCAGGATCCGGATGGCGCGGCCGCCGCCGTGGAGGACCGCCACCGTCTCGCCGCGCGCGACCTCGGCGCCGGGGCGGGGCAGCTCGACCGCGCTGACGGACGGAAGGAGCCGCTGCGCGAGGTCGTCGATGCCGAGCTCCAGCGCGCTGGCGCGCCGACGGCGGAGCCACGTGTGGCCGGGGGCATAGAACAGGTCCGGGCGAAAGAGGACCCCGGCCACCCGGCGGAGGCCGAGCGCTCGCTCGCGGCACGCGGAGATCGCCCGCATCGCGAGCGCGATCGCGAGCGCCGGCAGGACGAGCATCGCGAGCATCGCGAGGAAGAGCCCGAAACGGGCGAGCAGCCCTGCGAAGAGGACGCCGACCGACTGGAGGATCTCGATGACGGGCTGCATGGCTGCCTCCCTTGCTACATCGCGTGACACATGTCGAAGTTGAAGGCGGCCTTCCCGTGGCACCCGCCGCAGGCCTGTCCCTTTTCCATCGCGGCGTGCGTCACGGCGGGCGGCCGCCGGAGCGACGAAGACCGCCCGAGGATGCTGAAGCGCGCCGGGTGGCAGCCCACGCAGCTCGGCTTCGACGGATCCACGTGCATGTCGTGGTTGAACGTGACGACTCCTGGGCTGTCGCCGGTCTGCGCGAGCTTGAGCGCGACGGGGAGCCGCGGCAGGTCGTCGGAGAGAACGGCGCCGGCGAAGGTCACCGCGGCGAGCATCGGAATGAGCTTCCACGAGGTCATGGTCCCCTCCCCTCAGGTCAGGAAGAACTGCCGGGCGGTCTCTTCCCAGGCATCGCCGGCGAGCGCGCGGGCGATGCCGTGGATGGGCGTGCCGCCGTCCTGCAGCACGTGGCCGAGCTCGGGCGACAGCCGCATCGCGAGCTGCGCCTCGGCGTCCTCCACGAAGCGGCGCGCGGGGCCGTCACGCAGGAGCTGCCGGAGGTTCGCGGCGAGCCGGGGCGCCTTCACACCTTGAAGAGCCAGCTCGCGCCGTACGGATCGTCGAGCGCGTCCGGCCGCTCGCAAACGGCGGCGTTGATCGCGACCACGGTGCCGTCGACCGGCGAGAGCATCGCGACCGTCCGCTCGGCGTCGCCGATCTCGAGGGCGGGCTCGCCCTGGAGGACGTGAGCGCCGAGGTTCGGCAGGTCGATCCGCGCGGGGCCGACGAGCTTGTGAGCGAAGTCGTCGGCGCCCACCGCGACGAGGCCGTCGGGCTCGAGCCGCGCCCAGGTGTGCCCGGGGTGAAGGTGGATGCCCGCGGGGACCTGGAACCACCCGTGCGATGCTGGGCGCAGCGCGCGCGCGCCGCCGTGCGCCTGCGGCTTCGCGGCGGCCCGCTTCGTCGCCGCCGCGTGCGCCGGCCTCTTCCCGCCTTGCACGTACCGCCAGAAGGGGATGAAGAGGAGGAGGTAGCTGATGGCGAGGACGTACTCGAGCAGCTTCGCGGGATAGATGGACAGGAAGTCGTGGCCCATGGCGTCCTCCCTCAGTGATGGTCTTCCGGGAAGTCGGGGGACTCGCGGAGGATGGGCATCCGGTTGACGATCCACCGGAAGAGCAGCACGCCGATGGTGACCAGCGTGACGGAGACCCAGACCTCCATCCAGCTCGGCACGTACCGGACGGCCCACGGCTTGTCCCAGTTGAACGCGATGACCGAGACGTTGAGGCGGTTCAGCGCGACCCCGGTGACCCCGAGCACCCCCGCGACGCGCACCCAGCGCACCTTCTCGCTGCGCGCGCCGTAGGCGAAGAGGAGCGCGGGGAGCAGGACGAATCCGAGGATCTCGACGAGGAACCACGCGCCGTACAGGGTCGGCAGGTAGCCCCAGGCGTGCCCGTCCGTGACGCCCTGCAGCTTCAGGAAGAAGTAGGCGAACATCACGAGCGCGCCCGCCTTGCCGAGGCCGAGCACGAGCTTGTCCGAGCTGTGGCCGTGCAGCTGGTGGGCGAAGACCTTGTGCGACAGGGTCGACTCGACGACGACCATCGAGATGCCGGCGATGACGGCGGTGAGGAAGAAGAAGATGAAGATGAATGGCGAGTACCAGAGCGGGTGGAGCCGCGTCGGCGCGAGCAGGAACAGCGAGCCGAGCGCGCTCTGGTGCATCGTCGAGAACATCACCGAGAGCACCGTGAGCGCGATGAGCGTCTTCCGCATGATGGCGTGGAGCTTCTTCCAGCCCAGCCACTCGAAGAACGGGACCGTGAACTCGAGGAAGAGCACGGTCGCGTAGCACACGACGCACAGATGCCCCAGGGCGAGATCTGGGAGAGGTTCGTGGTCGCCGCGAGGCCGCCGGCGAACCGGTAGACGATGAGCGGGATCCCGACCGCGAGGATGACCGCGGCGAGCGCGTTCATCGGGGTGCAGCAGGACCGGACGTACTCGCGCCAGCTCTTGCCGAGCAGGATCTTCTCGCGGAAGAAGGACGGCTCTGCCGCGAGGGCGCCCACGTGAACGCTAGTCATGGTGCTCCTCCTTGTCGGTGGCGGCGACCTCGTCCTCGCGCTTCGAGAACACGTAGAGGCCCATCAGCAGCGGCGGCCAGAGCGTCATGACGAACGGCGGGGCGCCGAGCGCGCCGGCGACGAGCGCGGGGTACTGCGCGTCGGGCATGCCGGTGCGGAGCGCGAGCTTCTCGAAAGGGACGTCGCTGATGTAGAGCCAGCTCGTCCCGCCCGCCTCGTGCTCGCCGTAGACATGGTGCAGGTACCGGGTCGGATTCGTGTAGATGCGCGAGTTCGCGAGCTCGAGCAGCTCGGCGCGGCGGCCGAAGGTGAGCGCGCCGGAGGGGCAGACCTCAGCGCACGCCGGCTTCAGCCCGGCGGCCTGGCGCGTCGCGCAGAACGAGCACTTGCGGACCCGCGGGGCGAGCGCGTCGTACTCGTACTTGGGAATCTCGAACGGGCAGGCCACCATGCAGTACCGGCAGCCCATGCACTTGCTCGGATCGTAGGTGACCGGCCCCTCGGGCTTCTTGTCGAGGGCCCGGACCGGACACGCGGAGGCGCACGCGGGCGAGATGCAGTGCATGCACTGCCGCTTCGCGAAGCGCTTCTTGTCCTCCGCCTTGTTCACGACGGTGACGCCGTCGGGGAGGTCTCGCGCCTCGGCTCGAACACGTCGCCCTCCGGCGGCGGCGGGTTGCCGTTCGCCTCGGCGCACGCCGCCTCGCAGCCGCGGCAGCCGACGCAGAGGGTCGTGTCGACGAGCACGCCGGGTCCGTCGGCGGCGCCCTCCGCGCCCTCCGCGGCCGCGGCGTTCGCCGCGGCGGAGCCGGCTGCTGCCGCGCCAGCGCCGGCCGCGGCGATCTTGAAGAACCCTCTGCCGTCCGAGCTTCATGTTCGCCTCCAGGATTCCGTCACGCGCGAGCGGCGATGAGGTTGAGGGTACCGATGACGGCGACTCCGGCCAGGGCCAGCACGAACGCGAACATCATGGCGTCGCTCCTTTCGGTGCTGCGGGATTCGAGCTCTGCTCCTCTTCGTCGACCGAGCGGCCTGCGCGCGTGAGCGCATCCCGGAAGAGCGGGCATCCCTTGAAGCCTTCGCCCTCGCAGGTGCTCGCGGTCGTGACGCGATCGACCGGGACGGGCTTCTTCACCGGGTACGCCCTGCAGAAGACCATCGAGACTTCTTTCAGGTACGGGCAGGTCATTTCCGTTCTCCTGCCCATCCCTATGGCAAGCCACTGGCCACCTCGGTGCGGGCGCGCGCGGCACCGGAGTTCCGCCACGTTCACGGTGGGTTAGGACCTTCGGCGCGCGGACCCGCAGCGCGCAGCCGCCATCGGCGCGCCGCAGGCGCGGTGAGAAGCTCGACACCTCGGTGCGGAGCCGAGGCGCTTCGGTCAGGCAGATCGGGGGGTTGCAGCTCCAGCGCCGCTCGACGTGGAGTTTCTCGACGGGTGTCGAGAAACTCCTCGGGGCGCCTGTAGAGGTTCAGCGGGCGCTGCCCCCGGCGTGCGAGAGCACCGCGGCGACGTGCCGCTTCTCGGCCTCCTCGAGCGACGCGAGCGTCCCGCCGCGCGGCGGAACGTCGCTCTTCCCGGGCAGCCCGAGATCGACGAGCTGGATGACGGGGCCCGCGGCGACGACGGCGCCGCGCTCGAGCACGTTGCGAAGCTCGCGGACGTTCCCCGGCCAGTCGTGGGCCATGAGCGCGCCCATCGCATCGGACGAGACGCCGTCGATCCGCCTCTTCATCTCGACGGCGAGCCGCTCGACGAAGCTCTCGACGAGGAGCGGCACGTCCTCACGCCGCTGGCGGAGCGGCGGGATGAAGATCGGGATCACGTTGAGGCGGTAGAAGAGGTCCTCCCGGAACTTCCCCTCGCCGGTTGCCTTGCGCAGGTCGCGGTTGGTCGCCGCGATGATCCGCACGTCCACCTCGATGGGCTCGTTCCCCCCGACGCGCTGGACGCGCCGCTCCTCGAGGACGCGCAACAGGTCGAGCTGAAGCTTCGGCCCGATGTCGCCCACCTCGTCGAGGAAGAGCGTGCCGCCGTGCGCCGCCTCGAACTTCCCCTTGCGCCGGGCGATGGCACCGGTGAACGACCCCTTCTCGTGACCGAACAGCTCGGACTCGAGGAGGCTCTCGGTGAGCGCGGCGCAGGAGATCGCGACGAACGGTCCCTCGCCGCGCGGGCTCTCGGCGTGGATGGCGCGCGCGAGCACCTCCTTCCCGCTGCCCGACTCGCCGAGCACGAGGATGGTCGAGTTCGAGCGCGCCGCGGTCTTCGCGAGCTCGAACACCGCCTGCATCGCGGGGCTCTTCGAGAGGAGGTCGCGGAAGCGGTACTCCTGCTTGAGCGCTTGCCTCAGCACCGCGTTCTCCCGGACGAGAGTCTGCTGGCTCACGATCTTCTGCATCATGATCGACAGCTCTTCGGGATCGAACGGCTTCACGAGGTAGTCGTAGGCGCCCGCCTTCATCGCGGCGACGGCGGGTCGGCTGCATCCCGGGCGCCCGCTCACGCGGCCCCGCCCGCCTTCTTCGGCGGGAGCCTGAGCATGATCCGCGTCCCCTTCCCCATCTCCGTCTGCAGCGCGATCTTCCCTCCGTGACGCTCGACGATGCCGTAGACGACCGAGAGGCCGAGGCCGGTGCCGCGCTCCTTCGTCGTGAAGAACGGGTCGAAGATCTTGGACAGGTGGTCGGGCGGGATCCCGGGGCCCGAGTCCTGGAAGGCGAGCTCAACCCAGCGGCCGTCCTCGACGAGCGCGGTCTCGACGACGAGCCGGCCGCCGCGAGCCATCGCCTCGCAGGCGTTCATGATGACGTTCACGCACGCCTGGCGCAGCAGCCCGAAGTCACCGTCCACGAGCGGCACCGGCGCGAGCCGCTTCTTGAGCACGACGCCCTGGATCTGGATCTGGTTCCCGAGGAGCTGCAGCGCCTCCTCGACCACCCCGCGCACGTTCAGGTCCTTGAGCGCGAGCGGCCGCTCGCGCGCGAAGTCGAGGAGGTTGCGGACGATGGCGGAGCAGCGCTCCGTCTCGCGCTCGACGAGGTGGAGGTGCTTCACGAGCGTCCGGCGCGTCGCGTCGTCCGGCGGGCCCTGGTCGAGCGTGCGGACGGTGAGCTTCGCGAAGGTGAGGATGCCGGCGAGCGGGTTGTTGATCTCGTGCGCGATCGACGCCGAGAGCTTGCCGAGCGAGGTGAGCTTCTCGGTGCGCACGAGCTGATCCTGCGCGGACCGGAGGGCCGCGGTCCGGTCCTCCACCTTCTTCTCGAGGCCGTGCATGAGCAGATCGAGCTCGCGCTTGGTCGAGCGGAGCGAGCGGGTCATCTCGTTGAACGACGTGGCGAGGATGCCGAGCTCGCCCGACCAGGTGACGGGCACCTCGAGATCGAGCTGGTCGCGCGCGACGCGCCGGGTCGCCTGGACGAGGGCCGCGACCGGGCGCATGAGGTGATGGCGCGTGAACATCCAGACGGCGAGCCCCAGCACCCCCGCCGCGATCGCCGCGGCGAGGAGCATTCGCAGCCGGAACCCGGTGGTCTCGTCGTCGAGCCGCTGCAGCGAGACCCCGACGTCGATGACCCCGAGCACCTTGCGGTCCGGCGGGTGCGCGTGGCACGCCGCCGTCGCGCAGGACCCCTCGTTGTAGATCGGCGTCACGATCCCGAGCACGCGCCTGAGGCCGCTCCGGAACACCCGGCTGCGGTCGGCGAGATCCAGGCGGTGGAGCGGCTCGCCCTCCGCGTGGCAGGCGCTGCATGCCTCCCCGCGCCGGTCTACCGCGCGCCCGATCTCGGCGCGATCGGTCGAGAACGTGATCCGGCCTTCGGCGTCCATCATCCGGACCATCTCGATCCCGCCCTGCCGTCCGATGTCCTCCATCGCGAGGTACGCGTCGGAACGGCGGTCCTGGAGCATGGCGCGGTGGAGCGCGTTACGGATCGTGTGGCTGAGGAGGTCCGACTCTGCGACCACCTGCGAGAGCAGGTGGCGCTGCATCGAGATCTCCGCGAAGAAGAAGGAGGCGACCGTCGCGAGGGCCACGAGGACGATGAGCGCGAGGAGCTTCGTCGAGAGCCGTTGGTGCCACGGAATCGCGAGGCCGATCTCGTCGAGCGAGCCGGGCGCGATCGCCCGCGCGAGCTTCTCGAGCCCCGGATCGCCGGAGGCTTCCGTCGATGGGCGCGGCGGCGTGACGCCCGCCGTTCCCTGCCCGGGTCTGGATGCGGCCGTGGGCATCGCACCCCCGTGCGTCCCTCTTCACGATCAGTACTTCACCATTGAGATACGCCCCGGCGAACGTGGAAGCCTTGTCTCGTGTCAACGCCTGTAGCGATCCTCGCCGCCCGTCGAGGTCTGCGCGCCGCGGCGCGCGGCCCTCCGCCGCGGCAACGTTGATCCCTCCTCGTATCCTGCGTACCCTCCCTCACCTCGCATGACCGACCCGCGCGCCATCCTCCTCGTACAGTGCCCCGACCGGCCCGGCATCGTCGCCGGTATCTCGAGCTTCCTGTTCCGGCATGGCGCCAACATCACCGACTTCGACCAGCACACCTCCGAGGACCAGGGCGGCGTCTACTTCACGCGACTCGAGTTCCAGACGGGCAAGCTCGACCTCCCGCTCGACGACCTGAAGCACGCCTTCGCCCTCGACGTGGCGCGCCCGTTCGGGATGGACTGGCGGCTCACCCTCTCCTCCGACCGGAAGAAGCTCGCGGTCCTCGTGTCGAAGCACGACCACGCGCTGCTCGAGCTCCTCTGGACCTGGAAGCGCGGCGATCTCCGCGCCGACGTCGCGCTCGTGGTCTCGAACCACCCCGACCTGCGCGGCGCGGTCGAGTCCTTCGGCATCCCGTTCGCCCACGTCCCGAACTCGAAGGAGCAGCGGGACGCGGCGGAGGTCCGGATGCTCGAGCTCCTGCACGGCAAGGTGGACCTCGTCGTCCTCGCCCGGTACATGCAGATCGTCTCTCCCGCGTTCGTCGCGCGCTGGCCGAACCAGATCATCAACATCCACCACTCCTTCCTCCCCGCGTTCGCCGGCGCCGATCCGTATCGGCAGGCGTACGAGCGCGGGGTGAAGGTCGTCGGGGCGACCGCGCACTACGTCACCGCCGACCTCGACGCCGGCCCGATCATCGACCAGGACGTCGCGCGGGTGTCGCACCGCGACTCCGTCGAGGACCTGAAGCACCTCGGCCGCGACCTCGAGCGACGGGTGCTCGCGCGCGCGGTCCGCTGGGACTGCGAGGACCGGGTCATCGTCCACGGCAACAAGACGGTCGTGTTCGCGTAGGTCTGACGTGCATGTCCGCGTCCGCCGCCCCACGTTTCGGGCGGAGGCGCCGCCATGCCCGCTCGCACCCTCGGCCTGATGCTCTCGCTCTGGCTGTTCTTCTCCGCGTTCGCCTGGCACCGCAGCAAGGAAGGGTTCGCGAACGCCTGGCTGGTCGGGCTCTTCACGGCCGTCGCGTCGGTCGCCGGCATGCGCTCCCCGCGGGCGCGGTTCGTCGCGACCGCGCTCTCCATCTGGCTGGTCGTGGCCGCGTTCGTCCTGCCGCGTGCCTCACCGGTCGCGTTCTGGAATGACGTCGCGGTCGGCGCGCTCATGTTCCTCCTCTCGCTCGTGCCGGGGACGCTGTACCTCCCCGCGGAGCACCTGCAGCGCCGCGCCCACGCGTGAGAGGCGCGGGACGCCGGACCCGGCCCGCCCGGGAGGTGCGCGCCGCGCGCGCGCCGGGCAGGTACGAGCGATGGCCGATCCGGTCGCGCGCGCCGAGGTGGTGCGGATCCACGCCGAGCTGACGCGTGCGCTCGCCGCGCTGCAGGCACGGGTCTGCGCCGCGCTCGAGGAGGCGGACGGAGGCGCCACGTTCTCGACCGACCGGTGGGACCGGCCGGGCGGCGGCGGCGGCGTCGCCCGCGTCCTCCAGGACGGCCCGGTCCTCGAGAAGGCAGGGGTGAACCTCTCCGACGTGCAGGGCGAGGTGCCCGCCGGGCTCGCCGCGAAGCTGCCCGGCGACGGCCCCGAGTTCCTGGCCGCCGGCCTCTCCATCGTCGTCCACCCCCGCTCGCCGCTCGTCCCGACCGCGCACGCCAACGTCAGGTTCCTCGCCCGCGGCGGCGAGGCGTGGTTCGGCGGGGGCGCGGACCTCACCCCCTACTACCTCTACGAGGAGGACTGCGCCCACTTCCATGGCGTGCTGCGGGACGTCTGCGAGGGGCACCTGCCCGGGAGCCACGCGGGCTGGAAGCGGGCCGCGGACGCGTACTTCTTCCTTCCGCACCGGGCCGAGCACCGCGGCGTGGGTGGGATCTTCTTCGACGGGCTCCGCGGCGACCTCGACCGCGCGCTCGGGCTCGCGCGCGCCCTCCCGGCGGCGTTCCTCGACGCCTACCTGCCCATCGTGGCGCGGAGGCGCGACCTGCCCTGGGGAGCGGAGGAGCGGCGCTGGCAGGAGATCCGGCGCGGCCGCTACGTGGAGTTCAACCTCGTCCACGACCGCGGGACGCTGTTCGGGCTCGAGACCCGCGGCCGGACCGAGTCGGTGCTCATGTCGCTGCCGCCAACCGTGCGCTGGCCGTACGACCACCGGCCCGCGCCGGGCAGCCGTGAGGCGGCGCTCCTCGAGGTGCTGCGGGCGCCGCGGGACTGGGCCTGATCGCCCTCGCTACCGCTGGCGGACGGCGGTCTGGTCGACCAGGCGTTCCGCGGCGCGGCGGGCGCGGTTGTGGCGGATGGAAGCCCAGAGGGAAACACCGATGAACCCGGCGCCGATGAGCCCGGTGACGACCTCGGGGACGTGGTGCAGCGTGCCTATCATCATGATGACCGCGAGCGCGCCGATCGCGTAGAACGCGCCGTGCTCGAGGTAGCGGTAGGACGCGAGCGTCCCCCTCTCGACGAGCATGATGGTGAGGCTCCGCACGAACATCGCGCCGATGCCGAGGCCGACGGCGATGACGAACAGGTTGTTCGTAAGGGCGAACGCGCCGATGACGCCGTCGAAGCTGAAGCTCGCGTCGAGGACGTTGAGGTAGATGAAGCTCGCCATTCCGGCCCGGTGGAGGTCGTGGTGCCCCTCGGTCCCCGCCTGCATCGCCGCACCGATGCCGTCCACCGCGATGAACGTGATGAGCCCGAAGACGCCCGCCACCAGGAACTCGAGCGCACCCGCCGGCGCAAAGGACCGGGAGAAGCCGTAGAGCGCGATCATCATGAGGCCGAGCCCGATCGCCTCGAACTTCCCGAGGGTCGAGAGCCGGCGCTCGAGCGCCCCGATCCAGTGGACGTCCTTCTCGGCGTCGAAGAAGTACGTGAGGCAGACCATGCCGAGGAACGCGCCGCCGAACGCGCCGAGCGCGATCCGGGCGCTCGTGAGGAGCCGCGCGTACTCGATCGGCTCGAACGTGGCGAGCCGCAGCGCCTCGAGCGGACCGATGCCCGCGACGATGCTCACGACGACGAGCGGAAAGACGAACCGCATGCCGAAGACGGCCACGGCCATGCCCCAGGTGAGGAACCGGTGGCGCCAGATCGGCGTCATGTCCTGCATCACCGAGGCGTTCACGACCGCGTTGTCGAAGGAGAGCGAGACCTCGAGGATCGCCAGCATGGAGGCGATGAAGACGGTGGTGACGACGCCGGCCGCGGTGCCGAAGAGGTAGAGCCCCAGCCCCGCCGCGAGGGCGAGCCCGACCACGGTGACGTAGATGGAGCCCTTGAAGAAGTGGAGGTTCCCGGTCATGTGCTCGAGTCGATCCCTGGCGCCGCGCGCGCGCAGCATGGGAGATGCGCGGAGGCCGAAAGATAACGCACTTCACCGACCGGCGCCCCGGAACGGCGCAACGCGCAGCCGAGGCGCGTTAGATCTGCCCTCACGATGGAATGGCTCAACTACCACCACCTCCTCTACTTCTGGACCGTCGCGCGCTCCGGCTCGATCGCGCGCGCGAGCGAGGAGCTGCGCCTCGCCCAGCCGACCATCTCGAACCAGCTGAAGACGCTCGAGGCGAGCCTCGGGGTGAAGCTCCTCGAGCGTCAGGGGCGCCAGCTCGTCCTCACCGACGTCGGCCGCACCGTCCTCCGCTACGCCGACGACATCTTCCGCACCGGGCGCGAGCTGCAGCGCGCCGTGAAGGGGCTCCCGACGGGGCAGCGGCTCCGGCTCGTCGCGGGGGTGCTCGACGTCATCCCGAAGCGGATGGCCGCGCAGCTCCTCCAGCCCGCGGTGGACGCGTTCCCGGACCTCGTCCTCGTCTGCCGCGAGGGACCGCTGCCGCAGCTCCTCGCCGCGCTCGCGATCCACGAGCTCGACGTCGTCATCGCAGACGTGCCCGCCTCCGAGCAGGTGAAGGTGAAGGCCTTCAACCACCGGCTCGGCGACTGCGGCACCACCTTCTTCGCCGCCGCGCGTCATGCCGGGCTGCGGAGGGCGTTCCCGAGATCCCTCCAGGGGGCCCCGATCCTGCTCCCGGCGGAGGGGACCGCCCTCCGCCGCGCGCTCGACGCCTGGTTCGACGCGTCCGCCCTTCGCCCGGACGTCGTCGGCGAGTTCGACGACAGCGCGCTCATGAAGGCGTTCGGCGCGCGCGGGCTCGGCGCGTTCCCGGCGCCGCGGGTGCTCGAGGACGAGATCCGGGAGCAGTACGGCGTGCGGGTGATCGGGCGCGTCGAGGAGGCGCGCGAGTCCTTCTACGCCATCACCGTCGAGCGGCGGCTGCGCCACCCGGCGGTCGCCGCGCTCGCCGAGGGCGCGCGCGAGATACTCTGAGCGGGAGGCACTCGGCGCTCGCTCGAGTGCAGGGCCGCCGCTCGCGCGTTATCCTTCCAGCGATGACAGCACCCAAGTTCACCGTCTACACGAAGGCTTCCTGCCCGTTCTGCGTCCGCGCGAAGCACCTCCTCGTGAGGAAAGGGATCCGCTTCGAGGAGATCTCGGTCGAGGGGAGGGACGACCTCCGCGGCTGGCTCGTCGAGACGACCGGACAGATGACCGTGCCGCAGATCTTCGCCGGCGATCGGTCGCTGGGGGGGTACTCGGACCTCGCCGCCCTCGACACCGAGGGTAAGCTCGAGCCGATCGTGCACGGCGAGGGCTGACGGGCGATGCGAGCGCGCGGCAGGCGCCCACCGAGCACGGCTCGGGCGCGACCGGTCGGCCGCCGCGCCGCACGGCGAGCGTCAGTCGGCGACCCGGCAGGCCCACGTCGCCGCGCCGTCTCCCCGCGCCGCCGCGCAGGCCGCCTGAAGCGCGGGTGGTCATCGTTCGCTCGCAAGGGGGGACCATGGAAAAGGACCGCATCAAGGGGAAGATGGAAGAGATCAAGGGCGACGTGAAGGAGCGGATCGGCGGCGCCACGAAGGATCGCTCGACCCAGGCGGAAGGCTTCATGGAGCACAAGAAGGGCAAGGTCCAGAGCGGCATCGGCAAGGCGAAGGAAGAGCTCGAGCGCGGCGAGCGCGAGCGGAAAGACCCGGAGCACGAGTAACGCCCTGGGCGATCGAAGAGGCGCGGCGCGGGCGACCCGCCGCGCCTCCTCGTTCCGGCTTGCGGGGTCGGGCGGAGCGATCGACCGCGCGGCGGTCGCGCGGCGGTACGGACGGACGGCGGAGGGAGCGCCGCGGGCGAGCGGCGCGCGGTCAGGGCTGCGGACCGTCGCGCCGCTCGTTCGCGTACGGATTCGCGAATTCGCGCGGCTCGTCGTGCACGCGGAACAGCGCGCACTTCCCGCAGGTCCAGCTGTCCCAATCGAGCTTCACCGCGACGTCGAGACAGGCGTCGTAGTGGACGCAGTAGAGGTTCCTGTGGCCGGCGACGACCGCCTCGGAGCGGATGAGCTGGAGGAGCGGTGTCGGGTTGGGCAGCATCATGTGCGCGCTCCGACGTGATGAAGTTCGGTGGACCGGAAACGCGTGGGCGGCGGAACCATTCCGCGCAGGGCACCAGGGCGGCCGGGCAGTGCGCTGAAGGTGGACTGGCCGATCACGGATGGGAAAGGCCCCCTTGAGGGCCCATGGGGAGCCGTTCTCGGAATCGCCGGAAGGACGGCTGGTTGCGTGCCTTCCGGACGCGCCTGCGCCCGCCTGGGATCGGCGTTGACCCAGCGTCGATGCCGGGTAGAGTCGCCGTCGGTCGCGGCGGACCGCCGCACGGAGGCATCTTTGAGCAACGTCGAGCCCTGTCTCGCCTGCGATCTCGTTCACGGCGTCCGCGCCGTGCCCGGCGGGATCCTGCTCCGCGACGGGGGCTTCGCGCTCCACGTGCTCGCGGATCCGTCGCCGATCGCGGGCTGGCTCGTCCTGACGAGCGAGCGCCACGCCCGCGCATGGTACGACCTCGCGCCGGCGGAGCTCGCGGCGCTCGGTCCGCTGGCGGCGCGGGTGATGGCGGCGCAGCGGGCGGCACTGGGCGCGGACCACGTCTACGCGTTCGCGATCGGCGACGTGCTCCGGCACTTCCACCTCCACCTCGTGCCGCGCCACGCGGACACGCCGGAGCGGCTGCGGGGGCGGCGCTGCTTCGAGGGGCGGCCCGAGGACGCGCTGCCCGAGGCGGAGGTCGCGCGCGCCGCGCAGGCGATCGCCGCCGCGCTCTAGCCCGGAGCGAGCTTCGCGAGCCCATCGGCGAACGACGGGTGGCGGAGCGCGACCCCAAGAAGCGCGCGCGTCTTCTCGGAGCGGATCCGGCGGTTCGGGCCTGCCGCGGGTCGCTCGGTCCGCGGGGGCGGGATCCCGAGGCGCGCCGAGATCCACTCCACCACCTCGCGCCGCGGCGCGGGGCGCGCGTCGCTGCCGTGGAGGATCGCCCCGGCGGGCGCTCGCTCGAGCGCGGCGAGGACGAACGCGACGGCGTCGTCCCGCTCGCAGAAGTTCATCCACGCGTCGTCGCCCGGGCCGAGCGCGAGCACGCCCTGCCGGACCCGCTCGAAGATGCCGGCACGGCCCGGGCCGTAGAGCCCGGAGAGGCGGACGACGGCGGCGTGGGTCCCGCGCGCCGCGGCCTCGCGGACGAGCGACTCCGCTTCGACGAGCACGGCGCCGGTGGCGCTCGCCGGGGCGGGCGGCGTGTCCTCGTCCACGTCCGAGCCGTCGCGCTGGCCGAAGACACCGGTCGACCCGGTGTAGACGAGCCGCGCCCCGGACCGCGACGCCGCCGCGAGGAGCGGCCGCAGCGCGTCCACGTACGCCGCGCGGTACGCGCCCTCGCCTTCCGCGCCCGCCGACTGGCAGGCGACGACGGCGTCCGCGGCCGGGAGGTGCGCCTCGGCGCCCGGCGCGGCGAGGTCGAGCGCGAGCGGCTCGACGCCGAGCGAGGCGAGGGCCCCGGCGCGCGCGGGATCGCGCCGGATGCCGGTGACGCGATGACCCCGGCCGACGAGCACCCGCGCGAGCGCCTCCCCGAGCCACCCGCAGCCGGCGACGAGCACGTGCATGGTGAGGCCATTATGTCCGGCCCGCCCGCCGGGCGCGCGCCGGGCGGGGCTGGAGGTCTCCATGGCGACGCCGGCGTTCACCATCGGGACGAGGATCCCGCTGCGCGGCGGGGTGGAGATCCCGGCGCTCGGCCTCGGCGTCTACCAGTCGCGCCCGGGCACCGAGACGCGCGAGGCGGTCCGCGTCGCGCTCGAGCACGGCTACCGTCACGTCGACACGGCCCGCGCCTACGGCAACGAGCAGGACGTCGCCGCCGGGCTCGCCGCGAGCGGGGTGCCGCGCGGGGAGGTCTTCGTCACGACGAAGCTCTGGAACTCCGACCACGGCTACGTGGAGACGCTCCGCGCCTGCGACGCGAGCCTCGGCCGGCTCGGGATGGAGCGGGTGGACCTGTACCTCGTCCACTGGCCGGTGCAGGGGCGCCGGCAGGAGACCTGGCGTGCGATGGAGCGGACCCTGTCGGACGGGAAGGCGCGCGCCATCGGCGTCTCGAACTACACGATCCGTCACCTCGAGGAGCTGCTCGGCTCTGCGAAGGTGCCGCCCGCCGTGAACCAGGTCGAGCTGCACCCGTTCCTCGCGCAGCGCGAGCTGCGGGAGTTCTGCGCCGCGAACGGCATCGCCGTCGAGGCGTACGCGCCGCTCGTGAAGGCGCGGCGGATGGATCACCCGGTCCTCCGGCGCATCGCCGCGAAGCACGGCGCGACGCCGGCGCAGGTGCTCGTCCGCTGGGCGCTCCAGAGCGGCCTCGTCGTCATCCCGAAGTCGGTCCGGCCCGAGCGGATCCGCGAGAACGCGAGCGTCTACGGGTTCGAGCTCGATCGCGAGGACCTCGGCGCGCTCGACGGGCTCGACGAGGGGTACCGGACGAGCTGGGATCCGACCGAGGCGCCGTAGCGCGTCGATCGCGAGCCGTACTCCTCGTGCTCGACGCGCGGCGGCTTTCCCGTCCGTCGCGGACGCACCCGTCTGATTGAGACGGATCAAGGCGCGACCGTCTCAGCGCACGTTAAATGACGTGCGTCACATCCTCCGGCGCTGCGTCATCGGACCCAGCGCGTTCTGGCGCTTGCGTTCCTTGCCGCGCTCCCGGAGGCGGCCTTCGCGGCCCCGCCGCGCGATACGCCGCACGGCGCGACTCGATACTCGGTCTATATGGATCCGCGGTAGCTTGAAACGGCTTGCGTACGCTGAGTACGCCGTGATCGTGACCACGCTGGAGTAGCCCCGATGACGAATTGCGCCTTCGCCGCTCGCTTCCTCGCCCGCGCCGCGGCCGCCGTGGCGCTTTCGGCGGCCCTGCTCCAGGCGCCGCCCGCGGAGGCCGCGCCGACGGCGAACGGCCGCGTCGTCTTCGGCAACGCCACGACGACGCCCCAGAACCGCGTCTACACTGCCGGCTCTCCCGGAACCTTCGCGGCCGCAGCGGCGACGGTGGCGGGGGCGATCCCGACGTTCGTGGTCGAGCGCGCCGCGCGGACGCGGAACGAGCACATCGCGGGGTACGTGACGACGGGCGGCGTGCTGTACGTGATGCGCTGGAACGGCACAAGCTGGTCGAACGAGTGGAACGTGACCGTCGGCGGCACCGGCGTGAACGGACGCCGTTTCGACATCGCCTACGAGACCACCACCGGCAACGCGGTGGTCCTGTACTCGAACAACGCGAACTCGCAGCTCCGCTACAACTCCTGGAACGGGACCGCGTGGGCGTACACGACCGCCTCGGCTCCGACGGTCACGTCGGCGCGGCTCACAGGCATCCCGAACTCGATCAAGGTCACGTCCCGGAACGCCAGCGGCTCGAACGCGATCGCCGCCGCCATCGCAGACGCGAACAGCGACCTGACGGCGCTCATCTGGAACGGTACAGCGTGGGCCAACGAGCCAACTGCGGCCCTCTCCACGATCCTCCAGCAGACCTCGGTCGCCGGCGACAAGGACGTGTTCGACGTCGCCTACGAGAACCAGAGCGGCGACCTGTTTCTCGTGTACAGCGAGACGACGCCCGCGAACTACTATCGGACGTTCACCTCGAGCACCTCGACGTGGAGCGCCGCCATCACGCTGAGCGCCACGGGGCGGACGGTGTTCTCGATGTTCGCCGTCGCCGATCCGGACCCGGCGAGCAACCGGGTCGTCGCCGGGTTCGATCGCAGCGCGAGCGCGAGCCGGTACGCCGTCGTCTGGGACGGCACGACGCTGGGGGCCCTCACGACGGCTGGGAACAACGCCAACGCGACCAATCCGCCGGCGAACAGCCACCAGATGACGGGCGCGTGGCTCACCTCCGGTACGTCGAAGCGCGCGGTTGTCGTGTACCAGTCGACCACCACCACGAACATCGACTACGCGTACTACGACGTCACTGCCGCCATCTGGACGGTGACGCAGGCGGCCACCGGATACACATCAGGGGACAAGCGCTGGGTGGACATGGCCGTCGACCCGCGGAGCTCCGACACGCTGATGCTGACGTACTCGGACGCGAATGCCGCGCTCTGGGCGAAGCAGCTCGTCTACGACGGGACGACCCTGGCGTGGGGCAACGCCGACGGCGGCTCTGCGGTCGCCACCGGGCTCACGAACACGACCACCCAGAGCTTCGACTTCGCCTACGACCGCTTCACGACGACCCTCACGATCGGCAACGGCGCCGACCCGACCCCCGGCACCTGGAACGCCGGGACGACCACGGCCGTGGACCAGTTCCAGCTCACGACGAGCCCGTCGGGCGTCTCGACCGTCACCCAGCTCCCGGTCGCACTCACGGGCAACGCGGCGGTGAGCTCGATCGCGCTCTACAGCGGGACGACGTGCGGGGGGACGCTTCTCGGGACCGTGACGACCCCGGGCGCCACCGCGACCTTCACCGGCCTCTCGCTCGTCGCCACGACCACCTCGTCCACCTACACGATCTGCGCGACCGCAGGCGCGGTCGCGACCGCGACGACCTTCTCCGCGAACGTGACGACGCCGCTCACCCAGACCGGCGCGGGCCTTGTCACCGACAGCGACACCGGCCCGAGCTTCACCGTCCAGCCCTCGACCGTGACCCTCGCCACGGGCAGCTTCGATCCGGCGGCGAACACGTCGATCCTCCAGGGGACGACCGCGCTCGTCGACTCGTTCACGCTGCAGTCGGGCTTCGGGACCGCGACGATCGCGACGGTCACCCTCGCGATCACCGGGAACACGCTCCTCTCGAGCGTCGCGATCATGGACAACGTAGCGTGCTCGGGCGGCACGACCTACGGGTCGCAGGCGAGCCCCGGGACCAGCCAGTCGATCACGGTGACCGGGATGACCGCGGTGCAGCCGACCGCCACCACGTTCTACGTGTGCGGCACCGCCACGGCGACCGCGAACGGCTCAGTCAAGGCGAACGTGAGCGGGTTCACCGCGACGAGCTACGCGACCGGCGGGACCGACACGTCCAACACGCTCCTCGCCGGCCCCGTCTACAAGACGATCGCGGGAACCGTCACCGCCGCGGCGTCCCCGTCCGTCTGCACCGCCATCGCGGTGACCGCGCCGTACACGGGTGACGCGAACACGAGCAACACCCTCTCGTATCGCACCCGGACGCCGACGGGCACCGGCGCCTGGTCGACCTCGACGAACCTGGCGCACAGCGCCTCCCCGTACTCGTTCAACATCACGGGCACGTTGGGGGCGACCTACGACGTCGAGGTGACGTACGTGGACACGGCGGACGGCATCATCGGGACCGCTGTCCAGACCGTGTCGGGCATCACCGTCGGGGCGAGCTGCCCGACCTCGCCGGGCTCGCTGACCGGCACGATCGTAACCTGCACGCAGGTGAGCCTCGCGGCGAGCTACGCCGGCGACTCGAACAACAACAACACCGTCGCGTTCGCCCGCGGGACGGACGGCCTGACCTTCGGCACCCCGATCTGCGCCGCGACCGGCGGCGGCTCGAACCCCAGGACGTGCACCGACCAGATCGCGCCGATCGGCCCGAACACGAACTGGTACTACCGCGCGACCTACGCCGACGGGGAGGGCGTCGTCGGTGGCACGACCCGGGACTCCGGCCTCGTCGCGATCGGTGCGTGCGCGCCGAACCTCGCGGTGGCGGTCGGCTCGCCCGTCCCCGCCGCCGCGAACGTCGCGGCCGGCAGCTCGGGCACGATCGTCGGCCGGATCGCGCTCACGCCGAGCGGCGGGGCGGTGACGCTGAGCTCGATCTCGATCGCGAACACCCTCTCCGGCGGCGGCGGCGGGACCGCGGTCGCGGGCGTCGACGTCTCCTCGCTCGCGCTGTTCGACGTCACCAACGCCACGACGGTCTTCGTCGGCAGCGGCAACTGGAACGCCTCGACGTCGCACTACGACTTCACGAGCCTCTCCTACATCATCCCCCTGACGGGGGCCACGTTCGCCGTCGCGCTGAACGTGAACCCGGGCGCGACCGCGACCCGCACCTTCGCGGTCAACGTGAGCACGACCGACGTGACGGTGGTCGCGCCCTACACGGTCACGGTCACGGCAATCCAGGGCAACACGTTCACGATCACGGCCGGGACCGGAGGCGGCAGCACGAACACCAGCGCGCCGATGGTCTCGATCGTGAACCCGCTGAGCGGAGCGCTCGTGAGCCCCGGCGGCCCCGTGAGCAACCAGTACAAGGTGCAGATCCGCGTCTTCAACAAGGTGGGGAACCTGGGAATCGACGGGATCACGGCGAGCAGTGTCAAGCTCTCGACCGACAACGGCGCGACGTTCCCGCTGACCGCCACCGCGAACACCAAATACGACGCCATCTTCAGCGACCCCAACTGGGCGACGACGGTCACCGGCCGGACCTACGAGGTGCTGGTGACGAGCCCCGCCCAGGGCAGCTACACGCTCCGCGCCCGGGCCGCGAACAGCGTCCCGGTCACCGTCACGTCCGAGCCGGTCTCGGTGGTGGTGGCGGCGTCCGGCAGGGGCGACGGCAACCTCCTCGTCCGCGACAGGTCGAGCCAGCTCTGCGCCGACTGCCACGCCCTGCCGACGCACGGCTCCGAGGCGCTCGGCACCAAGTACGGCGCCTGGTCGACGACGTGCCGCGATTGCCACACGCCGCACGGCACCCGGAACATCATGCTCGTCAGGGAGAGCATCACGCCGCCGTCGGTGGGCGGCGTGTTGCAGACGGCGAGGAACGTCGGCTTCGTGAAGACGACGGGCGACACGAACGCGCTGGGCTGGACCGGGTCCGGGCCGAGCGCCACGGCGTCGTACACGAACTCCGACAACACGGGCCCGTGCCAGGTGTGCCACACGCGGACGGGCGGTGCGACAGCGCGTTACCGGAACACCGGGAACGCGGACACCCACTACACCTCGGCGGTCGGGACGGCGGACTGCAAGGGCTGCCACAGGCACAACGCCGGCTTCGCCGGCGGCGACTGCGTCCAGTGCCACTCCCAGCAGCAGCTCATCACCAAGGGCCCGCTCGCGGGCCAAGCCCAGTACCGGCGCCCGGTCAGCGGCGAGTTCGGCAAGGCCTGGTCGCACAAGCGGAACGGCGGGAAGGCCGCGACCAAGTACGACTGCGGCGTCTGCCACATGGAGGGTGACGCGAAGACCGGCGGCACGACCGGCGTGCACGCCGACGGGTACGTCGATCTGAGGGATCCGGACACCGGCCTGCAGATCCAGGACGTCACCCCCCCGCCCGCGGGCAGCTCCGCCAGCTACACGAGCGCCGGGACCACGACGAAGTACGAGCGGTTCAGCCGCAACCTCTCGAGCAACGCGATCGAGCCGTTCGCTGCGGCGACCATGATCAACCAGTGCCTCCACTGCCACGACAAGAACGGCGCGACGAACGCGGCGGCGCAGGTGACCGGCGGCACGCCGGGCAAGCCGTTCGCCACCACGATCGCCGTGGCCCAGGGGACCTACACCGGCGCGAGCGGCCTCACCGCCTGCACGACCGGCACCGACGGCTGCGTCGTCGACGTCGACTCCTCGTTCGTCACGACGAACGCGAGCTACCACCCGATCAAGGGCAGGCAGAACAACTGGTACGCGAAGGACACGAACCGCGCCCAGACGCCGTGGACCGGCGCGGCGAGAGGCGCCACCGCGGACACGACGAGCTGGGGCTACCTGATCACCTGCTGGGACTGCCATGCGGACAACGCCGCCGCCGGCCCCCAGACGAGCACGGTGACGGCTCACGGAGGCGACGTGACGATCCGCCAGGCCGTCTGGGTCCAGAGCACGGTGACCAACGGGGCGATCGGCGCCGGGAACCTGTGCATCGTCTGCCACAAGATCGCGACGAACGTGAGCGCCCAGACCCACGACCTCGGCTCGGCCTGGCTGACCACCGGGAACAGCACCCCCGGTTCCCGCGCGCGCGACGCCTGCTACTACTGCCACTCGAGCAGCATCACGTCGCCGGTTCGGCCGATCCGCGGCCAGGACGCGCACGGGTTCGACACGTTCGCTCTGGGCATGGGCACGGACAAGCTGTGGCCGGTCGGCGCGACGGAGACCTTCAGGCCGTACGCCTTCATCCGGAGCGTCGGTACGGGCGGCGTGTGGAACAACGCAACTGGCTGGAACCCCAAGAGCGCGCCGGGCTTCACCGGAAGCGCCACCTGTGGAACCGGCACGGGCAGCGGCTGCAACCAGCCGGGCATGGGCCCGTACACCCCGGGAGGCATCTACTAGGCCACCGGCCACTCGACCGCCGGGCGGCTTGGCCCGCCCGGCGTTCGTTGCACGCCGTCCTGCCTTTCTGCGAGACTCCGGCCGGGTCACCGCGTGAACACCGAGAGATCCGCGCCGCAGAGCGGCGCGCCGGGAGCGAGGCGGCCCGCCGGCCTGCTGCACCGGGCGAACGCCTTCCTCGTCTCGCCGAAGCTCGCGATCGCGCTCCTCGTGATCGTGCTGGCGTGCTGCATCGTGGGGGTCACGGTCGTCCGGGGGGCGCGCGCGGGCGCGCTCATCTTCGGGACGCTCTGGTTCAACGCGCTGCTCGTCCTCCTCGCGGTGAGCTCGTTCACCGCCTTCTTCAGCCGGATCTGGAAGCGGAAGCTGACCCTCGTCTCGGCGGGGATGATCCTCTTCCACCTGTGCTTCGCCGCGCTGCTCGGCGGCATCGTCTACAACCAGCTCTTCTACTTCCGGGGCGTCCTCCGGCTCACCGAGGGGGAGACGCTCGCCAACGGTGAGGTCGAGAGCTACGACTCGGTGGAGCACGGCCGCTTCTTCGACTTCGGCCGCCTCCGGGGCGCCACGACGCTCGTGCGGATGCACCGGAACTACGAGGCCGACGGCGGCAACAAGCGCGCGGCCTACGAGATCGCGGTCGGGGACGCGATCCCGCGCCGGCGGAGCGTCATCTACGTCACCGAGTACCTCGACCACGACGGCGTCCGGTACTTCTGCTCGAAGGAGGGGTACTCGGTCCTGCTCATCCTCTCGGAGAAGGGCGGGCGCGAGATCTACGGGGCGCACGTCCCGCTCCAGAGCTACCGGCAGCCGGACGGCTCGTACCGCTACGCGAGCGGGACCTCGACCGGCGAGGTCGTCTTCGACTTCCCCCGGCCCCCGGAGCGGCCCCTCGTCGGCGTGCAGATGAGCTTCCGCCCCAGCACCATCAAGGACCGGGACGGCGAGATCGCGTTCCGGACCTGGACGCCAGGTACCGCCGCGCCGCCCGCGCCGGCCGCGCATGGCGCCTCGCCGGATCCGTTCGGCGCGCACGAGGATCCGCTCACCCCTCCGCCGGAGGACCACGGCGGAACGGCGAACCCGCACGGCGCGGCTCCTCCGCCCGGACGGGAGGGCCGGGTGATCGTCGGCGCGCCGTTCGACGCCGGTGACCACACGCTCACGCCCAGGGAAATTCGCTACTGGGTCGGCATGGACGTGCGCTACGATCCGGGCCTGACGGTGATCCTCTCGAGCCTCTGCTTCGGGCTCGCCGGGATGGTCGTCACGTTCGTGGGCCGCATCCGCCAGGGTTCCGCGCGCAGGAGGCGGATGGGAGGCGGCGGCCCCAGGGCGCCCGCCGCGCCGGGCACGCGCGAGGAGATCGCATGAGGACGGAGCAGGTGCTGTTCTGGATCGCCGTGGCGCTCTATGGCGTGAGCACGTTCGCCTACATCTTCGGCGTCATCGCGCGTGCCGAGAAGCTGCTCGCCGCCGGCCTGGTCGCGGCGGCGGCCGGGTTCTTCCCCCACGTCGCGAGCATCGCGGTGCGCTGGGTGGCGCAGGGCGTGAACCCGTTCATCACCATCTCCGAGTCGCTCACGCTGGGGGTGGGGGTCTCGGTCCTCCTCTACCTGCTCCTCCAGCTCGGGACGGACAAGGTCAGGATGCTCGGCGTGCTGGTGATGCCGATCGCCTTCGTCCTTATCGGCTGGGGGGGCACGCTCCGGACGGGCCCCTCGTCGCAGCTCGCCCCGTCGCTCCAGAGCGCCTGGCTCTGGGTCCACATCGTCGGCGCGTCGACCGGCTTCAGCGCGGTGTTCATCGCCGCGGGGATCGGGCTCCTCTTTCTGATGAAGGAGCGGGGGCAGGGGGCCCTCTACGACAAGCTCCCCGACCCGAGGACCCTGGACGAGCTCAACTATCGGTTCGTGGTCGGGGGGTTCACGCTCTACGGCGTGATGATCGTCTCCGGCGCGTTCTGGGCCGACCAGGTGAAGGGGATCTTCTGGAACTGGGACCCGGTCGAGGTCTGGTCGCTCGTCTCCTGGCTCACCTACGGCATCTACCTGCACCTGCGGATCACCTTCGGGTGGCGCGGGAGACGCCTCGCCATCTATTCCCTGGTGGCGATGGTCGCGATGATCGTGAGCTACTGGGGCATCCCGTTCTCCGTCGAGACGTTCCACCAGGGCTTCCGCATCGAGCACTGACGTTTCCAAGGGGGAGGGGGAGCAGGAACCGGATTGAAGCTCTGCATCATCAAGCCGCCGCTGCCCTTCGGCTGGGCCCCGATCGCGCCCCCCATTCTCGAGTACCTGGCCGCGCTCACGCGCCAGGCCGATCCGTCGATCGAGATCGAGCTCTACAGCGCGAGCGCGACGCCCGACGTCTTCGACACGCTCCAGTGCGACCTCGCGGCGATCAGCCTCCTCACGCCGACGGCCGTGGGGGGCTACCGGATCGCCGACGGCCTGCGCGCGCGCGGGATCAAGGTCGTCGTCGGCGGCATGCACGCGACGATGCTGCCCGAGGAGGCGAAGGGCCACGCCGACGCGGTGGTGGTCGGCGAGGCCGAGTCGGTCTGGCCGCTGGTCCTGAAGGACTTCCGCGCGGGCGCGCTCCGGCCCTTCTACCACGGCGAGCGGCAGGAGCTCGCCGGGCTGCCGACGCCGCTCTATGGGATGCTGGAGCACGGCCATCGGTTCCGGATCGTCAACACCGCGCGAGGCTGCCCGTACCCCTGCGCGTTCTGCACGGTCAACAAGGTGTTCGGCTCGAAGATCCGGATGCGCCCGATCGACGACGTCGTGCGCGACGTCGGCGCGGTCCCGGGCAGCATGTACATCAACGGCGACGAGAACCTCTGGTGGCTCGGAAAGCTCGATCGCGCCACCGAGCTGTTCACCGCGCTCCGCGGCTCGAAGAAGAAGTGGATGGGCTTCGGCAGCCTCGCGCCCGTGCTGGCGCCCCAGGGCTCGCGGATGCTCAGGGCGGGCCGGGAGGCCGGGCTGCTGACCGTGTGGGTCGGCTGGGAGTCCATCACCGAGGGCGGGCTCGCGGAGTACCGCGCGGACCGGAAGGTGGGCGAGGATCGCGTGCGCGCGGTGCGCACGCTCAAGGATCACGGCATCGACGTCTCGCTGTTCTTCATGCTCGGCTCGCGCGCCGACTCGCTCGACGACTACGACCGCGCGGTCGAGCTGGCGGACCGGTTGGGCGTCTCCATGCACCCCTCGCTCGTCGTCCCGTACCCCGGCACCGAGCTGCGCAAGCAGTACGAGCCGTACCTCTACAAGGAGCTCGGCTGGGAGTACTACACCGGCGCCCACGCGCTCTTCGATCACCCGGACCCGGTGATGACCCCCGACGTCCGCGAGCGGCGGTTCTACGAGACGTCCCTGGAGCTGCTGAGGCTCGGGCGAATCTGGAAGCACATGCTCGACGTCCCCGCGTCCGGCTTCCCCCACGCCCACATCCTCTCGCTCATGAACCAGCTACCGGTCCGGAAGGGCATGAAGGTGGCGTTCGAGAAGTGGAAGGCGTCGGAGCGCGCCGTCCGTCCGAAGCAGTCCGTGCCGGGCGCCGGCGCGACCGTCACGGGATAGCGCCGTCCCTCCCGCCGCTCAGCGCGGCGACCTCCGCGTTCCCGGGGTCGCGGCCGAGGCCATCGATGCGATCGTCGAAGACAGTCCTCCTCGCGTGCTGCGCCGCCTTCGCCGTCGCGGGGTGCAGGTCGTGCGAGCCGGAGCGCCCGCGCGTGCAGCAGCCGCCGGAGCCGGTCCGCGACCGGCCCACGGTGCTCGCCGTGCTTCTCGAGGACGCGCGGCCCGCCGACCCGTCGAAGAGCGCGGCGGCGGTGAAGGACCACCCCGCGGTCGCGGCCAGGCCGGCCGGCGACGCGTCGCCGGTCCCGTCTCACGCGAACCTCGAGTTCACGTTCGGCGCGAGGGGCGGCGGCGTGGTCTGGATCGCGCCCCACGCGGACCGGAAGTACCGCGTCTTCCACGACGGCCACCCCGGCCCGCCTTACGAGGAGATCGGGATCGTGGCGATCAGCCGCGACGGGGTCCACCACGCCTACGCCGGCCGGATCGGGGAGGAGTGGCGGGTCGTCGTGGACGGCAAGGAGGCGCTGGGCCCGTTCCGGGAGGTCGGCGCGCCCCGCTACAGCCGCGACGGCGCCCACCTCGCGTTCCAGGTCAGGATCGGGGAGACGTACCGGATGGTCGTGGACGGGACGCCGCACCGGAACGCGCCGTCGGACTACCTCGGGAAGGACTTCAGCGCGGACTCCAGGAAGGTCGTCTTCCTCGAGCCGGTCGACGCGGAGAACGCGCGGCTCGTCGTCGCCGATCCGGAGTTCCGGTCGCCTGCGGTCGTCGCCGAGCACGTGAGCTTCTGGACGATGAGCGAGGACAAGACGCGGGTCGCTGCCGTGGAGGCGGTCGACGGCGGGGTCCGGGTCCTTTCATTCGAGGCCGATCGGCCCGATCGCATCCGCCGCGGGAAGCGGTACGAGCGGGTTGCGCAGCTCGCGCTCGGACAGGATGGCGCTCCGCTCGGCTACTACGCGCTCCGCTCCGGCCAGACGCTCTTCGTCCTCGAGGAGGACGAGATCCCGCTTGGGAACGGGGAGCAGGTCGTGAGCGGCGCGGCGCCGCGCCCGGGCCTGCGGGGGTTCGGGGCGCTCGTGAGGTCCGGCGGGAAGACGACGTACCGCCAGTACCTCATGGACGCCGCGCCGCCGGAGCCGTCGTACGAGGAGGCCGCGGGGCTGACCTACGGGGCCGAGGGCCGGCTCCACGCGTACGTGGCCCGGAGGGGCACGAGCTGGTTCGTGGTCGCGAACGGCAAGGAGGGTCCGCCCTTCGACGCGGTGAGGCCCCCGGAGTTCAGCGCCGACGGCGGATCCCTCGTCTACCGCGCGCGGCGGGAGGGGCGGCGGTTCGTCGTGATCGCCGATCCCGACGGGAGGACGAGGCGCGAGCTCCCCTCGTACGAGCAGGTGTTCGACGTCCGCTTCACCGCGGACGGCCGATCGATCGCCTACGGCGTGAAGGACGGTCGCGAGCTCGCCTGGAAGGTCGAGCCCCTGCGATGAGCCGGCGCCGGGCTCCCCACTGGCTCTGGCTTACGGTGCTGTTCGCCGCGGCGTGCAGCAGGGAGCCCGACGCTGCCGGGCGGGCGCGGCCGGCCGCGCCCGCGCCCTCCTCGAGCGCCACGGTCCTGGCGACGCTTCCGGACGTGTCGCCGCCGAGGACGACCGCGGCTCCGGTCGTCCTCGGGCTGCATGCGCCCATCGCCGTGGCCAACGAGACCGAGATCCTCTTCCCGGAGCGGGGAGGCGCGGTCACGATCGTCGTGCACGAGGAGGACGGCTCGCGCGTCGTCCACGGCGGCCGCGAGGGGAAGCGCTACGCGGCGATCGGTCAGGTGGTGGTCAGCCCCGACGGCTCGCGCTTCGCCCACGGCGCCCTCGCCGGCGGCCGGTGGCACATGGTCGTCGACGGCGTCGAGCGGGAGGGCTTTGACGCCGTGAAGGACCCCGCGTTCAGCCCCGACGGCGAGCACGTGGCATACCAGGCGATGGACGGCGACCTGTGGCGGCTCGTGGTGGACCGCACCGCGAGCCCGGGCACGAGGACGAGGTACCTGGCGCACCGGTTCAGCGGCGACTCCTCGCGGATCGCGTTCATCGACGACGCCGGCGGCGAAGAGAAGGGGCGGCTCGTCGTGAGCGACCTCGCGTTCGAGACGCCGACCGTCGTCGCCGCGGCCGTCGCGAGGTTCGTGGTGGACGCCGCCGGCGCGCGCATCGCCGCCGTGAGCGCCACGGGCGGCGGGCAGCGCGTCCTTACGCTCGGGTTCGACGCGCCGGAGCGCGTGACGAGCGGGCCTGCGTACGACGCGGTGTCCGGGATCGTGCTCGGCCCGGACGGCTCGCTCGCTCACGTCGCCGAGCGCTCCGGGAAGCGGTTCATGGTGCTGAACGGGAAGGAGGAGCCGTTCCCGGCCGGCGAGCTGCGCGGGGTGCCGGTCGTCCGGCCCGGGGGCCCGTCCATCGCGGCCCTGGTGCAGGTCGCGGGCAGGGTGCGCCTGCAGCGGTTCTTCGCCGCGGGCGGCGGCGAGGGCGCCTGGTACGACGACGCCGAGGACCTCGTCTTCAGCGCCGACGGGCGATCCCTCGCCTTCGCCGCGCGCAGGGGCCCGAGCTGGTCCGTCGTCGTGGACGGCAACGAGGGGCCGCCCTTCGATCGGGTGGTGACTCCGCTGTTCGGGCCGGACGGGAAGGTCGTGGTGTACCGCGCGAGGAAGGACGGCAGGCGGTTCGTGGTCGTCGCGAACGCCGACGGGACGACGAAGGCCCGGCACCCCGCGTTCGACCAGGTGTTCCCGGCGCGGTACGCCTCCGACGGGAGGTCCATCGCCTATGGGGTCGTCGAGGGCCGGCAGGTACTGTGGAAGGTGGAGGCGCCGTGATCGCCACGCCGGTCCTCGTGTCCCTCGTGGCGCTGCTCGCGGCCGGCGCTCCGCCGGCGGCGGGCCTCCCCGCGTGCAGCAACCGCACGATCCGGGAGGTCGTGAAGCGGACCGGGTGCACGCTCGGCGACCGGCGGTGCTGGGTGTCGGCCGGCGGGTACTGCACCGACCACGTCCAGCGGAGGATCAGGGCGCTCGAGCCGGCGAGGACCGTGGAGCTGGTGAGCGTCGGCCCGAGCGACGTCAGGAAGGGCGACGTGGCCCTCTTCCTCGCGCGCAGCCACTACGCGTACGTCGAGCGGGTCGTGACCGGCCGCGATGGGCGACCGGTCTCGGTGGACCTGTCCGAGCTCAACTTCGGGACCTGCTGGGTGGACGTCGAGCTGATGGTGACGGACCAGTACAGCGTGGTGAACAGGCGACCTCGCGTGCCCCTGCGCGACGTGGACGGCGGGTTCCTGAGGCCGCGTCCCGTGGCGCGGTAGATCGCGAGGCGACCCTCGAGCGCCGCCTTCAGTTCTCCGGCCTGAAGCGCCGGGGCACGCGCCGGAGGAACTCCTCGTCCGACAGGCCCTGGGCGGTCCACCACCGGATCGTGTTCGTGTACCGCTCGTGGATCTGCTGCGCCTGCTCGGGCGTGTACGTCTGGTACAGGAGGCCGAGCTTCTCCGCGCGGAGGAGCGACCGGTAGGCGACCGCGGCGGCGTGGACGGCCTTGTAGGTGTGGAGGCGCTCCTCGCACCGCGCCGCGAGGGACGGGTCCTCCTTCGGCGCGCGCGTGAAGACGTCGACCGCCTGCTGGTAGAGGACGTCGAGCCGGTCGTACTGGTGCTGGAGCATCGCCGTGTTGTAGTTGGCGTCCACCACGAAGACGTCGCGCTCCGGCCAGGAGCTCGGGGTGATCGCGATGCGGGTCCGCTCGACCTCGGCGTCGGAGACCTCCGCGAGGAACCCGCGCGCCTTCAGCGCCCGGAGCATCTCGTGGGCGGCGATCTCCTGTCCCTGCTCCGTGAGGTGGACGTAGTCGGTGAACACGTCGAACCCGGGGATGCCGTCCCCCGCGACCGCCTCGAGCGGCGGGAGGATGTCGACGAGCGGCACGCTCCGTCTCGCCGCGACCTCCCTGAGGATCGCCTGGAACTCCGGGAGCTCGCGGAACGGGAAGCCGTCCCGCTCGAGCGCGCGGACGTACTCCTCCTTCGCCTCGGCCCGGTGGCCCGTCCTCCGGAGCGCCTCGCCGAGCCGGAAGTGCGCCTCGGCGTGCTCGTCGTCGATGGCGACGGCCTCGCGGAGCGGGGCGATCGACGCCGCGGCGCCGCCGCGCTCGAGGGCGAGGAAACCCTCCCGGAAGCGGGCGGTCCAGCGGGCCCTCTGCGCGGGGTCGAGGTCCCTGCGGTGCCGGGAGACGTTCGGGGTCCACTCCTTCAGGTTGACCGGGCAGGTGACGAGGAACAGGGGGACCTTCGCCTCCCCGGCGCTCGCCACCATCGCCTCGATGTTGAACCGGTAGTGCTCGAGCAGCAGCTCGAACTGGCGTGGATCCTGCCGGTAGCGCGAGGCCTGGGCGAACGCGAACGACAGGCGGTTCGAGAGCTGGTCGTTCAGCTCGTAGTTCTTCACGTCGAAGCGCGGCACGGGAGTCGTGAGCGTCACGAAAGCCCGGTACGTGAGCCGGGCCGCCGCGGAGCGGTCCCAGGGAGCCGGGGGCGTCCGCGGGCGGAAGACGAGGTTCTCGAGGAACTCGTTGTTCCCGTTGTAGAGGAAGACGGCGTCGGGGTGGTACCGGAGCACCTCTTCCATGATCAGCTTGACCCGGTGGCTCGCGTACGTTCCCGCGCCCATGTTGATCACCTCGCTCGAACGGTCCGGGTAGAGCTTTCGGAGCTTTCGCTCGAGCAGCGCGCTCATGTTCGTGTCGCCGAGGTGGAAGGGCCATCCGGCCGCGGCCGAGCCGCCGAGGACGAACACGCGCAGCCCGCCCGGCGGCCGCTCCAGCGGGAACGGCTGCTGGTGGGAGCCCATCAGCGGCTGGAACCCGGTCCGGCGGACCATCTTCCTTCCGCCGATCTCGCCGATCTCGAAGGCCGGGACCGGGTTCACCGCTTCGACGTAGGGGTTCTTCCGGCGCGAGACGGCGTTCTCGACCCGCTCGATGACGCGGCAGCCGAGCTCGATCCCGCCGGCGACGATCAGGAGGGCGAGGAACCAGAAGACGCGGCGATTTCGGTTGTTCGGGGCAGCGGGGACCACGAGCGTCCGGTCACGAGGGGGTCGGCAGGGTGCAAGTATAGCCCGAGGTGCCCGGGATCAGCGCGGGGGTCCATGCCGCCCAACCGGCGAGGAGGGGTGGGTCGGCGGCCTGAGCCGATGGGTGTACGATGCGACCCCGAGGCCGCCGGCGAGGTTCGGATCGAGGCGAGCGGCCGGCTCGCGGTCGAAGGATCACGGTTGAAGGTCACGCTCATCTCCCCCGAGTTCCCGTTCTCCGGGCGCGTGCCGGTCGTGCCGCCCATCCTCGAGTACCTCGGGGCACTCACCCTGCGCGAAGCGCCGGGCGCGGAGCTCCAGCTCGTCGACGCGAACCAGCGCGCGGTGACCCCGACCGAAATCGAGGGGGACCTCGTCGGCCTCAGCGTCTGGACCGCCACCGCGCCGTGGGCGTACCGCTTCGCCGACGCCTGCCGGGCCGCGGGCAAGCGCGTCGTGCTCGGCGGGATCCACGCGAGCGCTCTGCCCGACGAGGCGGCGCGCCACGCCGACGCCGTGGTGGTGGGGGAGGCCGAGTCCTGCTGGGGCGAGGTGCTGCGGGACGCGCGGGCCGGCCGGCTGGCCCCGCGCTACGACGGCGTCCAGCTGCCGCTCGACGGCCTCCCGATGCCGCTCGACGCGCGGCTCGAGGGGCACTACGTCTTCCGCGCCTTCTTCACGATGCGGGGCTGCCCGTACTCGTGCACCTTCTGCAGCGTCCACTCCTTCTTCGGGAAGGCGATCCGGTACCGGCCGATCGACGAGGTCGTCGCCGAGATCGAGGCGCGCGGCGGCAGGATCTGGTTCAACGGCGACGACAACATCTGGGGAGCGGATCCGGATCGCGCGGTCGCCCTCTTCGACGCCCTGGCCGCCGGCAAGCGGCGCTCGTGGTACGGCTTCGGGGACCTCAGGAGCGTCCAGGGCGAGCACGGCGAGCGGATGCTCCGGGCCGCCCGGCGGAGCGGCCTCTTCTCGGTCTGGGTGGGCTGGGAGAGCGACTCGCCCGAGGCGCTCCGGGACTACCGGGCGTCGGGGAAGCAGGGCACCGACCGGATCGAGACGGTCAAGCGGATGCAGGGGCACGGGCTGGAGGTCGTGCTCTTCGCGGTCCTCGGCGGGCGCGGCGAGGACGCCGGCTCGTTCGAGCGGACGCTCGAGCTCGCAGATCGGCTCAGGGTGGGGATCCACCCCGTCCTGCTCACGCCGCTTCCGGGAACGCCGATCTTCGAGCAGTACCGGCCGCACCTCATCCCAGGGCTTGGCTGGGAGGCGTTCACCGGCGTGCGGGCGGTCTTCGATCACCCGTCCGCCGACCTGACCCCCGTCCGGCGGGAGGCGGCCTACCACGAGCTCTGCCGCGAGCTCTATCGCCCGTCGATGATCGCGAGACGCCTGGCGGCGATCTCCTGGAAGGGCTTCCCGGGAACGCACCTCATGTCGCTGATGACGCAGCTGCCGATGCGACGGGCGTTCGGGAAGGCGCGGGAGACGTGGCTGGCGGAGCACGGGCCGGCGTCCTCGCCGACCGCCGTGGCGCGATCTCAGCCGTAGACCAGCGCCACCTGCCACGCCGTCCCCGCCGCGAAGACGATCCCGAGCATCGCGTGCTTGATCTTGAGGAGCCGGATCCGGTCGCGCTCGACGTCGCCGGTCCACCCGAAGATCTTCCAGGTGAGCATCCGGAAGACGCCGGTGAGGACGATGACCGCGAGGCTCGTCCAGGTGAGCGCGAGGAACTGCCGCTCGAGCCCGGGGACGAGCGGGGCGGCAAGGACCCAAACGGGCTTCCCCGTCTCGCGGTGGAGGATCGTGAGCAGGACCAGCGTCCCGATCCACGTGCCGGTCGCGACGTCGTGGACGAAGGCGTTGAGGATCGTGAGCTTCTCGCGCATCGCGACGGAGCCTACTACCGCCCGGACCCGGCCCGCCACCCCGGCTCCCTCTGCCGCGAGGGCGGCGCGCGAGTTGATCTCGCTCACGCCGTGCCTGCGATGTAGGCATCCCGCCAAACGTTTCTTGACCTGACGCCGGGCAATTCACCCGGCCCGCGTGCTAGACTTCAAACCGTCCGCCTGTCACTGGCCATTACTGGATCGCGTGCTTGTGAGCTTCCACGGGCTCGAGGGCTGCGCCCCGGGCCTGCCAGCTTGACCGACGTGGCCGGGCGCGAGCGAGACGACAATCTGCAGCAACCGCGTCGTCAGCGACGTGGTGAAGCGTGCCGGGTGTACGCTGGGTGACGCGAGGTGCTGGAATACGCGTGGTGGATTCTGCACCGATGACCCGGGTCCTCGGGATCTCCGCCTACTACCACGACAGCGCCGCCGCCCTGCTCTGCGACGGGGAGATCGTCGCCGCTGCACAGGAGGAGCGGTTCACTCGCAGGAAGCATGACGCCGGCTTCCCCTCCCGCGCCGTCGCGTTCTGTCTCGAGGCAGCCGGGGTATCGCTCGGCGATGTCGATCTCGTCGCCTTCTACGACAAGCCGCTCCTCAAGTTCGAGCGGCTGATCGAGACGTACATTGCCTTCGCGCCCCACGGGCTCCGGTCGTTCGTCGCGGCGATGCCGGCGTGGACCCGGGAGAAGCTCTTCCTCCGGTCGCTGATCCGGAGGTCCCTCGCCGCCCTCCCGGGTGATCACCCGTCCGGCTCCCCGAAGATCCTCTTTCCGGAGCACCACCGGTCGCACGCCGCGTCCGCCTTCTTCCCGAGCCCGTTTCCCCGTGCGGCCGTCCTCTGCATCGACGGCGTCGGCGAGAGGGCGACCACGACCGCCTGGCGCGGCGAGGGGAACGCGCTGACGGCCTTGTGGGAGATCGACTTCCCCCACTCGCTGGGTCTCCTCTACTCCGCCTTCACCCAGTACCTCGGCTTCCGCGTGAACTCGGGTGAGTACAAGGTGATGGGACTGGCGCCGTACGGGGAACCGCGGTTCGTCGACCGGATCCTCGGGACGCTGATCGATCTCAAGGAGGACGGGACCTTCCGGCTCGACATGCGGTACTTCGGGTACGCCACCGGCCTGACGATGACGAACGGGGCGTTCCACGAGCTCTTCGGCGGGCCGCCGCGGAAGCCCGAGACCGCGCTCACGCAGCGTGAGATGGACCTCGCCCGGTCGATCCAGATGGTGACCGAGGAGGTCGTCCTCCGGCTCGCGAGGACGATCCGGCGGGAGAGCGGTGAGAGCCGGCTCTGCCTCGCCGGCGGGGTGGCCCTCAACTGCGTGGCGAACGGCCGGGTCCTGCGGGAGTCCGGGTTCGAGGACCTCTGGATCCAGCCCGCCGCGGGCGACGCCGGTGGGGCGCTCGGGGCCGCGCTCGCGGCGTGGCACGAGCACCTCGGGAAGCCCCGCATCCCCGCTCCCGGAGACTCGATGAAGGGGGCGCTCCTCGGGCCGTCCTGGGACGCGCAGGCCATCGACGAGACGCTCCGGCGCCTCGGGGCTGTCTCGCACAGCCCCGGCGACGAGGAGCTCCTCGATCGGACCGCAGGTCTCCTCGCCGCCGGCGACGTGGTGGGCTGGTTCCAGGGACGGATGGAGTACGGGCCGCGGGCGCTCGGGAACCGCTCGATCCTCGGCGATCCGCGGGACCCCGGGATGCAGTCGCGGATGAACCTGAAGATCAAGTTCCGCGAGACATTCCGCCCGTTCGCGCCGGCGGTGCCGACCGAGAAGGTTTCCGAGTACTTCGACCTCGACCGGGAGAGTCCTTACATGCTCCTCGTCGCCCCGGTGGGCGCGCGAAGCCGGCCGACCCTGCCCGCCGTCACCCACGTCGACGGGTCGGCGCGCGTCCAGGCCGTGAGCGCCGACCGGAACCCCCGGTTCCACCAGCTCCTGTCGGCGTTCGAGCGCCTCACCGGATGCGCCGTGCTCGTGAACACGTCGTTCAACGTCCGAGGGGAGCCGATCGTCTGCACGCCCGCGGACGCCTACCGGTGCTTCATGAAGACGGGGATGGACCACCTCGTCCTCGGAGAACGGCTGCTGCACAAGTCCGAGCAGCCGGCGTACCACGAGACCGCGGCCCGTGGAGCCGCCGCGCCCGCCCCCGCGCGTCGCCGCGGAGCGATCGGTCTCGTCGCGTCACGCCTCTCCCCGCTTTACCGCGCGTGGATGACGCTCGCGAACGTGCTCGGATGGATCAACACCCGGCTCGTCTTCGGGGCCGCCTATCTCCTGTTCGTGGTCCCGTACGGAATCGCCTTCCGCTTCCTCGGGAAGAGCCCGCTCGACCTCCACTTCGACCCGCAGCTCCGATCCTACCGGAAGGATGCGGAGGAGATCCCTCCCGCCCGCATGGATCGCCCGTACTGAGCCTCCCGGGCTATGCTCGGCGCGTGGCGCTCCAACCCGTCATCGAGTTCGCCAGGGACTTCTTCGGCTTCCTGCGAGAGCGGAAGAAGTTCTGGCTCCTGCCCCTCTTCATCATCTTGCTCTTGATGGGACTGCTCGTCTTCATCACCCACGGGTCGGTCATCGCGCCGCTCATCTACACGCTCTTCTGAGCGCTCGCAGCTAGGCACCTGATTTCGCTGGGTAATTTTACCCGACTGCCCCGAAACTGCTAAGCAACGTCTTCCCCTGAGACGCCCCCGCATCGCGTCCAGGATCCCGCCGGAGGTAAGCCTCGATGTCCAAGATTCCCGCCGCAGCACCCGCCGCTCCCGGAGCCGAGGAGCGCCACCGCCTTACCGAGGACGTTCTTCGCTTCATCGAGGCGGGAGTGGATTCCGAGGTTCCGGACTCGGTCTTCAACGACTACTCGCTGCGGATGTTCGCGTTCCACTACGAGGTGAACGCCATCTTCCGGGAGTTTTGCGATGCGAAGAAGGTCCGGCCCGGCGACGTGAAACGGTGGCAGGACGTCCCGATGGTCTACAACGACGTCTTCAAGACGCACCTCGTGGCTTCCTTCCCGCTGGAGCAGTCCGTGATGGCCTGCCTCACGGGGGGCACGACCAGCCTGACCCAGCGCGGCCGCATCTTCCGCGACGAGGACGGCAAGAAGCTGGTCTTCGCCGCCAACCGGACGATGACCGGGTCCTACCTGTTCCCGGACTTCGCTGACGGGAAGCGCTGCCGCGTCCTGATCCTGGCGCCCAGCCCCGAGCTCGCCCCTTCGATGGGCATGGCCATCGGCATGGACCAGACCCGCAGGGCCTTCGGCACCGACGACAGTGAGTTCCTGCTGGGGAAGTCGGGCATCGACATCAACGGCCTGCTCCGCGCGCTGCGGGAGTCGGAGGCCACCGGCGTCCCGGTGGCGCTCATCGGCGCGACTTCCGCCTACGTCTACTTCTTCCAGGCCTGCCGGCGGAAGAAGATGTCCTTCAAGCTGCCGCCCGGCAGCCGCGTCTGCGACGGCGGCGGATACCGGGGGCGTTTCGGTGTCGTCACCCGCGACGACTACACCGCGATGGTGAAGGAGATCCTGGACGTTCCGGACAGCCACTGCGTGAACGTCCTCGGGGAGGCGGAGACCGCCACCAACCTGTTCGACGACTCGCTGCGCCGCAAGGTGAAGGGGCTGCCGGCGCGCAAGCGAACCCGGCCGGTGCCCCCCTGGTCGCGGGTGCTGGCGATGAGCGTCGACACGCTGAAGCCGCTACCGGACGGCGAGGTGGGGCTGCTGGCCCACTGGGACCTCGCCAACGTACCCACGGTGCTGGCGGTCATCACCGACAACCTCGGCTACACCACCGACGGCGGCCGCGGCTGCGAGATGGTGGGCCGGGCCAAGATCGAGAACGGCAAGGTCTCGCCGCTGCCGGACGAGAAGCCCATCAGCGCCATGGGCGACTCGGCCATCTTCCGGATGCTCGAGACCTACGTGAACTTCTCCATCGAGCTGAAGATGATGACGGCCAAGGATCCGAAGGTCGCCCCCAGCGTGCGGGAGGAGATCGAGGCGCGGCCGGGCTCGGTGGCCTCCTGCCCGCAGGTGGTGGACGAGATCCTGGTCGCGCAGTCGGACGCCGAGGCGGCGAAGCTCCGCGACGAGTCGTTGGGCGCGTTCAAGGACCAGACCGACCGGCCGCTCGACTGGTACAAGGGCCAGGAGTCGAAGCAGAAGCTGGCCGACCATCCGGCGGGGCTCAAGTCGGAGGAGCCGGGACCCGGCACCGCGGGCCGGAAATAGACGATCGCCGCCATCCCGCCTCGCCTCCGAATCTCACCCCCGGGCCTCGCTCTCTCTCGCCTCGCTCGTGCTACGCTGCCTACCCGACGACCGCGTGCAAGGGTTTGGCCGCCCAGCAAGCGGCCAGCGAACGGAGCCGGACCCCGCACGGCACGCCAGCAAGGACCGCCCGCATGCCCCCCCGCCGTCCCCGCGTCCTCCTCGTCACCGCGCCCTACCACTCGGGCGTCGTCGAGGCCGCCGGGGTCTGGCTCCCGCTCGCCCTGGTCTACGTCGCCGGCGCCGCGCGCGAGGCCGGCGCGGACGTCCGCGTCTACGACGCGATGAGCCTCTTCACGACGCACGAGGACATCGCGAAGGTGATCGAGGAGTGGAGGCCCGACGTCGTCGGGACGACCGCCATCACCGCGACCGAGCCCGACTGCCGCGTCATCTGCGAGACGGCGAAGAGGCTGAACCCGGCGATCCGCACCGTCGTCGGGAACGTCCACGCGACCTTCTGCTGGGACCAGCTGCTTCGCGACGATCCGAACGTGGACTTCGTGGTCCGCGGCGAGGGCGAGCTCACGGTGGCCGATCTCGTGCGCGCGCTCGCGGCGGGCGGGAGCGCCGCGGACCTCGCGAAGATCGACGGGCTCGCCTGGCGGAGAGACGGCGTCCCCGTCACGAACGCGCCGCGCGCGCTCCTCCCCGACCTCGACGTGCTCACGCCCGCGTGGGACCTCGTCGACTGGCCGCGCTACTGGTACCGGCCGAGCCCGGAGGGCCGCCTCGCCATCGCCTCGTCGGCGCGCGGCTGCAGCCAGCGCTGCTCGTTCTGCTCGCAGCAGAAGTTCTGGGAGCGCACCTGGCGCGGGCGGGATCCGCTGAAGGTCGTCGAGGAGCTGGAGCTCCTGCGCGACACTCACGGCGTCCGCGTGACGATGCTCTCCGACGAGACGCCGACCTCGAGCCGGCAGCGCTGGGAGCAGATCCTCGACCTCCTCGTCGAGCGCGGCACCGGGATGGAGATCCTGATGGAGACGCGCGTGGACGACATCCTGCGCGACGAGGACATCCTCCCGAAGTACCGCCGGGCCGGCGTCTCGCACGTCTACCTGGGCGTCGAGTCGGTCTCCCAGTCCACGCTCGACCTCTACCAGAAGGACATCAAGGTCAACGAGTCGAAGAAGGCGATCGACCTCGTCAACGCGCACGGGATGGTGTCCGAGACGTCGTTCGTGCTCGGGACGCCGGAGGAGACGGCCGCATCGATCCGCAAGACGGTGGAGCTCGCGAAGTGGTACGCGCCGGACATGGCGTTCTTCCTCGCGCTCACGCCGTGGCCCTACGCGGACCTGACGCCGCAGCTCGAGTCGCGCATCGCGACCCGCGACTTCCGCCGGTACAACCTCGTCGAGCCGGTGATGAAGCCGGACAACATGACGATGGAGGAGGTGCAGGCGGAGCTGCACCGCGCGACCGGCCACTTCTTCTATGACAAGTTCAAGAACCTCTCGAAGCTCACGCCCGAGAAGCGCTCGTTCATGGTCCGCGTCCTGAAGCTCCTCATCGAGAACAGCTACCTCGGCAGCGAGATGCGCCACATGGCGGGCCACGCGCAGATGCCGGAGTCGGTGAAGGTCATGCTCGCGGAGATCGAGGCAGAGGACCGCAAGGCTGGCCGCGCGCCCGAGACGCCCGCGCAGCGAAAGGCGGGGTGAGGGATGCGCGCCCGTCTCGCCGCGGTCGACGAGGGGGCATCGGACGAGCTGGGACCCGACGGGCGCACCGTGAGGCGGGCGGCGGGCCCGACCGCGCCCTACCCGTGCACGGCCCGCCCGAACTCCCTCATCCAGGCGACGTCCGCGTCAGGCAGCGGTCCCGCTTCGACCGCCGCGAGATCGTCCTTCCACTCCGCCGCGCTGCGGGGCCCGCAGAGCACGACGTCGACGTGCGGCGACGCGAGCACCCAGCGGTAGCACTCACCGCCCGTCATCGCCCGCCCCTTCCAGCCGCGCGGCGCGCGCAGCAGCCTCCGCCACGAGGTCGCGGTGTAGGCGACGATCGCGGGCCGGCGGCGCGCGAGGTGCGGGAAGATGTCCTGCTCGGCGCCGGGGTGAGCCGCGTTGTAGCGGAGCATGAGGAGGTCGAGGATGGAGTCCTCCGCGAGGCGCCCCGCGCGCGGGCGATCGTGGATCGACACGCCGAGCGCGCGGACCTTCCCCTCCTCCTTCAGCCGGAGGAGCTCCTCCTGCACGGGGCCGGTGAACGCGGACATCTTCGAGAGCCAGTAGAGCTGGAAGACGTCGACGTAGTCGGTCCCGAGCGCCCGGAGCCGCGTCTCCGCCGCGCGGCGCACCGCGCCACGGGTGAACCCGAGGAGCGGCCCCGTGGCGACGACGTACCGCTCGCGATCCCGGCGCAGCGCGTCCTTCAGCGCCGGCGTGAGCCCCTTCATCCGCGGCGTCCAGAAGACGTACTGCACCTGCTCGAGCGCCTCGCGCGCGGTCGACTCGTCGAGGCCGAACGAGCCGGAGAGGCCAAGGCGGAAGAGGCGCTTCTTCAGCGCGGGGACGTCTCTGACGAGGAAGTCGGTCGCCATCAGGGGATCTTCCCGCGGCTGCCCTGGGGCTGCAACGGCAAGGGTGTCGCACGGAGGGGATCCACTCCGTTCGCCCTGAGCGTAGCGCCGCCAGCGGCGGCGCGAAGTCGAAGGGTGCGGCGAACCGACTCGTTCCACAGCCGGAGCGTCCTTCGACTCCGCCTCGCCTGCGGCGAGGCTACGCTCAGGACGAACGGCGGGAAGTGAACCCCGGTCGCTGTTAAGGTCGGTCGAGGTCGGGTCGCGGCTCGCGGCTCGCGGCTCGCGGGTCGCGGGTCGCAGTCGAGGTCGAGGTCGAGCGCGCACCCCTTCGAGTCGGTTGCGCCCGACCGGCACCGGTGCTTTGACTCGGAGACGCATGCGCTCGTTCACCCGCTTCGCCTGGTCGGTCCTTTGCCTCAACCTCGCGGTCGTCTCGTGGGGCGCGTTCGTCCGCGTGACCGGCTCCGGCGCCGGCTGCGGCCGCCACTGGCCCACCTGCAACGGCGAGGTGGTCCCGCGCGCCCCCGCGGTCGCCACGGCGATCGAGTTCACCCACCGCGCGTCGAGCGGCATCGCGCTCCTCCTCGTCGTCGCCCTCGTCGTGTGGGCGCTCCGCGCCGCCCCCCGCGGCCACGCGGCCCGGCGTGCGGCCTGGGCGGCGCTCGCCCTGATGCTCACGGAGGCGCTCGTCGGCGCCGGGCTCGTCCTCTTCGGCTGGGTCGCGAAGGACGCGTCGGCGGCGCGCGGCTGGGTCATGGCCGTCCACCTCACGAACACCTTCCTCCTCCTCGGCGCGCTCGCGCTCACCGCCGAGTGGAGCGCGCGCCCGGGCGGCGTCACGATCGCAGGCCGCGGCGCCCTCGGCGGGCTCATCGCGGCGGCGCTCGGGACCGTCCTCCTCGCCGGTGTCACGGGCGCGATCGCGGCGCTCGGGGATACGCTCTACCCCGCGACGAGCTTCGCCGCGGGGCTCGGGGACGAGCTCTCCGGCGACGCGAGCCTCCTCCTCCGGCTGCGGCTCCTCCACCCGTTCGCCGCGATCGCGGCGGGGGCGTTGGTCCTCCTCGCAGCCCGCGCGGCACTGCGCGCGCGCCCGTCCGAGCGAGTCCGTCAGGCGGCCGTCGCGATCGCTGCGCTCGTCGCGCTCGAGATCGTCGCCGGCGCGGCGAACGTGCTGTTGCTCGCGCCGGTCTGGCTGCAGCTCGTGCACCTGCTGCTCGCCGACCTCCTCTGGCTCGCGCTCGTCCTCCTCGCCGCGGCCGCGCTCGCGCCCGGCGAGGCGACCGCGCGGGCGAACGCGCCCGCTTCGGCGCCGGCGTAGCACGAGTTCGCGCCGGGGACCGTCGCCCCGGCGCCGCTTTGGCGGCCCGGCTTCATCGCCCCACCAGACCGATTTCAAGGAAGGAAGAAGCTGCCGCCGTCGTGACCCTGGTGCGCGACGAGGTCGACGACGAGCGTTCGACTCGCCCCGACACGGAGCCTTTCGTCGAACGGGTCCGTGTTTTCGCACATGACCACGATCCGGTACTCCCCGCGGGGCAGGCGGGCACGAAAGACACCGCCGTGCGCGACGCGATCGGGGAACCGGAGAATCCAGTCCTGCAGGATCTCGTCCGTCAGGTGTCCTTGGCGGCGCCTCAATACCGCGGCGCTGAAGTACTCGGAGCTCGTCCCCTCCGGGACGCGCACGTCGAGGATCAGCTCGCATGGAAGTGCAAACCAGAGCGCCCAGCCGATCGCGAGCGCCGCCATCACGCCGGTGATCAGCGCGAGTCGTCGCCGCCAGTGCGATGTGATGATCACGTCAGCCAGGCTTTCATGAACGAGCGACCCCTCACGACCCGGTATCAGCGACCATATCAGCCGTTTCAACTGGGGCCTTAACGATCGTGAGGAGACTGGATCGACTGCTCACGGGATCCGGCGCCGCAGATCGCCTGGGCCCGCGCCCGACCCTTCCGCTATCTCCCGAGGATGGACCTCGTCGTCCTCTCCGGCCTGCAGGGCGCCGGCAAGAGCACGTTCTTCGCCGCGCGGTTCGCGGCGACGCACGCCCACGTCTCGCGCGACCGCTTCCCGAGCGCCCGCGAGCCGCGCGCGCGGCAGCGCTCGCTCGTCGAGCAAGCGGCGCGGGAGGGGCGACCGGTCGTCGTGGACAACACGAACGCGCGGCGGGAGGACCGGGCCGAGCTCGTCGGGCTCGCGCGCGCGCTCGGCCTGCGGCCGGTCCTCTACTGGTTCCCGCCGGACGTGCGCGCCTCGCTCGCCCGCAACTCGCAGCGGACCGGGCGCGCGCGGGTGCCGCCCGTGGCGGTCCTCGCGACCGCGAAGCGGCTCGCGCTGCCGGACCCGGCCGAGGGGTTCGTCGCGGTGTACGAGGTCCGCTCGACGCCGGACGGCGCCTTCGAGGTGACGCCGCGGCCGGACCTCGCCGGCGGGGCCACCGCCGCGCCACCCGGACCCTGACGCTCAGCTCTTCAGCGCCGCCGCGACGATCGCCCTCGCCTCGTCGAGAATCCGGCCGAGGTGGGCCTCGTCCCGGAACGACTCCGCGTAGATCTTGTAGACGTCCTCGGTGCCCGACGGGCGCGCCGCGAACCAGCCGTTCGCCGCGACGACCTTGAGCCCGCCGATCTCCGCGCCGTTGCCGGGCGCGCGGGTGAGCTTCGCGACGATCCGCTCGCCGCCGAGCTCGGTCGCCGCGACCGCGTCGGGCGAGAGCTTCTTCAAGATCACCTTCTCGGCGGGCGTCGCCGGGGCGTCGATCCGCGCGTAGACGGGCGCGCCGAGCGCGGCGGCGAGCTCGCCGTACAGGACGCCCGGGTCCTTGCCGGATCGGGCGCGCATCTCGACCGCGAGGAGGTCCATCACGATCCCGTCCTTGTCGGTCGTCCAGACCGTCCCGTCGCGGCGGAGGAAGGAGGCCCCCGCGCTCTCCTCGCCGCCGAACCCGAGCGTGCCGTCGAGGAGCCCCGGGACGAACCACTTGAAGCCGACGGGCACCTCCACGAGCCTCCGCCCGAGCCGCGCCGCGACCCGGTCGATGAGGCCCGACGAGACGAGCGTCTTCCCCACGGCGGTCGTCGCCGGCCAGCCGGGCCGGTTGCGGAAGAGCCAGTCGATCGCGACGGCGAGGTAGTGGTTCGGGTTCATGAGGCCGCGCGACGGCGTCACGATCCCGTGCCGATCGGAGTCGGCGTCATTCCCGAACGCGAGGTCGAAGCGGTCCTTCATCGCGACGAGGTTCGCCATCGCGTACGGCGACGAGCAGTCCATCCGGATCTTCCCGTCGTGATCGAGCGGCATGAAGCCGAACGTCGGATCGACGATCGGGTTCACCACCGCGAGGTCGAGCCCGTACTCCTCCGCGATCGGCCCCCAGTAGTGGACGTTCGAGCCGCCGAGGGGATCCGCGCCGATCCGGATCTGGGCGCCGCGCGCCGCGTCGAGGTCCACCGCCGCGCGGAGGTCGCGCACGTACGGCAGGACGAAGTCGCGGGCACGGACGTTCGCGGCGGCGCGGGCCCGCTCCCACGGAATGCGGCGGACCTCGCGGTTCCCGAGGGCGAGCAGCTCGTTCGCGCGGCGCTCGATCACCGCGGTGATCGCGGTGTCGGCGGGGCCGCCGTCGGGCGGGTTGTACTTGATGCCGCCATCCTCGGGCGGGTTGTGCGACGGCGTCACCACGATCCCGTCGGCGAGGCCCGTCGTCCGGCCGCGGTTGTGACCGAGGATCGCGTGCGACACGACGGGCGTCGGCACCGGCTCCCCGCCCTCCGAAACGACCACCTCGACCCCGTTCGCGGCGAGCACCTCGAGCGCCGAGCGCTCGGCCGGCTCGGAGAGCGCGTGCGTGTCGCGCCCGATGAAGAGCGGCCCGGTGATGCCCGCGCTCGCGCGGTGCTCTGCGATCGCCTGCGCGACCGCGAGGAGGTGGGCCTCGTTGAAGCTCCGGCGCAAGGACGAGCCGCGGTGGCCGGACGTGCCGAAGGCGACCCGCTGCGCAGGATCGGCGGGATCGGGGACCTCGGCGGCGTAGCGGCGGAGGAGCTCCGGGACGTCGACGAGCGCCTCCCTCGGCGCGGGCTTTCCTGCGAGCGGGTGGGCCATGCCAGGATCCTGGCACGCCCCCGCCTCTTGTCACGGTCACGGACGAGGGCCGACAATGCCGGGCATGCTCGCGACGGTCCTCGCGGCGGCGCTCGTCCAGGCGCTGGCTCCGGTCGCGCCGGCCGCTGCGCACGCCGCGCCGCCGCCCGCGGCGAAGGCTCCCCCCGCGCCAGTTGTCGCCCCGGCCACGCCGCCGCCGGCCGCACAGCAGGCGCCGTGGCAGGCGCTCGAGCCGGGGCTCGACGTCGCCGACCTGCAGGGCCCGCCCGCGGACGGCGACCGCAAGATCACGGTCGTCCGCATCGACCCGACCCGGTTCGAGCTGCGCCTCCTCTCCGCGTCGGCGCCTGGAGAGGGCGGGCCCCGGACCGCGCGCGCGTGGGCGTATCGCTCCGGGGCGTCGGCGACGATCAACGCGGCGATGTACCAGGAGGACTACCGGACGAGCGTCTCGCTCATGCGCAGCCGCGAGCACGTGAACCAGCGCCGCGTCTCGAAGGACAAGGCGGTGCTCGCCTTCGACCCGCTCGTCTCGGGCGTGCCGCCGGTCCGGATCGTGGATCGCGAGTGCGAGAGCCTCGACGACGCCGCTGTCCGCTACGCCACGCTCGTCCAGTCGATCCGGATGGTCTCCTGCGATCGCCGGAACGTCTGGGCGCCGTCCGACCGCCGCTTCTCCGCGGCGGCCATCGGGGTCGACCGGCGCGGCCGGGTCCTGTTCGTCCACGCGCGGACGCCGTGGCCGATCCACGAGCTCGTGGCGGCGCTCCTCGCGCTCCCCATCGACCTCGCGCAGGCGATGTACGTCGAGGGCGGGCCGGAGGCGCAGGTCTTCGCGCGCGGCGGCAGCCGCGAGGTGGAGCGGGTCGGGACCTTCGAGGGCACGGGCGAGAACCTGCGCGCGTGGCCCGTCCCGAACGTCGTCGCCGCGATAAGACGGAAGTGATCCAGGTCCGCGTCGATCACGAGACGCGGAGCACGATCTTCCCGAAGTGGCGGTCCTCCTCCATCATGCGGTGCGCCTCGACCACCTCGTCGATCGGGAACACCTTCTCGATGATCGGGGTGACGGTCCGGTCCGCGAACCTCGGCAGCGCCGTGCGCGTGAACTCCGCGACGATCTCGCCCTTGTCCTTCACCGGGCGGGAGCGAAGGACCGAGCCGATGATCTGCTGCCGCTTCACCATCATGAGCGCGAGGTTCAGCTCCGCCTTGATGCCGCTCGTCACGCCGATGACGACGAGCCGGCCGGCGTAGCCGAGCGCGTTCATGTTGGCCTGGAGGTACTTCGCCCCGACGTGGTCGAGGATGACGTCGGCCCCCTTCTTCCCGGTGAGCTCCTTCACCGCCTCGGAGAAGTCGGGCGTCGTCGTGTAGTCCACGACGAGATCGGCGCCGAGCTTCCGGACGCGCTCGAGCTTCGACGGGTGGGCGGTGACGACGAGCCTCGTCCGCGGCACGAGCGCCTTGCAGAGCTGGATCCCGGCGGTGTTCACGCCGCCGCCGCCGCCGTGGATCACGGCGACGTTCCCGTCCTTCAGGCCGCCGACGAGGAACAGGTTCAGGAACGCCGTGATGTACGACTCGCAGACGCAGGCCGCCTCCTCGAAGCTCATCGAGGCGGGGATGCGCATGAGATGGCTCGCGTGGGCGACCGCATACTCGGCGTAGCCGCCGCCACCGACGAGCGACATCACGCGCTCGCCGACCGTCCAGCCGGTCACGCCCGGCCCGACCTCCGCGATCGTCCCCGCCACCTCGAGGCCGAGGAGCTCCGAGTCGCCGGGCGGCGGCGGGTACTTCCCCTCGCGCTGCACGAGGTCCGGCCGGTTCACGCTCGTCGCGACCACCTCCACGAGCACCTGCCCCTCTCCCGGACGCGGGCGCTCCGCCTCGCCGACCTTCAGGACTTCGACACCGCCGAAGCCGCTCATCAGGACCGCCTTCATCGTGACACTCCTCCGGGTGTGATCGAGAGAGCGCGCATGTTCGCACGCTCGTCCGTGCGCCGGTAGCGCTCCCGCGCACGCGCGGCGCAGCGCCGCTTGTCCTCGACGGGGTAGCTTCCGGTGCGCCCGCGCCGGCCCCACCCTCGGCGCGCATGTCGCCCGCGACGAGGCTCCTCGGCGTCGTTCCGGCGGCGCTCCTCGCCTGCGGTCACGGTGGGCCGAGCCGGTCGGCGGACGCGCTCGCGCGCGAGCGGGACGAGCTGTCGGCGCTCTGGAGCCTCTACCGGTACACCCACGTCCAGGACGGGCGCGTCATCGCGACCGACGAGGGCGGGATCACCACCTCCGAGGGGCAGGCGTACGCGTTGCTCCGGGCGGTCTGGGCGAACGACCGGCGCGCATTCGACGAGGTCTGGCGCTGGACGAAGGAGCACCTCCAGGTGCGCGAGGACCGGCTCCTCGCCTGGAGGTGGAAGGATCGCGTCCTCGACCGCAACGCCGCGACCGACGCCGACCAGGACGCGGCGCTCGCGCTCGTCCTCGCCTCGCGCCGCTTCGGTGAGGCGCGCTACCTCGACGAGGCCCGCGGCCTGCTCCGGGACATCTGGGAGAAGGAGGTCGTCATCGCGGGCGGACGCCCCTTCCCGACCGGCGGCAACTGGGCTCCCGCCGAGCGCCACCCGACCGTCCACGTCGCCTACCTCGCCCCTTACGCCTACGAGGTCTTCGCGGAGGCGGATCCGGCGCGACCCTGGAAGGACCTCGTCCGGTCGAGCTACGACCTCCTGCGCTTCCTCTACGTGGACCGCGGGCTCGCGCTGCCGCCCGAGGTCGTCTACCTCGAGCCGCGCACCGGCGCGATCCTGCTCGAGCGGCCGGGCGGCGGAGGTCCGTCGCCCTCCGGCTACGACGCGGTCCCGATCTTCTGGCGCGTCGCGCTCGACGCGCGCTGGTTCGGTCGGCGCGGCGAGGCGGACCTGCGCGAGCGAATGCTGCGTTTCCCCCGCGAGGCCTGGCGCACCGAGGGGCGGCTCCGCGACCGCGCCACGACGGCGGGGCGCCCGCTCTCGCCGCTCGACGGCCTGCCGCTCCTCGCGTCGGTGCAGGCGCTCGCGCAGGTCGAGGACCCGGGACTCGCTGCGGGGATGCGCGCCGCGCGCCTCGACGGGCTCTTCGAGCGGGCGCTCTCCGGGGACGAGACGCCGTACTACCTCCACAACTGGCTCTGGTTCGGTCGCGCGCTCGAGCTCGGCGCCGTGCGCCGCTACGACGAGCCGCTCTCGTTCCTCCTCCTGCTCGACTGGGGGGCGTTCCAGGAGCGGTTCCCGCTCCTGCCTCTCGCGGCGGGCCTCCTCCTCGCTCCGCTCGCGCGGCGCCGCGCCTGGGCGCGCGCCCTCCTGCTCGCGCTGTCGCTCGCGCTCTCGCTGCGCTATCTCGGGTGGCGCGCGGCGCGGACGCTCAACTTCGTCGAGCCGCTCGGTCCGCTCGTCAGCCTCTCGCTGTTCGCGGCGGAGCTCTACGCGTTCTCGACGGTGGCGCTCCTCGCGGTGCAGGTCGGCGTGTCGGGCCGGCGCCGGCCGGCGCCGCGGCCGCTCGAGCCGGGCGAGCCCCACCTCTCCGTGGACGTCCTCGTCCCCATCTACACCGAGTCGCTCGAGATCCTCGACCGCACGCTCGCCGCGTGCGCCGCGCTCCGCTGGCCGCGGCTGGCGGTCCACGTCTGCGACGACTCGCACCGCGACGAGGTGGCGCGGCTCGCCGCCGAGCACGGCGCCCGCTACCTGCGCGGCCCGAAACGCCACGCGAAGGCCGGGAACCTCAACGCCGCGCTCGAGGTCACGACCGGCGACCTCGTCGCCGTCTTCGACACCGACCACGTCCCGCAGGCCCGCTTCCTCGAGCGGACCGTCCCGCACTTCCGGGATCCGGGCATGGGCGTCGTCCAGACGCCGCACCACTTCTACAACCCCGACGTCTTCCAGCGCGCGTTCGGCGCCGGTGACGCGGTGCCGAACGAGGCCGACCTCTTCAACCACGCCATCCAGGGCGCGCGCGACACGTGGGGCGGAGCGTTCTTCGTCGGGAGCGGCGCCGTCTTCCGCCGCGAGGCGCTCCGGTCGGTGGGCGGGTTCAACCTCCTGTCGATCACCGAGGACATCCACACGAGCCAGAAGCTCCATGCCCGCGGGTGGCGGTCGGCGTTCGTGGACGAGGACCTCGCGGCGGGGCTCTCCGCGGAGAGCTTCCGCGGCTACCTCGTCCAGCGGAGGCGCTGGATGCTCGGGTGCCTGCAGATCTTCTTCAGGGACAACCCGCTCCTCGAGCGCGGGCTCCCGCTCCGGCACCGGCTCGGCTACCTCGCCTCGCTCTGGTACTTCTTCTTCCCGCTCGCGCGGCTCGTCTTCTTCATCACGCCGCTCTGGTACCTGCTCTTCCACCTGCACCCGCTCTTCGCGGATCTGCCGGTGCTGCTCGCGTTCCTCGTGCCGCACCTCGTGCTCGCGCCGCTCGCCGCGAGCGCGCTCGTCCCGGGCTGGCCGCGGCTCCTCTGGGGCGGGATCTACGAGAGCGCGGTCGCCTTCCCGCTCGCGCGCGCGATGCTCGACCTCGTCCTGCCGAGGCGCCTCGGGTTCGGGGTGACGCCGAAGGGGGTCACGAGCGAGCGGCGCCGCTTCGACGCCTCCGCGTCCGCGCTCACCCTCGCGGCCGCCGCGCTCGCCGCGTTCGCGGTCGTGAAGGGCACCGTGGAGCTCGCCGCCTTCGGGATCGAGGTGGAGGCGTACGCGTTCAACCTGTTCTGGGCGGGGGCGAACCTCGTCGCCGTTCTCGCGGCGCTCCTCGTCGCGTGGGAGCGGCCGCAGCGCCGCGCCACCGAGCGGATGCGGACGCGGGTCGCCGTCCGGCTCGACGGCGCGCCGGCGGAGACCTTCGACCTCTCGACTTCGGGCGCCTGCGTCCGTCTCGCCGCGGGAGCCCCGCTCCCCTCCCCGCTCGAGGTGGCCTTCGAGGGAACCGAGCCGCTGCGGCTTCGGGCGCGGCTCGTCTGGCGCGAGCGGGTGGGACGCGAGCTCCGCGCCGGCGTCGCCTTCGAGGGGACCGACGCGGCGGCGCGCCGCGCCCTCGTCCGGATCGCGTTCGCGCGCGACGGCGTCCACGACGGGGCCCACGCGCGCCGCGCGACGACCCAGCTCGGGATGGCGGCGCGGCTCGTCGCCGGGCTCGTCCGGGTCTTCCTGCCGCTCCATCCACGCCGCCGCGGGTCGCCCCGGCGGGTCGCGGTCGCCCGCCTCGCGCTCGTCCGCCGGACGGACCGCGTGCGGGCCGTGCGCGTCGACGCGTCCGAGGGCGGGATGGGGCTCCTCGTCCTGGGCACGCCGCCGCCCGTCGGCGCGGCGCTACCGCTCGTGCTCCGGGAGCGCGCGGTGTGGGCGCGGGTGGCGCACGCGCGGCGGCTCCTGCCGGGGCTGTGGCGCGTCGGCCTCGAGTACCTGCCCGCGCCCGTCGCCCTCGCCGAGCCCGGTGTCTACCTTGCGGCGTAGGCGGAGCGCCCGCCCGCCCGCCACCTCGTGAGGTACTCGATGACCCGCGCCGCCGGTGCAGCGCTCCTCGCGGCCGCGCTCGTCGCGGCGCCCGCGGAGGGCGGCGTCTCGGAGTCCTGGTACCTCGCGCGCGGGCGCGCGAACGCGCGCATCGGCAACCACGCCGCCGCCATCGAGGCGTACCGGAAGGCGCTCGACGCGGACCCGGGCTCGCGCGAGGCGTCGCGGGGCCTCGGCCTGGAGCTGCTCGCGAACGGGGAGACCGATCGCGCCGTCGCCGAGCTCGACCGGCACCTCGCGCGCTTCCGGGATGACTGGGAGCTCGCGTTCGAGCAGGCGCGGCTGCTCCAGTGGTCGCGGTACGCGTACCGGGCGCGCGACGCGGTCCGCTACCTCGCGATGGGGCTCGCGGTACACGAGGACCGCGCGCGCCGCCGCGAGCTGGCGCGGCTCCTCGGGCGCGACCGCGCGACGCTCGACGCGGCGCTCCGCGAGTACGACCGGCTCCTCGCCGCGGCGCCGGACGACGCGGAGCTGCGTGCCGAGCGGCTGAAGCTCCTGCTCTGGGATCCGCGGCGGCGGGCGGAGGCGCGCGCGGAGCTCCTGAAGCGGGAGGCGGAGCGGCGGGGTGACGAGCGCGTGGCGCGAGACCTCGCGCGGCTCACGGCGGAGGAGCCGGGGCGCGCCCGCGAGGCCGCCGAGCGGTACGCGGCGCTCCTCGCCCGCCATCCGGACGACCCGGAGCTCCTGCTCGGACGCGCTCGCGCGCTCGCCCTCGCGGGGCGCCGCCCCGAGGCGCGCGAGGACTACGCCCGCGTGCTCGCCGTCCAACCCACGCAGGAGGCGCGGCTCGAGTACGCGGAGCTCCTCGCCGCCGATGCCTCGACCCGCCGGGCGGCGCGGGCGGAGTACGAGGCGGTCCTGCGCGAGGCGCCGCGCAGCCGGCGCGCGCGGCTCGGGCTCGCGCGGATCCTCGCCGCCGAGAAGGAGACGAGCCGCGACGCGATCCCGCAGTACGCGGCCGTGCTCGCGGCGGCCCCGAGGGACGCCGAGGCGCACCGCGGCCTCTCCCGCGCCTACGCGTGGAACGGCGACGCCGACCGCGCGCTCGCGCACGCGCTGCTCGCGCGGGGAGCTCGCCCCCCCCAGGACCAGGACGAGCTGGAGCGCGGGCTCCGCCGCGGTCGCGAGCCCGCCGTGGGCGGGGGCGCGGCGGCGCTCGCGCAGGGCGGCGGCCCGATGGCCCTCTCGACCTCCCGCGCGTTCGGCTCCGCCCGCGCCGACCCGACCCCGTTCACTTCGACCTCCGTCGAGGTCGGGGTCGTGCGCTGCGCCGGCGGCGGCGAGTCCGCGCAGGGGACGGCCGCCGACGTCCGCGCGGAGTGGCGCCCGGCCCCGGCCCGGCGGCTCCGGGCGCAGCTCGGCTGGGAGGAGGTTCGCCCGGGTGCCGCGGCGCTCGCCGGGGCGCTCCGGCTCGAGCGGGAAGACGGCGAGCGATCCCTCTCGCTCGCGCTCTCGCGCGCGCCGCGCCAGGACTCCTTCCGCGCGCTCGCCGGCGCGCGCGTCGGCGGCCGGCTCGTCGGCGCGGCGTCGGACGACGTCGTCGAGGCGCGGGCGGCGTGGGCGCGCGACGCCGGTCGCCTCGAGGCGTTCGCGCGCGCGGGGACGGTGACGGGCGCCGGCATGCCCTCCACGTTCCTCGCGGCCGCGGGCGCCCGGCTCGATCGCACCCTCATGCGCACCGAGCGCTGGACCGTGTCCGCCGGGGGGGCCGCCGAGGCGACCCACCACGCGCGCGATCTCTCCGGACTCCGGGACGGCGACTTGGCGTCGCCGCGGCTCTTCTCCCCCCCGCTCTTCCTCGCCGTCTCGCCGCGGCTCGCCCTCGCGCGCGCGGGGGCGGCGGGCGCGCGCCTCACGCTCGACGCGGGCCCCGCGCTCCAGCTCGTCTCGGGACCGGGCGCCACCCTGCGCGCGGGCGGCGACGTCCGCATCTCGCTCGTCCAGCCGCTCGCAGAGCGGCTCCGGGTCGCAGCCGAGCTCCGGGCGGAGCGGATCGCGCCCGTCTACGCGCGGCTGTCCGCGGCCGGCTCGCTCGCCGTGGTGTTCTGATGGCGGAGACGCTCGCCGGGTTCGCCGCAGGAGACGCGCCGCTCGACGCGCGCGTCCGGATCGCGCGCGAGCTCGCCCGCGCCGTCGCGGCGCTCCACGCGCGCGGCCGGGTCCACGGCGCGCTCTCGCCCTCCGCGGTGCTCGTCATCGGAGACGCGGTCGTGCTCGCCGCGCCGGCCGCGCCCTCCTCCCCGCTCGCCCGCGCGGGCTACGACGCGCCGGAGGTCGCGCGCGGCGGCCGGCCGACGCGCCGCTCCGACGCGTTCGCGCTCGGCGCGCTCGCGCAGCTCGTGATCACGGGGCGCGGCCCGTTCGACGGTCCGGGCGCGCTCGAGGTCACGCGTCGCGTCCTCTTCGAGGAGCCGCGGCCCGCGCGCCTCGACGCCCCCGCGCTCACGCCGGAGGAGGAGGGGCTCCTCGCGCGGTTCCTCGAGAAGCGCCCCCGCCGCAGGGCGCGGCCGGCGGACCTCGCGCGCGCTCTCCGAGCAGGCGAGGCACACGTGCGGTCGAGCAGGACCCCGACACCGATCCCGACCCCGACGTCCGCGCACCCTGAGCGTAGCGCCGCCGCAGGCGGCGCGAAGTCGAAGGGGACCCCGACTCCGATCGCGACCTCGACCTCGACCTCGACCGCAACCCCGACCGCGACCCATGCGATCCGTGCCGCAGCCACCCGCCTGCGCCACCTCGCCCGCGCGGCGGCGGCGCGCACGGCGGCCTGGGCCACCGCCCTCGATCGCAGGCTCCCGCCCTCACCGCTCCACCGCGCCGGGATCGCCGCGCTGCCGCTCCTCGCCATCGCGCTTACGCTGCTGCCGAGGTCGGACGCCGCCCTCGCGCGCGACGTCGAGGCGGCGATCTCTGCCGGAGATCTCGGCGGCGCCCGCCTGCGGCTCGACGAAGCCGCCCGCGCCGGCGCAGACCTGCCGCTCGTCGAGAAGCTCCGGGGAGATCTCGCCTGTGCGCGCGGGGCGCCGTCGGAGTGCGTGCGGCGCTACCGGATCGCGCTCGCTGCGCGCCCGGAGCTGAGGGACGACGCCGCGCTCCGGCGGAACGCGCGCGTCCTGCTCGGCCGCGACCAGGGCTGCGCCGCGCGCCGCGCGGCGGCGCTGCTCCTCGGAGAGCTGCGGGACCCCGAGGCGCTCCCCGCGCTCGAGGCCGCGCGCCGCTCGAGCGGCCTCTTCGCGTTCCTCTGCACGGGGGACTCGATCGAGCGCGCCATCACGGCGACGCGCACGGCCGTGGCGGAGCGCTGATGGCTCGCGCTACGCGACGAGGAGCGTCGGGTCCGGCGCGGCGAGCGGGCCAGCGGCGTGGATCGTGATCCTCTCGCCGTCGACCTCGAGCGCGAGGTCGAGCGCGGCCTCGAAACGGATCCGCGCGAGACCGATGCCGCCGCGCGACTCCGGGTCCTCGCGCATCGCGGCCACGTAGCCCTCGAGCGCGTTCGCGTGCGACCGCATCCGGGCGAGGCGCGAGCGGAGGACCTCGATCTGGTCGGCGCGCGCGTGATTCGAGACCGAGACGACGACCCGCTCGCGGGAGCGGTCCAACTCGAGCTTCATCTCGATGTCGGGCGTCGCCGCGTTCGCGATCGCGTTCTGGACGAGCTCGTGCGCGGCGAGCGCGACCTGCTCCTCGCGCTCGGCCTCGGGGCAGGCGTTCGCGCAGAACCTCGCGACGAACCGGCGGATGTCGTCGACGACCACCCACGACGGCTGCATCCGAAGGAAGAGGATCGCGGCGTCGGTGTGGGCGATCGTGCGCATCAACGTACCTCCCCGTGAGGGCACCGTGCTCCGCCCACACGCAAGGGACGGTATTGCAAGGTCGGCGCCGGAGAGTCGCTCCTCGCTCCGGTCGGAATTTCGCGCGCTTCCGCCCCCGCCACGCGAGTGCGCCGGCGGGGCGGGGTGAACCCCGGGTGACGCGATCACCGTCCCTCCGGCCCCCATCCCCGTTCACTCCCGCGCCCTGGGCACGTCGGCGGAGTGACGCCGCGCGATCACCTGGGCACGGAAGTAGCGGCCGAGGATCGCGCGGTGGTCCTCCCCGGCGGCTGCGCGGCGCGCCGCGCCCGCCTGGCACAGCCCGACACCGTGACCGTGGCCGGTGCCTCGTACGACGACGCGCCCGTCCACGTCCGCGAGCGAGAACCGCGAGCTCCTCACCACGCCGCGCCCGAGGGCCGCGTCGAGCGCCCGCGCGAAGGCGTCGCCCGAGAGCCGCCACCTGCCGCGCGCCCCTTCCACCCGCCCGATCCAGCCGCCGGCGCCAGGCGAGAGCACCACGTCGGCGGCCCGAAGGCGCCGCCCCACCGCCGCAACCGCGGCCACGTCGCCCGCGAGCGCGAGGCGCACGGCGTCGGCGAGGCGCGCGGGATCGACCTCGGCGCGCCAGGCGGGCCCGCTGCAGCCCGGGTCGGGACCCGCCGCGCCGCCGCTTCCGTCCGCGCCGAACGCCTCGCGCGGATCCGCGGTGTGGCCGCCGCAGGACGCGTGGAACGCCGCCGCCGCTACCTCGCCCGAGCGGAGCACGAGCACCTCGCCCTCGGTCGCTTGTGCCGCCCGCTCCGCCGCGGCGAGGTGCGCCGCGGGGATCCCGCCGCCGCGCAGGAGCTGGCAGTGGGCGAGGTCGCACAGCGCGCCGCCGGGATGCCGGTCCCGAGCGGCGAGCGCGTACGAGCGGACCGCGACCGCCTGCGCCTCGAGCGCCGCCGCCGGAGTCCCGGGCCGGGTCTCGGAGGCGACGACCGCAGCGACGTACGGCTCGAGCTCGAGCTCGCCTCGGATCTTCAGGCTCCCGCGCTCCGCGCGGATCGAGAGGGCGCCTTCGTACGTCCGCGCGCGCTCGCCCGGGACGTCTATGCGCCAGGTGCCCGGCGGGAACGCGAGGCGCGGGACCGGGCGGCCGTCGACGAAGAGCCCGTCCCCCCGCGCCGCGAGCGAGCGGACGACGCCGTCTCCGCGAACTGCCAGCGTCCGCGGCGCCAGCTTCCCGAGGAGCTCCACCGGCACCCGGGGACCGGCGCCGAGCGCGAGGGCGAGGGCGAGGGCGATCACGTGCCGCCACCGCGCACGGTGTAGCGCGCCGTCGCCGCCGGGGCCGAAGCCCCGGGCAGCCAGACCTCGAGACGGTGGACGCCGGGGCGCGCCGGGAGCCGCGCCGCGAACGGCGGCGCGAGCACGACCGGCTCGCCGTCGAGCCGGACCTCCGCCGGCGCCGTGCCGCGCGGCAACGCGAGCCGCACCGGGACCGCCTGGGCGCCGTCGGGGTAGCCCGCCTCGACGAGGTACTCGTCGCCGTCACCCGGACTCAGGATCCGGACCGCGCCGCCGCTCCCGGCGAGCCCGGCCTCGATGCCCTCCGCGTGCGCCCAGGCGAGGTGCTCTGCCGGGAGATCGAGCGCGGGCCGGCCGGGCGTGCCGGGGCGGTGCAGGTCGCACGCCTCGCGCGGCGCCGTGCCCGGGAGGAAGACCTCGTCGAGCGACGCGGGACAGTTCGGGCCGGCGCGCTTCCCCGAGAGCGGACAGACGGCGGCGTGGGCGAGGGCGCTGCGATCGAGGAGCGGCGCCGGAGAGAGCCCGCGCATCGCCCGGATCATCACCCGGCCGAAGATGGGCCCGGCGCCGGTGATGCCGGAGACACCCTGCATCGGCCGGCCGTCGAAGCTCCCCACCCAGACCGCGACGGTCCGCTCCGAGGTATAGCCCGCGGTCCAGTTGTCCACGTACGCGCGCGAGGTGCCCGTCTTCGCCGCGACCGGGAACGGCAGCCGGAGCGCGTTCTGGAGGCCGAACGCCGGCGCGCGCGCCGCCTCGTCGGAGAGGACGTCGGAGAGGAGCGTCACCGCGCGCGCGGGGAGGAAGCGGCGCGGGGTGAGCTCTCGCGCGGGCGCGAGCGGGCGGCCTGCACCGTCCGCGGCGGCGCGGATCTCGACGAGCGGCTCGACGACGCCGCCGCGCGCGAGGCCGCGGTACGCGCGGGCGAGCTCGCGCAGCGACACGTCGCCATTCCCGAGCACGAGCCCGGCGCCGTAGATGTCGGCTGAGGCCTCGAGCGACGCGAACCCCGCCGCGCGCAGGACGCGCAGCACCGCCTCAGGCCCGAGCGCCTCCGCCACCCGCACCGCCGGCACGTTGTAGCTGTTCTGAAGCGCCGCCCGCAGGCGCACCGGTCCGTGCATCCGGCGGTCGTAGTTGCGCGGCGCCCAGTCGCCGCCGGCGGTCGCGAGGTGAGCCTCGGCGTCCGAGAGGACGGTCGCGGTCGTGAAGCCGCGCGCGAGGGCGAGCCCGTAGGCGAACGGCTTCAGCGCCGAGCCGGGCTGGCGGAGCGCCCGCACGCCGTCGTTCTGCCCCTCGCTCCGGGCGTCCAGGAAGTCGGCCGAGCCGACGTAGGCGAGCACCTCGCCCGACGCGTTGTCCACAACGACGACCGCGCCGTTCGCGAGGCGCACGTCGGCGGCGAGCTCGGCCTGGAGGATCTCCTCGACGTCGCGCTGGAGCGCGGGGTCGATGGTCGTCTCGACCGCGGCGGCGCCGTCGAGCCCGAGCGCGGGCAGCGCGCGGACGAGCGCGTCGACGAGGTGCGGCGCCTCGAACGTGCGCGGCGCCGGCGCGAGATCGAGCGGTGCCGCGAGCGCGCGCGCCACCTCCTGCGGCGAGGCGAGCCCGAGCTCTTGCATGCGGCCGAGGACGTGGGCCATCCGGGCGCGCGCCGCGGGCTCGTGGCGCCAGGGCTCGTACCGCTCCGGCGACTGGACGACGCCCGCGAGGAGCGCCGCCTGTCCGAGCGACAGGGTCCGCGCCGGCCGCGCGAAGTAGGTGAGCGCCGCAGCCTCGAGGCCGTAGGTGCCGTTCCCGAGGTAGACGCGGTCGAGGTAGGCGCGCAGCACCTCTTCCCGCGGCACGTGCGCGGAGATCCGGAGCGCCCAGAGCGCCTCGAGGAGCTTCGCGCCGAGCGTGCGGCGGTGCGGGGCGAGCTCCGGGACGACCTGCCGCGCGAGCTGCATCGGGACCGTCGAGGCGCCGCTCACGATCCGCCGGCGCGCGATCGCCTGCGCCGCCGCCCGGCCGGCTGCGAGGACGTCGACGCCCGGATGGCGGTCGAAGCGCCGGTCCTCGGCCGCCAGGGTCGCGGCGCGCACGAGCGGCGGAATGGGCTCTCCCGGCGGGAGCGGAAGGCTCCGCCCGTCGGCGCGCGAGCGCACCTCGCGGAGGAGGCGGCCGGTCCGGTCCGAGAAGCGGATCGCGGCGATGGGGCGGCGGTCGAGGAGGGCTTTCGGTAGGGGACAGGCGACGAAGAGCGCTGCCCCTGTCACGCAGAGCGCGGCGAGCGCGAGAGCCGTTCTGGTGAGTCGACGGTTCACCTGACCTCGGACGCAGCGATGTTGCGAACGGAAAGACCGGTATCTGAACCCGACGTGAATGAGCCCGTCGCCATCCACGCCCAGCTACCTCGCCGCGACGCTCTCGCTCGCGACCACCTTGAACGTCCCCCCATCGGACCTGCCGAAGACCTCAGGGCTGTACATCTCCTCCGCGTGCGCGGGCGTGAGCGCGAACTCCCCCGGCGTCGTGGCCCGCGCGACGAAGCTCGCGACATGGAGCCCCGGCGGCAGCTGGTCCGCGAAGAGCACGAGCCGGTCGTCCCGCTTCTCCTCGAACACGAAGGGGGTCCAGAAGCGGAAGCCCCACGGGTCCTCGTACCGTCCGTCGTCGCTCATCCCGACGTCGGAGAAATCCTCCTCGCTCTCCGCCTCGTAGCCCTCCTGTGGCCCCTCGGCGCGCGCCGCGGGGTCCTTGCGCGCGGTGGTCGCGAGCGAGGTGTCCACGATCTCGAGCCCGGCCGGGATCGGCACCGAGACGGCGACGTAGTGCCGCTCCTGTGCCGTCCCGACGCGGACGCGGACGCGGACGAGCTCGCCCGCGCGCACCGTCCGGATCTGCCCGCCGCCCTCGTACGGCTCGATCCAGCGCTGGACGAAGATCCCTCGCTCGAGCGGATCCTTCGGGACCTCCGCCGGCGCGTAGCGCAGGAGCGCGCCGTAGTAGAGGACGCCCGCCTTTCCGTCCCGCCTGAAGTCGAGCGGGAGCGGCTCCTTCGAGCGTGGCAAGTCCGCCATCGCAAGCTTCGTGACCTTGACGTCCGTCGAGCGGCCCTCGAACGGAACCTCGGCGAGCGCCTTCCCCGCGAGCGTCACGCGGCCGGTGAACGCGGGGACGTCCTTCTCCTTCGTCCGCGCGATCTCGGCGAGCGCCATGAGCGCGAACGCCGCCTCCTGGGTGTTGCGGAACCGCCCGTCGCCCTTGCGCACCTTCGCGAGGTAGGCGGCCATCTTCGCGACGTGGGGGTGATCGGGCGCGACGTCGGCGAGCGTCGCGAGGACGATGCCGGTCGTGCGCGTGTCGGAGGACCAGAGGGTGGCGTAGGTGAGCGGGTCCGTCTCCTCGAGGTGGACCTCGGCGGCCGACTCCTTCGCGTGGTTCATCACCTCGACGAGGAGCTTGCGCGCGTCGGCCCGGTCGCCCGCGCCGACGTACATCGCGTCGGCGAGCATCGCCTGCGCGAAGAGCGGCAGCCGGTGCCTGCGGTCGAAGAGCTCTCCGTAGTAGGACGCGCGCGGCGCGCCGGTCCGGGCGAGGGAGTAGAGCGCGAAGACCCGCGTCGCCTCCCACGGCGGCGCGCACGAGGCGCCGCAGCGGGTGCAGCGCCCGGCGGCGACGGTGTCGGCGAGGTACCCCTGCCCGCGCCGGAGCGCGTCCTTGTCCACCGGGTACCCGAGCGCGGCGGCGCGCCCGAGCGCGAGCACCGCATAGCTGGACGCCCACTCCGCGGAGCAGTCCGACGTCGCCCAGTACCGGTAGCCGCCGTCCGGGTTCTGCAGCCGCTCGATCGCCTTCACCGTCCGGCGCGCCACCTCGTCGGGATCCTGCGTCTCGTTGATCCGGAAGACCTCGTCGCCGAGCCACGCGCGGGCCCACGGCGGCGGCGCGCGGGGCTTCTCCCCCGGCTCGTGGCGGAGGCCGAACTTCCCCTGGATCTCGCGGAGCGCGATGAACGGCACGAGGCGCGAGGAGAGCTGCTCGAGGCAGCCGTACGGGTACTCCACGAGCTGCCGCATGTTCTCCGAGAACCCGGAGAGCGCGGTGGACGAGAGCGACAGCTCGATCCCGCCGACGTCCGGCCGGACGCCCGCGGGCGGCACGAGCGCCTCGCGCCGGAGATCCTTCGTGTCGCCGTAGGTCGCGACCGCCTCCTGCTCGACCGGCAGCCGGATCGGGATCCGCTGCTCGACGGCGTCCCGCTCGCCGGCGCCGGAGGCCGCGAAGCGGAGCACCGCCTCGCCGGGGCCGCCCGCCCTGAAGACGAAGCGGACCTCGCGCGGCTTGTTCCCGTCGAGCGAGACCTTCCGGACCGCCTCGCCCTCGAGCGCGACGCCGGTCGCCTCGGCGCGGACCTCCACCTCGCGCACCTTTCCCGTCGGCGCGTGGACGACGATGCCCGCCTCGAAGCGGTCGCCTGTCCGCGCGAGGCGCGGCAGGGCGGGGAGCGCCATGAGCGGCTTCGCCACCGCGACCTTCGACCGGCCGACGCCGGTCCGGTCGCCGCGCGACACCGCGACCGCCATGATCCGGTACGTCGTGAGGTTGTCGGGTAGGTCGAACGTCACCTTCGCCCGCCCCTGCGCGTCGCTCCGCACCTCCGGCGCGAAGAGGACGGTCGTCTTGAACTGCGAGCGAAAGCCCGAGCCGGCGCCGTCGCCTCCCCCGCCGCCGCCCGCAGTCTCGCCCTTCGCGCCGTAGCGCCGCCGCTCGACGAGGTGGATGAGCGACTCGCCCACTCGCACCGAGAGGCCGCGCGGTGGATGGATGAGCTCCACCGGATCCGGCGCCTCGTAACCGGTCAGCCGGAGCACGCCCTCGTCCACCGCCCAGACCGTCACCTCGGCCTCCGCCCCCTGGCCGCGGTGGTCGGTCACCTTCACGTCCACCGTCACCTTGTCGCGGGGCCGCTTCTCCGCCGCGTCCGGCGTCACCGCGACCTCGAGGCGGCGGGAGCGCTTCTCGACCTCGAGCTTCACGTAGCCGACCCGGACCTCCGGCCGGCCCGGGTCGGCGTCCGCATCGGCCGGGTCCTTCGAAGGGACGCGCCCGCGCACGAGGACCACCGACGCGAACACGTTCGGGACGTGGTCCTCGACGATCGGCACCTCGAGCGTCGTCGCGGCGCCGGTGAGCTTCACGCGCCGCGCCGTGAGGACGCCCTCGCGCTCGACCGTGAGGACCGCCTCCGCCTCTGGGAACGGGCTCTTCACGAGCACCTTCGCGGTCTCACCCGGCTCGTACCTGCGCTTGTCCGCGACGAGGTCGAGCCGGTCGGTCTCCTCGCGCTGCCACGACACCCAGCCCGCCCCGGTCGCGTAGAACGGGTAGCGGGTCGCCTGCGTGCGCCCCTTCTCGTCCCGGAGCGTCGCCTCGACCACGTAGAGCCCCGGCTTCGGCGGGGTGAAGCCGCACTCGGCCGGCGTCGCCGCCGTCGTCAGCTTGCAGCCGCCCGCCTTCTCCTCCTGGACCTCGGTCTCTACGCGCCAGGTTCCACCGGGGCCGCGCTTGCGGATCCACTTCCACTCGCGCCGCTTCACCGCGACCTCGACGTCCACGCCCGAGCGACGCGCGCCGTCCGGCGCGGCGGCGACGATCTCGAGGACGTCTGCCTTTCCCGCCTCGGCGAAGCCGGTGGCGCGCCGGCGCACGCCCGCGTAGGCCGACGCCGGGTGGACGGTGAGCGCCGTGCGGTTCGCGATCCGCTGCCGGTTCACGTCGGTCACCTCGGCCTCGACGGTGTAGACGAAGGTCCTCCCCCCGGTCGCCTCCGCGAGCCCCGCCTCGACCGCGAGGAGGCCGGTCGCGTCGGTCTCGCCCTCACCCGACGCCGCCACGTCGGAGACCGTCTGCGGCGCGCCGTCGTCCCACCACCAGGATCCGGCCCCGAACGAGAACCCGGCGTTCCCGGGCGGCTCGAACGCGGTGGACTCGCGCGCGACGGTCCAGCGAACCTGCGCGCCCGGCATCGCGCCGCCGAAGAGGTAGCGCGCGAGCACCTGCGCCTTCACCGCGTCGCCCGCAGCGAGCTGCTTCCCGGGCGCGACCACGTCCACCTGGAACTGCGGCGAGCGGTACTCCTCGACCCGGAAGCCGCCGTGCCAGGCGAGCGTCTCGCCATCTCCGGCCCAGGACGCCTCGATGCGGAACCCGCCGAGCGGGGCGTCCGCCTCGATCGGCACCTCGGCGGAGAAGGTCCCGAACTGCGTGAGCGGGACCGCCCGCGAGAAGACCTCCTTCCCGCGCGAGCTCGTCACCTTCACCTGCACGTTGCCGGAGGTGGGCGTGCGCAGCTTCCCGAGCTTCCGCGTGCGCGCGATCCCCTTCACGTGGACCGACTCGCCGGGCCGGTAGATGCCGCGCTCGGCGAACACGCCGCCCAGGGCGCGGGGCACGTTCCCCTCCCAGTCCCCGATGCCCCCGAACGCGTACGGCTCGAAGCCGCCCGTCCAGTGCGAGAGGGTGACTCCCACGTCGCCGCCCGACTCGGCCGAGAGGAGCGCGAAGGGGACGACGTCGCCGTGCTGCCCTCGCTCCTCGGGCAGGAGCGTCGCGAGCCCAGGGAGCGGCGAGAGGCCGTCGGCGTCGGTCGTGCCCGACCAGCGGAGCGAGCCGATCCGGTCGTGCAGCGCGAGCGTCGCGCCCGCGACCGGCCTCCCGTCGGAGAGGCGCGTCACCCAGACGAGCCCCTTCGTCGCGCCGACCTTCGCGTGCACCGAGAGATCGGTGACCTGGCCGGTGACGCGCTTCCAGCGCCGCCACCGGTCCCACTGGTTCGAGACCTTCACGTCGGGCGCGTCGGTGCGGAGCGCGAACAGCGTCGCCTTCTTCGCCGCCAGGAGGTCGCGGAGCGGCAGCGGCGCGGTGCGCGGCTGGTTCCGCTTCGCCGACAGGGCGACCGTCACCGGGATGCCCTGGTCGTAGAACGACTCCGGTGGCTCCGACGCGAGGACGCGCGCGAGTCCGGACGGATCGAGGGGGACGACCTTCACGTCCACCTTCGACACGTTCGTTCCGGAGACCGGGAGCGCGCCGTCCCCCTTCGCCTCGACGAGGGCGAGCGTGTTCCCGACGTCGTAGACCGGGGAGACGTCGTCCGTCTCGAACGTGCCCTCGAACGGCTTCTCGAGCGGCTGGCCGAACTCGTCCCTCGCGTCGCGGGAGACGGCGATCCGGTACTTCGTCCCCGCCTTGAACACGGCGGGGAGGTGCAGCTCGGTCTGGGAGGCGACCTCGACGTCGTTCTCCCAGTCGATCTCGACCTTCGGCGTGATGGTGATCGCCTTCGCGAGCGCCTTCACGTCCACCCGGTTCGTGGTGCGGAGGCGCACCGGGCCGTGCGGGCAGCCGTCGTCGCTGCGCCACCAGCAGGCGTCGACCCCCTCGATCCGGAACGGGCCGTAGGTGCGCCAGGACCAGGAGGGGTTCCCCTCGAGCACGAGCGGCCCCTCGGCGCCTGTGAGCGGCCCGTCGATCCCGAGCCGGACCGGCGCGTCGAGGGGCATGGCGGCGCGCGGCGTCACCTCGTAGCGGGTCTGGCGGTTCCTGAAGCCGCGCTCCTCGAATCCCATCCGGGCGAAGCGCCGGCCGCGCTCGGCGTCGCGCCGCTCGTCGGCGAGCTTCGTCTCCTTGACCTCGACGGCCCACGCCTTCCCACCGACCTCGAGCTTCAGGTGCGCCGCGAGGTCCTTCACAGGCTGGTTGAACGTGAGCGTGATGACCTGCCGCGCGGTGAGCCAGCGGAACCCGCCGGGATGTTGCGGGGACGGGTCCACCTGCTGCACGAGCGGCCGCGGGGTCTCGAACGAGAAGACGTACTCCGCCGCGAGCTCGGACCCGTCCACCGCCCGGAGCCCCTTCGGCACGCTCCGCGGCGAGCTCGGACCCGTCCACCGCCCGGAGCCCCTTCGGCACGGTCACCTGGAACGCGGTCGCGTACGGCACGAGCCCCTTCGGCACGAACTCGGTCGTCGCCGAGCCGAGCCAGCGCCACTCGCCCTCGAGCCGCGGCGTGATGACGATCGGCGTCGGGAGCCCCTTCTCGTACTCGACCGAGCCCATCGCCACGACGGGCTTCGAGAAGGTGATGGTGGGCCGGACGTCCCCCTCCATCGGACCCTGCGGGCGCGCTGCGACGACCGCCAGCTCGCCGCCGGCGCCGGGGAGCGCCTCGGGCGCGATCTGGAGCGGCGGCGCCTCCGGGAGCGGGGCGAGGTCGATCGGACCCGCGCCACGCGACCTTGGCGTGCAGCCCTTCCCGCAGGCGACGAGCGTGAGTGCGGCGATCGCCGCGGCGGTGAAACGAGACATGTGCTCTCCCCTCGAGCGGCCCGGCGTGGCGTTGGGCGGACCTCCGACCCCGTTTCAAGTTCGGGGCCAGCGCCGGAACGACCGCGCGCCGCGCGTTGCCCGGACGGCGTGTCCGCCGGGCCGCACGTCGAGGCGAGATGTAGACACACCGGCGGGGCGGCGGTCCAGGCAGACGTGGACGTGGTCGTGGTCGTGGTCCTGGACGCGGTCTTCGACTTCGACTTTGATTTCGACCTGGACCTGGACCTGGACCTCGGCCTGGTCCACGTCCACGTCCACGACGAAGTCGAAGTCGAGGTTCAGGTCGAAGTCGAGGTGGAGGTCCGCTCCCAAATCACCGCGCGTGATGTAGCCGCTGATCCTCGCGGTACGGGAAGATGTCGACGATCTCCCCGGCCCGGACCCTCTCCTGCACGCCACGCCAGAAGCGCGCGCCGAGGAGGTCGCCGTGCGCCTGCAGGAAGAACTCGCGGACGCGCCCTCGCAGCCCGAGGAACGGGAGGAACTCCTCAGGGAAGATGTCGTGCGGGCCGACGTAGAAGCTCGCGTCGGCGGCGCCTCCGCCGTCGTCCGTCGCGTCCTCGGACGAGGCCGGCATCTCGCGGAAGACGCAGTCGGTCACCCGCTCGAGCTCGTCATAGTCGTAGAAGATCACGCGGCCGTGGCGGGTCACGCCGAAGTTCTTGAGGAGCATGTCGCCCGGGAACGTGTCGGTCGCGGCGAGGTCGCGGAGCGCCTTGCCGAAGTCGAGGATCGCCTGGCGCGCCGTCCACTCGTCCGCCTCGCGGATGAACAGGTTGAGCGGCGTCACGCGCCGCTCCGCGTACAGGTGCTCGAGCGTCACGACGTCGTCGCCCACGTGAACGTGGCGAGGGCAGAACCGGCGCAGCTCGGCGAGCACCGGCTTCGAGAACCGCGCGACCGGGAACGAGAGGTGCTCGAACTCCTGGGCGTCCACGAGCCGCCCGGCGCGGTCGTGCCGGAACACGTGCCGGTACTTGTCCATGATCTCCCGGCGGGTGGTCTGTTTCGGCGGCGGGAACTCGTCCTTGATGACCTTGAAGATGACGTCGAGCCCCGGGAGCGTGAAGACCGTCATCACGAGCCCCTTGTCGCCTCGGGCGGGCACGAAGGACTCGCCCGTCTCGGCGATGTGGCGCGAGATCTCGCGGTAGAGCTCGGTCTTCCCGTGCTTGTTGAACCCGAGCGAGATGTAGAGCTCGGAGACGCGCTTCGTCGGCATGAGGGAGGAGAGGAACGCCACGAGCTCGCGCGGGCGGTCCACCTCGACGTGGAAGTAGCTGCGGGTGAAGCTGAAGACGATGGACGCGTCCTCGGGCGCGTAGAGCGCGGCGTCGAGGACGATGCCGCGCTCGCCGTGGACGAGGGCGAGCACGATCGGCGTGAGGTGCCGCCCCCGCCGGACCCGGCCGACGAGGTAGGCCCCCTTCCCGCGGAAGAAGACGGACTTCGCCATCTCCACCTGCTCGATCGGCTGTCCGTCCGCGAGCTCGCGCAGGTGGGCCTCCAGCTCGGTCGCGGCGAGCCGCACGTCCCGCGCGAGGTCCTCCCACGGGACCGCGAACGGGTAACCCTTCAGGATCGACCCGACGAGCCGCTCGGTCGTCACCTGCCGCGGGAAGACGCGGAAGACCGGCGCCGGCCCCTCCGCCGGAGGCGGGCGCTCCGCGGCCAGGAACTCGATCGCCGGGTCGACGCCGACCGTCGCGAACACCCGCCGGGTGACGGAGTTGAAGAAGGAGAGCCCCACCTCCGACGCCGGGCGCCCCTCCACGTCGGCCTGGTACCGCTCCTTCATCGCGTGCCAGACGGCGCGGTCGTGGACGGCGCCGCCCAGCTCGGCGCGCACCACCCCGACGGTCTCGTAGAGGATGCGGTCTCGCAGATCGAGCCGCTCGCGCGCGTCCCGCTGGCCTTCGGCCCACTCGCGCCGCTCGAACCGGCCGCGCGCCCGCGCGGTGATCCGCACGCGCTCGGCGAGGTAGGCGTCGAACCCGTCGCGGATCGCGTCGGCGCCCGAGTGCGCGAGGGCGCCCCTCTCCTCGGCCATGCAAGCGCTATCCTAACGACCTGCCCGGGGGCGCGCCGCGCCTGCCGGGGGCGGCAAGCGGCTTGCTTACGAGGCGGAGCATGCGGGCGTTCCGGACGTGGAGACGGCGGTCGAGGCGGCTGTGGCGCGGGGTCCGCCGCCTCCGGCTCCCGCCCGTCGTCTGGGCCGTCGTCGCCGCCGCGGCGCTCCTCGGCGCGGGGGTGACGTGGCAGGTGGCGCACAAGCCCACCGAGCTCCTCGGGCTCGTAGCGCCCGCCGCGCCGAAGAGCCCCGAGGTCACCTGGGCCGAATACGGGCCGCTCTTCGAGGCGCACTCGACCGAGATCGTGCGGCCACAGCTGCTCGCCGCACTCGCGCAGGTGGAGAGCGCCGGCGACCCGCTCGCGCGCACGTATTGGCGTTGGCGGTGGAGCTGGAACCCGCTCGACGTCTACGCGCCGGCCTCGAGCGCGGTCGGGCTCATGCAGATGACCGATGGGAACTTCGCCGACGCGAGCCGGCTCTGCATCCACGACCACGGAGTGGCCGACCGCGGCGCGCTCCTCGACCCGGGCGGCTGCTGGTTCAACGCCCTCTACTTCCGGTCCGTGCCGAGCCACGCGATCGAGATGACTGCCGCCTGGCTCCACCGCTCGGTCGAGGAGATCCTCGCCACCGAGAAGATCCCGCGCGCCTCGCCGGAGCGGAAGCAACGGCTCGCGGCGGTCGTCCACCTCTGCGGCCGAGAGCGCGCCGCCTCGTTCGCGCGGCGCGGCTTCTGGATCGTCCCGGGGGAGCGCTGCGGGGACCACGACCTCGCCCGGTACGTCGCACGCGTGGAGGTTTACGCGGCGACGTTCCGGCGCGTGGCGGTCACGGCGCCGGCGCAGGCGGCTCCGCGCCCGCTCCCGCGAGCTCGCTGAGCGCCAGCGCAAACCGGGGGCCGCGCGCCTCGTCCTCGTGCTTGAAGAAGACGAAGGCCTCGCGCCACGGCTGCGCTCGGATGCGCTCGACCCACGCGGCGAGCGCCGCGCCTTCGTAGTCCGGGCGGCGAAGGCGGAGGTAGCCGAACGGGGCGGTCGGGACGAGCGGCGCGGTCCACTCCTCGGTGTCCGCCCCGCAGAGCGCCGCGCCGGCATCGGCGAGCGCGCCGAGCACGTCGGGCGCGAACCAGCTCGGGTGGCGGAACTCGAACGCTGAGCGCCCGCCGCGCGGCAGGAGCGCGAGGAAGTCCCGCAGCCGCGGCAGGTCCTTCGCGAACGCCGGCGGGAGCTGGAAGAGGATCGGTCCGAGCGCGTCGCCGAGCTCGGCGGCCGCCTCGTAGAACGCGGCGACGCTCCCCGCCGACCCCGCGAGCCGCTGGAAGTGCGTCACGCGCTGCGGCGCCTTGAGCGCGAAGACGAACCCCGGAGGCGCCTGCGCCCGCCACCCTGCGAGGAGCGCGGGGCGGGGCATCCGGTGAAAGGTCGCGTTCACCTCGACGGTCGGGAGCCGGGCCGCGTAGGCGGCGAGGAAGCGCGCGGGCGGCAGGCCAGCCGGGTAGAAGCGGCCGCGCCACGCGGGGTAGCTCCAGCCGCTCGTGCCAGTGAGAATCCGCACTCCGGGCTAGGATCGTCACGCGTAGTGGCACTGGCACGCGGTCGGATCCACTCCGTCGGGAAGAGCACGGACGACCGCGCGTGCGCCCGGGGGCCGGAGCGGCGGCGGCGCGCCGAGCCGGTCGCGCCTCGTCAGGGGCATGGTGACCGTGGGTGGCCCGCCGACCGTCGCCCGATTCGCCACCTGTCGAAGCGGGAGCGAAGGCGGTCTCCGCCGCGCTCCAGCCAGACGAGGCCGCGCCGCACCGGGATGTGGTGACGGCGCTCCGCCTCTCGGCGGTCGCGCCCGCGCTCGACCTCCAGGCGCGGGCGGAGCCCGCGTCGGACCGCGTCGTCACCGAAGTGCCCCGTTCGGACCCCGGTTCGGACCGTCTGGTTCATCCGGATGAACCGCCGCATGCCAACTCGAACACGGAGCCGGCGCCGCAGGTCGAGCTCGACCACGTGGTGCCGCGGGGCCGAGGAGGCCCGACGACGGTCGAGAACACGAGATGCCTCTGCCGGGTGCATAACCAGCTCGCCGCGCGACAGGTTTACGGAGACAGGTGGATGGACAGGTTCACGCGGAGAGAAGCCACCCCTGGGCCGAGAGAGGCGGAGGCGGGTCCGGCACCGCGGTGAGCGGGCGTCGCCCGAACGCGCTCGCTTCGCGTTCGGTATCGGCGTACCGCGTGGGCTCGACAGCGGCGCCTCGCCGCTGACGGTCCTCGCGACCCTGGAGCCGGTCGCATCCCGCCCGGGCGGGCGAAGCGCGCGCGCTCGCGTCCCGCGCGCTGGGGACGACACCGCGGCGGCGGCGCGGTAACTTCGCGTCCCTCGGGGAGGAGCGCGATGACGGCCGGACCGCAGCAAGCAAACGTTCACGACCGACGATGGCGGCGCGCGATCATCACGGTGGCCGCGCTCGCCGCCGCCTGGTTGCTCGGCCAGCTCCGGACCCCGGGCTGGAGTCCCGGCTTCTACGACCCCGGCACCCTCGCGCTCGGCCTCGCCCCCATCATCTCGGGCTTCGTGCTCGTCGAGCTCGCCGCGCTCGCCGTCCCCGCGTGGGACGCGCTCCGCCACGCGGGCCCCGCGGCCCGCGCGAAGCTCGCCGTCGCCGCCCACGCCGTCGCCGCAGCGCTCGCGGTCGTCCAGGCCTACGCCGTCGCGCGGTACGCGACCGATGTCGGTGCGCTCCGGGACGCGGCCGCCCCGCGCGCCGCAGCGATCGCGACGCTCGCCGTCGGGCCGTTCCTCCTCGCCGCGCTCGCGCGCTGGGTGGACGCGCGCGGGCTCACGAACGGCTTCGCGCTGCTCGTCGCCTGGACCGCCGGGGCGGAGCTCGTCGGCGGGTACTCCAGCGCGCTCTCGCTGCCGGGCATGCCGTTCTCGCCGGCCTCGCTCGCGCTGCCCGTCCTCGTCCTCGCCGCGACCGTGTGGCTGTTCGGGTGGGCCCTCCGGAGTCCTGCGAGGCCGCGCGGCGCGTCCGCGCCGGCGATCCCGATGCCGGCCTGCGGGATCACGCCGCTCTCCGTCCCCGCGGCGGCGCTGCTGCTCCCGGCGACACTCTCGGGCTCCTGGCCCGCCCTGCGGCCCCTCGCGGAAGCGCTCCGGCCCGGGTCGAACGCGTCGAGCGCCGCCGAGGCGGTCCTCGCGCTCGCGCTCGTGGCCGTCCTCGGCGTCCTCTTCAACCGGAGCGGCGCGGTCGCGCGCGCGTGGAACGCCTTGCCGGCGGTGCCGGCCGGGGCGGACCTCGTCGCGCTCGCGCGCGCGGCGCGGCGGCGCGCCATCGGCCGCTCGGCGCTCCTCGTCGCAGCGGTCCTCGCCGTCCCGCTCGTCGTCCGGGTCTGGTCCGTCGTCTGGGTCTCGGGCCAGCGTGCCGTCGTCGCGGCGGTCGTGGTCGTCGCGGTCGCGCTCGACGTCGCGCGCGAGTGGCGCGCGCGCCGCGCCGGGGCGTTCGCGGCGGTCTGGCCGCTCCATCGCGCGCTCGAGGCGGAGCCCGTCGTCGCGCGGCTCGCGGCCGCCGGGATCCCGGCGTTCGTACGTGGGAGCGCATTCCGCGCGCTGTACCAGTTCTTCGCGCCGTACGCGCCGGTCGTCGTCTTCGTCCCGCCGGAGCGGGCGGAGGACGCGAACGCGATCCTCCGCCGCGCCTTCGCGTCCGAGCGCGGCGGCGCCGCCGCCGGCGATCAGATCGGCGGCCGAGCGCGGTCGCCGTAGCCGGTCAACTCGACGTAGCCCTCGCCTGCCGGCGCGCCGCCCGCGTCGGCGGCGCGGACCGGCCCCTCCCAGTACCCGAGCCCGGGAACGAGCGCAGACCGGTTCTCGGCCGCCCGCACCTCCGGGGTGACCGTGAGCCGGAGTCCCTCCGCCGGGATCGCGACCTCCCAGCCGGACGGGTAGACCGCGCCGCTCGCCTCGCTCCGCCACGTGCCCGTGGCGCGCACCGACCACTCCTCCGGGGCGAGCAGCCGGACGCGGCCGTCGCGCGCGACGACCGTCGCGTTCCGCCACGAGACGCTCCCGTCCTTGCGCCTGAGGACGTAGAGCATGAGGTCGCGCCCGTCGCGCAGGCGCAGGCTCCACCAGTCCCAGCCGACCTGGTCGGGCGCGAGCTGGGCCGAGCCGATCTCCCGGTCCATCCAGCCTTCGCCGCGGACGGAGAAGCGCCGCCCGTCGAGCTCGACCGTGCCCGCCGTCGCGAGCCGGGTGAACGACACGTAGAGGCTCGCGTATCCCTCCTCGGCAGACTTGCGGGAGAGGCCGTTCGGGCCCTCGAGCGCGGGCGGCTTCATCGGGCGGAGCGCGAGATCCATCGCGAGCGCCGTCGCGTCGTCGCGGCCCGCGACCCGGAAGCCGTCGCCCTCGAGGCGAACCTCCCACCGCCCTTCGCTGCCGGGCGGAGCGCGCGCCCACGCGAGCACCGGGTCGGGCGCGGCGGGGAAGCCGCCAAGGAGCGGCACGGCACGCCAGAGCACCTCGGAGTAGCGGTGCGTCCCGGCGGCGACGTCGGTGAGGGCGGCGTGGACCATCACCGCGTCCGACGCCGCCCACGCGGAGTCGAGCGGCGGCGCGGCGGGCGCAAGACCGACGCGGAAGAAGGTGACCTGGAACCCGAGCCGCCGGCCGGGCTCCCCCTCCGCCTCCAGCGTGCCGGTGAGATACCACCACTCGTTCCGGTACCCCGGGTGGGCCCGATGGTCGGCCGGAAATGACCAGCGGTGCGCCGGGTCCGCGGGGCGGAAGCCGGACGCGGGGGCCGCGGCGAGCGCGGCCGCGAGCGCGAGCGCTGCGCTAGAGGGCATCGCGGGAGAGCTCCTGCGCGGGCGTCCGGCTCGCGACGAGCGCGGGGTGGAGGCTCGCGGCGGCGGCGGCCGTCAGGATCGCGAGCCCCTGGGCGGCGAGTGGACCCCAGGGCACGTGAACGCCGAGGGTCCAGCCGAAGAAGGCGGGATTGACGCTCAGGACGAGGACGAGGGCGAGGGCGCCGCCGCCCACCGCACCGAGCGCGAGCCCGGCCGTGCCGATCGCGAGGCCGCGCCCGAGAAACAGCGCGGCGAGCTGCGGGCGTGACGCGCCGAGGGCGCGGTAGAGCGCGAGCTCCGCGCGCCGCTCGCGCGCGAGGACGAGGAGCGAGAGCGTCACCCCCGCCGCGGCGATGACGAGGCCCATGAGCTGCAGGAGCCGGGTCACCGCGAAGGTCTCCTCGAAGATGGCGAGCACCTCGGCGCGCAGCATCCGGTTCGAGCGGACGAGGAGCGCGTGATCGCGGAGGTCGGCGCGGAGCCGCCCGACGGCCGCCTCGGCGTCCGCCCCGGGCGCGAGGTGGAGCGCGGCGTTCGACGGGGGCCCTTCGCCGAACAGCCGCGCGAAGGTCGGGAGGTCCACGAGCGCGGCCCCTCCTTCCGCGCCGTAGTCCCGGTAGACGCCCGCGATCCGGAGCGTCGCCTCGCCCGCGACGCCACGCACCACGAGCCGCCCTCCCGCCGCGAGGCCGGCCTTTCGCGCGAGCGGCTCCGAGACGAGCGCCGCGCCCCCGCGGAGCGCCGCGAGCGCCGCGATCCGCTCGCCACCGACGAGCTCCACGCGGCGCGCGCCGTCCTCGAGCCCGGCGTCGACGCCCGTCACCGTGATGCGCCGGCCCGCGGCGCGGGCCTGCACCTGCCGCAGGAGGTCGACCGTCACGAGCCCCGGCTCCGCGCGCAGGCGCGCGACCACCTCCGGCGCGAGCGTCGCCTCGCTCCGCGCGCGGCGCCATGACGGGGTCGTCACGTACACGTCCGCTCCGAGCGTCGCGTCGAGCCAGCGCTCCACCGAGCCCCGGAAGGACCCGACCATCACCGTCACGCCGACGAGCATCGCCACCGCGACCGCGAGCGCGCCGGCCGCGACCGCCGCGCCCGACGGCCGGAGCCCGAGGGTCCGCATCCCCCAGCGCGCGCCGAGCCGGCGAGGTCGCGCGAGACGCCCGAGCCCGGCGAGCGCGGCGGGCGCCGCGAGCGGCACCGCGACGAGGATCCCGACCGCGAGCGCGAAGGCGGAGGCCGCGAGCCCGGCCGTCGCGACCCGGAGCGCGGCGGCGAGCCCGAGCGCCGCCGCCCCCGCGGCGAGGAGCCGCCCCGCGTTCGCTCGCGACCGCTCCTCGACGCCAAGCGGCGAGAGGAGCGCGCGGGGATCCTCCCGGCTCGCGTCGAGCGCGGGGAGCGCCGCGCCCGCGAGCGCGCCCCCCACCCCGACCGCGAGCGCGAGCACGACGAGCCCGGTCCCGAGCCGGACGCGGTCGATGCCCTCGAGCAGGTAGACGGTGCGCAGGGTGCCGCTCACCGCGGCGAGGTTGGCGCGCGCGGCGAGCCAGCCGAGCGGGATCCCGAGCGCCGTCCCTGCCGCGCCGAGTACCGCCGCCTCCGCGAGCACGAGCCCGAGCACCTGGGCGCGCGTCGCGCCCACCGCGCGCAGGACGCCGAGCTCCTCGCGGCGGCGCGCGAGCGACGCCCGCACTGAGGCGTGGACGAGGAAGCCACCGACGAGGACCGAGACGAGCGAGAGCGCGGTGAGGTTCAGCCGGAACGCGGCGAGGAGCCCGGCGGCCTCGACGGTCCGCTGCTCCGGCGTCGCGACCCGCGCGCGCTCGCCGAGGCGCGCGACGAGGCGCTCCGAGAGCTCCGCGACGGACACGCCCTCGCGGGCGCGCACGTCGATCTGGTGGATGCGCCCGCGGGCGCCGAGGAGGCCCTGCGCCTGCGCGAGGTCCATCACCGCGAGGCGCCGGCTCGAGAGCGGCGCGATGCGCCGCAGGTCCACGAGGGCGCCGACCGTGAGGGTCGCGCGCCGGGTCCCGAGCGACACGCCGATCCGGCTCCCCTCGCGCCACCCCATCTCGCGCGCGAGCTCCGGCGTGACCGCCACCCAGCCCGGCGTGGCGAGCGCGTCGCCGAGCCGGCCGGCGGGGAGCGCCCACGGCGTGCGGGCGGCGGAGACGAGATCCGCGCCGACGAGCTCGAGCCCGTCGCCCGGCCGTCCGTCGAGCGCCGCCTCCGCGCGCCAGAGCGGCGCCGCGTCCCTGACGCCGCGCTCCGCGACGACGTCCGCGAGGAGCGCCTCGTCGAGCGCGCCCGCCCAGCCGAGCACGGTGAGATCCGCGTCGCCCGACACCGCGCGGACGGTGCCCGCGAACGCGCCGAGCGCACCCTGGTTGAGGAGCTGGATCGAGAGGACGGACCCGACGCCGAGCGCGACCCCCGCCACGGCGAGCGCGAAGAGGAGCCGCCCGGCGCGGATCTCCTTCGCGGCGGCGCGGAGGAGGTACCGCCTCACCGCGTCCGCTCCAGCACGCCGGAGTGGAGCGTCCAGATGCGGTCGGCCGCCGCCGCCAGCTCGGCGCTGTGCGTGACGTAGAGGACGGCGCTCCCCTCGTCACGGGCGAGCCCGAGGAGGAGGTCCAGCACCGCCCGACCGCTCTCCTCGTCGAGGTTGCCCGTCGGCTCGTCCGCGAGCAGGAGCCCCGGGCGGCGCAGGAGCGCGCGGCAGAGCGCCACCCGCTGCAGCTCACCGCCCGAGAGCTTCTGGACCGGCTCGCCCGCGCGCCCGGCGAGCCCCACCCGGCCGAGGAGCGCGCGCCCCCGGTCCTCCGACACCGCGGGAGGGTCACCCGCGACGAGGGCGGGGACGAGCACGTTCTCGAGCGCCGAGAGGTGCGGAAGGAGGTGGAAGAACTGGAACACCAGGCCGACGTGGTCGCGCCGGAGCCGCGTCCGCTCTCCGTCCGACAGCGCCGCGAGCGGGCGCCCGAGGAGGAGGACCTCGCCGCCCGAGGGCGCGTCGATCCCCGCGGCGAGGTGGAGGAGCGTCGACTTCCCCGAGCCGCTCCGGCCGGTCACCGCGACGACCTCTCCCGCGCCGACCTCCCCGCTCGCCTCGCGCAGCGCGCGCAGGACGGCGCCTCCCGCGCTCCGGTAGTCGCGCGAGACCTTGCGAAATGCGAGGACGGGGGCGGCCACGGTCGAGGTCGCGGGGTCGTCCCCGGGGACGGCGGCGGCCGGGCGCGGGCGCACCCCCGTGAGATGCCGCGGGGCGGCGCTCGCTTCAACCACCATTTCGCGGCCTGCCTCCCGCGGGCGGGGGCGCCATCCCAGGTCGACCGGGATCAGCCGGAGGAGGTCGTCCGCCGGCGTCGCGCCGAGGAGCGTCCGAGGCATCGCCCGCGGAACCTGGACGCCATCACCGAGAGTCGCAAGCGAATCCCAGGGGGGACAGGTGGACGGCGCGCCGGGGCGGGTGGTAGCACGTCCGGCGATGGCCCTCCCCGCCCGCCGTCTCCGGCCGCTCGCGCCCGCGGCGGTCGTCGCCGCGCTCGTCGCCGCCGCCGTGGTGCTCGGCGGGCGCCTCCCGGCATCGCGGGCCGCCCGGGAGGGGGCGGCGCGCGCCCGCGCCGAGGACGCCGCGCGCCGGGCCGCGCTCGTTCCCCGCGACCGCTTCGGCGGGCCGCTTCGCCCGGCGCCGCTCGTGTCGCGCGGCCGCCCGGTCGCCGCGAGCCGCCGCGGCGCGGACGTGCTCGTGGACGGCATCTACCGCGCGGGCGCCTGGGGCGGGGGCGTACCGTCGGAAGCGGCGCCGGCGTGGGCGGCGATCCGGATCGGGCCGGGCCCGACGCGCGTGCTCCTCTCCTGGACCTCGTCGCACAACCACGACTACCGCGAGCGGTTCTACGGTGCACCGGTGGACTACCGGATCGAGACCTCCGCCGACTCGACCGACGGCGCGAACGGGACCTGGAGGACCGCGGTGACCGTGCGCGGCAATCCCGTCCGCAGCCGCGCGCACGCGGTGGACTTCGCGGGGCAGCGCTGGATCAGGCTCGCCGTGACCGCCCTCGCGCCCGAGCGGAACGAGTGGGGGCTCTTCCTCGACGAGATCGACGTGCACGACCTCTCGCTCGGCGGCGACGACGTCTGGGTCTTCCTCGGCGACTCGATCGGCGCCGGCGTCTTCGATCGTGCCCCCGCCCACCGGCCGAGCTTCGCGGACCGCGTCGCGCGCGATCACCCGGGCTACGAGCCCGCCATGATCGACGCCGGCTTCTGCCGGGCGCGCACGGGCGAGGTGCTCGCGCGGATCGACGACGTGCTCGCCTGGAACCCCGACGCGCGCGTCTTCGCGATCACCCTCGGCGCGAACGACCCGGACGCCGAGACGTTCCGGCGCGACCTCGATGCGCTCGTTGCGCGCATCCAGGCGGCGGGGCGGATCGCGATCGTCGCGCGGCTGCCGTACCAGACGAGGTACGGCGCCGACTTCGTGAAGCCGAAGAACGCGGCGCTCGACGAGGTGGTCCGCGCGCGCGGCCTGCTCCCCGGCCCCGATCTCGACGCCTGGTTCCGTGCCCGCCCCGAGCGGCTCGAGGACGGGCTCCACCCCGACGCCGAGGGGTCGATCGCCGCCTCCCGCCTGTGGGCGGAGGCGGTCGGATCCCTCTACCCGCGCTGATTCCCGGGCGGCGAGGCGCTCGAGCGACCTCGAGCCGCGGCGCGGGCGGCGCGTCAGGCGCGCGCGGCGTAGCCGGCGCGGGCGAGGAGCGCGTCCTCGTCGAACCAGAGCCTGCGCGCCAGCTCGGCCGCGACGTCGCGATCGAGCGTCGCGCCGGGCGAGCCGGCCCACGCCCACAGCCGGTTCTGCGCCTCCCACAGGTCGAGCCTCAGGCCGAGGCGCTCGGCGAGCGCGAGGATCCCGGCGCACTCGGCGGCGCGCGCCGCCGGCGTGCGCGCCGCGAGGAGGGCCCCGAGCCGCTCGAGGACGAGCGCCTCCACCTGGCGGCGCACCGGCCCGAGCCGGACGTGCGCGTCGAGCCGGCGCGCGAGCTCGACGATCCCCCCGAGCTCGCGCTCTGCCGCGTCGAGATCGAGCTCGCCGGATCGCGCCCGCGCGAGCGCCGCGCCGAGCCGCGCCCCGAGCGTCACGTCCGCCGCCACGCGCAGCGGGCCCGGGATCGGCGAGTCGATCTCCCGCAGGAACTCCATGAGCCGCAGGTTGTCCTCGAACATCTCGACGAACCGGTCCTCCTGCCGGCGCAGGGTCCCCTCGAGCAGCGCCTCGGCGACGCGACGCCGCTCGTCGAGGAAGAGGTCGCGCAGCGTGTAGTCGCGCCCGGGGAAGAAGCGGTCGATCTCGTGGAGCACGCGCGCGAACGAGGCGCGCTCGAGCCGCCCGAAGAGCGCCGCCTCGACCTCGGCGTGCTGCGCCTCACCGCGCCACGGCGCGAGGCCGCAGCGGAAGTCGGCCGCGCCGAAGTGGAGGACGCAGTAGAGGACGTCGAGCCCCTCGCGCGTCATGGCGCTCTCGAGCTGCATCCGCCCGAGGGTGAGCGCCGCCGGGCCGGACTGTGCCCGGCGCCGGGCCTCGAGCCGATACCCGTAGCAGAAGACCGTGCCCTCGGCGGAGGTCTCGCGCGCCGCGCTCGCGATGGCGAGGTGGGCCGCGATCCCCTCGATCGTCGCGACGCTCGGGCGGACGAGCCGATCGTACGCGCGGCGTCCTTCCCCGATCTCCGGCCGGTTCGAGGGCGCGCGCGCGAGCGCGTTCTCGAAGGCGGGCTCGAGGTCGAGCCCGGTCGCGTCGCGGGCGAGCTGGATCGCACGCGCGGCGTACTTCAGCACCTGCACGGTCTCGAGCCCGGAGATCTCGGCGAAGAACCAGCCGCAGCTCGTGAACATGAGGAGCGCCTGCCGCTCCATCTCGAGCAGGCGCAGCGCCTTCACGAGCGCGTCGGCCGGGAGCTCCCGCCCCGCCTCGCGCCGCAGGAAGTCCGGCGCGTCCCGTCGCGCGGGATCGAGCACCACCTCCACGTAGCGATCGCGCGTCGCCCACGGATCCCGCACGAGCGCGCCGAGCTCGCGCTCGTACACCTCGCCGAGCCGGTTCTGCAGCCCGTCGAGCGCCGCCCGGAGCGGTGCGCGCCAGCTCTGGCGCCAGCCGGGCTCGGCGCCGACCTGGCACCCGCAGTCGCCGCGCCAGCGCTCGACGCCGTGGGCGCAGGACCAAGAGGACCCCTCCGCGATCTCCGCCTCCCACTCCGCCGGTATCCGGTCGAGCGCCTGCGCGAGGTTCACCACCTCGATGTCGCCGCGCGGCGCGAGCGCGCGCAGCGCCGCCGCGAGCGCCTCGTCGCCGCCCTTCTTGTGGTGGCCGAGCGTCTCGCCGTCGAACGCGACGGTGAGGATCTCCGGATGGCCGCGCGCGGGGTCGAAGCCGCCCTCGAGCCGGCGGACGAGCCGCTCGGGCGAGGAGAGGGCGTCGCCGAAGGCGAGGTCGCGCGCGATGTGGCCGTCGTAGAAGAAGACGACGAGCTCGCGGGCGCCGGCGCGCACCCGGTACGGCCGCGTCGGGTCGAAGCGCGCGCCCGCAGCGTCCTGCCACTCGCCGCCCGGGGGGCGGACCCGCCGCGCCTGATACGGCGAGAGGACCGTGAAGCGGATCCCCTCCGCGGCGACGGCCTCGAGCGTCGCGGCGTCGGCGGCGGTCTCGGGGAGCCAGAACCCCTCCGGCTCGCGCTGGAATCGCCGCCGGAAGTCGGCGAGGCCCCAGCGGATCTGGGTGAGCCGGTCGCGCGGCGAGCAGAGCGGCAGGATCGCATGGCTGTAGCCCTGCGCGAGCGCGTTGCCATGGCCACGCGCCTCGAGGCTGCGCGCGTCCGCCTCCACGACGCGCGCGTGGATCTCCGGGCGCCACCGCTCGAGCCACGCGAGCAGCGTCGGGCCGAAGTTGAACGACAGGTGGACGTAGTTGTTCACGATGTCGACGATGCGGTCGCCGGCCCGCTTGAGACGCGCCGCGCCGTTCGGCCCGTAGCACTCGGTAGCGATCCGCTCGTTCCAGTCGTGGAAGGGCTCGGCCGAGTCCTGGGTCTCGATCTCCTCCAGCCACGGGCTCTCGCGCGGCGGCTGATAGAAGTGACCGTGCAGGCAGAGGAGGCGCATCGTGTCGATTGTATCGGCGGCGCTCCGCCCACCGTGGCCCACGTGGGCACGCCCCGGAAGTTCACGTTATGTTCGGGCGCATGAAGGTGGCGCTCACGGTCGCGGGCTCGGACTCGGGCGGCGGCGCCGGGATCCAGGCGGACCTCCGCACCTTCGCCGCGCACGGGCTCCACGGCACGAGCGCGCTCACCGCCGTGACCGCGCAGAACTCGGTCGGCGTCCAGGCCTGGGTGGCGCTCGAGCCGGCGATGGTCGTCGCGCAGCTCGAGGCGGTCGCGACGGACATGCCGATCGCCGCGGCGAAGACCGGGATGCTCGCGAGCGCCGCGATCGTGGCGGCGGTCGCCGACGCCGTCCTGCGGCTCCGCATCGCCCCGCTCGTCGTGGACCCCGTCATGATCGCGAAGAGCGGCGACAGGCTGCTCGACGCGGCGGCCGAGCGCGCGTACGTGGAGCTGCTCCTGCCCCGCGCGACGCTCGTCACGCCGAACCTCCGCGAGGCCGCCGCGCTCCTCGGCCGACCGGTGCGCGACGTCGCGGGCATGCGGGAGGCCGCGCGCGAGCTGCGCGCGCTCGGCGCCGGCGCGGTCCTCGTGAAGGGCGGCGCCCTCGACGGCGACGCGGTGGACGTCTTCTGCGACGGCCCGCGCCTCGTGGAGCTCACCGCGGAGCGCGTCACGACCCCGAACGTCCACGGCACCGGGTGCACGCTCTCCGCGGCGATCTGCGCGCGGCTCGCGCTCGGCGCGGAGCTGCTCGACGCGGTCCGGGGCGCGAAGGACTACCTCACCGAGGGGCTCCGGCGCTCGTACGCGGTCGGCCGCGGGCGCGGCGTGCCGGACCACCTCCACCCGCTCTCGCCCCGGCGCTGACGCGGCGCCATCTCTTCGCTTCCCACGGTGCGCCGGTGCAGTATCATCGCTCGCTCTCCGTGGGGGAATCACCATGCGCTCCGCCGTCTCCGCCGTGCTCGCCGCAGCCCTGCTCGCGCCCGGCGCCGCCCGCGCCCAGCCCGTCTCGTCATTGTCGGGCCCCGGGCCCGACACCTACATCGAGCTGCACGCCGGTGCGTACGTGCCGCAGCACCGCGACCTCGACGGCGTCGATCCGGGCTACGCGGTGGGGGGGACGTGCGGCGCGCGCTTCTCGCCGTATCTCGGCGTGGAGGGCGGCGTCGGCTGGCTCCGCGCGACCGGGAACGAGGGCGGGGCGAGGCTCAGCGTCTCCGACGTGCCGATCACCGCGAGCCTGCGGCTCCGGGCGCCGTACCGGTTCGCGGAGGTCTCGGCGACGGGCGGCGTCGGGCTCCACGTCGCGTCGCTCTCGAGCGAGATCCTGCCGGGAAGCTCGGCCACGAGGCTGTCCGACACCTCGGTCGCGTTCGGGCTCCACGTCGGGCTCGGGGTGGGATTCAACCTCTCCCCGACGATGCTCGTCGGCGCGGACGTTCGCCGAAGCTTCCTCGAGCCGAAGTTCTCCGGGACCGGCGTCCGCTTCGACGGGCTCCGCGCCGCGGTCACCCTCACCTACCACCTGTAACCGGAGGACGAAGATGAAGAAGGCGATCATCGCGAGCGGGGCCGCGCTCCTCGCTACCGCGTGCGCGACGCCCTCGCAGCGGCCCGTGACAGCCGAGTCCCCGGTACCGCAGGCGACGCAGCTCCTGGCGCAGCAGGCGGCGCAGGCTGCCGGGGCGCCTCGCTACAAGCGGAAGGTGGCGGTCGGCCGGTTCACGAACGAGACGACCTACGGCCGGTCGCTGCTGAACGACGCGGACCTCGACCGGATCGGCAAGCAGGCCTCCGACATGCTCGCCTCGCGGCTCGTCATGTCGGGCCAGTTCATCGTCCTCGAGCGTCCGGACCTCGCGAAGATCCAGCGTGAGCAGGGGATCGGCGGCGCGGGCAACCTCGTCGGCGCCGACTCCCTCGTGATGGGCTCCGTCACCGAGTTCGGGCGATCGGTGGGCGGCAAGGTGGGGTTCCTGTCGAGCACGAAGACCCAGCTCGCGAAGGCGAAGGTGGACGTCCGGCTCGTGGACGTGAAGACCGGGCACGCCTACTTCTCCGCGACCGGCGCCGGCGAGGCGACGACCGAGGTGGGCGAGGTCGCCGGCTTCGGCGGCCGCTCCGACTACGACGCCACCCTGAACGACCGCGCGATCGCCGCAGCGATCTCGGACCTCATCGACCGCATCGTCGCGAGGCTCGGCGATCGGCCGTGGCGGACCGACATCCTCGACGTGCAGGGCGCGCAGGTGTTCGTCACCGGCGGGCGCGGGCAGGGCCTGAAGGGCGGCGACGAGCTCGCGGTCATGGAGGCGGGCCAGACGGTGAAGAGCGCCCAGACCGGGTTCGAGGTGACGCTCCCGCCGAGGCAGGTCGCGGCGCTGCGCGTCGTCTCCACCTTCGGTGACGCGGAGACGAACGAGGGCGCCGTGTGCCAGATCACCTCGGGGACCGTGGACAAGGCCGCGCTCCAGAGGCTGTTCGTGACCGAGGCGGCCGCAGGGGGGACGAAGCCATGAGGAGACTCGCGCTCGCCGCCACGCTCGCGCTCGCCGCGTGCGTGGGGCCCACCACGGTCGTGCGGACGGTCGACACCCGGCCCGCCATCGCCATCGCCGGAGCGCCGGGCGGGACCGTCCTGTACGTCGACGGCGCCGCGGTCGGCGATCCGAACGCCTACGACGGCCAGCCGAACTCGCTGCGGGTCGAGCCGGGGACGCACCAGGTCGAGCTGCGCGACCACCGCGGCGGCGTCGTCTTCTCGCAGCGCGTCTTCGTCGAGAGCGAGCTCAAGACGGTGCAGGTCCACTGATGGCCCGCGCGACGTGGGGAGCGCTGTGCGGGGTCGCGCTCGTGGCGAGCGGCTGCGCGCCGGGGACGATGTACCACTGGAACGGCTACGACGACGTCCTGTACCACCACTACCGCAACCCGCAGGACCGGGAGGGGTTCGTCGAGTCGCTGCGCAGGATGGTGCTCGACGCCGACGAGCGCGGGCTCCGGACGCCGCCCGGGGTCGCCGCGGAGCTCGGCTACGCGCTCTACGAGGAGGGGCGGCCCCAGGACGCGATCCCCTGGTTCGATCGCGAGCGGCAGCAGTGGCCCGAGTCGCAGCTGCTCATGAGCAAGATGATCCGCAACGCCCAGCTCCGCGCCGGCGGCAAGGCCGGCCCGGCGCCCGCGACCACGACCGGCCCTGCCGGTGCCACGGAGGGGATCCGATGACACGCCGTCTCGCCGGACTCGTCCTCGTCGCCGCGCTCGCGGGCTGCGGCATCGTCCAGGACAAGGACCACTCGAAGCTCGTCGCGGCGCAGGTCCGCTCGGTGCTCATCGTGCCGGTGATGAACCGGAGCGTGGACGTCACCGCGCCGGATTACTTCCTCTCGACGGTCCCGGTCCCCGTCGCGGAGCGCGGGTACTACGTCTTCCCGGTGAACCTCGTGAAGCGGCTCCTCGAGGACGACGGCCTCGCCGATCCGGGGCTCGTGCACGCGGCCGACCCCGCACGGCTCGCGTCGATCTTCGGCGCGGACGCGGTCCTCTACGTCACGATCGAGCGGTGGGACGCGAAGTGGGTGCTCGTCTCGACGAGCGTGACCGTGGAGTTCTCGTACGTCCTCAGGGACGGCCGGACCGGAGAGACGCTGTGGGCGGAGCGCCAGTCGATGAACTACACGTCCGGCGACGGGGGCGGTGGGCTCCTCGGCGCGATCATCGGCGCCGCGATCACGAAGGCGGCGCCGAACTACATGCCGCTCGCGCGCCGCGCGAACGGGACCGCGCTCGCATTTCCGGGCCCCGGGTTCCCGGCGGGGCCCTTCCACCCCGAGCACGGCCGCGACTGGTCCCCGCCGCAAGGCGCGGCGCTCGCGAGCGCTTCGCCTGCCCAGGCGCCGGCTGCGCCCTCGACCGCCCCTTCGCCGCCGAGGGTGATCCCCGCCGCCGCCTC
>WNFV01000166.1_pt1 | contig 80969 bp, 87 predicted proteins | sample 5400101 | NCBI WGS metagenome assembly WNFV01 (sample SAMN13153361, study PRJNA577476) | soil metagenome | isolation source: 115 cm soil or saprolite under grassland replicate 1 | place: USA:California | collected 2016-06-15
ACGGCGAGCGGGCCCGGATCATGGCGCAGGCCGCCGGCGCGGAGCTCGTGCCCGACCGCGAGGGCGCCGCCGGATGGGTGCGGCGCAACGCCACGGAGGGCGATCGCGTGCTGGTCAAGGGGTCGCACGGCGTGCGCCTCGATGAGCTCGTGAAGGAGCTGACCGCCGGTTGAGCTTCGACATCGGCACGTTCGTGATCGCCTTCGCGATCGCGCTCGTGCTTTATCCGTGGACCATCCGGCTCCTCCGACGTCTGCGCTCAGGACAGGTGATCCAGGAAGAGCTCCCGGATTCGCATCAGAGGAAGGCCGGCACGCCGACCGGCGGCGGCATCCTCTTCGTGCTGGTCGCCATCCTCGGCGGCGTCCTGGCAACAGTGGCGGGGCATTCCGGGGCGCTGCCCGCCCTGGCGGGCATGGTCGCGGGCGGCGTGATCGGCCTGGTCGACGACGCCAGCAAGCTGCGGCGAGGCTCGATCGGAATTCCGGCCCGGCTCAAGTTCCCGATTCAGCTCCTGGTCGCCATCCCAGTCGCGTGGCTCGCGCTCGGCAACACCTCGCCGTGGTGGCTGCCAGTCGCGGTGCTCGGAGTCGTCGGGACCGCCAACGCGGTGAACATCACCGACGGGATGGACGGCCTGGCTGCGGGACTCTCGATCATCGCCGTCGGCGCAACGGTGCTTTTCCTGCCCGGCGCGCCCGCCGGTGAGAAAGCGGTCGGCATGGCTCTCTGCGGCGCGCTGGCCGCTTTTCTCCTCTTCAACCGCTATCCGGCGCGCGTCTTCATGGGCGACACCGGCGCTCTCGCCATCGGCTTCGCACTTGCGGCGATGGCCGTCCAGCAGGGCATGCTCCTGCTCCTGCCGATCGTCGGTCTCGTGTTCGTACTCGAGACCCTGTCTGTCATCATTCAGGTGGCTTACTTCAAAGCCACCGGCGGACGACGCGTCTTCACGATGACCCCGATCCACTACACGTTCCACCACGAGGGTTGGTCTGAGAACCGCATCGCGCTCACGTTCTGGGGCGCGGGGCTGGTTTCGGCGATCGTCGCCATCGCTCTCGTGCGTCTGGCGACTTGACCTTCCTGGTCGTCGGCGCGGCCCGCAGCGGAGTCGCGTTGGCGCAGCACCTGACTCGCTACGGGGGACGAGTCATTGTCGTGGACCGCAAACCTGAGTCGGAACTGCACGAGTCGATCGCCCAAATGCCAGAGCACGGAGTCGAGTTCCAGTTGGGGGGCTACGACGAGAGCGTCCTGGACGGCATCAGCATCGTCTTCGCAAGTCCAGGAGTTCCCTGGGACTCCGAGTTCCTCAATGCCGCGCGCGCTCGAGGCATCCCAATCTCGAGCGAGATGGAGCAGTTCCTCGAATTGAGCGCAGGCATTCATGTGGGGATCACCGGTACCAATGGCAAAACGACCACAACAGCTCTGGTCGGCGAGGTGTTGAAAGCCGGCGGACTGGACGTTGTCGTCGGCGGAAACATCGGGGACACGGTTTTGGACCGCGTGCACGACATCGGCCCGGCGACGTGGGTTGTGCTCGAGCTCTCGAGCTTCCAGCTCGAGTCCGTGGAGAAGCCTCGCTTCCACGTGGGCGTGATCCTCAACATCACGCCCGACCACCTCGACCGGCACGGCACGCTGGAGCGCTACGTCGACCTCAAGGCAAGGGCGAGGTTCGACCAGCACCAGCCGCCTCCGCCGATGCCGCTGCCCGGACGGCACAACCTCGAGAATGGCCTGGCCGCGGCCGCGGTGGGACGTATCGCGGGCCTGAGCGACGATGTCATCAACGAGGCCATCCGCGGCTTCAAGGGCGTCGAGCACCGCCTCGAGCTCGTCGGCGAGTGGGCCGGCGTGCGCTGGTACAACGACTCGAAGGCGACCAACCCGGACGCCGGTCGCGTCGCCCTGAGCTCGTTCCCGGGCACGCCGTTGATCCTGATCGCGGGTGGATACGGCGGCGGCTTCGACCTTCACGAGTGGGTCGCCGACGTGCTTGCCCACACGGAGGCCGTGATCCTTATCGGCGCCTCGGCCGGCCAGCTGGCGCAGGAGCTGCGCGCCCACCCCAGGGTCGTGCGCGCCGGATCTCTGGAAGAGGCGGTGTCCATCGCCGCCGGCCAGGCGCGCGACGGCAGCGTGGTCTTGCTGAGCCCCGCCTACAAGAGCTTCGACATGTTCAAGGACTTCGAGGACCGCGGCAACCGGTTCAAAGCCCTGGTCAGGCAGCGGTTTGCGGCATGAGCTCCGCAGCCGGGACGCGGCCGCAGCCCGACCGGCTGCTGCTCTTCACCACCGTCTTTCTCTGCGCGGCAGGTCTCGTCATGGTGACCAGCGCGAGCGTCGCCTTTGCCTACAACCAGCACGAGTCGACCTTCTACTACGCGGAGCGGCAGGCCGGCTGGCTTGGCCTCGGCTTCGTCGCCCTGTTCGTGCTCGGGCGGATCGACTACCGTCGCCTGCGCCCGCTCGCGCCCGCCGGTGCGGTCGCCGCGACGCTGTTGATGCTGCTGGTACTGGTGCCCCACCTGGGCGTCAGCGTCAACGGCGCGCGACGCTGGTTCGACGCCGGACCCCTCGGCACCTTCCAGCCGTCGGAGCTCGCCAAGCTCGCCTTCGCGGTGTTCATCGCGCACTGGATCGACCGCAACGCGCACCGCATGGGCGACTTCAACCACGTTTTCATCCCGTTCGGGGCCATGCTCGCCGCAGCCCTGGTCCTGCTCCTGCTCGAGCCGGACCTCGGCACCTCGATCATCATGGTCGGCATCTTCGTCAGCGCGTACTGGGCGGGCGGTGGGCGGCTTCGCCACCTGATCCTGATCGCCGGCGCGCTGGGGCTGGCCTTCGTCGCCGTGACTCTGCTGGAGCCGTACCGAGTCTCCCGGCTCATCGCGTTCAAGAACCCGTGGGCGGATCCTCTCGGCGCCGGCTTCCAGGCCACCCAATCGCTCTACGGCCTTGCGTCGGGCGGCTGGTTTGGTGTCGGGATCGGGCACTCGATCGAGAAGTACGGGTGGCTGCCCGAGGCGCACACCGACTTCATCTTCGCGATCGTCGGCGAGGAGACCGGCTTGATCGGGACTTCGCTCGTGATGCTGGGATTCCTGGTCTTCGGCGTGCGTGGTTACCGCGCGTCGCTGCGGGCGCCCGACCGCTTCGGCATGGCGCTCGCCGCATCGATCACGACCTGGATCACGTTCGAGGCGCTGCTGAACATGGCGACCGTCACGAACACGCTGCCGATCACCGGCGTCCCGCTGCCCTTCTTCAGCTACGGCGGCACGGCGCTGGCGACGACGCTGGCGGCCACCGGGATCCTGCTCAGCATCGCCCGCCACGGCTCGGGCGCGGCATTAGGAAACAATCGTCAATCAGATGAGACTTTTGATCGCTGGCGGCGGAACCGGCGGGCACCTGTATCCGGCGCTCGCGGTCGCGCGGGAGTTTCGCGCTGAGGAGCCGGACGGTGCGCTGCTGCTGGTCGGCCGGGCCGGCGGGCCGGAAGAGAGGCTGGTCCCGGCGGCGGGCGTGGACCTGGAGACGATCCGGATCCGCGGCCTCGACCGCGACGCGCCGTGGAAGAACGTCCTCCTTCCCGTCCTCGTCCCGCTGGCGGTGCGCGCCGCGCTGCGGATCGTCGATCGGTTTCGGCCCGACGTCGTGCTCGGCATGGGCGGCTACGTGATGGCGCCTGCGGTCGCCGCGGCGCGGCTTCGGCGCATCCCCTATGTCCTGCATGAGAAGGACGTCCGGCCCGGCCTCGCGACGCGTTACTTCGCGGAGGACGCCGCCGCCGTCTGTACCACTCTTCCCGGCACCGAGGCGCGCGTTGGCAACCGGCACGTGGTGATGACCGGCGTGCCACTGCGCGAGGGATTCCAGCCGCGAACGCCCAATGTGCCGCCGCGCCGGATCCTCATAACCGGCGGGAGCCAGGGCGCCCGCCACCTCAACCAGGCGGTGTGGTCCGCGCTCGACGAGCTGTGCCAGAGGTTCGAAGAGGTCATCCACGTAGCCGGGGAGCAGGGCAGGGAAGGGGTCGCGAAGCATGCGCGCGACCGATACACGGGGATGGCCTTCACCGACGAGATGCCGGCGCTGATGGGCCGCGCCGACCTGGTCGTCAGCCGCGCCGGCGTCGGCACCATCGCCGAGGCGACCGTGGTCGGTCTGCCGATGGTCCTCGTCCCAGGCACTTTCGGCGGCGGGCACCAGGAGGAGAACGCGCGGGCGATGGTCGCGGCGGGTGCGGCGATCCGTGTTGCCGACGAAGAGTTGAGTGGACCGAGCCTCTTGCGTGCGATCGACGACCTCGATGAGGCCAGGCTGCTAGCGATGGCGAAAGCGTCGGCGGCGAACGGCCGTCGTGACGCCGCCGAGCGTGTTCTCGCCGTGCTGCGTGAGGTGGCGCGGAAATGAAGGTTCACCTGATGGGCGCCGGCGGGGCCGGGGTCTCGGCGCTGGCACGCGTGTTCCTGGCCCGCGGCGACGAGGTCAGCGGCTGCGACCTCAAAGAGTCGGAGACGACCGCCGAGCTCGAGGAGGCGGGCGTCGACATCAGCATCGGCCACGACCCCGAGCACGTGCTCGGCAAGGACCTGCTCGTCTACAGCGGCGCGATCAAGCGCTCCCCGGAGCTCGAGGCCGCGCGCGCGATGGGCGTCCGGGTCCTCAGCCGGGCGGAGATGCTCGCCCAGCTCATCTCCGAAACGAACTCGATCGCGGTGGCGGGCACGGCAGGCAAGACCACGGTCACCCACATGGTCGGCCACATCCTGGTCACCGCGGGCTACGACCCGACCGTGCTCGTCGGCGATGGGTCGAGCGCCCGCGCCGGGAAGTCCGAGTGGCTGGTCGCGGAGACCGACGAGTCGGACGGCACTCTGACGCTCCATCACCCGCAGCGGGCGATCGTCACCAACATCGAGCTCGACCATCCGGACCACTTCCGCGACGTGAGCGCCGTCCGCGACCTGTTCCAGTGGTTCATCGAGGCCATCCCGGAGAGCGGCCTCGCCGTGCTCTGCGCGGACGACGAGCTCGCGCGCGAGCTCAAGCCGAAGGCCAGGAAGGTGACCTACGGATTTCGGCAGGGCGCGACCTATCGCTGCGAGCCGGTCCGCCCGTTTCCGATCTACCACGACACTGAGCTGCTCGGCCACATCGACCTCCGCCAGCCCGGCCGGCACAACATCCAGAACGCGACCGGCGCGGCGGCCATGGCGCTCGAGCTCGGGGTCCGCTTTGCCGACGTCGCGGCCGCGCTGCACACGTTCCCGGGGGCGCACCGCCGCATGGAGTTCCTCGGCGTCTTCCAGGGCGCCGCCGTCTACGACGACTATGCCCACCACCCGACGAAGGTCCGCGCGACGATCGAGGCCGCGCGAGAGCTGCGGCACCGCCGGCTGGTGGTCGTGTTTCAGCCCCACCGCTACACACGCCTTGCCGCCTTGATGCACGACTTCGCGCGCTCCTTCGACGGTGCGGATCGCATCTTCGTGCTTGACGTGTACAGCGCGGGCGAGGAGAACGTCTCCGGCGTCCAGGCTTCGGAGCTCGCGCATCAGACTCCGCGCGCCATCTACGTCGGCGACTTCGTGACGGCGAAGGAGGCGCTGCACGAGATCGTGGGTCCGGACGACCTGCTGCTGCTGATGGGCGCCGGCGACATCAAGAAGCTGGGCGATGAGCTGGCGCACAAAATCTAAGGTCGCCTGGCTGCGCGCCTTGCACGGGGTCAGAGAAGACGAGCCGCTCGCCTCGCGCACGTCGTTTGGCATCGGCGGCCCCGCGGATTTCTTCGTCGAGCTGGCGCGGCCCGATGCCATCGTGCAGGCGATCGAAGGATGCCTGGAGCGCGAGATCCCCTACCTGCTCCTGGGCGCGGGCACCAACCTCCTCATCGCGGACCGCGGCGTCGAGGGGCTGGTCATCCGCGTCGTGAATCGAGAGCACTCGATCGAGGGGACGCGCGTGCTCGCCGCCGCCGGTTTGAAGATGATGCGGCTCGCGCGCATCGTCGCCGACGCCAACCTCCGGGGCTTCGAGTTCGCGATCGGCGTGCCCGGCACTGTCGGCGGCGCGGTCTACCAGGACGCCGGGTGCTGGGGCAAAGAGATCCGGGAGGTGCTCCTCGAGGTCGAAGGGTTCGTACCGGGCATGGGCCGGCAGACGTGGACGCCTGCTGACCTGAAGTTCGGTTACCGCACCACCGCGCTGCGCGACGGCGACCTCAAAGGCGCCCTCGTCATCTCGGCCCGGCTGCAGCTGTCCCGCGGCGATGGGGAGGAGGCGCGGCAGCTGATGGCGAAGCTCACCAGGGAGCGCAGCGAAACGCAGCCGATCAAGACCAAGAACTGCGGCAGCGTGTTCAAGAACCCACCCGGCGACTCCGCGGGAAGGCTTGTCCAGGCTGCGGGTCTGAAGGGCGCGCGCCAGGGCGCCGCCGTCGTCTCGCCGCTGCACGGCAACTTCATCGTCAACGAGGGCGGGGCGACGGCCGCCGACGTGAAGCGGCTCATCGAGCACGTGATGGCCGAGGTCAAGCGCCGTTTCGGAGCTCAGCTGGAACCCGAGGTCGAGATGGTCGGGCGCTGGTGAAGCTCGCCGTCCTGAGAGGAGGGAAGTCGGCCGAGCGAGAGGTCTCCATGCGCTCCGGCGAGCAGGTCGCGAAGGCGCTGCGCGGGCGCGGCCACGACGTGGACGCGGTCGACCTCGACGCGAGCACGTGGGACGTGCTCCGTGACGGCGGGTTCGAGTGTGTCTTCAACGCTCTGCACGGTCGCTTCGGCGAGGACGGCACCGTCCAGGGGATGCTCGAGCTGCTCGGCCTGCCGTACACGGGATCGGGCGTGCTCGCCTCGGCCCTGTGCATGGACAAGTCGCGCGCCGGCAAGGTGCTCGCGGGAGCAGGCCTCCACGTGCCCGAGTTCGAGGAGCTGGAGATCAAGGAGGGCGTCGCCGCCGATGTGGTCGAGCGGCTGGTGGCGAGGTTCGGCCTGCCCGTGGTCGTCAAGCCCGTGCGCGAGGGCTCGACGATCGGCCTGACGATCGCCAGGGACGCGGATGCGGTGGCCAGCGGGCTCGTGCTCGCAGGGCGCTACGACCGGCGGGTGCTGCTCCAGCGCTTCGCGACCGGGACGGAGATCACCGTCGGCGTCCTGGCGACGCCTGACGTGCAGGTGCTGCCGACCCTCGAGATCGTGAGCGAAAACCCCGTGTACGACTACGACGCCAAGTACACCGCCGGCAAGTCGCGCCACATCATCCCGGCCCGCATCCCGGAAGCCGCGCGCGAGGCGGCGTCTGACGCGGCGGCGCGGGCGTTCGCGGAGCTCGGATGCTCCGGCATGGCGCGAGTCGACATCATCGTCGACACCGAGGGGACCCCGTGGCTGCTCGAGGTCAACACGGTGCCCGGCCTGACCGAGCTGTCGCTGCTGCCCGACGCGGCGCGCGCGGCGGGCATCCCCTTCGATGAGCTCTGCCAGCGCCTGGTCGACCATGCGGTCGGCCGCTTCGCCCGCCACGTGGGGCCGGCGGTCCCGTGAGGCTCCGCCGCCGCAGCTCGCTCTTCCCACGGGCGCCGTGGCCGCACGGGGTCGAACGCAGCGAACCCCTTCGCGGCCAGCTCTGGACGCGTTCCGAGCGGGCCCTGCGCGAGCCCGACGTAGCCTGGGGTTGGCGAGCGCTGGCGGTCATCGCGGCGGGCCTCGAGGCGGCCCTGCTCGCGTGGCTCTGGTTCGGGCCGGCGCTTGCGATCCAGGGCATCCACGTGACCGGCGCGCACCACCTGACCGCGGCCCAGGTCGCGCGCGCCGCCGGCGTGTCGACAGGCGCGTCTGTGATCTCGGTCGACGGCGAGGCCGCCCACGGCCACCTTCTCGACGAGGTCTGGATTCGTACTGCCACAGTGCAGCCGCAGTTCCCGGGCACCGTCGTGATCGATGTCGGCGAGTGGGAGCCGGTGGCGGCCTATCACGCGGGCCCGTCGACCAGTCTCTTCTGGCTTTCCAGCCAGGGCGTGGTGCTGGGCCCGGCGGCCCGCGCGGCCGGCTTGATCGACATCCAGGGCCCAGCGGGCAACAGCCCGCGCGTGGGGGATCGTCCGCTCGACCCCGAGCTCGTCGCGGCGCTGGTGAACATCCAGAAGGCGATGCCAACACTGGTCGGCCAGGATGTATCCGGCTTCATCTTCGATTCGTGCGGCGACCTGACGATGCTCGCCAAGCGCGGCTGGAAGGTCTACTTTGGCCGCGTGCTGACGCCGGAGCAGTTCGCGAGCCTGCACGACAAGCTGGCAGCCCTGAAATCGATCTCGGGCAAGAGGCTCGTCGACTTCGGCTCGGCCGACCTCCTGTACGTCAACGTGATGAACCCGTCAGAGCCGGCGGTCGGCTACAAATCGCGACAGCCGGTGCCGCCATCGCCTTCTCCGGGCGCGACTCCACGCCCCTCTCCGTCGCCGGCGCCGAACCCATGCAGGTGATCGTCGTCGCCATCGCATTCGTGATCCTCGGGGTGATCCTCGGGTTGCTGTCGCCGGTCACGATCCCGATCACCTACGCGCGCTACACCGCGGTGGCGCTGCTCGCGGCGCTCGACTCGATCTTCGGCGCGTACAAGGCCTACATCGCCGGCACGTTCGAGCCGCGGGTCTTTTTCAGTGGGCTGCTGACGAACATGACGCTGGCCGGCGGCCTGACCTACTTCGGCGACAAGCTCGGCGTCGACCTGTCGATCGCGGCCATCGTGGCTTTCGGCGTCCGCATCTTCAACAACCTGGGCGCCATCCGCCGGCACTACCTGTAACCCGGCCGTTAAGCGAGCATCAATTCACGGCCGAGCGCGCACAATGCCCGCGCCATGGCACAGGGCCAGCCGGGGTCTCCGCCGACCGATCAGCCCGCTTGGCTCGACCAGCCGGTGCCGCCCGCCCCGTCCGCGGCTCCCTCGCCGGAGCCGGTGCTCGAGCAGCAAGCGCCCATGCCTGCGTGGAACAGGCCCTCGCCGCGCATCGAGAGCGCCTGGATCTACATCACGGGCGTCGCCCTGATCGTGGCCATCGGCATCTCCGTCCTGTTCGTGCGCGGTCAGCTCGCCGCGAACTCCGACAGCGCCGCATCCGTGCAGGTCGCGACACCTTCACCGACCCTGTCCGACTACGAGCGGGCGGATCGCTTCCTCAACGTGGACATCGGTCCTCCTCTGGACGAGGTCCTCGATGCGAGTCCGGCTGTCCAGACCAGGTGCACCTCGAAGCTGCCGCCCGCGTGCAAGGACGCCCTGATCATCCTCAACAAGGCGATGCTCGACGTCGACGAGGCGATCGCCAAGAATCAGCGCGACATCCCGGTCTGCATCGGACGCGCGATGCAGCAGTTCCAGTACGACTGGATGGGGATGGAGCAGGGCGTGTCGCAGGCGATCGGCGGCTACGCGGCCGGGAGCCGGACCCTGATCATCCAGGGTCTGTACAAGTTCGCCTCCATCGCCCAGTACCTGAAGCCCGACATCACGAGGATCAACAAGGCCCTGGCGGCCTGCCCGAAGACGGTCTGAACCACTACTCCTGGGCTCGACTGTCGCCCTGGATACAAAATCTGGCCCCGCAACTGCGCAGCAGCCGATATAATCCCGGCAACCCGCCCAGCATCAATCCCCACGTTCCAGGAGGCGTTTCAGCACAGTCTTGTCGCGGCGGAAGAAAACCGTCGGTCTTGACCTCGGCACGAGCCGGGTCGCGGTGGTCATCGCAGAATCTGACGACCCTCTTGCTCCGGTGAGCATCCTCGGGGTGGGAGAGGTTCCCTCTGACGGCCTGCGCAAAGGCGTGGTCGTCAACCTGGACAAAACGATCGCCTCCATCCAGGCCGCCACGGTCTCGGCCGAGCGGATGGCGGGGCACCGCATCGAATCGGTCGTCGTCTCCCTGGGCGGCACCCACCTCTGGAGCCAGAACTCGACCGGCGTCGTCGCCGTCGCGCATCCCGACCACGAGATCGGTGAGGACGACGTGCAGCGCGTGGTCGAGGCGAGCCGCGCGATCAGCGTCGCCTCGGACCGCCAGGTCATCCACGTCATCCCGCGCGCCTACACCGTCGACGGCCAGGACGGGGTCCGCGACGCCGTCGGCATGACCGGCCACCGCCTGGAGGTCGAGACCAACATCATCACCGGCGCCCAGACGGCGGTCCAGAACGTGATCAAGTGCGTGCACGGCGCGGGCTTCGATGTCGAGGACGTGGTGTGCTCCGGGCTCGCGGCGGGCGAGGGCGTGCTGACGGCGCAGGAGATCGAGCTCGGCGTGTGCCTCGTCGAGATCGGCGCCGGGACGACCAACGTCGTCGTCTACAACGACGGCTCGGCGCGGCACGTGGCCGTGCTGCCGGTCGGCGGCAACCACGTCACGAGCGACATCGCGATCGGCCTGCGCACGACGCTGGACGAGGCCGAGAAGCTCAAGCTCAACTACGGCCACGCCCTGCCGGACGTCATCGACCACGGGGAAAAGGTGGAGGTCCGCCAGGTCGGCGGCGACAGGATCCAGGCACTGCCGCGCCGCTTCCTGGCGGAGATCATCGGGCCGCGCATGGTCGAGATCTTCAAGATGGCGCGCGAGGAGGTCCGCAAGACGGGTTTCGACCAGCTGCTGCCCGCCGGCGTCGTCATCGCCGGCGGCGGGTCGCGGCTGATGGGAACGATGGACGCCGCGCAGGTCGTTTTCAACACGTCGGCCCGCCTGGGCCAGCCGCTCGGGCTGGCGGGACTGGCCGACAAGGCGCACGGACCGTCGTTCGCCGTCGCCGGTGGCCTTGTGAAGTGGGGAGCGCGCGCACGCACGGTGTACGGCAACACGCGCCAGCCCGCAACGTTCGGAACCACGTACCAAAAAACAGTGAGGTGGCTGCGCGATTTTTTCTAGAGAACACACGAAGAACCAACTCGAGCTCGCCATGGCCAAAGCACATTCCAAGGAGGACCACCTGATCGTCATGAAAGAGAGCGAGCTGCACGAAGGCCGAGCACGGATCAAGGTCGTTGGCTGCGGTGGCGGCGGCGGCAACGCGGTCAACCGGATGGTCTCCAAGGCCCTGAAGGTCCAGTTCATCGCGGTCAACACCGACAAGCAGGCGCTGGAGCGCTGCCAGGCCGACGTCAAGGTCCAGATCGGCAACAAGATCACCCGCGGCCTGGGCGCCGGCGGCGACTGGACGCGCGGCCGCGACGCGGCGGACGAGAGCCGCACGGAGCTTTCGGCCGTAGTCCAGGAGTCGGACATGGTGTTCATCACGGCCGGCATGGGCGGCGGCACGGGCACAGGGTCGGCGTCCATCGTCGCCGAGCTGGCCAAGGAGGCGGGCGCGCTGACGATCGGGGTCGTCACGCGACCGTTCGGCTTCGAGGGCCGGATCCGCAACGACACCGCGGAAGAGGGCATCAAGGCCCTGCGCGGCCAGGTCGATGCGCTCATCGTCATCCCCAACGACCGGCTGGCCCAGGTAGCCAGCTCGAAGACGACGCTCGAGGAGGCCTTCCGGATGGCCGACGACGTCCTGCGCCAGGGCGTGCAGGGCATCTCGGACCTCGTCACGCAGCCGGGCGTCATCAACCTCGACTTCGCCGACGTCAAGGCGATCATGGAGAACGCGGGCGAGGCCCTGATGGGCATCGGTCACGGCGCGGGCGACTCACGCGCTGAGGACGCGGCGAAGCAGGCGGTCTCCAGCCCGCTGCTCGAGACGTCGATCGACGGCGCCAAGGGCATCCTGTTCAACATCACCGCCGGCAAGGACATCACACTGCAGGAGGTCCAGAGGGCTGCTGAGATCGTCCGCTCCGCGGCCGACCCGGGCGCCAACATCATCTTCGGTGTCGTCCGGGACGACACCATGGCGGGCGAGATCAAGATCACCGTCATCGCCACCGGCTTCGGCGGCAAGACGCAGCAGGAAGCGAGGCAGGAGACGCAGCGTCGTACGATCGACCGGCCCGAGTTCGGACTTGAAGAGCTCGGCGACATCAATATCCCGGCGTTCCTGCGCAACCGGATGTAGCCCGGCCAAGGAGTTTTGTTTGCGCTGTCCGTACTGCGGTCACCACGACCTGAAGGTGGTCGACTCCCGCGACTCGGAGATCGGGGAGGCGATTCGCCGCAGGCGCGAATGCCTGCAGTGCGGGCAGCGTTTCACCACCTACGAGCGGATTGAGACGGTCCCTTTCTTCGTCACCAAGAAGGATGGGCGCCGCGAAGACTTCGACCCCCAGAAGCTGTTCACCGGGCTGAAGAAGGCGACGGAGAAGCGCGACATCTCGCCGGAGCGACTCCGGGCGATCGTCGACGACATCGAGGCCGAGCTCCGGCGGTCGGGGCGGGTGGAGATCCCCAGCGGAGAGATCGGCGAGATGGTCATGGTCCGGCTTCGCGACCTGGACGAGGTCGCCTACATCCGTTTCGCCTCCGTCTACCGGGAGTTCATGGACCTGCAGCAAGTAAAAAGAGAGATCGAGCAAGTTCTCAGCAGCCGGCGTTCGTAGCGTTCCTCGATTTGGTCAAATCAAGCGCCGACTAAGCTCAAAAGCATGCGGACGACGCCCGCAGTCCTGATGGTTCCCGAGCTGGCCGACGAGCCCGGCCTGGTGCACGGGTTTTCGACCCTGGCCGTCGGGTCGGTCGGGCTGAAGCACGCGCCCGACCCGGCCCCGGTCTTGGCCGCGCGCAAGGCACTTACAAGGGCGCTGGACCTCGACCGCGCAGAGCTCACGACCATCGGGTCGGTGCACGGCGCCGGCGTGGCCCGTGTCGACCGGCCCGGCGGGTCGGTCGACGACGTCGACGCCCTGGTCACCGACCGAAAGGGGGTGGCGCTCTTCGCCACATTCGCCGACTGCTACCCAATCGTCCTCTGGGACCCCGAGAAGCGAGTCGCCGGCCTTGTCCACGCCGGGTGGCGCGGCACGGCGGCCGGCGTGGCGTCTGCGGCCGCGCTGTTCATGCGCGACGAGTTCGGCTGCCGCCACATCCGGGCCGGCATCGGACCGGGCATCTGCGGCCGCTGCTACGAGGTCGGCGAGGAGGTGGCCGGGAAGTTCGACGCCCGCTTCGTCGCCCCTGGCGCCGGAGGGAAATGGCTGCTCGACCTGGCGGCCGCCAACACGGCGCAGCTCGAGGCCGCCGGGGTCAAGGCCGTCTACGAAATCGGCATGTGCACGAAGGAGAGCTACCTCTTTCCGTCGCACCGCCGCCACCCGGACGGCAAGCGGTTCGGTGCGATCGTCGCCCTCCGGTGACAGTTCGGGACAACCTACGAGCGGTCCGCGAGCGCATCGAGCTCGCCGGACGCAACCCGGACGACATCGCCATCGTCGCCGTGACCAAAGGCTTTGGGACCGATGTGTGCAGGGCGGCGCTCGAGGCCGGCTTGAAGAGGCTCGGCGAGAATCGGGTCCAGGAAGCCCTGGGAAAGATGCGCGAGGTCGAGGGCGCGGAGTGGCACCTCATCGGCCACCTGCAGACCAACAAGGCGCACCTGGTCGCCGGCCGCTTCGCCCTCATCCATTCCATCGACTCGTCACGTATCGCCAGAGCAGTCGCGGCCGTGGATGCGGCGCAGCCCATGCTGGTCGAGGTGAACGTGGCCCGCGAGAAGCAGAAGACGGGGGTCGACGTCGCTTTCGCAGCGGACCTGATCGATGAGGTAGGGGAGATGCTCGACATCCGAGGCCTGATGGCCATGGGCCCGTCGAGCGGCGACCCGACGCCCGCCTTCAACGAGCTGCGCACCCTGCGCGACGCAGCTCAGCAGCGGCTGGGGAAAGCGCTCCCTATCCTTTCTATGGGTATGAGTGGCGATTTCGAAGCAGCGGTGAAGGCCGGCAGCACGATGCTGCGCCTGGGCCAGGTCCTGTTTGGGCCGAGGCCCGCCTGACATGTCGTTCATCGGCGGGCTCCTGATCGATGTCCTCTACGTGTTCATCATCGTGATGTTGATCCGCGTCGTCTTCTCATGGGTCAGCCCGTACCCGACCAACGCCGTGACGCGGTTCGCGTATCGGGTCACGGAGCCGATCCTGGCCCCGGTCCGGCGCATCCTGCCGCCCATGTCGGGGATCGACCTCTCGCCGCTGGTCGTCATGCTCAGCGCCTACCTGCTGATCTCAGTCCTGAGGAACATCTTCTCGGCCTGATGTTCGACAAAGTCGATCAAAGGGTCAGCTTCCCTGACCTGGAAAAACAGCTCATGGCCACCTGGAAGGAGGAGCAGACCTTCCAGCGCTCGCTCGACCTGCGTCAGGGCAAGCCGCGGTTCGTCTTCTACGAAGGCCCTCCGACGGCGAACGGCAAGCCCGCGACGCACCACATCCTGGCCCGGGCGTTCAAGGACCTGTTCGGCCGCTACAAGACAATGCAGGGCTTCTACGTAGAGCGCAAAGCCGGCTGGGACACGCACGGTCTGCCCGTTGAGATCGAGGTCGAGAAGAAGCTGAAGATCTCGGGCAAGTTCGAGATCGAGAACGAGATCGGTGTCGAGAGGTTCAACGAGCTAAGCCGCCAGAGCGTCTATGAGTACGTCGAAGACTGGCGCGCCTTCAGCGAGCGCATGGCCTTCTGGCAGGACTACGACCACGCGTACTGGACGCTGACCTCCGACTACATCCAGTCCGTGTGGTGGGCCCTGAGCGAGATGTGGAAGCAGGACCTCATCTACAAAGGCTTCCGGGTCGCCCCGTACTGCTCGCGCTGCGCCACGCCGCTCTCCAGCCACGAGCTCTCGCTCGGCTATCGCGACAACGTGCCCGACCCGAGCGTCTACATCCGCTTCCGCCTGAAGAAGGATCCGAAGACCTCGATCCTCGCCTGGACGACGACCCCCTGGACGCTGCCCGGCAACGTGGCCCTGGCGGTCGACAACTACATCGACTACATCAAGGTCAAGGAGGGCGACGAGTACCTGATCCTGGCCGAAGCGCTCCTGACAGTCCTCAAGGAGCCGCCGGAGGTGGTCGAGCGCATGAAGGGACGCGACCTGGTCGGTCTGGAGTACGAACCGCTGTATCCCTACTCGGTCCCCGATGAAGGCAAGGCCCACTACGTGGTCGACGCCGACTTCGTCTCCACCGAAGAGGGCACGGGCGTGGTCCACACCTCGGCGCTGTACGGCGTCGACGACCTCCGCCTCTGCCAGGAGAAGGGCATCCCGTTCAAGCACACCGTCGGACTGGACGGGAAGTTCCTGCCCTATGTCGAGAAGTTCGCCGGCCTGCACGTCAAGGAAGCCGACCCGGTCATCACCGACGATCTGAAGGAGCGCGGACTGCTCTACAAGGCGGAGAGCATCCTGCACACGTACCCGTTCTGCTGGCGGTGTGGCACGCCTCTCATCTACTACGCGCTCGACGCCTGGTACATCCGCACGACCGCACGCCGGGAGGAGCTGATCGCGAACAACAACGCGACCAACTGGGTGCCCGAGCACATCAAGACGGGTCGCATGGGCGACTGGCTCAAGAACAACGTCGACTGGCAGTTCTCGCGCAGCCGCTACTGGGGCACGCCGGTCCCGATCTGGATATGCGAGGGGTGCGAGGAGCAGCGCATCGTCAGCTCGGCGGAAGAGCTTGGCCTGAGTGACGACGCCGACCTTCACCGGCCTCACATCGACGAGGTCACGCTGCCCTGCGAGAAGTGCGGCGGCGTCATGCGCCGCGTCCCCGAGGTGCTGGACACGTGGTTCGACTCCGGCTCGATGCCGTTCGCCCAGCGCGGCCATCCGCGCAAGGGCAAGGAGCTGTTCGAGGAGACCTTCCCGGCCGACTTCATCTCCGAGGCGGTCGACCAGACCCGGGGCTGGTTCTACACGCTGCTTGCGATCTCCACGCTTCTGTTCAAGCAGAACTCGTACCGCAACGTGGTCTGTCTCGGCCACGTGGTCGATCCCACAGGCAAGAAAGCGTCGAAGTCGCGCGGCAACGTCCTCGACCCGAACTACCTGTTCGACACGTTTGGCTCGGACGCCGTGCGCTGGTACTTCTACACGTCGACCCAGGTCGGCGAGAACTACCGAACCGGCGACGCCGTGCTGAAGGAGACGGTCCAGCAGTTCTTCATCCCCCTGTGGAACTGCTACTCCTTCTTCGTCACTTATGCGCGCCTGGACACGTTCGATCCGGCGCAGAAGGCGATCCCGCTTGCCGAACGGCACGTGCTGGACCGCTGGCTGATGTCGAAGCTCAGCGGCCTCGTCGCCGACGTGACGAGCGGCCTTGACGCGTACGACGCCGTCGAGCCGTCGCGCAGGATCCAGCGCTTCGTCGACGACCTCTCGAACTGGTACATCCGCCGCTCGCGCAGGCGCTTCTGGAAGTCGCAGTCCGACCGCGACAAGCTCGCCGCCTACCAGACCCTCTACGAGGCGCTGCGCACGGTCTCGACGCTGATGGCGCCGTTCGCGCCATTCATCGCGGACGCGATGTACCGCAACCTTTCGGAGGGCAGGTCGGTCCACCTCGCCGACTTTCCGCATCCGGCGACCGCCCCCGAAGCCCAGGTCGAGGCGGATATGCTGCGGGCCAGGCAGGCGGTCGAGGCCGGCCTCGCCGCACGAGACGCGGCGCGGCTGAAGGTCAGGCAGCCGCTGGCGAGGATCGCCCTGCCCGGCGACGCATTGCCGGACGACATCGCCGCGATCGTCCGCGACGAGCTGAACGTGAAGGAGGTTGCTTTCGGCGCGCCGCAGGTCGAGCTCGACACCGAGATCACCGAGGAGTTGAAGCTCGAGGGCCTGGCGCGCGAGCTCGTGCGCATCATCCAGGACCGCCGCAAGAAGCTTGGCCTCAACGTCGAGGACCGGATCGACACTCGCTACGACGCGGATGGCATGATCCTTCGAGCGATCGACCGCCACTGCGATTACATCAAGACCGAAACCCTGTCCACGACGCTCGAGCGCCGCCGGCAAGACGGATTTGACGGCGAGCAGTTGATGCTCGAGGGAGAACAACTCTGGATCGCGCTCAAACGAACCTGAACACCGCGCGGATCGTCTTCCTCGCCGTGGCGATCGCGGTGTTCGTCCTCGACCGCGTGACGAAGAGCCTGGTCGCCTCGCAGGTCGCGTACGGCACTGAGGTCCCCATCATCGATCGCGTCGTCGGCATCACCAACGTGCGCAACTCGGGCGCGGCGTTCGGCATCGCGCCGGCGGGAGCAGGATTGTTCTTGATCGCCTCGGTGGCGGTTGCGATCGGCCTCGCGATCTACGTCTTTCGCAACCCGGGCGACCTGTGGAGCTACGGCGCGCTCGGCCTGATCATGGGCGGCACGCTGGGGAACGGCTTCGACCGCATCGTCAACGGGACCGTCACCGACTTCATCAACTTCCACTTCTGGCCGGTCTTCAACGTCGCTGATTCAGCGATTTCCGCCGGCGTCGTGCTGATGCTCGCCGGCTACTTCCTACGACGAGCTCCCAGCGCCTGATCGCCGCCGAGTCGGCGGCGCGGCTCGATCGGTTCATCGCCGCGCAAACCCCCGATCTCAGCCGGTCCGCGGCCGCGAGGCTGATCAAGGGTCACCTCGTCATGGTCAACGGGCACCCCGCCGACCCCGCGGACCGCGTGGCCCAGGGGGACGTCATCGAGTTCGAGATCCCCGAGGCGTACGTCGTCGAGCCATCTGCCGAGGAGATCCCGCTTGACGTCGTCTACGAGGACGATGACATCGCTGTCATCGACAAACCGGCAGGGATGGTGGTGCACCCGGCGCCCGGGCACTACACGGGAACCCTCGTCCACGCGCTGCTCGGCCGCGGAGGAGCGTGGTCGGGCACCGGCGGAGCTGTGCGGCCGGGTGTCGTGCACCGCCTCGACAAGGGGACATCGGGGCTGATCGTGGTCGCGCGCAACGACGTCGCTCACCGCAATCTCTCGGCGCAGCTGAAGGATCGCTCGCTGAGCCGGACCTACCTGGCCATCGTCCGAGGCCGCCTCGAAGACGACGCGGGTGAGCTGGAGGGTCCGATCGGCCGGCATCCAACCGAGCGCAAGCGCATGGCGGTGGTCGCCGGCGGACGGTTTGCGCGGACGCGATACGAGGTCCTCGAAAGGAAGCGAACCCATACCCTTTTGCGCTGTGACCTCGACACCGGACGCACGCACCAGATCCGTGTTCACCTTGCGGCGCTGGGTCATCCGGTCGCGGGCGACAGCGAGTACGGCGGGCGGGAGCAAGAGGCCCACCGGCCGATGCTTCACGCGTGGCGTCTGCATCTGCGACACCCGCGCACCGGCACCGAGATGAGGTTGGAAACGTCGCCGCCGGCGGACTTCGACCATTTCTGGAAGTCCGTGGAGTGAAGCGAGGCCTGCTGATCGTCATATCCGGGCCTTCCGGTGTCGGCAAGGACACGCTCATCCGGCGGGTGCTCGAGCTGGACCCCAACGTCCGGTACTCGATCTCCGGCACGACGCGGCAGCCTCGCGCTGACGAGAAGCCCGACCAGAACTACACGTTCCTCACCCGCGAGCGGTTCGAAGAGCTGATCGAGCAGGGCGCCTTTCTCGAGCACGCGACCTACAACGGACATCTCTACGGCACCTTCAGAGACCGCGTCGAGCAGATCCGCGACAGCGGCCGCGACGTCCTCCTCAAGATCGACGTCCAGGGCGCGGAGCAGGTGCGCCGGCTGGTGCCGGACGGCATCTTCATCTTCGTCCGCGCTCCCTCCGAGGACGAGTTGGAGCGGCGCCTGGAGCATCGAGGCAGCGAGACGCCGGGGGACATCGCGTCCCGTCGGAAGATCGCCGTCGATGAGATGAGGTACGCGACCCAGTACGAGCACGTCGTGACCAACGACGACGTCGAGCGCGCGGTCGCCGAGATCCGCCGGATCATCGAGGACGCGCGCCGGCGCGTAAGTTAGCGCCATGCCTCTCGACCTGACGCCGGTACCTGACGAGCTGCGAGGGCTGCGCATCGCGCTGCTCGTCTCCGGCGGTATCGCCGCCTACAAGGTCGTCGACCTGGCGTCGGCGCTCACCCAGGCGGGCGGCCAGGTGCGGGTGGCGATGACCCCCTCGGCGACCCGCTTCGTGGGTCCCCCTTCCTTTGAAGGAGTGACGGGCAACCCCGTTCAGACAGGCCTGTGGGGCGGCGGCGGCTCGCCGGAGCCGCACGTCTTCCTGGGCGACTGGGCCCAGCTGATCCTGGTGGCGCCGGCGACCGCCAACCTGATCGGCCGGATCGCCGGCGGGCGCTCGGACGACATCGTGACGGCGACGCTGCTGGCCGCACGCTGCCCCGTCGTGGTCGCGCCGGCGATGAACGACGCGATGTGGTCCAAGCCGGCGGTGCAGGAGAACCTGGCCACGCTGCGCCGCCGCGGCGTGACGATCGTGGAGCCGGAGTCAGGGCACCTCGCCAGCGGCCACCTCGGTACCGGCCGGCTTGCAGGCGCCCAGTCGACCTTCCAGGCCATGGTCCACGCCGTCCGTTCCAGCTACGACTACGCGGGTCGTCGAGTCGTGGTGACCGCCGGGGGCACTCGCGAGCCGATCGACCCGGTGCGCTTCATCAGCAACTACTCGAGCGGCAAGATGGGCTTTGCCCTCGCCGCCGCGGCGGCGGACCGAGGCGCGACAGTCACGCTGGTGAGCGCGGCATCGCACGCGCCACATCACGCGGTCGAGGTTCAGCACGTGGACACCGCGGAGGAGATGCTGGCCGAGCTGCGCACGCAGCTGCGTGGGGCCGACCTGCTGTTGATGGCGGCGGCGGTGGGCGATTTCCGGCCCGCGAGAACCGCCAGGCGCAAGATCCGGCGCGAGGACACGCCGAGCCTGAACCTGGAGCTGGAGCCGATCCCCGATCTGGTTGCATCACTAGCGGGTGACGAATCGCTGGCCGGCGTGTTTCGTGTCGGATTCGCCGCGGAAGACTCGGACCTTGACGCCAAGGGCGTCGACAAGATGAAGAGAAAGGGATTGCACGGGATCGTGGCCAACGACATCTCGCGCCGGGACATCGGCTTCGGCAGCGAGTACAACGCCGGCGTCCTCCTGTTCGCCGACGGCTCGCGGCACGAGCTGGCGAAGGCGACCAAGCGGGAGATGGCGGATCGCATCCTCGACCTGGTCCTTCCCAAGCTGAAGCGCTAGCTTGGCCCTCTACGCGGAGGTAGCGGTCGAGGCGGGTCGCGCCCTCGGCCGGGAGACCTATACCTACACGGTGCCCGACGGCCTCGACGTCGTGCCCGGGCATCGCGTCACCGTCCCCTTTGGCCGTCGCAACACGTACGGCTTCGTGCTCTCGCTGGGGACCGAAGGGCCGGAGGTGGAGACGAAGCCGATCACGAGCGCCGGCGCGGATCCCCTGCTGCTGCCCCACCAGGTCACGCTTGCCCGGCTGGTCGCCGACCACTACTGGCTGCCTGTCATCGAGTGCATCCGGGCAATGCTGCCTCCCCGTGTGAGGGGCACGGGCTCGGCGGGTTCGGGGACCTCGACCCGGCAGCGCCGCCACACGCGCCTGCTCGAACTGGCGATCGGGCCCGCGCCGGCCGCTGAAAAGGTGGAACTGACAGCCGAGCAGGATGCCGCGCTGGACGCGATCGCCGCCAACGACGTGACCCTCCTCCACGGGGTCATCGCGAGCGGCAAGACGGAGGTGTACCTCGCCGCCGCGCAGCGCGCGCTGGGCGAAGGCCTTCGCGTCCTGCTGCTGGTGCCGGAGATCTCGCTGACGCCGCAGCTCGTCGAGCGGGTGCGCGCCCGGCTCGACGCGCCGATCGCCGTCCTGCACTCGCAGCTCACCGAGCTCGAGCGCGCGCAGCAGTGGTGGCGGACCCGACGCGGCGAGGCGCAGGTGGTGCTGGGCAGCCGCTCGGCGGTCTTCGCGCCGATCCCGCGCCTGGGACTGATCTGTCTCGACGAGGAAGGTTCCGCCGCGTACAAGCAGGACCGCACTCCGCGCTACGAGACAGGGTGGGTGGCGCGGCGCCTCGCCTTGTTGACCGGCGCCAGGCTGGTCGCCGGCTCGGCCACGCCGAGCGTGGCCACCTACCACGAGGCGTCCAAGGGAGAGATCGCCCTGGCGACGCTGACGAAAAGGGTGCGCGGACGCGACGCGGAGGTCGAGCTGGTCGACATGCGCGACGAGGCGGCCGAGGGCAACCGGCAGCCGCTGTCGCGAAGGCTCGTCGAGGTGGTCACGCGAGCGCTCGAGAACGAGGAGCAGACGATCCTCTACCTGAACCGTCGCGGCCTCTCGACTTATGTGATGTGCCGCGATTGCGGTAAGTCCGTGCAGTGCCTCGGCTGCTCGGTCGCCCTGGTGCAGCACGCCGAAATCGATGGGCTCGTGTGCCATTACTGCGGCTACGCCCGGGCGATGCCCTCGGTGTGCGACTTCTGCGGCAGCCGCAACATCCGCGGCCTTGGCATGGGGACGCAGAAGCTCGAAGGCATGGTCAAGAGATTCTGGCCGGCAGCGCGAGTCCTCCGGCTCGACAGCGACATCGCCAAGGGTCCCGACTCGTACTTCCGCGTGTGGGAGACGTTCAGCGAGCAGCGCGCGGACATCCTGGTCGGGACTCAGCTCGTCGCGCGTGGCCTCGACCTCCCCGCGGTCACATGTGTCGGTGTCGTCGACGCGGACCTGCCCCTCCACTTCCCGGACTACCGCTCGGCGGAGAACACCTTCGCGCTGGTCGCGCAGGTGGCGGGGCGAGCCGGTCGCGACGGCCGGCCTTCACGCGTGGTGGTCCAGACGAGCAACCCGGAGCACTACGCATTGCGGTGCGCCGCGGAGGGCGACTACGAGGCTTTCTATCGGGCGGAGCTGCCGGCGCGGCAGGTGTTTGTCTTTCCGCCGTACGCGAACCTCGCCGTGCTCACGCGAACAGATCGTGACGATGGCCGTGCGGCGGCGGCGGCGCGCGAGGCGGCGGAAACGATCGCGACCGGGCTCCTCCGCGAAGGCATCGACGGCATTCGGGTCATGGGCCCGTCGCCGGCGTTCATCCACCGTCTGCGCGGCGAGTATCGGTGGCAGGTCACACTTAAGGGCGATGGCCTCGAGCGCGCGCGCCACGTCGCACCGCGGGGCAAGGACTGGAGCTACGACGTCGACCCGGTCACGTAGGTGAGAGACACAGCCACTCGAAAGCGAGACGTCCTGGATGCGCTGGAGAAGCAGGGTCACTACTGGCTCATCAGCGCCGACGTCTCCGGCCGGCCGCACGTGATCGGAGCTTCAGCGTGGTGGGACGGCCATCAGTTGGTGGTCACGACCAAAGGCTCGAGCGTGACCGCGCGCAACCTGGCGATGAACCCAGTGGTGAAGGTGGCGGGTGGCGACCCCTCGGACGCCATCGTGATCGACGCCGGTGTGATCGACAGCAGCGCCGTCGAGGATGCGCCCGACCTCGCGGGAGGATTCAAGGAGGTCATGGGCTGGGACCCTCGCGAGATGGGCGGCTGGATGTTCTTCCGGCTGCGGCCGACGCGGATCCAGGCGTTTCGGGGCTACGACGAGATCGAAGGCCGGGACGTGATGCTCAAGTCGCGCTGGCTCGCCTGAGACCAACGGCAGGTTGGGTTTTCGCAGGTCGCGGGTAGAATCCAGATCGTGGTCAGGCCGATTCTCAGCTTCGAACATCCCGTTCTGCGCGAGAAGGCGAAAAAGGTCCCGCGCGTCGACGCGTCCATCCAGCGACTGCTCGACGACCTGACCGAGACCATGCTCGACGCCCCCGGCGCCGGGCTTGCCGCGAACCAGATCGGCGTGGCCCTGCGCGTCTGCGTCGTCAAGGGCGACGACAAGCAGATCTGGGGCCTGGTCAACCCGGAGATCGTCAAGAAGGAAGGCGTCCAGCTCGGGTACGAGGGCTGCCTCAGCTACCCCGGCTGGGTGGGCGAGGTCGAGCGCGCCGAGATCGTGGTCGTCAAGGCTCGCAATCGCCACGGCAAGGAGATCCGCGTCAAGTCGACGGGCTTCACCGCCCGCGCGTTCCAGCACGAGCTGGACCATCTCGACGGCGTCCTCTTCACCGACAAGCTCACCAGCCTGGACACGCTGCGGCGCGTCGAAGAGCTGGTGGGCGACGAAAGGGAAGAGGCCGTCGCCGCCTCGGCGGGGTAAGGCCACCTTCTACAAGATCGTCTTCGCCGGCACCGCGCCTTTTGCCGTCCCGTCGCTGCGAGCAGTGCACGCAGCCGGGCATGAGATTCAGCTTGTGGTCACTCAGCCAGACCGGCCGGCACACAGGGGGATGAAGCTGACGCCGCCGCCGGTCAAGGTCGCGGCGCAGGAGCTTCGGCTTCCGGTCTATCAGCCGGAGCGGATTCGCGATGCCGACTCCATCGAGCGCCTGCGGTTGCTGTCGCCCGACCTCCTCGTGGTCGTCGCGTATGGACAGATCCTGCCGGCGGCGGTGCTGTCGATTCCCGGGCTTGGGGCAATCAACGTGCACGCCTCCGTGCTGCCGCGACACCGCGGCGCGGCGCCAGTTGCGCGTGCGATCCTCGCCGGGGATGCAGAGACGGGCGTGACGATCATGAAGATGGATGAGCAGCTCGACCACGGGCCGCTCCTCGCCGTGCGCGCGACGCCCATCGGCGAGCAGGAAGACGCGGTGACGTTGACCGCACGGCTGGCCGAGATGGGAGCCGAGCTGCTGGTCGAGACGCTTGCGCATTTCGACGACCTGCGAGTCGACGGCCAGGATCATTCCCGCGCTACGGTGGCGGGGAAGTTGAGCAGGTCACTCGGCGAGCTCGAGTGGGGGATGGGCGCCCGCGAGATCGATAGGCGGGTCCGGGCGCTGCAGCCGTGGCCGGGCGCCACGCTGCCGACGGCCAAAGGCCGTGTCAAAGTCCTGCGCGGGCACGTCGAGGGCGATCGCTACATCCCCGATGTCGTGCAGCTGCCGGGGAAGAAGCCGGCGTCCGCCAGGCAGGTGCTCGGCGATGCCTGACGCGAAGGATCGTGACGTTGCGGTCAACCGGCGCGCCTACCACGACTACTTCATCGACGAGAAGTACGAAGCGGGCGTTCAGCTGACCGGGACCGAGGTGAAGTCGGTGCGCAACGGTCGGGCCAACCTGCGCGACGGTTTCGTGCGCATCGACAGCGGTGAGGCGTGGCTCGAGAACGTGCACATCTCGCCATACGCGCAGGGCAACCTGATGAACCACGACCCGCTGCGCCCGCGCAAGCTGCTGCTGCACCGCAAGGAGATCTCGAGCCTCATCGGCAAGGTGAAACAGAAGGGCTATACGCTGATCCCGCTGCGGGTCTACTTCGCCCGCAACCACGCGAAGGTTGAGGTGGGGTTGGCCAGGGGCAAGAGGCAGTACGACAAGCGCGAGGCCATCGCGGAGCGTGAGGCCAAGCGCGAGATCGCGCGGGCAACCAGGAGGGGGTAGCAGTTGAAGGTCCTGTTCATCGCGGGGTTCGGACCGATCGCCGCCGATGTGAGCGCGTCGCGCCAGCTCTATGAAGGCGCCCTCGGCATTCCGTTCAAGGTCGAGGAAGGCGAGTACCTGCACACCGAGGAGGTCGACGGCGCGCGGGCGTTCGCGGTATGGCCGCTGAGTCAGGCCGCCGAATCATGCTTCGGGACCACGGAGTGGCCGCCCGAGGTGGTCAAGCCGCAGGCGTGGCTCGAATTCGACGTCGAGGACGTAGAGGTCGCGACCGGCGAGCTGGAGGCGGCGGGCTACAAGCTCCTCGTGCGCAACCGGACCGAGCCGTGGGGCCAGATCGTCACGCGCCTGATAAGCCCAGAGGGCCTGCTTGTGGGCGTCACCATGACGCCGTGGATGCGGGAAAAACCCTGATCAGGCCGCCAGGTTGATGCCGATCGCGCGCAGTCGCTTGTTGAGCGACTCGAACGCGAACTGCAAGATCTCGCTCTCGGTGTGCCCGTACTCCGTGATGTAGCGAGGGTCAGGCGGGTCGAGTGTGCCCGTGATGAGCGGCAGGCACTCCACGAGCGTCTTCTGGATGAGCGGCGCGTAACGCTGCGCGTCCTCGCGCACCGCCTCCTGCAAAACCTTGATGCCGAAGTTGACGTGGCGCGACTCGTCGCGCGCGACAGCAGTGAAGCCCTGGTAGAAGCCGCGGTCGGTGAGACCCTGCTCGCGCATTGCCTCCAGCTCGAAGCGCTGGCCGGTGAGGGCGATTGTCGCCTCGATGACGATGTGGTAGAGCGTCACGCCCTCAACGAACGCGTCGAAGTCCTTCGGGTTGCTCGCGAGGCGCTGCGCGGTCGAGGGCAGGCGGGCGTAGAACAGCTCGTTGTAGCCCTCGTTGGCCTCGGGCCGGATCTCTCTGAGCAGCTCGGTCATGTTCCTGGCGTCGGTGCCCACGACGTCGTGCCACCAGCGGTCGAAGAAGACTGTGTGGCGCGCCTCGTCGACCATCTGAGTCGAGAGGAAGACTTCGATCTCGGGCGTCGGGGCGGCCCAGACAAAGGGAGCCAGAGTCGCCGTGACGCGCTCCTCGCCGTTGAAGAAGAGGCGGTGCGACCAGAGGGTCGCCTTGCGGTCGAGATCGCTCGACTCGAGCCAGTCCTGGCGGTCGAGGCTGAAGTCGAGGTCGCCGACCGCCCACTGCTGCGACTCCCAGCGGCGGTAGAGGTCCATGTAGCTGGGCATGTTCTCAATGCCGCGGTCGATGAACGACAGCACGTCGTCGATGCGGATGTCGCCGAGCTCCTTGAGGGTCGCGCGCCCGATGCGGTCGAGGTCTACGGCGGCCATGGGGTCTGGGCCATTACAGCAGAAATGTCCGTAACCAGATGGGATCGCAGCGCGTCTATCAGGCAAGCATGAAGCGACTCGGCGGCACGATCCTCGCCGTGTTTGTGGTGGCAGCCGGCTGCTCGGGTCCCACGGCCGGCCCGTCGCCGCGATCCTCGGCGCCAACGAGGCCTGGCCCCAGCCTGTCCACCGGCGGCGTCGTCGAATACGCGATCCCAGACCCGGCAAAAGTGCCTGCCGATTGCGGACTCCAATGCCAGTCGAGCCCGGGCACCCTGATCGACGGTCCGGACGGGAATGTCTGGTTCGTCGACGTCGGTCGTGGCCAGGTCGGGAGGGTCACCCCTAGCGGTTCGTTCGCGCAGTTCGTGCTGCCGAACCCGGCCGGCGGCGCGCACACACTCGTCAAGGGCTCCGACGGAAATGTCTGGGTGATCGCGCGAGGCAGCGGGGCGAACTCGCATGACTGGCTGGTGCGGGTCAGCCCCGACGGGGCAATGACCAGGTTCGCGGCGGGTGGCCCGGGCACGGGGCTCGACAGCATCGCCGCGGGACCCGACGGAAACCTGTGGTTCACGGACGTTTTCGGCGCACGCATCGGCCGGATGACACCGTCGGGATCGCTGACAGAGTTTCATCTGCAGGTTCCCAGTGCTCCACGCGGGATCACGACCGGACCTGACGGCAATCTGTGGTTCACGGACGAAAGCCGGGTTTGGCGGATGACCACAAAGGGCGAGGCCGTCTACTACCCCGTCGGAAATGACCCGTCCCTGCCCCTCGGCGACATCGTTGCCGGACCCGACGGCAAGCTCTGGTTCGCAAGTCATGATGGGCTCCGGCGCATATCACCGGCGAACGGTGGGATCGAGGAGTTGCAGCTACCGCCAGGAGCGAAGCCGTTCAACCTCGTCGCTGGGCCGGACGGAAATATCTGGTTCACCGATACCGGCCTGAACGCAGTCGCCCGCCTGAGCGCCTCAGGATCAATTCGCGAATTCAATCTGCCCAGGCGCGACGCGTCGCCTCTCGGGATAGCCGTAGGAGCGGATGGGCGGATCTGGTTTGCGGAGGCCGGGTACGGGCGCATCGCAAGCATTGGCGTCAAGGTTCCCGAGATTCGCCTTGATGGGCGTAGCCTGCATTTCAGCGGCACGTCGCGACAGGCTGTACCTGTACGCAACGTGGGTGAGGCGACCCTGACCATCACCGATGTCCGCTTGACCGGAGTCGACGCTTCGCTCTTCACCAAGACAAAGGACACATGCTCTGGGAAGGCTTTGGCTCCGAACGCGACATGCGATCTCGATGTCACTTATGCGGGCGGCGGCCCTACCGGCGTGCAGTCGGCCTACCTCGAGGTGGCCGACAACGCGACCGGCTCGCCGCAAAGGATCGGCCTTGTCGCAAACGTGCCTGACTGCCAGCTGCCTGTCCTGGTCGCTGCCTCCACCGACGCCGATTCCGTCGGCCAGCCTCGGTTTCTGAACGTGCGGTCCGGCGAGACGGTCGCCCCGGCGGGGGACGGTTTCGAGAGCAACGGGGAGGGCAAGGGGATCCGGACGATCGCCTCTCCCGTGCTGACCGGGAACGGCCCGGGTTTCTTCGAGCGCAAGAGCGGTCGATTCCTGCCGGTTGCAAGCGAGGCCTTGATATCGCCGGACGGCTCTCGCTACGTCTACGTTCTGGTCGAGGATCCGGGCCACGGCCAGATCCACGTCGTCGATGTGAGCTCTGGACGCGACCGCGTGGTGCCCGTCCCACCGGGGTTCTGGGTGCCGGTCGCTTTCACCTCGAAGGGCATTTATCTGCACCAGGCCTATGAAGGTGTCGGTCCAGGCGTCTCATTGGTCGACCCTGACTCCGGCACTTTCAGCTCGGCGGTGGCTGACGGCGCGGTTTACGCGGTCTCGGGGAGCACCGCCTGGATCGCGATCAGGAACGCGGCAGACAAGCTGCCCGAACCTCCGGGCATGGGCGGCTCGAACAACACCATCGTGAAACGCAACCTCGACACGGGCACTGTCACCACGTGGTTCTATCGCCCGGGGACCAACATGTGGGTCGTCGCCATCGCCAACGATGCACCCGTTGTGAACGTATCCGACGGACAGTCCAGCACCTTCTACGTGGTGGACGTGGCCAACCGGGGAGCGCGGATGGACTTCGTCTTCACGACCGATCGCACGCCCCTGCTCGATGGCTTCGTCGGTGGCCGAAGCGGCATCTGGGTCGGGTCGCCTGACGGCATCTACCTGTGGACCAAACGCACCGGTGGGGTGCTTGTCTCCGATGTGGTCGCCGTGCCCGCCAGCAGGTGTTGACACGGCCTCGGCTGGGTAGAATCAGTCAGCAACCAGGTTCGGCTTCGTGGGGGCGTCCGGTCTCGACGGGGCAGTTGAGCTTCGGGATTGCGAGCCGAGAGCCGCGAGCGTTACAGCGCAGCGTTTCACAAACGCCAACAAGAACACCGCTTTCGCCCTCGCTGCGTAAGCAGTAAGGACTGAAGCCCCGGACCTTTGAGCCCGGGCGTCGCCACGGTCAATCCGGCGGACCGGGGAACGGCGTTACATAGACCGGATCGCTTCCGCAGGGGCGCCACGGCCCTGCGGTAGGACAGTCACCGCGGCTGGCGGAAGCGGATCCCGTCGAGAGGAGCCGCCAGGCGAGAACCAAAATCTCGGACACGCTCGTAGAGATCCCGGGGGATGCTGCTTCGGACGCGGGTTCAACTCCCGCCGCCTCCACCAATTTTCGTATTCGGATCGGTCGGTTTGACCCCCAAAGTGACCCCCAAACTCTGTCCAGTGCAACCCTCAAAGGCTTCGAGCGATTGCTACGGAAAGTCCGGCGATGGCCGCTTCATCTAAGCACGGTGCCGTGCGACCATCGCGCGGATACGCTCAGGAGCGCGGTAGGCTCCCCCGCCTGGTTCGCTGTAGACGTATTTGTCGCCCACGAGGACATTGAGCCGAGCAGGGAGTGGAATGAAGAAATCGATCTGGCGCTCGACACGCCCCTAGGCCCGCCCAGGACGCGAAGCCACCATTTTGCCCGAACGGCCGTTCGCAGTCCCGGAACCCGCCGCAAGGCTTCCAAGCCGTCCTGGTCGATCCTGTGCCGTGGAGGCGGCTACCTACTTCCGAAGACCGCGCCTAGAAACAGCCGCGAGCTAGGGGCGGCAGGCTGCGCGACCCTCCATGTCCAAGGGAGCGACCAAGTGCGCTGGCATGCTCGTTATCAGCATTGCGAAACCTGCTCAATGACACAACAGCCCAAGCGACCCATTACTAACGTTTCACCAAGCCACTCGCACGACTCCTCGTGGCCTGCGACTGTGGATTGGCTCGACTTACGAAACCACCTAGTGAAAAGACATGGGGTATTTCCGGACGACGTCGACAATCTCGAGTCGTACGTGGACGGAACGACAGGACGACGCAGGCACGCTGAAGATCGACACCGAGCGTTGCACCTGGCCCCACAGCCCTCATCAAGCGGATAGCAGCTACCCCAAATCAGCGGCGTACCGCCTGCAATTTGATTTCTTCGGCGGAAACACGTCGGACGGAGAACGCTCGATGTGGGGGACTCTGCCATTGCTGGCAACGTCCCCCAGTTGGGTAACGAGATAGACCTGCCGACTACCGGCGCGCCACCGAACTGTCGTTCGCAGCGAGCGACACTGAACATGCGGGGCTACCGGGGGGAAGGGTGACGGGCGACAGGTGATCAGGCCGAGGACTTAGGCCGTCCCGCCTCGCCTTATGTACGGGTCTGGAGAAAAAATCGAATACAGCGCGTGCAGGTCGCGTAAGGTCCGCCGGCGATGAGCTATCGGACGCGCGGCCAGTCGTCGTTGACGTCCTGTAGGCCGGCATCGCCGACAGCGATCCGATCGGCGACATGGTGACCATCGCGATCACCATCTCGGCGGCGATTCGCTCCGCCCTTCGCGATGTTGCAGCGCAGGCACAGCACTTGCAGGTTGGCAACATCCTTGCGACCGCCCTCGGACAGTGAGACGAGGTGATCGACGGTGAGTTCGCGAGCTTCGACGCTCTCGGCGAGGTCTGGTGACTAGTCGCGCCGGGAATGTATGAACCAGCGCTCCTTGTAGGAAGACCTCGCGCCTGCGAAACCCGGCCTCGAGTCGGCGCTGAGCACTCCCAAAACAAGGCACGCGACGATCAGGATTGCGAAGGCCACCGGCTGCGCCCACGCGTCCATATCTCGAGATTAGACCTCCTGCCCGAAAATGGCGGACATGTTTCGCGTCCTGGCGGTGACCGCCGTGATCGTCCTGGCCGGCAGCTGCTCCGGCCCGTGCAGCGGCTCGCCGCCAGCCGGCGCGCCGAAGCAGCACCTGGTCTTCACCGGGCCCGCGCCCGGCACCCTCACTACCGCCGACGTCGCCTGCCATCTGTTCAACGACCAGAGCCAGTTCAACGCCCTCGTCACCGGCAACCTGGACGGCCAGGACCTCGTGTTCAACATCCAGGTCTATGCCGGCTACAAGGGCCCCGGCACCTACCAGGTCGGCAGCACACTCGACGGCTCGGGCAACCTGCGCCTCCAGGTCGGCACATGGGTCGGTTCGTCGACCACGGGCGCGGGCACCCTCATCATCGGCCCGGACGCCAAATCCGGGGTCGTCGACGCCAACCTCGGTGACGGCGAGCACGTGACGGGCAGCTTCACGTGCAGCGAGCTCAAGACCGACTAGAAGACCTGCGCCAGACGCCCCCTGGACCGAGGTCCAAAGACCCTCGACCTTCCAGGCGTTCCGTGATGCCATGGAAGCGGAGGTATGAGATGAAAACACTCATCGGTTACGAGTCCCAGTTCGGCAACACCCATAACATCGCCGAGTTCATCGGCAGAGAGATCGAGTCCAGCGGGCCGGCGCGCCTGCTCACGATCCACCAGTTCCGCGCATCGGACCTCGAGGGCGTCGACCTGGTTCCTGGTCGGCGGCCCGACGCAGGCTCACACGATGACCCAGGCGATGAAGGAGTTCCTCGGCGGGCTCGAGTCAAAGCCCGAAGGGATCCTGGCCGCCGGCTTCGACACCCGTATCGACCTGCCGAAGCTCCTGACCGGCGCGGCCGCCGGGCCGATCACGCGTGGCCTGAAGGCCGCGGGCTTCAAGGTCTTGATCGATGGCGAGAGCTTCCTGGTCGCCGGCAAGCACCCCTCACTGGTGGCGAGCGAGGAGGGCCATGCCAAGGAGTGGGCGGCGCAGCTGATGGCGCTTGCCGAGGCACAGCTGCCGGTCGCCGTCTAGACCGCGGCTGGGAATGATCCAGCGCCCGGCCGGGTAAGGAAGTTGCGATGAGCAGCTTCCATGACTTCAATCGCAACCTCGTCGAGGACGTCCGCGCTCACGGCAAGCCCACGAGCGGCCCGTTCCTGGGACGAGACGTACTGATCCTGACCACCAGGGGAGCCCGGTCCGGCGAGGAGCGCTCGACGCCCCTTGTCTACACGAGGGACGACGGCCATCACGTCATCGTGGCCTCGAAGGGCGGCGCGCCGACGCACCCGAGCTGGTACCACAACCTCACGGCGCACCCCATCGTCACGGTGGAGACCGGCAAGGAGAAATTCCAGGCGAAGGCCAGGGTGATGGACGGCGACGACTACGAACGTCTTTACAAGCAGCACGCCGACATCAACCCAGGCTTCTGGGACTACCGCAAGAAGACCACCCGCAAGATCCCGGTAATCGTGCTCGAGCGGCTGGATAAGAGCCAGGTCGCTTAAGGCGGCGCCGGCGCCAGACAACTGGCGTAACCTTCGCCCGGTGCCCGACCTGAGCCACCTCTGGCAGCGTTTCGTACTCGCCAGCGCGCTGGTTTTCGGCCTCGCCCTCGGCGTCGCCGCCACGATCTTTGGTTACAGCAACACCGCCCCGGTGGACGTCGGCTTCTCGGTCGTCCATCTCACCGGCATCCCGCTCTGGACCGTGGCCATCGTCCCGCTGGTCGTGATCCTGGCGGCGGGCACGCTGTACCACTGGTGGAACGGCCTCCACCACTTCAGCGAGCACATGCGCCACCGCAAGAGGGTGCGCGAGCTGGAGGCCGAGGTCGCGTCCCTCCGCGCCCACCTCGACAATGTTCTGGAGATGCCCGAACAGGCCACGACCAAACCCGCGCCCGCTCCCCTTCCCGAGGTCGAAGCTGCGACGGCCAGTCCCGAGCCGGTGCCCGCGTCCAACGGCGACGACAAGTCGCTCGTGGACGACGAGGAAACCGAGGTCGTGGCGGTCAAAACCGACGCCGGCGACGCCACCAAAACCACCAAAGACACCAAGACGCGCGCCGAAACGCAGCCGGGCGCCTGATGGACGACGCGGACCGCCGGGAATTCGCTGACCGCCGCCGCGCCGGTCGGTTGGTCGTCCCCAGCGAGCAGGCGCCGGCCGACCGTTCGCTTCTCGAGCGCAGCGCGATCGAAGAGCTCAGCCACCACGCCGACCCCTGGCGCGTCCTGCGCATCCTCTCCGAGTTCGTCGAAGGCTTTGACGCCCTCAACGAGGTGGGCCCGGCGGTGACCGTTTTCGGCTCCGCACGCGCCAGGCAGGACGACCCCTACTACCTGTCCGGCCGGCAGCTGGGCGCAGCGCTGGCGAGCCGCGGCTTCGCGGTCATCACCGGCGGCGGACCCGGGATCATGGAGGCGGTCAACCGCGGCTGTCACGAGGCAGGCGGGCTCTCGGTCGGATGCAACATCGAGCTCCCGCACGAGCAGTCGCTCAACGAGTACGTCGACCTCGGCGTCGAGTTCCGCTACTTCTTCGTCCGCAAGAACATGTTCGTCAAGTACGCGCGGGGCTTCGTCATCTTCCCCGGCGGCTTCGGCACCCTCGACGAGCTCTTCGAGTCCCTCACGCTGGCCCAGACCGGGAAGATCGAGCACTTCCCGATCGTCCTGTTCGGCTCGCCTTACTGGAGAGGCCTGCTCAGCTGGATGGAGGAGGTCGTCCTCTCGTCCGGCGCAATCGCCCCCGACGACCTGAAGCTGATGACGCTCACCGACGACCCCGACGAGGCCGCCGAGATGGCCACCCGTCCCCTGCCTGTCAAGGTCGTCGAGCCTCGCGACCGCGAGCAGACAGGCGAACCCAAGGCAGACGCCCAATAGGCCCGCTCGACTTCTATTTCCTCAGCGACGGCGGCCAGACCTCCGACGCTGTGGCGCAGCGCGTGGCGACATTCGTCGAAGGGGCGACCAGCACGCTCGACGTCGCCCTCTATGACCTGCGGCTGCAGGAACTGCCGGCTTCGATCGTTTTCGATTCCGTTGACGCCGCGCTCCGGCGAGGCGTCGCCGTGCGCCTCATGTTCAACGAGGACCACGCGCAGGCGATCCCCGTACCGCCACCGCCGGAGATCGACTGGGCCTTCGTCGAGCGCCTCAAATCCAGTGGCGTCCAGGTCATGCCGGTGCCCGGTGTGCCGGACCTGATGCACCACAAGTACGCCGTCCGCGATGCCGGCGGACCGGCGCCGGTCGTGCTGACAGGGTCGACGAACTGGACCAACGACTCCTGGAGCCGCGAGGAGAACGTGATGTTCACCGTCGCGTCGCCAGAGGTCGCGGCCGACTTCGCCGTGAACTTCAACGGCCTCTGGGAGAAGCCGGTCGTGGCCAGCTCGGGTCATGTCTCCTCGCCGTGGACGTCCCTCTCGGACGGCACCCGGGTGCGGCCCTATTTCTGTCCGGGCCGCAGCCTCAAGCTGGTGCACGCCATGTCGCGCTCCATCGCCTCCGCAGAAAAGCGCATCCGCGTGTGCTCGCCGGTCATCACATCGGGCCCCATCATCGGCACGCTGGCGGAGGCAGTGCAGGAAGGGAGGGTGGACATCGCCGGTGTGTACGATGCGACCCAGATGGACGAGGTGCTGCAGCAGTGGTCGGGCCAGAACGGCACGGCCTGGAAGATCGCCGCATTTCACGCCGTGATCGCATCCGCGCGCTTCGGGGGCAAGCGCTCGACGCCCTATGCGAAGGACACCGTGCATGACTTCATGCACGCCAAGATCCTGGTCGCCGACGACTACGTCTACGCGGGAAGCTTCAACCTCTCGCACAGCGGCGAGAACAACGCAGAGAACGTGGTCCAGATCGAGAGCGCGGCGATCGCCGACATGTGCGCGGCCTACATCGACCGCGTGGCGGCGAAGTACGGCGGGCCTGCGGTACAAGTAGCCTCCTGAACCGGGCGAGAGCTCTCTGGATCGGCGCCGCCGCAGCGGCGGTGCTGGCCGTGCTTGTCCTGTGGCTGGCGCCGCGCCTGCAGCCCACGACCGGAACTCTGGTCGTCGTTGCCAGCGCGCGCGCGGCGTCGGCGCTGCCTTCGACGTCGCTCATGCTGCGGCAGCGAGATGGGGGATGGGTGACGATCGCGAACGTCTCGGGCCAGGTGCCCGCGGCCCCGGACCAGGTTCAGCTCGCAGCGACCGCAATCCCGGTCGGCCCGTACGACGGCGTCCGTCTCGGCGACCAGATCGACGACGTGAAGGTGACGATCACCGCCGGCCAGGTCGAGCCCCTTCTCCTGGGCATCGAGACCGGCAAGCTGCTCCCGGGCGCCGCGTACGCTGGCAACGACGATGTCAACCTCGGCCTGGGCGAGCTGGGCGGAAAGTTCGTCGCCATGCCTCCGTTCGAGCTGCTCGACCAGGCGGGCAAGCCGTTCAACCTCGCTTCGGTCGCCGGCAGGGACGTGGTCATCGGCGCCTTCCACACGACCTGCCACGAGACTTGCCCGCTCTACACGGCTCTGTTCCTACAGCTCGCCAGGCAGGCTCCGGCGGATGTCGCGCTCGTCGAGGTGACGACCGACCCGGCGACCGACACTCCCCCGGTGCTCGAGCAGTACGCAAAGGACACCGGCGCAAGCTGGACGTTCGCAACCGGAACAGCGCAGCAGGTCTCCGACTTCTGGAAGCCTTTTGGTGTCGAGATCTCGACGGGAGACTCGCATACCTCGACGCTCGCGCTCGTCGATCGCCACGGCTACGTGCGGCTCGTCTACCGGGGTGCGCCGAAGATCGGCAACGACATACCGCCCGCGCTCGTGACCAGGCTGAGCGCGGCGGGCCTGCGACATCTGGCCTCGGGCGGCGACGGCTGGGGGGCGCCGGATGTTCTGCAGGCGCTGACCACCATCGCCGGCCCCGCGCCTTCGTCCCAGGCGGCGGGCGGCAAGGCGCCTGCTTTCACGCTGACGTCGACGGACGGCCGGACCGTGAGCCTCTCCGATCTGGCGGGCAAGCCGGTCGCCATCAACTTCTGGGCGACGAACTGCCCACCCTGCCGTGCCGAGATGCCGATGCTGCGAGCCGACGTGCCTCGGGCCGGGGTGCAGCTGGTTCTCGTCAACGAGGGGCAGGGCGCGGATGTGGCCCGCGCGTTCCTCCAGCAAATCGGAGTCGACCAGCCCGCGCTGCTCGACTCGAACCTCGGGGTCGGGCGCGCGTACGGGGTCCTGGCGCTGCCGACGACCGTCTTCGTCAGGGCCGACGGCACGATCGATCGCGTCCAGGTCGGCCAGCTCAACGAGCGCGTGCTCGCCGCGGAACTGTCGAACTTAGCCACTCAGTAGACTGGCCCGAAGTGCTGTCTGCCGTAGCTTTCCGGCGCCTTGCATTCACGACCGCGGTCTTCGCCTACTTGCAGATCGCGTTGGGTGGTGTCGTCCGGGTCTCGGGCTCCGGCCTCGGCTGTCCCGACTGGCCTCTGTGCAACGGCCGGCCCTACCCTGCGGCCGACGTCCATTCGATCATCGAGTACTCCCACCGCACCGTCGGAGCGATCACCGGCGTGCTGTTGATCGCCACCGTGATCACCGCCTGGATCGTCTTCCGGCGCACGCGCCCGATCGTCGCCTGGCTGGCCACCGGCTCGCTCGTTGCGATCGCGGCGGAAGGGGCATTGGGGGGCGTGGTCGTGATCAACGAGCTGGCGCCCTGGCTGGTGCTCGTCCACCTTGGCCTGGCCATGATCATCCTCGGCTTTCTGATCGCGACCGCGGTCATGTCGCTGCCCCCAGCGACGGGCGTGCCTGACCGGTCGTTGAAGCGCCTCGCCGCGATCGGCGCGCTGGTGACCTATTTCCTCCTGCTGACCGGTTCCACGGTCGTCGCGAGTGACGCAGACCAGACGTGTCACGCGTGGCCGCTGTGCGGCAATGGATTCGCGCTCGACTTCGCCGGCTCGAGCACGTACACGATGCTCCACCGCGGCAGCGTGCTGGTCATCGGTGTCCTCCTCGTCATCGTGTTGCTCCGCGCCCTGCGCGAGGCGACCACGCGACCCATCGCTGCCGCGACGCTCTTCGTTTTCGCGCTCCAGGTCGCGGTCGGGGCGGGCTCCGCACTCGGCGACAACGCCCTGTTCAACGGCCTCCACGTCGCCATCGCGACCCTGGTCTGGTCGGGGATGCTGTCGGTGGCGCTCCTCACGCTGCCGAGATCCGACCGTGCGCCAGCCCTGACGCGCCTCGCGGTGGACAAGGGACCCGCATGAGCACGCTCCGCGACTACCTGAGCCTGCTCAAGCTGCGCGTCGTCCTGCTCCTCGACGCGACCGCCGTGGGAGTCATGATCCCGGCCGCGCACGGCCATCCGGGCTGGCCGGCGGTCCTCGCGGTCTTCGCCGGCGGCACGTTCGCGGCCGGCGGAGCGCACGCCGTCAACTGCTGGTTCGACCGCGACATCGACGGCGAGATGAACCGAACCCGCCGTCGCCCCCTGCCCAACGGGCGCATTCCCGCGTGGCACGCGCTGGCGATCGGAATCGCGCTCAACATCCTCGCGTTCGCGGTCCTGTGGGCCGGCGCGAACCTTCTAGCCGCCTCGCTCGCGCTTGCGGGCTCGCTCATCTACGTCTTCGTCTACACGATGTGGCTGAAGCGCTCGACCCCGCAGAACATCGTCATCGGAGGCGCCGCCGGCGCGATCCCGCCGCTCGTGGGATGGGCTGCAGCGACCGGCCGCCTCGACCTGACCGCCGTGTCCCTGTTCGCGGTGATCTTCTTCTGGACGCCGCCGCACTTCTGGGCGCTGGCGCAGCTGATCAAGTCCGACTACGCGCGCGCGAAGGTGCCGATGCTTCCCGTGGTCGCCGGCGACCGCTCGGCAAAGCGCCAGAGCATCGTCTACGCGGTTTTGACCGTGGCGGTCAGCATGGTTCCCTTCTTCACCGGCTCGGCGGGATCGGTCTACCTGGCAGGTGCCGTCGTGCTCGGGATCGGACTGGTCGGGATCGCCATCCTCGACCTCCAGGGCCGGCGCTGGACTCGACGCCTGTGGACCTACTCCATGGCCTACGTGGCGCTCCTCTTCGCGGTCTTCGCGATCTCGCCCTTCACCGCCTGATGGAGATCGTCCGCCTCCACCTGGGCAGGCTCGAGGCGTTCAAGAACATCCCCGTCCACGGATTCGTGATCAAGCATCCGCGCGCCGGCGCGATCCTGGTCGACACCGGCGTCGGGTCTGCCTCCGAGGACTTGATTCAGGAGTTCAGGATCGTCAACCGTCACATGGCGGATGCCCTGGCCGAGCACGACCTGAGTCCGGCCGACGTGAAGATCGTGATCAACAGCCATCTCCATTTCGACCACTGCGGCCAGAACGCGGTTTTCCAGCACGCGCCGTTCTACATCCAGCGCTCAGAGCTCGCGCGGGCGCGAGAGGACGGCGAGACAGTCGAGTGGTTCGACTTCGCCGGCGCCCGATTCGAGCTGCTCGACGGAGACGCCCAGATCGCCGACGGGGTCAGGGTGATCGCCACTCCAGGCCATACGATCGGTCACCAGAGCGTCGTCGTCGACCTGCCGGACGGCGCCTCGGTGATGATCGGCGACGCCGCCTACACCGCAGACATCTATCGCGAGGCGGACAGGGCCGACCTCAGTGAATGGCCGGGCCAGGCTTCGGACCGGGCCGATTGGGCCCGGTCGCTCGAGCGGGTGCAGGCGATGCAGCCGCGCGTGGTGCACTTCTGTCACGACACCGCCGTAATACATACCTAGATGAGCTTTGGACCGCTGGTTGAGGCCGGGTGGCTCCGCCGGCACATCGACGACGCGGATGTTCGCGTTATCGACTTCCGCTGGTACCTGCAGGGCCGGAACGGCTGTGACGAATACGCCCGCGGCCACATTCCAGGCGCCGTCTTCGTCGATCTCGACGACGTGACCGGGACGGAGGGTGGGGGACGGCACCCTCTGCCGGCCGCGGCGCAGTTCGAGGGCGCTATGCGCGACGCGGGCGTCAATGCCGACACGAAGGTGGTCGTCTACGACGACACGGGCGGCTCGATAGCGGCCCGCCTGTGGTTCCTCCTGGGCTACTTCGGTCACCCGACGCAGGCTGTGCTGGACGGTGGCCTGCAGGCGTGGGATGCACCCCTGACGACTGCGACGCCTCGAGGCGAGGCGGGCACGTTCGAGGCTCGAGCGCCGGACGAGAAGCGGGTGCTGCATTTCGACGCCGTGCGGAACCTCACGGGCGTGCCGCTCATCGATGCCCGGGCGGGCGAGCGATACCGGGGCGAGAAGGAGCCTGTCGACCCGAAGGCGGGGCACATCCCGGGCGCGATCAGCCTGCCGTTCACCGAGAACCTTGACGGCGAAGGGCGCTTCAGGTCACCTGAGGAGCTGCGGGCGCGCTACGCGAGCCTCGGCGCCGAGCGCGGCGCCGTCTTCTACTGCGGGTCGGGCGTCAACGCCACGCACCACGTGCTGGGCATGGAGATCGCGGGACTGCCCGACGCCCGGATCTACGCCGGGTCGTGGAGCGACTGGTCGAACCGGGACGCGCCGGTGGCAACCGGCCCGGAACCTTAGTATTCGCCCATGATTTTGAAGGGCAAGAAGGTCCTCATCGCCGGCATGTCGGACCGGCGGAGCATCGGTTTTGCGATCGCGCAGGAGGCGCAGCGTGACGGGGCTGAGCTTCTCCTGACGAGCTTCGGCCGGATGATGAGCATCACCCAGATGACGGCGAAAAAGCTCGATCCCGTGCCCGACATCCTCGAGATGGACGTTTCGAAGCCATCCGATATCGAGGCCGCGGTCAGGGAAACGTCGAAACGGTGGGATCGACTCGACGGCATGGTGCATTCGGTGGCGTTCGCGCCGGCGGACGCACTTGGTGGTCAATTTCTGAACACACCCTGGGAGAGCGTGTCGACCGCCCTGCAGGTCAGCGCATTTTCATTCAAAGAAATGGCGCGGGGTTTCCTGCCGCTGATGAAAGAGCACGGCGGATCGATGGTCACGCTCGACTTCGACAACTCGAGTCAGGCGTGGCCCAAATACGACTGGATGGGAGTCTCCAAGGCCGCGCTCGAATCGGTCACTCGCTACCTTGCGCGCGACCTCGGCCGCTACAAGATTCGCGTCAACGCCGTCTGTGCCGGTCCACTCGCCACACTCGCCGCCAGCGGGATCCCGGGCTTCAAGGATTTCGAGGAGGTGTGGGAGAAGCGTGCACCCCTTGGTTGGAGCATGCAGGACAGGTCCCCGGTCGGGAGGGCGGTGTGCGTTCTCCTATCGGAGTACCTGGACATGACCACCGGCGAGCTCCTGCACGTCGACGGCGGCTATCACGCGATGGGGACCGAGCTGCCACCGCCTGATTAGCCCCACATCTTGTGTTGACCTGCGGACAAGCGCGCAACATCGTGTTAGGCTCTCCCAAATTCGGTCTGGCGCGTGCCGGAACCGCCAAACGGGAGGGAATGCAGTTTGCGGGAGTGCCTGGTGATCTACGTGGACGCCGCGCTGGACAAGCAAGGCCGGGCCGGGTGTGGCCTGGCCGTTTTTGTTAGAGGGCGGGCCGTCTACACCGAGTCGTTCGGCTTTTCGCACATGGGTGGCTCTGCTCAACTCGAAGCGCACGTGTGCGCGGGCGCGCTCGATCTTGCCGCCGCGCGCTGGCCCTATCACCGTGTGATCGTGCGCACGGATTGCGCGCCTGTGGTCCGGAGCCGCATGCCGTCGAGCGACAGTTTTCGTATCGCCGTGCACGAAGTTCGCGAACGATGTCGTCGTGGCTGGCGCGTCGTACGCTACGTGAGTCGGAAAGCAAATCCCGCGCACGAGCTTGCGCGCGAAGGTCTGAAGAGTCTTTCCAGGCAGCAGCTGCTCGCCGCCGCGTAAATTAGTTTCGGGAATACCCGGATGGAGCGCGGTTAATATTGCTGCGCTCTATTTCTTTCAGCACAGGAGTTGAAATGCCAGAGGAAGCACAGTCAAACGCACCACGACGGCGCGGTCGCCCGCCCGGCTCGAAAAATCGCACCCGACGCAAGCGAGCCGAGGGCGGCGAGCTGGTGAATCGGCTCAACGCCATGGTCGCGCAGCTGATCAGCGAGAACCGCACACTGCGCCGCCAGGTCGCGAAGCTCGCCGGCAAGGGCAGGGGCGTCGCGAGCAGCACCGTCGAGAGCGGACTGCGCACCATCTCGCGCCGCGTCGAACGTGCGCTCGGCGCGACGAAAACCCGCCGCCGGAGCTCGACAGCGGCGCCCGCGAACGGACGGCGGCGCAAGACGGCGACGAGGAAGCGCCGAACCGGCTCCTAGCGACCTGAAGCGGCCCCTTCCGGCCAAGAATGGCGCGGCCACTTCGAGTGCAGCCCGCTATTCGGCCAACAATGGCTGCCCTGCAGGCGAGATCCCCTACGGCGTCATCTGCTTGGCGGTGCGGTAAGCATCGACGATGCTGAACGCCCACAGACCCGTGCCGCCAAGCTCCATCGGCACGCCGATCGCGGCCCCGATGACCGTGAGGTCGAGGTCGAACCCGAAGAACTCGAGGCCGAAGATGCCGAACAGGAACGCAAGCCCCTTCAGGTTGTGGCCGAGGTAGAAGTGGCCGAGGCCGGGAACGACGGCCAGCGCTGCCGCCAGGCCCGGATTCTTGCGCACCCTCGGGATCGCCGCCGCGCGATATCCCCTCGACGCGGGCGACCCGCATCGCGGGCATGGAGCGGAAGGGTTGGCAAGGAATGCCCCGCACCGGCCGCAGTACACCTCGGCAGCCATCACCATTCAGTTTGCCAAGTTTGTTAGCGTCCTAACCGTGGACCTCGGCTTCACGCCAGAGGAGGAGTCTTTCCGGAAGGAGATCCGAACCTGGCTCGAGGCCAACCTCCCAGCCGCCTCGAGCCTCGACGGCAAGGGCGGGTACCGGGACGAGGAGGACACCGGGCTCCAGCGAGATTGGCAGCGCCGCCTGTACGAAGGCGGCTGGCTGAAGCTCGGCTGGCCAAAAGAGGCCGGCGGACGCGGGGCGACTCCCGTGATGCAGGCCATCTACCAGGAGGAGCTTGCGAGAGCGGGCGCACCAGGGATCCTCGGCCGGCTGGGCGTGGCGCTGCTCGCCCCGACCCTCGTCGCTCACGGGACGGAGTGGCAGAAGGAGACATACGTCGAGAAGATCCTCAGCGGCGAGATCATCTTCTGCCAGGGCTTCAGCGAACCGGACGCGGGCAGCGACCTCGCGGGCCTGCGGGCGCGCGCAGAACGGCGCGACGGCCGGTGGGTGCTGAGCGGCCAGAAGACCTGGTCCAGCGGAGCGCACTACTCGCAAAAGAGCTTCCTGCTCGCGCGGACGGACCCGGCCGCGGAGCCCCACCGTGGCATCGGCTTCTTCCTGGTCGACATGCAGCAGCCCGGAGTCGAGGTCCGGCGCATCAAGCAGATGACGGGCGGCGGCGAGTTCTGCGAGATCTTCCTTTCCGGCGCCGAGGTGGAAGACCGCGACCTCGTGGGCGCCCCGGGCGACGGCTGGAAGATCGCGATGACGGTGTTCGGGTTCGAGCGCGGAGGCCTGGCCCAGGCCGCGCGCTTCGAGCAGGCTGTGGCCGAGCTGGCCACGCTGGCGCGTGATCGCGGCACGGGGTCCGACGCGACGACGCGGCAGAAGATCGCCCAGGCGCAGATCGAGGCGCACGTCTTCCGTCTGATCGGCCTCCGCAACCTGACCAGGGCGCAGCACGGCCATGCTCCGGGACCGGAGGCGAGCGTGGTCAAGCTCTACTGGAGCGAGATGGACAAGCGTCTCCAGGAAACCGCGATCGGAGTCGAGGGGATGTACGGCGCCCTGGCCCCAGGCTCGCCGCTGGCGATCGAGGATGGGCGCTGGCAGTACGGCTGGATGTGGGCCCAGGCGGAGACCATCTATGCGGGCTCGTCCGAGATCCAGCGCAACATCATCGCCGAGCGCGTGCTCGGGCTTCCGCGCGGCAGGTGAGCACGACCACGTCCCTCATCGAGGCGCTTCGCGCGCGCATCGGCGTGAAGGGCGAACCGACGACCGCGTCTGTCGAGGCGGGACACGTCAGGCGATTCGCCGAGGCGATCGGTGATTCGAATCCGCGCTGGACCACCGAGGCGCCGCCGACCTTCCTCGTCGCACTGGTGCCGGTCTCTCTGCACCTGGCGGATGCCGAGGCGTATGGCAAAGGCTGGCTCAACGGCGGCAACCGGTTCGAATACTTCGCGCCGGTGATGGTCGGCGACCGCATCACGGCCGCAGGTCACATCGCCGACGTCTACGAGAAAACCGGGTCGAGCGGCAGCCTCCTCTTCATCGTCTTCGAGACCGAGTACGTGAACCAGCGTGGCGAAAAGGTGGCGACGCTGCGCGGGACCACGATCCGGCGATGAATTTCGTGGTCGGCCAGGAGCTTCCCGAGCTGGTCAAGCACCCGACCACGCGCGAGCTCGTGCAATACGCCGGAGCGCAGGGCGACTTCTACGAGATCCACTACGACCAGAACTACGCACGCGGCGTCGGATTGCCCGGAGTCATCCTGCACGGCCTCCTGAAGGCCGCGTTCCTCGGCCAGCTCGTGACCGACTGGCTGGGCGATCGCGGGACCTTGAAGACATTCGAGGTCAGCTACCGAGGCATCGACGAGCCCGGACATCCTTACATGTGTCGAGGAAGGGTCGCCCGCGTCGGCGATACGGAGGTCGAGCTCGAGGTCTGGGGCGAGGACGAGGCCGGGAAGCGGACAACGGTGGGAACGGCTACAGTCGAGCTTCGAGCCTGATGTTCTCGCTCTATGTCGTCCTGAAGTTCATCCACATCCTGGCGGTAATCGTCGCCGTGGGATCCAACGTCACCTACGGAATCTGGATCGTCCGCACCCAACGCGATCCGTCTCACGCCGGCTTCGTGCTCAAAGGCGTGAAGTTCCTGGACGACCGCATCGCCAACCCCGCCTATGGGGTCGTGCTGCTGACCGGACTCTTGATGGTTTTCGGCGGACCTTTCAAGATCACCGACCTCTGGATCATCGTGGCGCTGGTGCTGTTCGCTGCGCTGATCTTGTTCGGGATCGTCCTGTACAGCCCGGTCCTTCGCGATCAGGTCAGGTTGGCCGAGGCCGGAGACACGACCTCAGCCGAGTTCGGGCGCCTGGGACGCAGGGGCCAGATGCTCGGCCAGGCGACGGGCGTGATCCTGCTCGTGATCCTGGCCATGATGGTGTTCCAGCCCCACCTGTAGAGGAAGAGGACCACCAGCACCGACCCGTCGATCACGGAGTAGCCGCCGGCGATGACCGACGGCGGGTTGCCCGACGGGATGTGCGTCCAGGGCGCCGCCGGCAGCCAGTACCAGTTGCCGAATGACGTGCCGCAGATCTCGAGCTCGCTGACGATGATGAAGATCGCGGCGAACAGCGGCCAGCGTGGCGACCGGAGCAGGAAGTACGCGAACACCGGCAGGCACAGCGCGCCCTGAACGTCGACCCGCCCGGTGACCACGGGGAGCAATGTCAGGCCGAGCATGGCCCAGACGCCGGCCCCCGCCAGGACGACGTGGGCGACGCGGCGGCCGTAACGGACGACGATGGGCGTCTGCGCGGCCAGCAGGCCGAACAGGTAGACGATGCCGTGCCCGGGTGGCACGAACAGGGGAAGGTTGCCCATCCGGTAGCGGTAGACGCCCCAGATGAGTGACCCGAAGATCTCAAAGCAGGTGGCGACGCCGACGCACACCCACACCTGCGCGCGCTGCTCTTTCGGCGCCTTGAGGGCCGCCAGGTAGAGGGCGCAGAAGGTCAGCCCACCCAGCAGGTACTGCTGCCAGGGCTCGGTGACCCGGCTGTCCGCGAAAAGGCCGATCGGAGTGTAGGCGAGGAGGTAGGCGTGCAGCCAGTAGGGCTGCACGCCCCTGGTGATTCTCTTGACTACTTGATCGTTCCCCTCTCGTCGAGGAGGGTGCCCTGGAGCTTCCAACCGGTGCCGGTCCAGGTGATGACCTCCTCCTGCATGATCGGGAAGTGGTCGCTCGAGGTCGTGGTGACCTTTACCCCCGGCAGGACGAACGGGTTGTTGTCGTTGAGCTGGCCCGCCGCGATGTCCATGACGTTCTTGCGGGTGAGGTTGGAGCCAGCCTGCTTGAGGACGGTCACCATCGTGTAGGCGACGGCCACTCCGTAGAGGTTGAATCCGTCCTCGGGCTTGCAGGTCGAGCAGCTCGCGATGACGGTCTTGTAGAGCTTCATGCCGTCGTCGTTGGCCCACTGCGGGTCCGTCGGGTCTTTCAGGTAGCCGACGCTGGTCACGTTCTTGAGCGCCGCCCCTGCCTTGGCCGCCAGGCCCATGTAGACCTGCGGGTTGGAAACCGAGTTGAGGTAGATGGTCGGCTCCCAGTGCAGTTTGGTGACGATGACAAGCGACTTGATCGTGAATCCAGGCGTTGAGAAGAGAAAGAGGGTGTCCGCGCCGGCGGCCTTCAGCTTGGCCAGCTGCACCGCGGTGTCGGCCGCGGTGACGTCGTACTTCTCCTTGGCGACGATCAACGACGCCTTGTCACCCAGGCCGTCGGTCAGCCCCTTCAGGTAGTCCTCGCCGTAGTCGTCGTTCTGGTACAGCACTCCGATCTTGGCGTTGGGGTGGTTCTGGAGCACGTCCTTGGCGTAGATGTGAGCCTCGCCCTGGTAGGGAGGCTGCCAGCTCAGTGACCACTGGTGCGAGTCGAAGTCCTTGCCCCAGGTGGTCGCGCCCGTCGCGACGAACAGCTGCGGCACCTTCTTGCCGTTGAGGTAATCGCGGACTGAAACCTGTGCCTGCGTGCCCAGCCCGCTGAACATCAGGAAGACCTGGTCCTGCTCGACGAGCTGCTTGGTCAGGGGCACCGTCTGGGCCGGGTTGTACCCGTCGTCCAGGATCTTGAACTTGATCTTGCGGCCGTTGACCCCGCCCTGGTTGTTGACGTAGTTGAAGTACGCGAGCTCGGCGTTCCCGATCGTCCCGTAGGCGGCCGCCGGTCCGGATTGGGCGATCGTGTTCCCGAGCAGGATGGAGTCGCTCGTCACGCCGACGTCGGTCTGGGCCGAGTTGCTGCCGCCTCCACAGGCGGCGAGTGCGACAAGGACAGCCGCCGCAGCGGCCAGACGAGGTGCGAATCGGCTCATAGAAACTCCTCCCCGTTTTCTAAAGGTGTATCAAACAGTTTGAGGATCTGGCGGCAACTGTCCAGTCTCCCGATCGCCCGCTCCCCGGAGCCGGCGGTAGAGCAGGTCATAGCCACTCCGAACCAGGCCGACCATCCCGTTGGGAGCGAAGATCATGATCAGGATCAAAAGCGCGCCGTACGAGACGGCGGGGCCTGCGTTCTTGACGGTCGCCGCGATCTGGTCGGGAATCCAGGTCTGGCTCGGCACCCACTGGCTCGACTCGATGGGCAGGAAGTAGGCGAAGATCGCGCCGAGCAGCGGCCCCGGGATCGAGGCCAGCCCGCCCACGACGGCGCCGACCAGGAGCTGTATCGAGAGCGACACCGGAAACGTGTCGGGGCTGACATAGCCGGTGGCCAGCCCGAAAAGCGATCCGGCGGTGCCCGCGTAGAACGCCGAGATGCCGAACGCGAGCGTCTTGTAGGCGCTGATGTCGACGCCGGACGCGGCCGCCGCCACCTCCCGGTCACGGATCGCTCGCAGCGCGCGCCCGGGGCGGTGCCGGACGAGGTTCCAGGCCAGCCAGAACAGGACGAGGGCGCAGAAGAGCGAGACGTAGTAGATCCACTGGTCGGTCGTCATCGGCGTCCCGGTGACCGCCATGAAGGTGTCCCGCGCGATCCCCGGCGGATCGGGCTGGACGACGAGGATGCCCTGCACGCCCCCGGTCAATTCGTCGGGCCGTTTGATGAGGCTGGGTGTGACCACGGCGAGGGCGAATGTGGCGAGCGCGAGATAGAGCGGGGAGAGGCGTAGCGCCGGAAAGCCAAACATGAAGCCGACGAGGCCGGTGAACAGGGCGGCGACCGGGATGGTGGCGAGGTAGTCGAGCCTGTAGCGGTGGGCCAGGATCGCCGAAGTGTAGGCACCGAGCGCCATGAACGCGCCGTGGCCCAGGGAGAGCTGGCCGCTGTAGCCGACCAGGACGTTGAGGCCCATGATCGCGATCGCCAGGATCAGGGCCTGCGACCATTCGCTGGCCAGGAAGCTCGAGATGGTCGTCGGGAAGCCGAGGAAGAAGACGACGGCGATGACGACCAGCCAGTAGCGGGGAGGCGCGCTGCGGATTCGCTGCAGCATCTAAACGCGGCGAATCGCGGCGCGGCCGAAGAGGCCGTTCGGCCGGAGGATGAGGACGGCGATGATGATCGCCAGGCCCACGGCAAGCTGGAGGTCGCCTCCGACACCCGGCACGTAGGCGCCGGCCAGGTTGATGGTGACGCCGACCGCCAGTCCGCCGACCACCGCGCCCAGCGGGCTCTCGATGCCGCCCAGGACCGCGGCCGCGAAGGCATAGATGATGATCGTCTGCATCATGTTCGGCTCGAGCAGGAGGATCGGCGCGACCATGATTCCCGAGACCGCGCCGACCGCGGACGCGAGGCCCCACCCGAGCGCCAGCATCCAGCTCACGCGCACGCCAAGCAGCCGGCTTGCCTCCGGGTGGTAGGCCGCGGCGCGCAAGGTCAGGCCGAGCGTGGTGCGCTGCAGCAGGATATAGACGGCGAGCAGGACCAGTCCCGACACGGCGATGACCCCGAGGTCGCGGTAGCTGATGAAGACGCCGAGGATGTCGACGGTCTCCGATGAGAACGGGCTCGGGAACGAGCGCGGGACGTAGCCGAAGATGAAGCCTGCGAGGCCGTTGACCAGCGTCGCCAGCCCGAGTGTGATGATGACCAGTGTCAGGACCGGTGCATGCTCCACGGGGCGGATGACCAGGCGCTGGATGGCGATGCCTCCGGCAAAGGCCACGACGAGCGTGACCGGGAACACGATCCAGTAGTTCACCCCGCGGTCGATGAGCACGTAGGCGACAAACGTCGCGAGCATCGCCATCTCGCCCTGCGCGAAGTTGACCAGGCCCATCGCGTTGTAGATGAGGACGAGCGCCAGCGCCAGACTCGCGAAGATGCCGCCGATCGCGAGACCGCTCACCACCTGCTGGAAGAATTCCTGCACCGGCGCTAATACCCCAGATAAGAGCGGCGGACCGCCTCGTTGCCTTGCAGCTCCGAGCTGTCCCCGCGCACCGCGATGCGGCCGACCTCCAGCACATAGGCGGTGGCCGCAAGCTCGAGGGCGATGCGTGCGTTCTGCTCGACCAGCAGGACGGCGACGCGGCTCCTCTCGTTGATCGACCTGATGATCTCGAAGATCGCTCGGACGATGATCGGGGCGAGCCCCAACGAGGGCTCGTCGAGCAGCATGAGCCTGGGTCGCATCAAGAGGGCGCGCGCCAGGGCGAGCATCTGCTGCTCGCCGCCCGAGAGCGTGCTCGCCGAAAGGCGCCGCCTCTCTTTCAGCACCGGGAAGTACTCGAAGACGCGGTCGTAGTCCTTGCGCACCTCGGCGCCGTCCCGCCTGAGGTGTGATCCAAGCTTGAGGTTCTCGTCGACGGTGAGCTCGGTGCAGATGCCGCGACCTTCAGGCACGTGCGCGACGCCGAGGCGGACGACGTCTTCGGTCGACATCCTGCGAATCGACCGGCCGGCGAAGGTGATGTCCCCGGTCCATCGCACCCCCGCCGTGATCGCACGCAGGGTCGTGGTCTTGCCGGCGCCGTTGGCGCCGAGCAGCGCGACGATGCCGCCGTCGGGAACCGCCAGCGAAACCCCGTGCAGGACCGGGCGCGGGCCGTAGCTCGCATGGACGTCCTTGAGCTCGAGGAGGGCGGTCATGCCGCGCCGAGGTAGGCTTCGATGACCGCGGGGTTGCGCTGGACCTCGGCAGGTGTGCCTTCGCCGATCTTCTTGCCGAAGTCGAGCACCACGACGCGGTCCGAGATCCCCATCACGAACGCCATGTGGTGTTCGACCAGCAGCATGGTCACGCCCAGCTCGCTGTGCACGCGGCGGAGCAGCCGTGACACGTCAGCGACCTCCTCGTGGCTGATGCCGCCCGCGGGTTCGTCGAGGAGCAGCAGGCGCGGCCTGGAGACCAGCGCGCGCGCCAGCTCGACCCGCTTCTGCACGCCAAAGGGCAGCGCCGCCACCGGGACGTCGGCAAGCCGGGCGAGACCGACGAAGTCGAGCATCTCCATCGCACGCCGCCTCGAGGCGGACTCGGCGGCCACGGCGCCCGGCATCGGGATGGACGCGGGCAGCCATCCGCTCCTGGTCTGGATGTGGTCGCCGACCAGCACGTTCTCGAGAACGGTCATCGAGCGGAAAAGGGCGAGGTTCTGGAACGTCCTCGCAAGTCCGTGGCGGATCACCTGGTGGGGGCGGATCGAGAGCGCCGAGCGGCCGTCGATGAGCACCGTGCCGCCACTCGGCCGGTAGACGCGGGTGATGACGTTGAAGAGCGTCGTCTTGCCGGCGCCGTTGGGGCCGATCAGCGCGACGAGCCTGCCGGCGTCCACGTTGAACGACACGCGGTCCAGCGCCACGACTCCCCCGAAGCGCACGCTGAGGTCCCGGACCTCCAGAAGCGCCATCCGGCGAAGTCTAGGGTTGCCCCGGCCCCCTGGCTAGTCTTGGGGTGGCGGAGGCTCCGGCCAGCCGTCCTTCGCTCGCTCCTCCGGGGAGCGCAGGTCCGGGTAGCCGGTATCGGGGGTGCCGAGCCCCCACTGGTATGCGGACGCCTGGGATTCGGCGGCCGGCGGCGGAGGGGGGGTCGTGGAAGGGCGTGGCGCCTGGGGCTGGGCCGCCGGCATCGTCGCGTTCCAGGCCGACTGCTGAGGACCCTGCGCCTGCCGTGGCGGCGCCGCCCCGAAAGCCGCCGAGTAGTCGGGTCGGGTCGCTCGGTGCACCACCGCGGCTGCCGGCATCGGCGCCATCCGGCGCGGCCGCCTCAACGCGCTGAAGGCCCAGTAGGCGAGCGAAAGGAGGAGGGCGCCCACTCCGAAGATGGGCAGGAACACGAACGGCGGTCGGGAGATGACCTCGAAGCCGTTGAGGTTCGTGTTGATGCGGGCGGGAGTTGCGACCAGGCTCGGCGTCGGCTCGGGCGACGGCGAAGGCGAGGGCGATTCGGAGGGGGTGGGTGAGGGTGACGGGGTCGGCGTCGCCGCCTGGAGCGTGAAGTTGGCGCACGGGTTGGGCAGGACGCTGGCGCACAGCCTGTGCACGCCGGGCTTGTCGTTCGCGCTCGGCTTGACCCTGGTGTTGAAGCTGCCGTTGGCGTCAGCGGTGGCGGCGCCGGCGACCCTGGCCGGCTGGTCCCAGTACAGGTTCATCTGCTGGTTGGGGAGGAACTGCCCGCCGGTGACGTTGATCACCGTGGTCGGAGGTCCCGCCGTGACGTCGAGCGACAGGAAGGCGTTCACCGGGGTCGGGAGTGGGCTTGGGCTGGGGGATGGGGAAGCCGGCGGCGAGGGCGAAGCGTCGGCAGTCGGAGTGGCACTGGGGGAAGGGCTCGGTGATTCAGCAGCTACGACGAGCAACCAGATGGGCAAAACGACCAGGACCCGCAGCAAACGCATGAAGCGCCGGAACGATACCAGACCCGGAATGGTTACACCGGCGGCCAGGGAATCGACCAGGCGGAGGTGGGTTCCGGGAACCGCCAGCGGGCATCGAGGACGCCCCGCAGCCTCCGCTTCAGAGCCCTCACCTCGGCCGGGCTGAGAAGGCCGGCCAGGCTCCGGCTCAGAGGACCGCGGTCGAGCTCGACCAGCGCCCGCTCGACGTCGCCGCACAGGTCCTTGGGCAGCTCGCGCCCCGCGAAGTCCCAGATGACCGTCCGCAGCTTCTCCTCGGTGTGAAATGTGAGGCCGTGGTCGATCACCCAGACGTGGTCGTCCTTGTCGAAGAGGCAGTGTCCCGACTTGCGGTCGGCGTTGTTCGCGATCACATCGAACAAGGCCACCTGGACCCAGGTCTCGGGACGCGCGTTGTTGGCGCTCAGGAAATGCCGCGCGTCGGCCTCGATGAACAGCTGGACCGCGCCCACCCCGTGGGGGGCGCTGCGACGAACGACCGTCGGCGGCACCTTCGGCCAGCCCAGCGTCTTGCTCAACTCGTACGCGGCCACCTCGCGCCTGTGCAGGGTGCCGGCGTCGAAGTCCCACAGCGGCGACTCGCCGCGCGCCGGCTTGTAGACGACACGAAGGCCGGAGGGTTCGTAGGGGCCGAGTTGGGCGAGGAACGTGTAGTTGGAGGCGCCGTGGAGCAGCCCCATGACCTTGAAGTCAGGGAGCTCGCTGAGCAGCCGCTCGCTCTCGTCAGAAGATTGGCCGCGCACCGTTCATGACCGGGCAAGGATGGCCCGAGGGATCCATGGGCAGGCCGCAGCGCGGGCACAGCGGCCGGCCCGCCGAGAGCACCGACTGCGCCTGCCTGGAGAAGGCGATCACCTGGTCGTGGCTGAGCCAGAACCGGACGCTGGGGGCGTCGTCGGCCGGCGGCGGAGCCTCGGCGGCTTCGCCGGCCGCGGCCTGGCTGGCGACGAGCACGAACATCCTTCGCGCCTCGTGGTAGCCGAGGCCCATCTCACCGATCTGCCACTCCGGTTCGCCCGGGTCGACCCAGGCGGGGCTGGGCTCGCCCTCCTCTTCGGGGTTCTCGATCTGCTGGGCCTCGAGCATCTGGTTCAGCCGGAGGATCAGGGCCTGGACCTGGCCTTTCTCGCAGCCCAGGGTGAGGGTTCGCCCGGAGCCGGTGGCCTGGAGGAAGAAGCGGCGCCGGCCGGGCTCGCCGACCGCCGTGACGGCGATCCGGTCGACCGGGTCGAGCTCGTAGATCGCCATCGTCTAAAGACTAAGCGTCGTCGCGTTTTGCCTCGGTGGATGCGGGGAAGAAGAACTACGTATTCACTTCGAATCCAAACCCATCCCACCTGGAGGACTGCTGACAAATGCCAAAAACCGTAGGAATCGACCTGGGGACGACCAACTCGGTCATCGCCGTGATGGAAGGCGGCGAGCCGGTCGTCATCCCTAACTCCGAAGGTTCGCGCACCACGCCCTCCGTCGTCGCCTTCACGAAGTCTGGTGAGCGGCTGGTGGGCACGCTGGCTCGCCGGCAGGCGGCCGTCAACCCCGAGAACACCGTCTACTCCATCAAGCGGTTCATGGGCCGCAAGACGGCAGAGGTGGACTCGGAGCGGAGGATCGTGCCTTACCAGGTCAAGCCGGGCAAGGACGACCGGGCCGTCGTGTTCGTGCCGAACGCCAACAAGGAGTTCACGCCGGAAGAGATCTCGGGCATGATCCTGCAGAAGCTCAAGGCCGACGCCGAGGCCTACCTCGGCGAGAAGGTGACCGACGCGGTCATCACAGTGCCCGCCTACTTCAACGACTCGCAGCGCCAGGCGACCAAGAACGCCGGCCAGATCGCGGGTCTCAACGTGCTGCGCATCATCAACGAGCCAACGGCCGCCTCGCTGGCGTATGGCCTGGAGAAGAAGGCCAACGAGACCATCCTGGTCTTCGACCTCGGCGGCGGCACCTTCGACGTCTCCGTGCTCGACGTGGGCGACGGCGTGTTCGAGGTCAAGGCGACCAACGGCGATACCCACCTCGGCGGCGACGACTACGACCGCCGCGTCGTGGACTGGCTCGCCGAGGAGTTCAAGAAGCAGAACGGCATCGACCTCAAGGCCGATCGCCAGGCCCTCCAGCGCCTCACAGAGGCCGCGGAGCGGGCCAAGATCGAGCTCTCGAGCCGGCTCGAGACCACGATCAACCTGCCGTTCATAACGGCCGACCAGACGGGCCCCAAGCACCTCGAGATGACGCTCACCCGGGCCAAGTTCGAGTCGCTGACCGCGGACCTGACGGAGCGCACCCGGGGACCGTTCCTGGCCGCTCTCAAGGACGCCGGGCTGACGCCGCAGCAGATCAACGAGGTCGTCCTGGTCGGTGGCGCGACGCGCACACCGATCATCCAGCAGCTGGTCAAGGACCTGCTCGGCGGCAAGGAGCCCCACAAGGGCGTCAACCCGGACGAGGTTGTCGCCGTCGGTGCGGCGATCCAGGCCGGCGTGCTCAAGGGCGAGGTCAAGGACATCCTGCTCCTGGACGTGACGCCGCTTTCGCTCGGGGTCGAGACCCTGGGCGGGGTGATGACCAAGCTCATCGACCGCAACACCACGATCCCGACCTCGCGCTCGCAGGTCTTTTCGACCGCGGCGGACAGCCAGACCTCGGTCGAGGTCCACGTCCTGCAGGGCGAGCGCGACATGGCGCAGCACAACCGGACGCTGGGGCGCTTCCACCTGGACGGCATCCCGCCCGCGCCGCGGGGGATGCCCCAGATCGAGGTCACGTTCGACCTCGACGCCAACGGCATCCTCAACGTCAAGGCGCAGGACAAGGGCACCGGGCGCGAGCAGTCGGTGACCATCACCGCGTCCTCGACCCTGAACAAGGACGAGGTCGACAGGATGGTCAAGGAGGCCGAGGCGCACGCTTCCGAGGACCGTTCCAAGCGTGAAGAGGTGGAGCTCCGCAACCAGGCTGACCACATGATCCACCAGGCCGAGAAGGTCATCAAGGAGAACGAGTCGCGGATCCCCGAGGACGTCAAGAGCGAGGTCAACACGAAGCTCGAGGCGCTGAAGACCGCGGCCAAGGGCTCCGACACGAAGGACCTGCAGCGCAAGATGGACGACTTCAACGAGGCGCTGCAGAAGATCGGCCAGCACATCTACCAGGGCGCCGGGGCCGCAGCCCCGTCGGGGAGCTCGGAGGACGGCGCGCCGGCCGACGAGAAGAAGAAGGAAGAGGACGTCGTCGACGCGGACTACCGCGAGGTCAACTAACTAAACAGCTGGTGAGGGCTGCGCCCGGTGGCGCAGCCCTTATTTTTTGCCTTGCCTTGAGCGAGTTCTTCCGGCGCCGGACGCGGCTGTGGGCGGTCGCCGGCCTGTGGACAGGCATCCTCCTGTGCGCCTTCAACCTGTACGCCGCATTCGTGACCTATATCCCGCAGTACCGCGTCCGCAACGACTTCCGCCTGATCTACGGCGCCGCGCTCAACGCCTGGCAGCACGGTTACGGCCACCTGTACGACCTCGCGCAGCAGAAGGCCGCGGTCGAAGGGCTCGGGCCGGGGACCTACTGGTCGCCTTACCTGAACCCGCCGCCGCTCGTCTGGCTCGCCACCCCGTTCCTGGCCCTGCCGTTCGACGTCGCCATCGTCCTGTGGACGGTGCTGGTCGTCGGGGCGGCCTACTTTGCCTGGCGGCTGGCCGCACCCGATGGTCCGCGGCTGACGCGGGCGGCGCACCTGGCCCTGTTCCTCGGCCTCTTTCCGACCGCCTTTGGGCTGCTGGTCGGCCAGCCGGTGGCGCTGGTCGCGGCCGTGGTCGCCGCCTCGTGGTGGTTCGCCGAGAAGAACCATCCGGTGGTGGCCGGGCTCGTCCTCAGCCTGGCCGCGATCAAGCCACAGCTGGCCTTGCTGGTGCCGCTGTGCCTGCTGGTGGCGGGGCACGGCCGGATGTTTACGGCGTGGGCCGGGGCGACGGCGGTCATGGTCGGGGTTGCGCTCGTCCTGCTTGGGGGCGAGGGCCTGCAGCGTTATCGCGACGTCCTGTCCCTGGCCTCCCAATGGGAGCCGACACGCCGCTACGCCATCGCCGGGCCCTTCGGCCTGGGTCCGCAGGTCTACGCGGTCGAGGCGATCGTCGTCGTGGTGGCCGTCGTCGCGGCCTGGCGCCAGCGCGGCGCAGGGCCTGCGCGCCCCTTCGCGACAGGCATCGTCGCCTCGCTGCTCTTCACGCCGTACGTGGGCTTCCAGGACTTCGCCATGCTCGTCGTCGCGGGCTGGCTCGTGATCCGCTCCGGCGCCACGACCTTCCAGGTCGTGCTGCTCGTCGGCGGCTACGCACTCCTGGAGCTGGCGCTGGTCGTACTGGCCGTGCCGATCCTCGCCGCGGAGGCCCTGCTCCTGCTCTCGTTAGCCTGGCCGGCCGCTCAGGCGCCGGGCGATCTGCGCGGTATGCATGGCGTCGTGGGCGGCGAGGTGGCGAACGATGCCGGCGATGGTCACCTTGCCGAGCGGGCTCAGCGTGCCTGAGCGCCGCCACTCGGCCGGCTTGAGCGTTCGCAGCAGCCGGACGTGGCGCCGGCGGAGCTCGTAGAAGGCCTTCCAGGCCTGCAGTGCGGTCAGCTTCGTGACGTCGGCATCCGGCTGGACCTTCATCTGCGGATTTTGCTCGCGCCGTAGGCGGCGAACGCGCGAGAAGTAGCGCCGCTCGGCGTCGAGGAGGTGGTTGAGGATCTCGGCGATGGTCCACGACCCCGGCGTGTCCTGGACCTCTTCGCTGATGTCGCCGAGCAGGAGGGCGATGGTGTCGAGGGTCGACTCGGCGCCGCCGATCAGGTCAGCCGGCTCGTCGTAGGGCATGGCCAGCAAAGTGTGCCGAAATCGGGCATTTCTGGCTGGTTCTTGCCCATTTTCGGCACAGTTTTTGGGAGGGTTCGCGTGGAGCCGACGGTGGGATTCGAACCCACGACCTGCCACTTACGAGGCGGCTGCTCTGCCAGCTGAGCTACGTCGGCATCTGGCGACGACATCGTGATTTCGATCCCGAAATTCGCTGATGTCGCGAAGCCCTAGGCTAACATCGGATGGGGATGCGGACTCTCGACGTGGAACGACTCGCGGCCGGCGATTATGCCCTGATCAAGCCGCTTCTCGTCGAGCTGCACCTCGGCGAGCAGGTCCACTACACCGACCATCCGCAGCTGCCGCGCGAGGAGATCGAGCGCCACCTGGCGCAGATCCCATCCATGTTTCAGGGCGAAAACGTCATCTATGTCGCACGGGACGACGGAGGCCAGGTCGTCGGCTTCTGCTGGATCGTCCTCTACGACCCCGGCACGGGCCTGGAGGGCGAGGTCGCCGAGCTCTACGTCGCCGAAGGCCACCGCGGACAGGGCATCGGCGAGGCGCTGGTCCGACAGGCCGTCAGGCTGTTCGCCGAGAGGCGCGTCACCCTCGGCTATGTCTGGACCCGCGGCGAGAACGAGGCCGCGGTCAGGCTCTATCACTCGGCGGGTTTCGAGCCCAACCGGCAGCTCGTCATGACCTGGTACCCGGTCGACCCCCAGACGAACGGAGGGTAGCCCCGACCTAACATCAGTCCATGCGTGCCTTCCTGGCCATCACGGCCGGGCTCGTCGTGACCGCGCTGGTCGCCGCGGGCGTCACCCTGGCCATTCTCCGCATCCAGTCCCGCACCAACCCGCAGCAGGTCAACCTGCGGCCGGGGATCACGCTCACGGAGGACTCCGCCATCGTCCAGGCGGCCGCGAAGGCACGTCCCGCCGTGGTCAGCATCGTCACCCAGCAGCAGCCCGCGATCGTGCGGGGCTCCGGCTACCTGGCCACGAGTGACGGCTACATCGTCACCAACATCACCGTCATCTCGGGCGCCAGCGGGATGACCGTGCTCATCCCCGGCGACGCGACGCCGCATCCGGCACGGCTGGTCGACTACGACTGCCAGACCGGGGTCGCGGTGATCAAGATCGACAAGGTCAGCGGCCTCCCGACGCTGGCTTTCGCGGACCCCACCGCCCTGATCCAGGGCCAGGTCGTGGTGGCCGTCGGCGGACCGGTCGAGGGCAGCGCGATCGTGCCCGGTTACGTCAGCGCCATGCACCGCGTGGCGTCGGTCAGAGACCCCCTGAACCTCGGCCGCACCATGGAGTTCAGCGACACCATCCAGACGAACGCCGCCATCGACGACGGCACGTCGGGCGGGCCGCTTCTGAATGTGGGCAGCCAGGTCGTCGGGATTGCGGTGGACTCGCCCAGCTCCGTCGCGGGGTTCGGCCTGAACGTCGCCGACATCCAGGACGACGTGCAGCAGATCCTCTCGACGGGTCAGCTTGTCGTGGCGTCGATCGGAGCCGTGACGGCCGACGTGACGCCCGAGAGCTCGGCGCTGAACGGGCTTCCGGAAGGCACCCAGGTGCTGGCGGTGGACAAGGGTGGGCCGGCGGCCGCGGCCGGGCTGCAGGCGGGCGACGTGATCACCCAGGTCGACGACGTCCGCATCGACGCGGCGCACCCCCTGTCGTTGCTGCTGCGGTCGCGCTTCCACCCCAACCAGCGCGTCACCATCACGTTCTCGCACGCGACGACCTCGACCCAGGCCGAGCTCACCCTGGCCGGCCGGCGGCCCACCTGCGCATGACGTCGGTCATGTCGGGCGGCGTGCGAGACCAGATCCAGCAGGCACTGTTGGAGGCGGTGCGGGCGCTGGGTGTCAAAGGCGAGATCCCCGACCTCGAGCTCGGCCGGGCCAGGCTGGCTGCCCACGGCGACTACGCCAGCTCGGCCGGCCTCAAGCTGGCGCGCGTCCTACGCCAGGACCCGAAGTCGATCGCCGCACGCCTGGCCGAAACCGTGAAGGTCGCCGGCGACGCCGCGACCGCGGAGGCGGCGGGCGGCTACGTGAACTTCCGCCTCACCGACGAATGGCTGCAGCGCCTGGTCGGCCGTGTCGAGCCTCGCTACGGCGCCCGCGACATCGGCCGCGGTGAGCGGCTGCAGGTGGAGTTCGGCAGCGTCAACCCGACCGGTCCGCTCCACATCGGCCACGGCCGGGGCGTGACCCTCGGCGACTCCATCTGCCGGCTGCTGTCCTTCACCGGCCACTCCGTCCAGCGCGAGTACTACGTCAACTCCGACAACACCCAGACGCGACGTTTCGGGGCTTCGGTCTACGCGCGGCTGCAGGGCCTGGAGCCGCCAGAGGGCGGGTACAGCGGCGACTACGTCAAAGAGCTGGCCGAGATGGCGCGGCACGACCTGCCGGGCGTCGAGAAGCTCCCCGAGGACGAGGCCGAGCCCAAGCTGCGCATGTACGCGATCGACAAGATGGTCGATCGCATCCGCGCGACCGTGGCGCGAGTCAACGTCCGCTACGACGAGTGGTACTACGAGAACAAGCTGTGGGACGCCGGCCTCCCCCAGACCGCGATCGAGCGGCTGCGCAAGTCGGGCCACATCAAGGAGCGCGACCGGGCGCTGTGGTTCGGCGAGCCGGACGATGAAGAAGAGGACCGCGTCGTCATCCGGGCCAGCGGCCAGCCCACGTACTTCGCGTCCGACCTCGGCTACCTGCTCAGCCGCTTCGAACAGCGCGAGTTCAACCGCGTGATCGAGGTGTGGGCCGCCGACCACCACGGCTACGTGCCGCGCATGATGTCGGCAGCCGGCGCCCTCGGACTGGACGAGCGGAGGCTCGTGATCATTCTCCACCAGATGGTCAACCTCAAAGAAGGCAAGATGTCCAAGCGCGCCGGCCGCTTTGTCACCCTGGACGAGCTGGTCGACCGCGTCGGCTCGGACGCCGTCCGCTACTTCTACCTGCTGCGCTCGCCAGACACCACGATCGAGTTCGACCTCGAGCTCGCGGTCACCCAGGGCAACGAGAACCCCGTGTACTACGCGCAGTACGCGCATGCGCGCCTGACCAACGTGGAGGGCGCGGCGACCGAAAGGCATCCACGGCTGCCCGAGGAGGCCAGCCTTTCATTGCTGACGCAGCCGTGGGAGCTTGAGGTCGCCCGCCAGCTCGCGTTCTGGCCCGACGTGGTCGAGGACGCGGCGGTCATGCTCGAGCCGCACCGCATTCCTTATTACGTGCACGACCTGGCCACTGCCGTGCACCGCTTCTACCACGCGGGCAATGCGCAGAGCGAGCACCGCGTGGTCGTCGACGACCCGGAATTGACAAGGGCGAGGCTGGAGCTTTGCCGGGCGGCCCGTCACACTTTGAAGACTGCGCTGGACCTGATGGGAGTCAGCGCCCCAGAAAGGATGTAGGGAGGCTTTAGGCGTTGGATGTCACCTGGCTCGGACACGGCTGCTTCCGGCTCCGAGGGCGCGGCGCCGCCGTCGTCACCGACCCCTACCCGCCGGCGGTCGGCCTCAAGCTCGGGCGGATGGACGCGGAGGTCGTGACCGTCAGCCACGAGCACGAGAACCACAGCTACACGCAGCTCGTGCGCGACGGCGCGTACGAGATCCACGGCCCCGGCGAGTACGAGGTCGCGGGGGTGAGCGTGGTCGGGGTGCCCACCTACCACGACTCCGAGAAGGGCGCCAGGCACGGGCGCAACACCGTGTACCTGATCGAGATCGACGACGTCCGCATCTGCCACCTGGGCGACCTCGGACACAAGCTCGACGACGCGGAGGCGGAAGGGGTGGCGTCGCCCGACGTGCTCCTGGTCCCCGTGGGCGGTCACTCGGTCATGAACGGCGCCCAGGCGGCCGAGGTCGTCCGCCAGCTGGAGCCGCGCTACGTCGTGCCCATGCACTACGCGATCCCCGGCCTCAAGGTCGACCTCGATCCGGTGGACCGGTTCTTGAAGGAGATGGGAGTCACGGCCTCGGAGGCCCAGCCGAAGCTTTCGGTGCAGAAGTCGTCGGTCACCGAGTACGAGACCAAAGTCGTGGTTTTGGAGCCAAAGGCGGAACCGAGGGTTTAGTCGCGCACGCGCTCCGGTAAAATCTGAAAAACCGCCAGGAGGGTCGTCAATGTCGAAATACGTCTTCGTGACCGGCGGTGTCGTCTCCTCGCTCGGGAAGGGCATCACGGCGGCGTCCATCGGGAACATCCTGAAGGCGCGCCACCTCATCGTCTCCCTGCAGAAGCTGGACCCGTACCTGAACGTCGACCCGGGGACGATGAGCCCCTACCAGCACGGCGAGGTGTTCGTCACCGACGACGGCGCGGAAACCGACCTCGACCTCGGCCACTACGAGCGTTTCGTCGACGAGAACCTGACGGTCGCGTCCAACGTGACGACGGGGAAGATCTACCAGGACGTGATCGCGCGGGAGCGGCGCGGCGACTACCTCGGCGCCACCGTGCAGGTCATCCCGCACGTGACCAACGTGATCAAAGAGAAGATCCTCCGCGTGTCCAAGGATCCGCAGGCCGACGTCGTCGTGGTCGAGGTGGGTGGGACGGTTGGCGACATCGAGAGCCTTCCTTTCCTGGAAGCGATCCGCCAGATGAAGAACGACCTTGGCCGCCAGAACGTCTTCTATGTGCACTGCTCCCTGGTCCCGATGGTGCGCGGGCAAGAGATGAAGACCAAGCCGACGCAGCACTCGGTCCAGGCCCTGCGCGCGATCGGAATCCAGCCGGACGCGATCATCTGCCGCTCCGAGCTGCCGATCGACAACGACCTGAAAGAGAAGATCTCGCTTTTCACCGACGTGCCACGCGACGCGGTCGTCTCCGTGCCTGACGTGCAGTCCATCTACGAGGTGCCGCTGATGCTCGAGGCGTCCGGCCTGGGCAAGGTGATGGCCAGGCACTTCGAGCTCGACGAGGCGACGCACGTCGCCGATCACACCCAGTGGATCGAGCTCGTCGAGCGGAGCAAGCACCCCCGCGCCACGGTGCCCATCGCCATCGTCGGCAAGTACATCGCCCTGCCCGACGCGTACCTGAGCGTCATCGAGTCGCTGCGCCACGCGGGGATCTACCACGGGCTCGGTATCGACATCCGCTGGGTCTCCTCGGAGAAGATCGACGCCGGCGACACCTCCCCGCTGATGGGAGTCGCCGGAATCGTCGTCCCCGGCGGATTTGGATACCGCGGCATCGAGGGCAAGGTGCAGGCCTCGCGCTACGCGCGCCACAACCGGATCCCCTACCTGGGGCTTTGCCTGGGCATGCAGTGCGCCGTGATCGACCTCGCTCGCGAGAAGCTCGACGCGCCCGACGCCAACTCGACCGAGTTTGCGGCTTTCACATCGACCCCGGTCATCGACCTGATGCCCGAGCAGCGCAATGTGGACCAGTTGGGCGGCTCGATGCGCCTCGGCCTGTACCCGTGCAAGCTGCTGCCTGGCTCCCGCGCCCACAAGGCTTATGGGGAGGAGGTCGTCTACGAGCGCCACCGGCACCGCTTCGAGTTCAACAACGAGTACCGTGAGGTGATGGCCGAGGGCGGAATGGTCTTCAGCGGCCTGTCGCCCAACGGACGCCTGGTCGAGATCATCGAGCTGGCGGACCACCCGTGGTTCGTGGCCAGCCAGTTCCACCCCGAGTTTCGCTCGCGACCGAACCGCCCGCACCCGCTGTTCCGTGATTTCGTGAAGGCCGCGTTCCTGCAGAGCGGCGACCAGATGGAGCTGCGACCCGCGGAGCTGCTCGAAGAGACCGAGACCCCCTAGAGGATCCAGATGGAGCAGCACAGGAGCGGCATTCCTTCCTTCGCGGCGCATGGCGAGCTCTCGCTGGAGCTGGTTCACGCGACCGAAGCGGCCGCGCTCGTGTGCGCCGGATTCCTCGGCAAGGGCGACGCCGAAGGCGTCAGCAACGCGGCAGGCGACGCGATGCGCGCCGCGCTCGACCGCTCGGGCATCACAGGCACCGTGGTTTTGAGCCCCAGCCATAACGCGGCTCTGCCACCGGGAGCGACCGTTGGCGGCGGCGAGCGAACGGTCGACCTGGGGGTCTCTCCCGTCGAAGGCGCAAGCCAGGTCGCCCGCGGCCACATCAACGCGGTCTCGATCCTGGTCGCGGTAGAGCCTGGCGGCTTCGTCCAGCTACCCGCGGTGTCGCAGATGGAGAAGTTCGTCGCGGGACCGGGCGCGCGTGGCGCGCTGGACCTCGACGACCTGGTCGCCGACAACCTGCGCCGGATCGCATTCGCGCGCGATGCACGCGTCCAGGACCTGACGGTGGCGATCCTGGAGCGACCCCGTCACCAGCAGCTGATCGCGGACGTGGCCGCCGCCGGCGCGCGCATCCGCACCCTCGAGGAAGGGGACTTCGCAAGCGCGGTCATGGCGGCTCTATCGGGGACCGGCATCGACGCGGCCATCGGCATCGGTGACCTTCATGCCACGCTCCTGGCCGCCTGCGCGGTGCGCTGCCTGGGCGGCGAGCTCCTGGCCCGGCTGGTCGCGCGCAACGAGGAGGAGCGCAGCCTGGTCGGGGACGCCGCTTCCCGGGTCTACGGCATGGCGGACCTGGTCCGGGCGACCGACATCGCAGTCGCCATCACCGGGGTTACGGGCGGCCCGCTGCTGCCCGGGGTCGCCTTCGGGAGCGGCTACGCCGAGACTTCGTCGCTGGTCATGTCCAGCCGCCACGCGACCGTCCGCCGCCTGACGACGACCCACCACCTGGCGGGCGGGAGCCTCTAGAGGCGCGGCCGGAAAAGCCCTCGACGGATCTTCGGCGCCCATGCGACCCATCTCCGGGCTCAGCTCCTGCGCTGCTCGCTCACGAATCGACGGATGCGCTCGCTCCGCTGCTCGTCGCTTCGCCCGGATCTGGGCCACCTGGATCGCCGAATCTCTCGCCGAGGCTTTTCGGCCGCGCCTCTGGCTCCCGGATTAGCCGATAGCCCGGGCGGGTATTTAATACCAGGTAACCCTTGAGCCAGAACGATCCCTACATTCCGCCCCAGGGCGGCCAGTACATCCCGCCGCCTCCGACGTACCAGGGCGCCTCGGACATCCCGTCCGACTCGCCGCACCACTACTCGGCCACGCCTCGGCAGTCGAACACCAGCTTCCTCGGCTGGCTGGGGTCAGCCGCGCTGGCGATCTGGGCGGTGTTCAAGTACGGATTGATCTTCGCGTTCAAGATCCCGGCCCTGGCGACGCTGCTTTCAGCGGCCGTCAGCTTCGGCGCCTACTCCCTGGTCTACGGCGGGTGGTTCGCCGTCGCCCTGGTGGTGATGATCTTCGTCCACGAGATGGGCCATGTCCTGGAAATCCGGCGCCAGGGGATGCACGCGACCGCGCCCATCTTCCTCCCCTTCCTCGGCGCGGCGATCTTCCAGCGCCAGCATCCGACAGACGCCCTGAAGCAGGCTCAGATCGGCATCGCGGGGCCGATCGCGGGCACGCTCGGCGCCACGGTCGCCTGGGTTCTGTACGGATCCACCGGGAACCCGGTCTTCCTGCTCGCCGCCTCGATCGGGTTCTTCCTCAACCTCTTCAACCTCATCCCGGTCTGGCAGCTCGACGGAGCCTGGGTCCTGGCCCCCGTCTCACCGTGGGTGCAGGTAGCGGGGCTGGTGATGATCGGCCTGAGCGTCCTGGTCTTCCACTTCGCGAGCTTCCTGTTGATCGTGATCGCGCTGCTGGGAATTCAGACCATGCGCGCGGGGTTCCGGAACGCGAAGAATCCCTACTACACCTCAGTCCCGACGCAAGCCCGCCTGGCGCTGGGGGCGGCCTGGCTGGGACTCGTCCTCTACCTTGGTGTGATGAGCTTTCAGGCCGAGGGTTTGTTCATCTCACTCGCTCGGTAAACTACCCCAGGAGTCACCCCTTGAAAGCACAGATTCACCCCACCTTCTACGAAGACGCGGTCGTCACCTGCGCGTGCGGAAACACGTTCACGACCGGTTCCACGCGCAAGGAGCTGAAGACCGAGATCTGCTCCGTCTGCCACCCGTTCTTCACGGGCACGCAGCGGATCGTGGACACGGGCGGACAGGTCGAGCGGTTCCGGAAGCGGGCTGCTAAGACCCGGGCGTAGATGCGCCTCCCGGACCGCACCGGGGCGGAGATCCTGACCCAGGCCCCCCACCCGGCGCCTGCGGCGCCGACCTCCCCAGCAAGTGGGGGGGTGAAGGGCGGTAAAGAGCCCTTCTTCTACGGCGGACAGGCCGTGATCGAGGGCGTGATGATGCGCGGCAAGCATCACTACGCGGTCGCCGTCCGTTTGCCCAACACCAAAGAGATCGTGGTCGACCGCGGCGAGCTGAAGGCGCCGATCTACACCAACCGGGTGTGGAAGCTGCCTTTCGTGCGCGGGCTCGCCTTGATAGGCGAGCAGCTGCACCTCGGCATGAAGTCGCTCATCTGGTCGGCCAACATGAACGCCGGCGCCAACGACGTGGAGATCGGCAAGAAGGAGATCACGGGCTCGGTAGCGATGGCGGGCGTCTTTGCGCTCGTCCTGTTCATCGGCCTGCCGCTGTTCCTCGCCGGCCTGGCCGTGCCGCGCAACGGCGGCTTCGCGTTCGTGCTCGTCGAGGGCGTGATCCGGGTCGGCCTCGTCCTCGGTTACCTGGCGGCGATCTCGCTGCTGCCCGACGTGCGGCGCGTGTTCCAGTACCACGGCGCCGAGCACAAGACGATCAACGCGTTCGAGTCGGGATGGCCGCTGGACATCGCCTCGGTGCGGCGAGCCAGCACCCTCCACCCGCGATGCGGGACCGGCTTCCTCCTGGTGGTGCTGGTCGTGAGCGTGATCGTCTTCAGCGTCGTCGCCCTGTTCCATCCCAACCTGTTCTGGCTGGTCGCCAGCCGCGTGCTCGCGATCCCGATCATCGCCGGGGCGGGCTTCGAGCTCATCCGCTACATGGCCCGGCATCGCTACAACCCGGTGGTTCGCATCGCCCTGCTGCCTGTGCTCGGGACCCAGAAGTTCACGACGCGGGAGCCTTTCGACGACATGCTCGAAGTCGCGATCCGGGCGTTCAACAGCGCCCGCGAGGGTGAGGAGGAGCCGGCCGGAGCGGCGGCATAAGTGCTGGACCGTCTGGAGTCAATCGCGCGCCGCTATCGCGAGAAGATTCACAAGGGGGGCAGGCCCCCCTTGTGGGGAACCCCCCATCGACCTGGGTCGAATTTGCCACTGGCGCTTCGGTGCGGTTGCCCGGCGGAGCCGGGCAACGCGGGACGGCAGGCATGATCGACCGTCTGGAGTCAATCGCGCGCCGCTATCGCGAGATCGAGAACGAGATGGGCCGGCCGGACGTCGCGACCGACCACGAGAAGCTGACCAGGCTCGCGCGCGAGCAGCGGTCGATGCGCGAGATAGTCCAGGCCTACGACGCGTACCGGAGCGCCCAACACGAGATCGAGTCGGCGCACGAGATGCTGCGCCACGAGAAGGAAGCGGACATGCAGGAGTACCTCCGGTCTGAAGAGCGCCGCGCCGCCGAGCGGCTGCAAGAGCTCGACGAAAGGCTGAAGGTCTTGCTCCTGCCCAAGGATCCCAACGACGACAGGGACGTCGTGGTCGAGATCCAGGGCGCGGAGGGTGGGGAGGAGGCTGCGCTCTTCGCCGCCGACCTCTTCCGCATGTACGCGCGCTGGGCGGAGAAGAAAGGCTGGAAGGTTGACGTCGTCGACGCGTCGCCCACCGGAAAGGGCGGATACGACAAGATCGAGTTCGAGGTCCACGGGGACGGCGCTTATTCGCAGCTCAAGTACGAGGGGGGTGTGCACCGCGTGCAGCGAGTGCCCAAGACCGAGGCCCAGGGCCGCATCCACACGTCGGCGGCGACGGTGGCGGTGCTGCCGGAGGCCGATCCCGTGGAGGTTGACCTCAAGCCCGACGACCTGGAGATCAAAGCCTCGACCTCGACCGGACCGGGAGGTCAGAGCGTGAACACCACCTACTCAGCGATCCGCATCACGCACAGGCCGAGCGGGCTGGTCGTCAGCATCCAGGACGAGAAATCGCAGCTGCAGAACAAAGAGAAGGCGATGCGTGTCCTGCGCGCGCGGCTTTACGAGATGAAGCTCGCCGAGCAGCAGGAGGCGATCGGCGCCCAGCGGCGTGGCATGGTCCGCTCGGGCAACCGCTCCGAGAAGATCCGCACCTACAACTTCAAGGACAACCGGGTGACCGATCACCGCATCAACCTGACGCTCCACAAGCTGGACCGGGTGATGCAGGGCGACCTCGACGACCTGGTGTCGGCGCTCATCGCCGCGGAGCGCGCCGCGCAGTTGAACGGTGGCGCGGAAGCGGCTTCTGCGTGACCATCGTTGAGGTCCTGAAGCTCTCCGCCGATTACCTTCACAAGCACGGATCCGACTCACCTCGTCTCGACGCCGAGCTGCTGCTGGCGCATGCGCTGAAGTTCCGCCGGCTCGACCTCTACCTCAAGTTCGACAGGCCGCTCGGCGAGGACGAGCTGGGCCTGTACCGCGGCCTGGTCGCGCGACGCGCCAGAGGCCAGCCCGTCGCGTACCTGGTCGGCCACAAGGAGTTCATGGGGCTCGATTTCAAAGTCACCCGGGACGTCCTCGTCCCGAATCCCGACACCGAGGTCCTCGTCCAGCGTGCGGTGGCGATCGCGCGGGAATCGGAGGGCGCGGTGCGGGTAGCGGACATCGGCACCGGCAGCGGCTGCATCGCGATCGCGATCGCCCACTACGCGGGCAACACCGAGGTGTGGGCCTCGGATGTCAGCCGGGCGGCCCTGGAGGTGGCGGCGCGGAACGTGGCCCTGCACGACCTCGAGGCGCGAGTTCACCTCGAGCCGGGCGACCTGATGGAGGCGCTGACCGGCGAGTTCGACCTCGTGTGCGCGAATCTTCCCTACGTGGCCTCCGACGCGCGCCTGCCCGCCGAGGTCCTCGCGCAGCCTTCGCAGGCGCTGTTCGCCGAGGAGGGCGGCGCGGCGCTGGTGGGCCGGCTGCTCGATGAAGCTCCCGCCCGGCTCAAGTCAGGTGGCCGGATCCTCGCCGAGTTGGACCCCGCGATCGCTCGGGCGGTGGCCGAGCGGGCCTCGCGCGACTTTGCCGGCCACCGCCTGCACCGCGACGCGGGCGGCCACGAGCGCGTGCTCGAAGCATGGTCCTGAAACCCACCCACGCCGGGCTGCAGCGGGCTGCCCAGCTCGTGCGCAGCGGGGCGGTGATCGCCTTTCCGACCGACACGGTCTACGGGCTCGGCGCGAGCGCCGACGACGAGGTGGCGCAGAAGCGCATCTACCAGATCAAGGGCCGGCCGGTCGGCCTTCCGCTCATCCTCATGGCGGCGGCTGAGTCCCAGCTGGAGGGTCTCGTGCACATCGATTCGCGGGCCGAGGCGATGATGCGCAAGTGGTGGCCAGGGCCACTCACCCTGATCCTGTACGCGAAAGGCGGCGGCACGCTCGGCGTGCGCATCCCCAAGCACAAGGTGGCCCTTGACCTGCTCCGCCACGCCGGCCCGCTGATGACCACGAGCGCCAACCTGCACGGGCTCGACCCCGCGATGAACGCCGAGGAGGCGGGCGCGCTGTCGGGCGTGATGGCCGTGCTCGACGGCGGCGCGGCTCTGGGCGGCACGGCATCGACCGTGCTCGACCTCACCGGACCGGAGCCCCACGTGCTCCGCGAGGGTGCGATCCCGACGCCCGAGCTGCTCGGGCCGCCCCAACCGCGCTCGGGATAGGATCACCTTCGTGACGGCGAACATCACCACGATGTCCTTTCGCGCCCTTGATCGCGAAGACCCCGAGATCGCCCAGCTGATTAGAAACGAGTTCAAGCGCCAGTCGGAGACCCTCGAGCTCATCGCCTCCGAGAACCTGACCAGCCCCGCGATTCTCGAGGCGCTCGGCACGCTGCTGACCAACAAGTACGCCGAGGGATATCCGGGCCGGCGCTATTACGGAGGCACGGGCGAGGTCATCGACAAGATCGAAACCCTTGCCGTGGAGCGCGCCAAAGAGCTTTTCGGCGCCGACTACGTCAACGTGCAGCCGCACTCCGGCTCCCAGGCCAACGCCGCCGTCTACATGGCGGTATGCCGGCCCGGCGACCGTGTGATGGGCATGGACCTCAGCGCCGGCGGCCACCTCACGCACGGCAGCCCGGCCAACTTCTCGGGCAAGCTGTACGAGATCCACTCCTACGGGGTCGATCGCGAGACCGAGCGAATCGACTACGACGCAATGCAGAAGCTCGCGGAAGAGGTCAGGCCGAAGATGCTGCTCGGCGGCTTCTCGGCCTACTCCCGGATCGTCGACTGGGCGCGCATGCGCCAGATCGCCGACTCGGTCGGTGCGACTTTCTTCGTCGACATGGCGCACGTCGCCGGGCTGGTGGCGGGAGGCGTCTACCCATCCCCCATCCCGCATGCGGACATCACGTCGACGACCACGCAGAAGACGCTGCGGGGCGCCTGGGGCGCGATCATTTTGTGCCGCAGCGACTGGCAGAAGGCGATCGACTCGGCTGTGTTCCCGGGAACGCAGGGAGGGCCGCTCATGCATGCCATCGCGGCCAAAGCGGTCTGCTTCGGCGAAGCGCTGAAGCCCGAGTTCAAGGATTACGCGAAACATGTGGTGGCCAACGCGAAAGCGATGTCGAACCGCCTCCTGGAGCGCGGCCTTCGCCTCGTCAGCGGCGGCACCGACAACCACCTGATGCTCATCGACTTGAGGCCGCAAAAGCGAACCGGCAAGCAGGTGCAGGACATCGCGGACACCGTCGGCATCACGCTCAACCGCAACTCGATTCCCTTCGATGACGCGTCCAAGTTCAACCCGAGCGGCGTCCGCGTCGGCACGCCACTGGTCACCACGCGCGGCATGCGAGAGGGGGAGATGGTCGTCATCGCCGACTGCATCGCCGACCTCGTCGAGGGGATCGACGACCCCGCGACTCTGGACTCGGTTCACGAGCGGGCCCTCGAGCTTTGCCGGAAGTTCCCGATTCCTTACGCGTTCGACTGATGCCTGATTGAGCAGCGACTTCTTCAGCGACGCGGCGCTCTACAACCTGACCCAGCACCTGCTGCCGGGGCTGTGGCCGTTCCTGGTCGCCCTCGTCGTGAGCGCGGTCGCGGTGCCCTTCGCCATCGTCGTGTCCCGGCGGAACGGTCTCGTCGCTCAGCCGGGCGGGCGGCACGCCCACGCGAACGTGACGCCGCTGCTCGGCGGCCTTGCCATGTGGGTGGGTTTTGCGGCCGCTGTGCTGGTGTTCCTGCCGCTCGACCTGTCGACCCTGGGCGTGCTGGTGGTGTCCGCGCTCGCGACCGGTCTCCTGATCATCGACGACCGCTGGTCGATGCCTCCCTGGGTCAAGCTCGCGGTGCAGGTCGGGCTGGCCCTGGTCGCGGTCCTCGTCTTCGACATCCAGATCGGCTACATCGGCCTGCCCGGCGGCCGCATCGTCCAGTTCGCTCTGCCGATCGCCATCGCCGTCAGCGTGTTCTGGCTGGTCGGCATGCAGAACACGGTCAACTTCCTCGACGGGGCGGACGGTCTGGCTGCGGGTGTGGTCGCCATCGTGGCGGTGATCCTGATGCTGGCGGCGGGCATGCTGAAGCAGATCGAGGTCGTCGAGCTCAGCGGCGCCCTCGCCGGCTGCTGCGCCGGCTTTCTCGTGTTCAACTTTCCGCCGGCCCGGATCTTCATGGGTGACTCGGGCGCCCACTTCCTCGGCATCGCCCTGGGCATGATCTCCATCCTGGGCGTGGCCAAGGTGGCAGTCGCGTTCGCCCTTGCCGCCCCGGTCCTGGCGCTGGCGCTGCCGATCGCCGACACGGGCTGGGCGATCCTCCGCCGTCGCCGCGATCGGAAGTCGGTCGCGACTCCGGACCGCCTCCACATTCACCATCGCCTCCAGTCCTTCGGCCTTGACCCGCGGCAGACGTGCTATGTCTTCTACGCGGCGAGCGCCCTGCTGGGCGCGCTTGGGCTGACCCTGTTCGGGCATGGCCGGATCCTGGCCGTGGTCGTCGTCGTCGCCGCGGTGCTCACGTCGACGGTGGTCGCCGACCTGCTTCAGCACGCGGGCTGGCGCATCCCGGCGCCCTGGCTGCGCCGCCTGCTGGCCGAATCGGGTACCCGATAGAATTCGAGGGGGCAATGAAGCCCACTCCGAGTGAAGGCCCGACGCCGACCGACATGGCCGGAATTGGGATTTACTTCGCAGCCTGCGTCCTCCTGCCTCTGCTCGGTGGTGTAGCCCTGGACAATGTGCTCCACACGGCGCCCGTTTTCGTACTCGTGGGTCTGGTCGTGGGCCTGGCGGCAGGCGCGACCGGCATCTGGTTGAAGGTGAGGGAGTTCACGAAATGACGTTCGGCGGGTTGCTGCAGAAGACGCTGGCCGGCTGCGTCGTCCTCGCCGCGCTGGCGGGCGGCGCCGGGGTGGCGGCTGGCCACCCCATGGTCGGCGCGGGACTCGCCGTCGGACTGGTGCTCGGGTCGGCGAACGGATACCTGATCCAGGGCTTGCTCAACCGAGGGGCGCCCTTCGTCGCCGCGAGCCTGCTCCGCATCGTGCTCTTCAGCTCGATCGTCCTGGTGGCGGCACTGGCGCTACGCGATACGGCATGGGCGGTGGCGCTCGGGATCGCCCTGGCGCAGTTGGTGATGGTCGCCGTCGGCGTGCGAGCGGGACTGCGGGCCTGATGCTGCGCGAAGAGCATTTCGGGACCCATCCCACCGTCAACATGGGATGCGGCCCGATCGACATTGGACCGATCCACTACGAGATCTGCACTTTCAACTACGACAGCGTGATCTCGAGCCTGGTCGCCCTCGTCGTCACGCTCGCGGTCGCTTTTTGGATTCGCTCCAAGCTCAAGAGCGGGGAGCCAGGTAAGACCCAGGCGGTCTTCGAGTGGGGCTATGACCAGCTTCGGGCGCTGATCAGGACCAACGTCTCGGACGACGCGCTTTTCATCATCCCGTTAGCCCTGACGCTTTTCCTGTACATCCTGGTCGCGAACTGGATCGAGCTCTTGCCCCTGGCCTTCTTCCCCGTCCTGCATGGCGCGAACGCGGACCTCAACCAGACGCTGGCCCTGGCGCTGATCGTGATCGGCGTCGTGCAGTGGTACAGCGTGCGCGTGCTCGGCTGGCGCGGCTACTTCCGCAGGTTCACCAAACCGTTCGAGATGCCCGTCGCGTTTCGGATTGGCTTCATCCCTTTCAACGTCCTCGAGGAGGTCGTCAAGCCGGTCACGCTGTCGCTGCGGTTGTTCGGCAACATCTTTGCCGGCGCCGTGATGATCGCCTTGATCGCCGGCTTCGGCTCGCTGGCGCTGCCGGTCGTCGGCACCGCCGGAGGCACCGTGCTGGGGACGATCCTCCTCTCGATCTGGAAAGCGTTCGACGTCATCTTCATCGGCTTCATTCAGGCGTTCATCTTCATGTTGCTCACGGTGATCTACTTCGGCATGGCGCGCGAAGGCCTCGAGCACGAACACCATTAGGAGGGACCCATGACTGATCACGGACTGGTTCTGGCGGCGGCCCTGGTCGGGTTTGGCCTCGCTATCGGCCTCGGCGCTGTGGGCGCCGCGTTCGGCGACGGCCTGGCCGGCAACGCGTTCATCAGCGGCGTCGCGCGTCAACCCGAAGCTCAGGGGCGGATGATCCCCTGGCTGTTCACAATCGTCGGCCTGGTCGAGGCGATGTACTTCATCAACCTGGCTTTCGGGTTCGTATTCCTTTCCAGCGTCCCGGCGAAGTAATCGCAATGATCTTGCTGGCCACCGAGGGCACCGCCGGCGTCATCGACCTCAACGGGACTGTGATCGTCGAGGTGTTGACGTTCCTGGTGATGCTCGCGGTCCTCGCCCGGTACGTGTACCCAGAGATCGTCAAGGTGGCCGAGGCGCGCCGGCGCGCCATCGCGGAGCAGCTGCAGGAGGCCGAGAAGGCGCGGGCGGACGCGGAAGCGCGACTGCAGGAGGCGCAGAGCAAGCTCGAGGAGGCACGCAAGACGGCACAGCAGGTCGTCGAGGCCGCCAACAAGTCGGGCGAGCAGGTGCGGCAGGACCTGAAGCAGAAGGCGGAAGAGGAGGCGCGGCGCATCGGTGAGAACGCCCGCAAGGAGATCGAGGCGGAGCGTGAGCGGGCGCTGCAGTCGGCGCGCAACGAGGTGGCGAGCATGGTCATCGTGGCCACGCAAAAGGTCATCGGCGAGACCCTCGACGAGCGCAAGCACCGCGACCTCATCGAACGCGCCATAAAGGAGGTCGCGAGTGGCGACGGCCGCGGCTAAGAGATACGCCAGGGCGGCGTTCGACCTGGCGCAGCAGGACGGCTCGGTCGAGCAGTGGTCAGGCCGGCTGGCCGATGTCCGCGAGCTCCTGGCCGACCCCGATGTGGCGGCGGTGCTGAGCAACCCGACCATCGCCACCGAGCAGCGCGACGCGCTGGTGGCGACGTCGCCAAGACCGCTCGACGAGGAGGGCACCAACCTGGCGCGGCTCCTGATCGAATCCGGGCGCATCGACGAAGCGGCCGGCATCGAGGAGGAGTTCCAGCGCCTGGCGGACGACGCGGCGGGGCGCGTGCGCGCCACCGTCACCACCGCCATCGAGCTCGAGGCGCAGGACCGAGATCGTGTGCAGAGCGAGCTCTCGAAGCGGCTCGCCAAGGACGTGAGGCTCAGCGTCGCGGTCGACCCGCGCATCCTTGGCGGGATGCGGCTTCAGTACGGCGACCGTGTCGTCGACGCAAGCGTGGCAACCAAATTGGAGCAGCTCCGCCGCCGGCTGGCGGCGTCGTAGGGAGAAGTAACGTGGGCATCAGCACCAGAGAGATCTCGGACGTCATCAAGGAAAGGCTGAAGGACTTCGATGCGAGCCTCGTGTCGGCGGACGTAGGGCGCATCGTCGCCGTCGGCGACGGCATCGCCCAGATCTACGGTCTCCAGAACGCGATGGCCGGTGAGCTGCTCGAGTTCCCGCAGGACACGTACGGGCTGGCCCTCAACCTCGAGGAGGACCAGGTGCGCTCGGTCATCCTCGGCGAGTTCGGCCACCTCCACGAGGGCGACGAGGTGAAGACGACCGGGCGCCTGCTCGAGGTCCCCGTCGGCGACGAGCTGCTCGGCCGCATCGTCAGCCCGCTCGGCGTCGCCCTGGACGACAAGGGCCCGGTCAAGACGAGCAAGACTCTTCCGCTCGAGCGCATCGCGCCCGGAGTCATCACCCGCAAGCGAGTCGACAGCCCGGTCCAGACCGGCATCAAGGCGATCGACGCCATGATCCCCATCGGCCGCGGGCAGCGCGAGCTGATCATCGGCGACCGCTTCACCGGCAAGACGACCGTGCTGCTCGACACGATCATCAACCAGAAGGGCAAGGACCTCTACTGCATCTATGTGGCGATCGGGCAGAACGCGGCCTCGATCGCGCGTGTGGCGGCGACCCTCGAAGAGAACGGCGCCATGGACTACACGATCATCGTCGCCGCCTCGGCCGCCGACCCGGCATCCCTCCAGTACATCGCGCCCTACGCGGGCTGCGCGATGGGCGAGTACTTCATGGAGAGCGGCAAGGAGGCGCTGTGCTGCTATGACGACCTCACCAAGCAGGCGTGGGCCTACCGCCAGCTATCGCTGACGCTTCGCCGGCCTCCCGGACGAGAGGCGTACCCCGGCGACGTGTTCTACCTGCACTCGAGACTGCTGGAGCGCGCGGCCAAGATGAACCCCGCGCACGGCGGCGGCTCGCTGACGGCGCTCCCGGTGATCGAGACCCAGGCCAACGACGTCTCCGCCTTCATCCCGACCAACGTCATCTCCATCACCGACGGCCAGATCTACCTCCAGGCCGACCTGTTCAACGCCGGCCAGCGGCCCGCCCTCAACGTGGGCATCTCGGTGTCGCGCGTCGGCGGCGACGCCCAGACGAAGGCGATGCGCCAGGTGGCGGGCAAGCTCAGGCTCGACCTCGCCCAGTACCGCGAGCTGGCCGCGTTCGCCCAGTTCGCCAGCGACCTCGACACGCAGACCCGCAACCAGCTCGAGCGCGGAGCGCGCCTGACCGAGCTTCTCAAGCAGGACAAGTACCAGCCCGTGCCGCTGGGTGAGCAGGTGGCGGTGCTGTACGCGGGCACCCAGGGCCACATCGACAAGGTGCCGGTCGCCCGGGTCCGGGAGTGGGAGACAGGGTTCGTCCGCTTCCTGAAGAGCGAGCGCGGCGGGATCCTCGAGGACATCGACCGGCAGAAGGCGCTGGACGACCACACCATTGCGCGCCTGAACGCCGCGATCTCGACCTACAACCACCAGTTCGGCGTCGAAGGCTACAAGGACGAGCCGGACCCGCAGGGCGAACACGCCGCCGCCTCCAAGAAGGAGAGCTAGTGCCTTCTTTCCGCGACATCGTCCGCCGCATCGACTCGATCAAGAACACGCAGAAGATCACCAAGGCGATGCAGGTCGTGGCGGCGACCCGCTTGCGCAAGGCGCAGGCGGCCGTGCAGGCGACGCGACCCTACGCGGACAAGATGATCGAGGTCCTGCAGACCGTCAGCGAGCGCGCGACCGAGTACAAGCACCCATACCTGGTCCGCCGCGAGGGCAAACGCGGCGTGATGATCCTCGTCACCACCGACCGCGGGCTGTGCGGCGCTATCAACGTCAACAACATCCGCGCGGCCACCCGCTACATGAACGAGAACTTCACCGAGCAGCAGCGCTACGTGACGCTGGGCCGCAAAGGCCGCGACTTCCTGTTGCGCTACCGGCGCAACGTCATCGCCGAGGTCAGCAACCTCCCCGACCGCCCGACTGTCGCGCAGGTCCTGCCGGCGGTCACGGTCGCTCTCGAGGAGTACGCCAGGGGTGAGACAGACGCCGTGCTCCTGTGCTACGCGAGGTGGATCTCCACAATGCGGCAGGAGCCGGCGATCCGGGTCCTGATCCCCGCCGAGATCCCCAAGCGCGAAGGCGACCAGCAGGGCCCGCGCGCCGACTACATCTACGAACCGGAGCCCGAAGCGGTCCTCGACGGGCTGCTTCCGCGATACGTGGAGACGCAGGTCTTCCAGGCCGTGCTCGAGAACAAGGCCAGCGAGTACTCGGCCAAGATGATCGCGATGCAGAACGCGACGAACGCCGCCGGCGACCTCATCGACTCGCTGACGCTTTACGCGAACAAGGTGCGCCAGGCCGGCATCACGACCGAACTGATGGAGATCGTCAGCGGCGCCGAAGCCGCGGCCAGCGCCGGATGAGGGAGGAACACTGATGGCGAAGGCAAAGCCGAAGGCGCAGAAACCCGCCACCAAGAAGACGGAGCGGGAGGGCCGGATCAGCCAGGTCATCGGCGCGGTGGTTGACGTCGAGTTCGACCCTGGCGACCAGCCCGAGCTGTTCGAGGCCCTGGAGGTCACGGTCGAGGGCCGCAAGATCGTCCTGGAGGTGTCGTCCGACATCGGCGACAACGTGGTCCGCTGCATCGCGATGGACGCCACGGACGGCATCCGCCGTGGCGACCACGTGCACGCGACCGGAGCGTCGATCTCGGTCCCCGTGGGCGTGGAGACGCTGGGGCGCATGTTCAACGTGGTCGGCAACGCCATCGACGACGAGCCCACGCCGGAGGGGACGACGAGATGGCCGATCCACCGCCCGGCGCCACCCGTGTCCGAGCAGCAGGCCAAGGTCGAGATCCTGGAGACGGGGATCAAGGTCATCGACCTGATCTGCACCTTCGCCAAGGGCTCCAAGATCGGCCTCTTCGGCGGCGCGGGCACCGGCAAGACGGTCATCGTCCAGGAGCTCATCCGCAACATCGCCTACCAGCACAAGGGCCGCTCCGTCTTCGCGGGGGTGGGGGAGAGGACCCGCGAAGGCAACGACATGTATGTCGAGATGCAGGACGCGGGCGTGCTGCCTCAGACCGCGCTCGTGTTCGGGCAGATGAACGAGCCGCCGGGCGCGCGGGCTCGGGTGGGCCTGACCGGACTCACGATGGCGGAGTACTTCCGCGACGAGGAGGGCGCGGACACGCTGCTCTTCGTCGACAACATCTTCCGCTACCTGCTTGCGGGCTCCGAGGTCTCGGCGCTCCTGGGCCGCATGCCGTCGGCGGTCGGCTACCAGCCGACGCTGGCGTCCGAGATGGGCGAGCTCCAGGAACGCATCACCTCGACGCGCAAGGGCTCGATCACCTCGGTGCAGGCCGTGTACGTGCCGGCGGATGACTACACCGACCCCGCGATCCAGACCGTGTTCGCCCATCTGGGCGCCACGCTGCGCCTCGAGCGCTCGCTGGTGGAGATCGGCATCTACCCGGCGGTCGACCCGCTGGGTTCGTCGAGCCGCTTCGTCGAGCCGTCGGTCGTGGGCCAGGACCACTATGACGCGGCGCAGGGCGTCAAGCGGACGATGCAGCGCTACAAGGACCTGCAGGACATCATCGCCATCCTCGGCATGGAGGAGCTGTCGGAGGACGACAAGCTGGTGGTCACCCGGGCGCGCAAGGTGCAGAGGTTCCTCTCGCAGCCGTTCAGCGTCGCCCAGCGCTTCACGGGCCGCGAGGGCAAGTACGTTCCGATCCGCGAGACCGTGCGCGGGTTCAAGGAGATCCTCGAGGGCAAGCACGACGACCTGCCCGAGCAAGCCTTCTACATGGTCGGCACCATCGATGACGCGCATGCCCAGGCCGACGAGATGCGCAAGCGCGAGGGCCGCTAGTTGCCGATTGCTCTTCGCGTGGTGAGCGTCGAGAGGAGCCTTTTCGAGGGCGACGTCGACTTCATCATCGCCAACGGCGCCGACGGCGAGCTGGGCATCTTGCCGCGCCACGCGGCGTTGATGACCATCCTCAAGCCCGGCACGCTGACCATCAGGCATGGCGGCCAGGAGGAGCAGCTGCTCGTGGGGGGTGGATTCCTGGAGGTCTTGCCTGACCGCGTGACGGTGCTCGCCGACGTGGCCGAGCGTGCGGAGGAGATCTCGGTTGCCCAGGCCGAAGAGGCGAGACGCCGGGCCCAGGAGAAGCTCGCGGGCACGGTCACGGCATCCGAAGAGCTCGAGTTCCAGCAGGAACTGGCGCTCGCAGAAGCGCGGCTGCGCCTGGCCCGAACGCGGCGTTCGTAGTTACCGTTAGCTCCTGATGGGAGCGAGCAAGCGAGCGCTGCGGATCACTGGCGGCACGCGCCTGGTCGGCGACATCTGCGTGAGCGGCTCCAAGAACGCGGCGCTCCCGGAGATGGCAGCTGCGCTGCTGACCACGGAGCCGGTGACTCTCCGCAACGTGCCCCGGGTGACGGACACCGCGGTGATGGCCGAGATCCTCGGCCTCCTCGGTGGCCAGGCCTCCGGCGAGGGCAGCGTCGCGATCAACACCGGGGCGGCGAGCGACGCGGACGTCCCCGACGAGCTTGGGCGCCGGATGAGGGCGACGATCGTCCTGCTGGGCGCGCTGCTGGCCAGGTTTGGACACGCGCGGGTGCCGCGGCCGGGAGGCGATGACATCGGGGCCCGACGCGTCGAGCAGCACCTGCGCGGGCTGCGGCAGATGGGCGCGCAGATCCACGAGTCCCACGAGGAGATCGTGGCCTCGGCCGAGCGTCTGCGTGGCGACCGCGTCGTCTTCGACCTGCCGACGGTGACGGGGACGGAGAACATCCTCCTTGCGGCGGTGACCGCGGAGGGCCGGACCGACATCTTCAACGCCGCGCGCGAGCCCCACGTTCAGGACCTCTGCCGGCTTCTCGCCAAGATGGGCGCGCACATCGACGGGATCGGCACCGAGCGCCTGGTGGTAACCGGAGTGGAGCGCCTGGGCGGCGCGGAGCACACGGTCATCTCCGACTACCTGGAAGCCGGTACGTACGCGATCGCGGTGGCGGCCGCCGGCGGGGACCTGCGCATCGAATGCACTCGGGCCGAGGACCTTCAGCTGCTCCTCTTGAAGCTCGAGCAGGCGGGAACCCACGTCGAGGCGGACGACGGGTGGTTCCGCGTCGGACGCGAAGCCTCCTCGCCGTTGAAACCGATCGACATGTCGACGTGGACGTTTCCCGGCTTTCCCACCGACCTGCAGGCGCAGTACATGGCGCTGATGACACAGGCCGAGGGCGAAACCGTGATCTCGGAGTACGTGCACGAGAACCGCTTCCAGCACGTCCGCGAGCTCACCAAGATGGGCGCCGGGATCAGCGTCGAGGGACGCCTCCACGCGATCGTCCACGGCCCGGCCCGGCTGCGGGGCACCGAGCTCGCGATCCCCGATATCCGCTCAGGCGCCGCTCTCGTGATCGCGGCGCTGTGCGCGGAGGGCGAGAGCGTGCTCCGCGACGCATGGCACATCGAGCGCGGGTACGAGGACATGGTCGGCAAGCTCGCCTCTGTGGGCGCGCAGATCGAGAGCATCAGCGTCGACTCCGACTCAGCCGGTGGCCACCATCTCTACGAGTAGGTAAGGGATGCTTTCTCGGAAGATCGGCATCGACCTCGGCAGTGCGACGGTCCGCGTCTTCGTCAAGGGCGAGGGCATCGTCCTCAACGAGCCCGCGCTCGTCGCGCCCGACGGCGACGGAACGATGGCCCTGCACCGCCTCATCGGCCGGGCCAGGGGACGGCCACGTCTGTTCAAGCCCGAGGTCATCGTCTCCGTGCCCTCGGCGGTGACGGCGACCGAGCGTCGGGCGGTGACCGAGGCGGCGATGTCGGCGGGCGCGCGCCAGGTGTGGCTGATCGACGAGCCGCTCGCCGCCGCCATGGGCGCGGGGCTGGCGATCGGCGAGCTGCGCGCCAGCGCCATATGCGAGATTGGAGCGAGCACGACAGAGATCGCGGTCATCTCCCTGTCGGGGACGGTTTCCTCGGCGTCGATACCGGTTGGAGGTCGGTCGCTCGACGGTGCGATCGCGGCGGGCCTGAACATCTCGGAGCATGCAGCCGAGGAGACGAAGATCGCCGTCGGCTCCGCGGTCGTGATGGAAACGCCGCTCGTCACGACTGTTGACGGCCTCGAGGTTTCCTCCAACGACATCGCGCGGCTCGTCGAGAAGCCGCTGGAAGCGATCAGCGGCGCCATCCGCAAGGTTCTCGCGGAAACTCCGCGCGAGCATGCTGAGGTCCTCTCCGAACGCGGCATCGTGCTGTCTGGCGGCGGGGCTCAGCTGCGAGGTCTGGCCACGTTCATCGCGAAGCGAGCCGGCATCCCGGCTGTGGTGGCGGACGAGCCCCAGACATCGGTCGTGCGAGGAACGGGACTCGCGCTGGATCACTTCGAAGTCCTGCGGCGCAACCAGAGCTATCTGCGCTGACGGGACTCCAGATCGCGGTCGATGGGTCCGGGCTCGAGCGCCCGCGCGCCGGCGTCGGTGTCTACACGAGCCAGATCCTGCGAGCGATGCATGTCGACCGGCCCGACTGCAGGCTCATGGTCTTCGGTCCGCGCGGAGCCTGGAAGCATGTGCCCAACGCGACCTATCAGTTGCTGCCGCAGACAAGGTTGATCGGCCGCCACGTGCAGTGGCCCGCGATGATCCGAAGGCTCAAGCCCAACGCGTACTTCGGACCTGCCGGGGCCCTTCCCCTCGGCAACGTCGGCTGTCCGGCCGTGATCACCGTCCACGATCTTGCGATCTACCGCAACGCCCGCTGGTTTCCGGGCCGGCAGCCCCTGAGCACCCGATGGGTCGTGCCGCGGTCGGTGCTGCGGGCCGATGTCGTGATCGCGGTCTCGGAGAACACCGCGCGCGACATCGTCGACATCTTCGGCATCGAGCGCGGCCGGATCGAGGTCGTGCCCCATGGTGTTTCGGCCCGCTTCCGACCGATGGGCGCCGAGGAGCGCGCGGAGGCTCGCGCGCGGCTCGGGCTGCCCGAGCGCTTCATCCTCTTCGTGGGCACGGTCGAGCCGCGCAAGAACCTGGAGACGCTGCTGGACGCATGGGTCTTGATGCGCGACCGGCCGGACCTGGTCGTGGTGGGGTCGTGGGGCTGGCTCTACGAGCCGATCCGGGAAAAGATGGCCCGCCTCGGGCCGCGCCTGCATCACCTGGAGTCAGTCGACCCCGACGAGCTGCCCGCGATCTACAACCTGGCGCGCGTGCTTGCGCACCCGGCCTGGTACGAGGGGTTCGGGCTGCCGCCGCTGGAAGCCATGGCCTGCGGCACTCCGGTCGTGGTCTCCGACCGCTCGAGCCTGCCGGAGGTGGTGGCCGACGCAGGCATGGTCGTGCCCGCGGATCAGCCCGAGGCGTGGCGCAAGGCGCTGGAGCAGGTCATCGGCGACACCGACCTGGCCGCCGGCCTGCGGCATCGCGGGATTCTCAGGGCGGCGCAGTTCAGCTGGGAGCGGGCCGGCCACCTGACATGGCGCGCGATCGACGACGCGATCAGGACCCCAGCGTCTCGCTGATCACGGCGGCGATCGACTTCGCGGTGCGGTCCCACGTGAAGGCGCTGGCCCGCGTTACCGCTGCCGCGGAAATCGCCTTGCGCAGTGCCTGGTCGCCGAGCGCGACCTCCAGCACGCTGGCCAGGTTTTCGGGATCGGTCGCGTCGTGGAAGTAGAGCGCCGCATCGCCGCCGACTTCCGGAAGCGACGATGACTTCGCGGCGACGACCACCTTGCCACGCGCCATGGCCTCCAGGACGGGCAGGCCGAAGCCCTCGTACAGGCTGGGCACCACCACAGCTGCGGCGCGGTCGTACAGGAGCTCGAGCGTCGGCGCGTCCACCAGGCCGAGCACCGCGCATTTCTTCGACGCCCGCAGCCTGGCCGACAGCGCGGGGTCGCGCTCGGGTCCAGCGACGGCGAGCCTGACTCCGTCCAGGCGCTCGACCGCGGCCAGGGCGGCGGCCTGGTTCTTGCGCGCTTCGACGCGGCCGACCTGGAGGACGAAGTTGCCGTCGAGACCGAGCTCTTTGAGCCGTGACAGCGGCGCGGGCTCGATCCGCGACGGTGCGATCCCCAGCGGCACCACACGCACTCGCTCAGCGGAGACCCGGTAGCGCTCGACCAGGTCCTGCCTGGTCGACTCCGACACCGCAATCAGAAGCGGGCAGCGAGCCACGGCCCACAGCGTGGTGAGTCGCAGGTACGAACGCTCGGCCGGCGTGTAGGCGTCGGGAAACCTCTCGAACGCCAGGTCGTGGACGACGGTGAGCGCTCTGCCCAGCCAGGCGAAGGGGATCACGTGGGCAGGGACGAACAACAGGTCGGGGCGTTCCCAGGCCAGCTCGACCGGCAGCCGAACCTGCGACCAGGCCCGGCGGAAGGGGAGGACCATCGCGTCCACGCCGAGCCCGGCCCGCGGCCTCGAGGCGAGAAACCGCCACCGGATGCCGGGCGCCGCAGCCGGCAGGCGCCGGCAGACCTCGCTGGTGAACCTCTCGGTGCCGGTTACCACCGCCCGCGTGGCGGGATTGACGTCCACGGCGACGGTGGCCGGCTTTGTGACCATTTCGGCTTCGACCTTAAGGTATCGATCGTGGCGGCCACCGCTCGGGTGCTCGGCGTCCGCGTGGACTGCGTCGACATGGAAGACGCCATCGCGCGCATCGAGCGGCTGGTGGACGAAGGTGGGCCGCACCTCGTCGCGACCGTCAACCCCGAGTTCGTGATGCGCGCCCAGAAGGACCGCGAGTTCGCGCGTGTCCTCGAGACGGCGAACCTGTGCCTGCCCGATGGCATGGGCGTCGTCTGGGCGGCCCGCCGGCTGGGCTGCGAAGTTCGCGCACCCGTGACAGGCGTCGACCTCGTGCAGCCGCTCGCCGCCATGTGCGCGAGGCGCGGATTCCGGCTTTTCCTGCTCGGCGCGGCCCCCGGCGTCGCGGAGGACCTGGCGTCGAGGCTGCGCGCGGCCCACCCCGGCCTCCAGGTTTCGGCGCACGCGGGGTCCCCAGATGCGGGGCACGACATGGAGACGATCCAGCGCATCAATGAGCATCGCGCCCAGGTCCTGCTGATCGCCTATGGAGCGCCGGTGCAGGAGCTGTGGTTCGAGCGCCTCAAGGACCGCCTTGGAGTTGGGGTCGCGGTCGGCGTGGGCGGCTCGTTCGACTACCTGACCGGCCGCGTGCGAAGGGCGCCCGAGTGGATGCGCAGGGCCGGCCTCGAGTGGCTGGCCCGCCTGGTCCGCCAGCCGTGGCGAGCCCGCCGGATGGCCGTCCTCCCGGTTTACGCCTTCAAGGTGATGCGCTCACCGAAGCCGTAGTTGTCGAGCCAGGCCGATCAGCCCGCCCCGCCATTCGGGCACGTGGGGCTATCCCCTTCGTTACAGTGACCACAACATCCTGTGGTCAACCCGAGGCCGGTAGGTGGGGTCGATTACCCGAGAACATGGGCGGAATTTGCTGCCTGGTTC
>WNFV01000323.1_pt1 | contig 80947 bp, 69 predicted proteins | sample 5400101 | NCBI WGS metagenome assembly WNFV01 (sample SAMN13153361, study PRJNA577476) | soil metagenome | isolation source: 115 cm soil or saprolite under grassland replicate 1 | place: USA:California | collected 2016-06-15
GGGTCACGGCACGACCATCGGCCGCGCCGGCGACGAGGGGTCCCACGAGCGCGCATGCGGAACATGCGCGCAAGAGGTACCGCCCCCATCCTTGGCATCTCGGCCCCCCTTGGGCCTCCCGCGGCGTTGCGCGGGAGGTACCCAGCCGCTGCCGGCACGCACGGTGGCTACCAAGCCACGTCCCGGCGAGGTCTACAGCGCCCGAGCGGTAGGGCGGAAGTACTTAAAGCCTAAATACGGAGAACTACCTAGTGAGTGCCGCCGACCCGACCGCGCTGGGGATGCAGGCGGTTTACGCCTTGGGCGTTGGGCTGCTGCTGGTCGCAGGCACGATCGGCCTGGCCGGGGCTGGCCCGACACGATGGCGGGCAGGACGGCGCTTCGACCGCGCCGCGCCCGCGCTGAGGCCCGGCCGGGTCCTGGCCGCCCGTTGACATATAACAAGCTGTTGCGCAAACGACGTCGCAGGAGCGGCGAGGTCGGCCGGAGACCGGAGACGGCGAGGTCGGCCGGAGACCGGAGACGGCGAGGTCGGCCGGAGACCGGAGATGGCGAGGTCGGCCGGAGACCGGAGATATGGACTCGCAGGCCGCCTGGTCGCAGGATGAGCGCATGGAAGCCACCCCGCGTCAGGTGCCCCCGGGCAGCCTAGGCCCGCCCCCGGGCAGCCTAGGCCCGCCACGCCCTGACGCGCTTCACCTCAGCCGGTCGGGACGGCGGCGGCGCCCTACCGGCAAGCCGCCGCCCCTGCCGCGCAGCATCCAGCCCACCGGCGTGTGGTGGGCGGCCGCCGCCGTGGTACTTGTCACGCTCGCCAGAATTACCTTCGGCCCGGCCAGGCGCAGCGTCGGCGTGGCGGTCACCGTCTGGGACGACGCGGTGGTGCGGTGGCTGGCCGGGCTGCGTCTTCCCGGCATGACCGGCCTCATGGAGGCGATCGTGGCCTCCACCGGGTCGGTGGGCGTGGTCGGCGCGCTCCGCTGGGCGACCCTGGTCGCGTTGCTGGCGTTGCGGCGCATCCGCCACCTGGTCGTGTTCGTGGGGTCCTTCTTGGCGGTCCTGCTGGCCGTCCGGTTGGCGGCGGTGGACCGGCCGCGGCCGTTCGGGGTGGACATCCGCGGCACTTGGGCCGGCTGGGCGATGCCGTCCCGGCCCGTCGCGATCTTCGCCGCGACCCTGGTCGGGGTGCTGTATACGCTGGTCCCGGTGGGTCGCTGGCGGCAGCTCGGCAAGTGGGTCGCGACCGGCCTGGTCGCGGTGTTCGCCCTGGCCCGGGTCTACCTCGGCGTGGACGCCCCCACCGACGCGCTCGTCGCCGCCGTGGTGGGCGTCGCGGTCTCGGTCGCTGCCTACCGGCTGTTTGTGCCCAACGAGATCTTCCCGGTCACCTACCGGCGCGGCCGCGCCGCCCACCTCGACGTGGGCGGGCGCCGCGGCGGGGCGATCCGCCACGCCCTGGCCGACCAGCTCGGGCTGGCCGCGCTGGAGGTCAAGCCGTTCGGGCTGTCGGGGTCGGCCGGCTCGACCCCGCTGCGGATCCAGGTGGCGGGCGAGGCCGGCAACGCCAGGTACGTGTTCGGCAAGCTCTACGCCAAGAGCCACCTGCGCGCCGACCGCTCCTACAAGCTCGGCCGGGCGCTCTTGTACGGGCGGCTCGAGGACGAGAAGCCGTTCAACACCGTCAGGCGGCTGGTGCAGCAGGAGGATTACGCGCTGTCGCTGATGCAGCGGGCCGGGCTGCCCTGTCCGGCGCCGTACGGTGTCGCCGAGCTCACCCCCGAGCGGGAGTACCTGATCGTCTTCGAGTTCATCGATGGCGCCACCGAGATCGGCGAGGCCGAGGTCGACGACGCCATCATCGACCAGGGGCTGGCCGTCGTTCGCAAGCTCTGGGACGCCAACCTCGCCCACCGTGACATCAAGCCCGCCAACCTGCTGGTCCGCGACGGCAAGCTGTACCTGATCGACGTGTTCTTCGCCCAGATGCACCCCAGCCCGTGGCGCCAAGCCGTCGACCTGGCCAACATGCTGCTCTGCCTGGCCCTGCGGTCCAGCCCCGAGCGGGTCTACCGGCGCGCCCTGGACCACTTCTCGGTCGAGGAGATCACCGAGGCGTTCGCCGCCGCCCGCGGGCTTGCGCTGCCGTCCCAGCTCCGCCGGATGATGCGCGCCCAGGGACGCGATCTGCACGCCGAGTTCGTGCGGTTGCTGCCCACCCCGCCCCGCCCGATCGGCGTCCAGCGCTGGAGCGCGCGGCGTGTTGGGCTCCTGCTCCTCATCCTGTTGGCGCTGATCCCCGCCGTCCCGATGGCCTGGGCGTTCGCCCGGTCCAGCGCCAACCCGGGCGTCGCGGCGGCCGTCGGCGATGACGGGTCCTGCACCCAGATCGAGCAGCTGTGGCTGGAAGCGCAATCCGTGCGGTCGGCCTCCCGCATCCCCTGCGTCCAGGCGTTCCCGCCAGGCATCCACGGCGAGCTGCGCGTGCGCGACGGCGAGTCGGTGCTGGAACTCACCCGCGCCAGCGTCGGCATCAACATCGACGAGGGCGGGCAGTTCCAAGCGCGCTCCGAGGCCGGCATGGTGACGATCCGGCTCACCGCGGTGTGCGACCCCCAGCCGGCGGGGGAGGGGCAGGCGGTCGCGCCGGGCGTCAAGCGCTTCCAGCTCCAAGGACCGCGTGGGGCATCGGTAGTGGTCGACGTGTTCCCCGGCGGCTGCGCCACCTACCGGCCAGAACCCGACGACGGTGCGTCGGCCGCGCTGCTGGGCCAGGCCCAGCGCGCTGTGACCTACCGGACCCGCGATGACCTGCGCGAGGCCCTCCGGCGCCGTTCCGGCGGCAGGCTTGACCTTGACCCCGCAGGCGTTCATTGAGAAACAACGCATTCGGCGCTAACAGTGCGAAAGCTAGAATGGGGCATGGCCTTCAACGCGCCGCGGCAGGTCGAGCAGGCGCCAGCCATGGGCGCGCGAGGGCCGAGGCGGCGGGTCATCCGGAGGTGGGGCCCTCGGCGCGCACCTTCTTCACCGCGATCAGGGCGGCCTGCAGGTCGCGGATCCACTCGGCCTGGTGGGTGCCGACCAGGCGGACGCACCAGGCCAGGGCGTCGCTGCGGCTGCGGGCCACCCCAGCCTCGATCAGGGTGTCGAGCACGGCTCGCTCGTGCAGGCGCAGCCGGGTCATGACCGGGACGCTCAGGGTGGTGAACAGGCTGCGCCGGTCGCCGCAGGCGGCACCCCACGAGACCCTGCGGCCGAACCGGTGCTCGAGCTCGCCGGCGACGCGCATGCGCTGCTCGCGGGTGGCCTCCCGGAACTCCTTGATGCGGCCGAGGCAGGCGGCCGAGGCGGCCGCCTCGGAAGCGCCGGCCGGGAGCGGCGGCAGGGCCAGGCGTCCGACGACGAGGATCTCCTCACCGTCGGCGGCCACCTCAGGCGGGCCGTCGAACCAGCCCGCAGGGATCCGGGCGGCCAGCCAGTCCGCAAGGTCTCCGGGTATCGGGTCGGCATGCATGCAATTACAGTATTACTTCGCCGATCAGCCTGAAACCACCGCCCAGGACGGCCGGGCCTGGGCGCCGTCCCATCGGGTACATCGGATATCCAGGCCGGTATCATCGGCCCCACCCCAATGCGCAGCGGAGCTTCCCTTGCAGATCGATCGTCAACGCCCTCACCTTCTACATCCCGCACCTCCTGGCCCTGTCGGCTCCAACCCGTACTGGAAAGGCCAGGACACCGGGCTCGCCTCCTGCCGGAGCAAGGTGTTCGAGGGCCTGCCCACCGCTGGCGTGCCCTACCAGCTCTCGGGCTGGGACCAGTTCGAGCAGCTCATGGACACCCTCATCTCAGCCAGGACGATTCACTCCATCAGAGAAGTTTGGTGGGACATCCGTCCACATCCGAGCTTCGGGACCGTGGAGTTGCGAATAGGTGATGGGTTGCCCACCATGCAGGAGGTCTCGACAGTGGCGGCCATGAGCCAATGCCTGGTCGACCGTTTCAACACCCTGATCGACCGCGGCTACACGCTGCCGGTCCCCAGGGGCTGGATCGTGCGTGAGGTGGTCGCAGCGGGGGGGACACCCATGGACGTCGTCGACAGCCTTGTCGAAGAGCTCCGCAGCGACCGCTTCTCACCCGTACCGAACCCAACCCTGCCGTGATCCTCGACCTCAGCAGATTCCTCGCCACCCACACCGGCGAGCTGGTCCAGCTCCGCCGGCACCTGCACGCCCACCCCGAGCTCGGCCGGGAGGAGCGAGAGTCCACCGCGCTCGTCGCCCGCCGCCTTGAGGCCGTCGGCCTCCGGCCCCGGCTGCTGCCGATCGGGACCGGCCTGGTCTGCGACGTGGGCACCGGCGACGGTCCGGTCGTCGCCCTCCGGGCCGACCTCGACGCCCTTCCCCTCCAGGACGAGAAGGACGTGCCCTACCGCTCCACGGTGCCCGGGGCGTGCCACGCATGCGGGCACGACGTCCACACCACCATGCTGCTCGGTGCCGGGCTCGCCCTGGCCGAGCAGGCCGAACGGCTCCTCGGCCGCGTCCGGCTGGTGTTCCAGCCCGCCGAGGAGAAGATCCCGGGCGGCGCGCTCGACGTCATCCAGGCCGGGGTGCTCGACGACGTCAGCGTCATCTACGCCCTCCACTGCGACCCCAAGCTCGACGTCGGCCGGGTCGGGGCCCGGATCGGCGCCATCACCGCCGCGTCCGACTCGCTCGAGGTGCACCTGACCGGCCCGGGTGGGCACACTGCCCGCCCCTACGAGACCTCCGACCTGGTCTACATCATCTCCCGCGTGGTCACCGACCTGCCGGCTGCGCTCTCCCGCCTGGTCGACCCGCGGGTGGGCCTCACCCTGACGTTCGGCGCCGTCCAGTCGGGCACCGTGGCCAACGCCATCCCGACCACCGCGGTGGCCAAGGGCACCCTCCGCGTGCTCGACCGGGCGGTCTGGGGCGGGGCGCAGAAGCTGGTCGAGCGGGTGCTGGCCGGCACCGTGGCGCCGTTCGAGGTGACCCCGGACGTCCGCTACGAGCGGGGCTCCCCGCCGGTGGTCAACGACGAGGTGGCCACCCTGGTGATGAGCAACGCGGCCCGCGCCACGCTCGGCGACACCGCCATCCACCAGGCGGCGCAGAGCCTCGGCGGCGAGGACTTCTCCTGGTACCTCGAGGACGTGCCCGGCTCCATGGCCCGGCTCGGCGTCCGTATCCCAGGCACCAACCTCGACCTGCACGCCGGCTCGTTCGACGTCGACGAGCGGGCCATCCCGGCCGGGGTCCGCGTGCTCGCCCAGACGGCGGTCGACGCGCTGGAGTACTACGGGCGCTGACCGAGCGCGCCGGCAGTCCTCGTTCCATGTGGGGGGAGCTCGCTCCCCCTACGGCCCCCCAGAAGCGCCTGTGCCATGGCCGGGCGGATCCCGCCGCCCCCATGGCCCCCAACAGGGCCTGTGCCATGGCCGGGCGGATCCCGCCGCCCCCATGGCCCCCAACAGGGCCTGTGCCATGGCCGGGCGGATCCCGCCGCCCCTCAGGTCGCCTCCAGGTCCACCGGGGGCGGACCGCTGTTTTCGGTGGTCTTGGCCGGGGTGGCTTCTTCGTCGGAGGGATCGCTGTTGGCGGCCTGGCGTAGCTCCTCCATCTGCCCCTCGATGTCCATCAGGTCGCGCACGTAGTCGCGCGCCTGCGCGCGCAGCGAGCCGACTCGCAGGTCGGGCAGGTTCAGGTCCGACAGCTCGGTCTCGTCCTTGAGCTGGTCGAGGGCATTCTGAGTGGTGAGCCGGAGCTTGCCGAGGAAGCGGCCGGCCTGCCTGGCCATATCGGGGAGCCGCTCGGGGCCGAACACGACGAGGCAGACGAGGACGATGACGAAGATCTCGCCAAGGCCGACGTTGAACACCGCGTGCTCCTACCTCGACGCCGACTGGTCGGTGGGCGTGATGCTGAGGGTGAGCTCGCGCCCGCCCCGGACGACGACGATGGGGATGGTCTGGCCGACCTCGACCTGACGGACGGCGACCTTCAGCTCGTCCCAGCCTCGCACGGTCCGGGCGTTCACCCGCACCACGAGGTCGCCACCGCGCAGGCCGGACCGGGCAGCCGGGCTGCCTGGGAGCACGCTCTGGACGAGCGCGCCGGTCCGCCCCCTGAGCTGGTACTGGTCGGCGACCTCGGGGCTCAGGTCGGCGACCGCCTGCACGCCGAGGAAGGGCACCCGGACCCTGCGCCCGGCGATGAGCTGCCTGGCGACGTCCAGGGCCTCGTCGATCGGGATCGCGAAGCCGACCCCGGCGCTGGCCTCGGAATCGCCGTTGGTGGCGATGGCGGTGTTGATCCCGACGACCTGGCCTCTGCTGTTGGCGAGCGCCCCGCCCGAGTTCCCCGGGTTGATGGCCGCGTCGGTCTGGATGGCGTCGACCAGGTCCTCCTCCTGCGTGTTGCCACCGGGAACCTGCACGACCCGGTGCAGGGCGGAGACGATGCCGGTGGTGACCGAGCCCTGCAGCCCGAACGGGCTGCCGACGGCCACCGCCAGCTCGCCCACGCGCAGGTCGGCCGATCTGCCGAAGGTCGCGACGGGCAGGCCGGAGCGCAGCACCTTGATGACCGCGAGGTCGGTGGCCGGGTCGCGCCCGATCAGGCGCGCCTTCAGCGTCTCGGCCGTCGGCAGGGTCACCTGGATCCAGTCGGCCTCCGCGACCACGTGGCTGTTGGTCAGCATGTAGCCGTCCTGGCGCATGATGACCCCTGACCCGGTGGCGCGGCTCGTGCCGGTCTTGGTCTCGATCTGCACCACGACCGGCAGCAGTGCGCCGGCCACGGCCTGGACCCGGTCGACTGGCGTCCGGCTGGGCGCGACGGCCGGGCTGGCCCCTGTTCTGGGTCCGGTCGCTACCGGCTCGGAGCGGTCGCCGGCCGCGAGGGTGGCGCCCACCCCGCCGCCGACCAGGCCGGACACGAGCGCGACGGCGGTCACCCAGAGGAGGGTGCGGGGCCGGCCGCGGCTGGCCTGCCTGGCGGGCGCCCGCCGGGCAGGCGTTGGCGGCAGGGCATGCCAGGGAGCCGGCTGCGGTCGGGCATCCCATGCCGGCCACCCGTCCGGTGCGTCGGCGGCGGGGTGGGCGCCACCCTGGCGGCTCGTGTCCAGCGGCGACCAGCCGTCCCGTCCCGGCCTGCCCAGGCCGGAGGGCTGGCCGGCGTGGCCGGCACCAGCCGGCGGATGGTGCAGTGGTTCGGTGGGTCGGTTCAAGCAGCGAGCTCCTCGCCCCGCATCCGCGGCGTCGCGGCTCCGGCTGGCCGCCCGGCGGGGCACTCGACACCGTCGGTGTGCACGCAAAGGGTAAGCCCCGCTCGGGGCGGTCGGCCACCCGGCGCGTACATCGGTGATACTGAAGCAGGCAGGCTCTCGCCGGAGGGAGGCAGCAGTGGGCGGCACGCACGCTGATGCGATCAGTAGCCCGAGGGACCTTGACCTTTCGCACGAGCAGTTCGCGGTCCTGCTTAACGCCTTGAACGGGTCGAGAGAACTTCACGCGCGATCTCATCAAGGCGCTGGAGGCGGCGCAGGCCAAGAACAACCTGCGGCCGGTCAAGGAGGTCCTCGAAGCGTGGTATCGGGGGCTCAGCCAAGCCGAGCCGTCGGTGGTTCTCGCGGCCCCGGCCGGCCAGCTCGGCGCGGAGGTCGTACAGCCAGCGCATGAGCACGTCCACGGCGTCGACCGCTTCACCGCCTCTACCAGCAACGCCGCCACCCTCTCGGCCGCCTTGACGGCCTGGTCGGCGAGTTCCGTGCGATTACGCAGGGGCGTAGGCTCTGCCTGCATGCGGGGTACCTCCGCGTGCCGGGCCCGGGGCTGTTCACCGCAGCCGCCGGGCCATCTAACCCGACGGGAGGTAGCTTGATGATCGCCAACGCCATCGCCACGTACCTGAGCGAGTTGACCGCCGTCGAAGACGACGCCCTGCGCGCGGCGCGCGAGCGCGCCTCGGCCGGCGGCATGCCGCCCGTCTCGGCCGACACCGGCGCGTTCCTGCGCCTGGCCGCCCGCTGGACCGGCGCCCAGGCAGCCGTCGAGATCGGCTCGGGCGCCGGCTACTCCGGCATCTGGATCGCCCGCGGCCTGGCCGACAAGGGCATCCTGACCACAATCGAGGCCGACCCCGAGCACCAGCGGCTCGCCAAGGCCTCCTACGAGGACGCCGGGGTGCCGGGCCGGGTCCGCTCGATCCTCGGCCGGGCCCTCGAGGTGCTGCCGAGGCTGACCGACGGTGGCTACGACCTTGCGTTCCTCGACGCGGTCAAGGCCGAGTACCCGGAGTACCTGCGGCATGCCCTCCGCCTGGTGCGCCCCGGGGGGGTGATCCTGGCCGACAACGTGCTCTGGTCGGGCAGGGTCGCCGACCGCAAAGCCTCCGACCCCGACACCGAAGGGCTGCGCACCTACGCGAGGCGGATCGCCGAGGACGAGCGCCTGGACTCCGTGATCCTGACGATCGGCGACGGCCTGGCCGTCTCCCGGGTGCGCCTGGCCGACGAGACGGCCTGAGGGATCACCGACCCCGGCCAGCCATGAACCGGCCACGCAAGGACCTGGCGAGAGCGGCCGGCGTCGCCGCCGCCGCTTTGCTCGCGCTGCTGGTCGCGGGCCGGCTGACCCGTTCCGCACTGACGCCGGCCGAGCCGGAGACCTCCGCCACCCGCGCGACTGCGACCGGCTCGACGGTCGGGCAGCGGAGCCCTGTGCTCGCCACCGTCGACGTGGGCCCGGGCCCGCCGGGCCGGCTCGCGGTCGGGGCCGGCGCGGTCTGGGCCGTGGGCGACGCGGGCACGGTGGCCCGGATCGACCCGGCCACCGACCAGGTGGCTGCGACCATCCGGGTCGCCGGGGAGACCGCCGGGGCCAGGGCGGTCGCGGTCGGGGCCGGCGCGGTGTGGGTGGCGGTGGCCAGCCCCGGCGTGCTGGTGCGGGTCGACCCTGCCAGCAACCGGGTGACCGCCACCGTGCCGCTGGGCCGTCCCCTGCGCGACCCGGTCGGGGTGGCAGTGGCCGGCGGGGCGGTCTGGGTGACCTGCTGCGGCCAGGAGGCGACCGCGCGGCCGGGCGGCAAGCTGCTCCGCGTCGACCCGGCCACGCTGCGGGTCACCCCGGTGGTGCTGCCCAGGGAGCCGCTCGGGCTCGCCGCCGACGACCGCCAGGTGTGGATCTCGGCCACCGACGGCAGCGCGGTCATGGTCGACCCGGCCACCAGCAAGGTGGTGCGGGTCGACACCGACCAGCGCGACGGTGGGGCCGCCCAGGACGTCGCGGTGGGCGCCGGCGCCGTCTGGCTCGCCTATCCGGGCGGTGGCCTGGTGGCCCGGGTCGACCCCGAGGGCCCGGCCGGCGGCGAGGCCGTCCCGGTCGACGCCGCCACCATCCTGGCCGTCGGGGACGACCTGGTCTGGGTGGTGGCAGGCAACGACCAGGGCGTCGTCGCGATCGACCCAGGCATCCCGGCCGTGGTGCGGGGCTTCCCACTCACGTTCGTGCGCGACGTGCGCGCCCTGGTCTACGGCTCCGGCTCGCTCTGGGCGGCCCAAGGCTCCAGCCGCGTCCTCCGCGTGGACCCGAGCCGCCTCGAACCATAGCCGTGACACCAGGGGGTGCCATGGCAGCCACGGGATCCGCCGGGCCATGGCGCAGGCGCTCTTGGGGGGCCGTGGGGGGAGCGAGTTCCCCCCACATGGAACGAGGACTCCGGGTAGCCGGCAGGGCGGCAACAGCTCCTGTCCCTAGGCGGGAAAGAAATGCACCTTGCTGGCGAACTCCGCGGCCAGGGCCATGACCACAGCCAGATAGAACATGCCGGTGGCGGCCTGGATGGAGCCGCCGCGGACGAGCACGCGGATGAACGAGGCGATCAGGCCGCACACCAGCACCAGCCCGACGGCCAGGTACACGGTGAGGTTGGGGAAGTTCAGCAGCGGCGACAGCGACTGGTCGACCGCGCCGCCCCGGTCCCCACCAAGTGCGGCCGACACCAGAGCGGCCGCCACGCCCGCGATGAACCAGCTCGCCAGGGCCAGGATGGGCCGGTTGGAGAGCCGCCGGTCGACCAGGTACCAGTGCCCGAGCAGCAGGCCGTCCACGGTCGCCCCCAGGAACAGCGCTCCGGTCAGCAGCGCGACCGCGCCGAGCACGGGTCGCCCGCTGAGCTCGGCGAGGGGCCAGGCCGCCACCAGGCCGGGCGCCACCGCGGCCATGCCCGCCCAGCGCGCGGCGGCCAGGCGGGCGTAGACGAGGACCTGCCAGGCCAGCACGGCCAAGGCGAACACGCCGAGCCAGAGGGCGGCCGCCCGCCCGGTCGCCCCGGCCTGGGCCAGCTCCCCGCGTCCGCTGAGCCAGGCCAGGCCGGCGCAGACGGCCACGCTCGCCCCCACCAGCTTGAAGAAGCCGAGGCGGACCACCCCCCACAGGGGCGCCACCCAGAGCAGCGCGAGGCTGCCGAGGGCCGTCTCGAACAGCACCACGGTGAGGACACCGGCGGGACCGTGCACAGCTGCTCCTGTCAGCGCCGCAGGGCGGCCACCACCTCGTCGTGGAGGAGGCCGTTGCTGGTCACCACGCTGCCGCCGTCGGGCCTGGCCGCGCCGCCCAGGTCGGTGAGGCGCCCGCCGGCCTCCTCGACGATCACCTGGAGGGCGGCGAGGTCCCACAAGGAGACCTCGGGCTCGACGGCCACGTCGGCCGCGCCCTCGGCGACCAGGCAGTGCATCCAGAAGTCGCCGAACCCGCGCGTGCGCCAGCAGCGTCGGGCCAGGCCGAGGAAGCGGTCCCCGAGGCCGTACGCCTCCCAGAGGTCGAGGCTCGAGTGGCAGAGCTGCGCGTCGCCGAGGTCGTGGACGCCGGAGACACGGATGGGCCGGCCGTCGGCGAACGCGCCCTGGCCGCGCACGGCCCACCAGCGCCGGCCCAGGGCGGGCGCCGAGCAGACCCCGAGGGCGCCGACGCCGTTGCGCTGCAGGGCGATCAGGGTGGCAAACACGGGGATGCCGCGGATGTAGTTCTTGGTGCCGTCGATGGGGTCGAGGATCCAGCGGGCGTGCCGGCCGCCTTCGGTGCCGAACTCCTCCCCGACCACGCCGTGGTCGGGGCGCTCCTCGCCGATGCGCTTGCGCAGCAGGGCCTCCACGGCGCGGTCGGCCTCGGACACCGGGGTCAGGTCGGGCTTGGTCTCGACCACCAGCCGGTCGGACCGGAAATGCTCGAGCGTGAGGGCGTCGGCGAGATCGGCCAGCTCGAGCGCGAGGGTGAGGTCGTTGTCCATGGCCCGAGCCTACCCGACCTCGCGTGCTCCCGTCGGACGGGTCGCGCGCGAGAACCAGGAGGCGACCGGCTCACTAGCCGGCGCCCAGCAGGGCGACCCCGGTCAGGGCCAGGGCCACGCCCGTGGTCTGGACGCCGGAGAGCCGCTCGGCCAGCAGGAAGCGGGCGAGCAGCACGGTGGTGATCGGGTAGAGCGAACCGAGGACGCCGACCACGCCCAGGTTCCCCATGGTGGTGGCGTAGGCGAACAGCACGTTGGCCACGGTGTCGAGGACGCCGGCCAGCGCCACTGCCCAGATGCCGCGGCCGGGCCAGGGAACCGACCGCCGGGCGGCCAGGGCGATGGCCAGCATCGAGGTGAGCGACCCGGCCCTCGCCCCGGCCACGACCCAGAGCGGCGAGCCGCCGGGCACGGCCGAGCCGGCGTCGACGCAGACGAAGAAGAACCCGAAGCCGATGGCCGCGCCGAGGGCCATGGCCACGACCCGGAGCGGCGCGGCGCCGGCGTGCCGCCGGCCGCGGGCCGGGCGGGACACGAGCACCACGCCGGCCACGGTCGCGGCGATGCCGATGGTGGCGGGCAGGCCAGGCGGGGTGCCGCGGGCGAACGCAACGGCTACGGGCACGACCGCCCCGCAGGCCGAGACCGGCGCCACGATCGACATCGCGCCCTCGGCCAGCCCCCGGTAGAACAGCAGGAGCGCGCCGCCGCCGCCGAGGCCGCCGAGGACGCCCCAGGCAACCCCTGCCAGCGCCGGCCGGTGGCTCGGCAGGCTGGCGAGCACGCCGAGCAGCACGAGCCCGCCGGCCACCTGGCTCCAGAGCGCCACCGCTCTCGGCGCCTGGCGGCGCGACTGCAGGCCGCCGACGAAGTCACCGGTCCCCCAGAGCAAACCGGAGCCGAGACCGAGCGGGGGACCGAGCGACATGAGCCTTCTTCCGTCGGCCGCTCAGCGGCCGCGGGGACTGACGGTCAGGCCGGCGCCGGTCATCGACTTGCCGCGTGGAAGGAGCTCGAAGCCGGGACGGGAGTCGACGCCGTACCTGATCGCGAGGATGGCGAGCAGGACGAGGAGTGTCATCAGCACGATGATCGCCATGAGGAGCCTCCGTTCCTTCGACAGGCCTTCCAGGCGTCTATACTGACTACCTGGTACAGTTTATTGTACTACAACACAGTGCACCTGTCGACCAATATTCTGATCTACGGGGGTGACAACGGTGCCGGAACCCGAGGTGGTGACCGCGGCGGTCGGCCGCAACGTCCGGGCCGAGCGCAGCCGCAAGGCGTGGACGCTGGACGACCTGGCCGCCCGCTCGGGCGTCAGCAAGGGCATGCTCGTGCAGGTCGAGCAGGCGCGGTCCAATCCTAGCATCGCGACCATCTGCCGGCTGGCCACCGCATTCGGGGTCTCGGTGGCCTCCCTGGTCGAGGCGCCGGAGGTACCCACGGCCAGGGTCGTCCTGGCCGGGGAGGGGATCGTGCTGTGGACCGGGAAGCCGGGCAGCACCAGCACGCTGCTGGTCGGGTCGGGCACCCGCGAGCAGGTCGAGCTGTGGGACATCCGCATGGCCCCGCACGACGGCTACGAGGGAGAGCCACACCCGGCCGGCACCCGCGAGCTGCTGCTCGTCATCGAGGGCGAGCTGACCCTCGAGGTGGACGGGGTCGAGTACCGGGTGCCGGAAGGCGGGGCGACCGCCTTCGTGGCCGACCGCCCCCACGCCTACCGCAACACCGCGGACCTGCCGCTGCGCCTGTCCATGACCGTCGTGCACAGCCCGGCGGCCAGGCTCCCCCATCCACCCCCTGCCGCCGAGGCCGCCCCGGCCTGAAGCCTGACGCCTCGGGATCCGCGTGACCAAGGCACAGGCGCTCTTGGGGGGCCGTGGGGGGAGCGAGCTCCCCCCACATGGAACGGGGCTGCCGGGCCGTGCACGCTGCTGCGCCCCGAATCCGGCGACGAGTGCCGCCAGAGCGAGTTCCCCCCACATGGACAGAGGACTGCCGCGCTGCGAGCTGCCTGCGACATCCAACGCCCGAAGGTTCCCTACGTGAGCAACCTCAGCCGCTTGCCCACCAGGGAGCGAGGGTTGGGGGGGAGGGCCGCGGCCAGCTTGAGCAGCTCCTGGCTGGCCGGGGCGTCCGGGTCGGAGACGACCAGCGGCTTGCCGGTGTCGCCGCCCTCGCGCAGCCGGGTGTCGATCGGGATCTGGCCGAGCAGCCGCGTGCCGAGGTCGCGGGCGAGCGTCTCCCCGCCGCCCTGCCCGAAGATGTGGTGGCGCTCGTCGCAGCCCGGGCAGATGAAGTAGCTCATGTTCTCGATCACGCCGGCGAGCCGCATCTGGTTGGCCTGGGCGAACCTGCCAGCCAGGATCGCGACCCGCTCGGCCGCCTCCTGCGGGGTGGTGACGAGCAGCATCTCGGCTCCGGGCAGCATCTGCGCGAGCGAGATGGACACGTCGCCGGTGCCGGGCGGGAGGTCGGCGAGCACGTAGTCGAGGTCGCCCCAGTAAACGTCGGTGAGGAACTGCTGCACGGCCCGGTGCAGCATCGGCCCGCGCCACATCACCGGCTTGTCCGTTTCGATGAAGAAGCCGATCGAGATGACCTTCACCCCGTGCGCCTCGAGCGGCATGATCATGCCGTTGAAGCCCACCGGGCGGCCGGTCGCGCCCAGCATGCGCGGCACCGAGAAGCCGTAGATGTCGCAGTCCACCACCGCGACCCGGCGGCCCTGGGCGGCCAGGGCCGCGGCCAGGTTGACGGTCACCGACGACTTGCCCACCCCGCCCTTGCCCGAGGCGACCGCGAGGACCCGGGTCGAGGACTCCTCGCCCCAGAACGAGATCTTCTTCTGCTCGGCCGCGCCCGGGCCGCGCAGCCGGGTCACCATTGCCTGGCGCTGCTCCTCGGTCATGGTGCCGAGCTCCACCACGACGCCCTGGACGCCGGGCAGCGGCGAAACGGCCGCGGTCACGTCCTTGGTGATGCGGTCCTTCAGCGGGCACCCGGGGATGGTCAGCAGCACCTCGACGGTGACCACGCCAGCCTCGTCGATCGAGATGCTCTTCACCATGTCGAGCTCGGTGATGGGCTTGTGGATCTCGGGGTCCATCACCTGCCCGAGCGCAGCGTGGACCGCGTCTCGCGTGGCCATGGGGACGTTCACCTCGGTGGCGCGCACCGCGCCGGGAAGAGCTGGCGGGAAAACCGCCCTACCATCGCACTGTAGCAAACGGGCGGCCCGCTCCGGCCGCCCGCCGAACCCGTTCTCCGGGAAGGTGCCCGATGGCCGACTATGACGCGATCGTCGTTGGTGGGGGGCCCAACGGCCTGGCCGCCGCCCTCCGCCTCGCCGAGGCGGGATGGTCGGTCTGCCTGGTCGAGGCGAACGCCGATGTGGGCGGGGCGGCCCGGACCCTCGAGTGCACCCTGCCCGGGTTCAAGCACGACTTCGGGGCGGCCTTCTTCCCGCTGGTCGGGGTGGCCCCGGCCATCGCCGAGCGCGACCTCGGCGCCTACGGGCTGCGGTTCCTGCACGCCCCGGTGCCCGCCGCCCACCCCTTCCCTGGCAACCGGGCCATCGCCCTCGGCCGCTCCGGGGAGGAGACGGCCGCCTCGATCGACAAGGTCCAGCTCGGCGACGGTGCCGCCTGGAAGGCGCTCGACGACGCCTTCGGGGACGCCCTCGTCCCCTTCCTGCGCGCCCAGATGGAGCGCTGGCCGGTCGCTGCCGGGACCCAGCTCCTGCGCCGCCTCGGGGGGGTCGCGGGCGCGCTCGAGTTCGCCAGGATGGTGGTCCAGGGCGCCAGCGCGGTCGCCGAGCGGTTCGAGTCCGGCGAGGCCCGCGCCTTCCTGGTCGCCCCGGCCATGCACGCCGACCTGCAACCCGAGGTGCCCGGGACCGGGGTGTACGCGCTGCTGCTCAACCTGCTCGGCGAGCGCTTCGGCATGCCGGTGGCCGAGGGCGGCACCGGGGCGATCACCGCCGCGCTGGCCTTGGCGTTGCGCGCCGCGGGCGGTGTGGTCGTGACCGGGGCCCGGGTCGACCGCATCGTGGTGGAGCGCGGCCGGGCCGTCGGGGTGGAGGCCCGCGGCCTGGCGCTCTCGGCCCGGCGCGCGGTGGTCGCCGCGATCGACACCGGCACGGCCGTCCGGCTGGCCGGCCCCGACTGGTTCCCGCCCGCCGCCCTGGCCGAGCTGCGGTGGTTCCGGCCCGGGCTCGGCACCTTCAAGGTCGACTGGGCCCTGGACGGGCCCGTGCCGTGGGCCGCCGACGAGTGCCGGCGGGCCGCGGTCGTCCACGTGGGCGACTCGGTCCAGGCGATGAGCAGGGCCGCCTGGGAGGCGTCGTACGGGCTGCTGCCCGGCCGCCCCACCGTGATCCTCGGCCAGCAGTCCCTGGCCGACCCGAGCCGGGCCCCGGCCGGCAGGCACACCCTCTGGGGGTACGCGCACGTGCCGGCGGCACCGGCCGGGGACGCCCTACGACCGCGCGCCAAGGCCGGCTGGGCCCGCTCGGCCGAGCCCTTCCTCGACCGGATGGAGGCGGAGATCGAGGCCAAGGCGCCCGGCTTCCGCGAGCTGGTGGCCGCCAGGCGGGCCTGGACGCCCGCCGACCTCGAGGCGGCCGACGAGGCGCTGGTCGGAGGCGACATCTCCGCCGGGTCGTTCGCCATCGACCAGCAGCTCGTCTTCCGCCCCGGGCCCTCCTGGTGGCGTTGGGGGACCCCGCTCAAGGGGCTCTACCTGGCCGGTGCGGGCCTGCCGCCCGGGGGCGGGGTGCACGGCGCCGGCGGCGACCTGGCCGCCGCGCAGGCCCTGGCCGACCACCGGCGCCCAGCCGTCCTGGCCGGCCTGGCCGCCGGTGCGGGCCTGCTCGCGCTCCGGGCCGCCAGGCGGCACCCGCGGTCCGGCTGACCGGCGCACGGTGCGGGCCGATGGCTCCGGCAGCCTCCCAGCTCAGCAAGTTCTAAGGAACCGTGCCTACATTGCTCCGTACGTCACCATGAGGGCGAGGTGATCGGGTGGGGAGCCTGCTCGGCGACGCCGACGTCTGGGACGACACGCCGGCGCCGCCCCGGCCACTGCGCCGGGGGGTCGGCCTGGCCGGTGTGGGGCTGCTGGTCGGGCTCGCCGTCGGCTGGGCGGTGGCGCCCCGTCCCGTCCCGCCGGCGCCAGTGGTGTCGCTCCCGCCGGTGCGGGCCGCCGACGCCCAGGGGCCCGTGCTGCCCCAGGGTGGCCCGCTGATCGAGCAGGCCGCGCTCGCCGGTCCGATGGTGGTGGCCGGGCTGGGCCGGGTGGACGAGGTCAAGCCGGACGGGACCGGGCGGCGCGCGCTCAGCTCCGACTTCGTCCCGGTAGCGGTCCTCCCGGCTCGGGACGGGAGGACGGTGGCGCTCGGCGGCAACGCGGTGGTGACGATCGACCGGAACGGCACGAGCAGCCAGCTGACCCCGGACGACTTCCGGGCCGGCGGCATCGCCGGCCGGGGGGACCGGGTGCTCGCCTGCGGCCGCCGCCCCCTGCCCACCGACCAGCGCCTGGCCGCGCGGGCGGCCGGGAGGGACCAGACCGCGGCCGCCCCCGCCCTGCTCCTGCCCACCAAGGGCGGCAAGGGCACGGAGGTGGGCCTCGGCTGCCCGGTGAGCTGGGCGGCACGCGCTCCCGTGGTGGCCGGGGCGGGCGGCCCGCAGGTGGGCTACAGACGGACCACGCGGGGCAGCTCGGTACTGGTCGGCCGCGTGGGCGGACCGCTCCGCACCCTCCTGGACCGCAGCCGGCTCGAGTCGGCCACCGGACCGGGCGCCTCGGTCGGGGCGGTGGCCGTGAGCCCGGACGGCAAGCTGGTCGCCGTCGCGGCCGGCGCCCCTGGCGGGCGGTGGGCCTTGCTGCTCGTCCCGGTCGACAGCGGCCGGGTCAGGCGGATCGAGCTCGTGCCCGGGTACGAGGCGGCCTGGCTCGCCTGGATCGGCCAGGCCGTCGACGAGCCCCGCCTCGCCATGGCCGCCGTGGACCGCCGCGGCGTTCTGGGCGAGGTGAGCCTCGGCTCGCGGACGGCCGGCGGGTACGTGCTGGCCTGGGACCAGGCCAGCGGCGTCGCCACCACGATCCTGGCCGGCGCGGCCATGGAGCGCGCCGACGGCGTCGCGTTCTCGCCCGACGGGCAGTACCTGGCGGTCTCGTCACCGGGTGGCTGGACCGTGCTGCGCACCGCGGACCCGTCGGAACGGGGCTCCGTGCCGGTCACCGGCACGCTCCTGGCCTGGCCGGGGACGGGACCGTGAGGACCGGTGGGGACCGGGGAGCCGCCCCGGGGAGGGTGCGGCCGCGGTTCCGCGCGGGCGGGCGGCGGGAGAGCGCCGGCCAGCAGGGCGCGTCCGGCGCGCGCCGCACCGCCGTGGTGGTCCCGGTCGTGCTGCTGCTCCTCGGGCTCGCCACCGGCGGCTTCGTCGGGTGGCGGGCGGTCACCGGCCGGACGGTCCGAGCGGCCGCCCCGCCGGCCGCGCCGCCACTGGCGGTCAAGGGTGTCCAAGGGCCGATCGAGGAGCTCCAGGGGCTCGGCGAGCTCGCCTGGATCGGGGACCAGGGCGTGGTGCGGGCGGTCACGTCTGACGGCCGGGCCCAGCGCACCCTCGGGCGCGCCGAGGGGCTCATCGTCGACCCGGAGACCAACCCGGGCTTCGCCAGCGGGCCGGGCCGCGCCATGGTCAGCCCGGACGGCGCCGTCGCCTACGGCTACCTCGCCGACGGCAGCCCCGTGGCCGTGCGCCTGGCCGACGCTCAGGTGCGCCGGCTGTCGCCGCCAGGCACGGTCGCGGCCGCCCCCACCCGCCAGTCGGCCGACGGCGCCGTGGTCGCGGTCTGCGCCGGCAAGCGGGGGCGCGGGCCTGGCCAGGTCGAGGGTGGGGAGACGACGCTGCTCGACCCGGGTGGGCGCCAGCTCGCCAGCCTGCCCGGCTGCGCGCTCGACCTAGCCAGGGACGGCCAGGCCGCACTGGTGCCAGCGGCCGGCGGCGCGGAGCGCGGGCTGCGGCTCTGGCGACGCTCGGGCGGGTACCAGACCGTCCTCGCCGCCGACGCGGTGGCCGCCGCCGCCCGCATGGTCGAGTTCGACGCCGACCCCGGCGGCTACGGCGTCGGCACCGCCTGGCTCTCGCCCGACGGCAGGCGGGTCCTGGTCAACGTCTACCGCAACGTGCACCGGGAGTCGCAGAGCGTCTTCTGGAGCCAGGGAGCCGCCCTGCTGCTGGTCGACCTCACCAGCCGACAGTGGCAGGCGATCCCGGTCGAGCTGCCCGGCGCGCTCCCGGTCGTCTGGGGCCCGGCGGGCGGGTTCGCCCACGCGCAGACCTTCGACGCCGGGACGTTGACCACGTGGTGGTTCCGGCCGGCCGGGCGCCCGACGGTCTCCTACGTGCCCGCCAAGGGGCGGCCGGTGCTGCTCGAGGCGGGGCGCAGGCACGACCACCTCCGGATGGCGTTCAGCCCGGACGGCGACTGGCTGCTGTTCCCCGACAGCGGCAACTGGACCTTCGTCCGGGTCGACGACCCGTCGACCCGGGTCAGCTATGCAGCGCCCGGCGACTTCGCCGGCTGGCTCCCCGGTGAGGCACGCCGATGATGCGGGCGGGCGCATGCCGGGCCGTTCGGGGGTGGGAGGAGCGCCGTTGGCGGCCCGGGTCGGGCTCACCGTGTCGCTGCTCGCGGTCACCTCGTTCGCGGTCGCCGTGGCCAGCGCCGGTGCCATGTACCTGCGGGCGGCGGGCGAGTCGGTGCTCCAGGACGCGCTCCGCTCGGCGCCGCCGTTCGCCTCGGGGCTCGGGGTCGCCCAGCGGGTCGCCGGCAAGCGGGACGTGCGCGGGCTCGACCGCACCGTCCGGGCCGCCATGCCCGCCCTGCCGGCCCTGCAGCCGCCGATCACCGGCTTCGACACCACCGAGCCGACCGCGCTCGGCCGGCCCGGCTCCGACGTGCCGACCGGGGAGCGGCCAACGGCCAAGCTGGCCAGCCGTTCCGGGCTCTGCCAGCACCTGGTCGTCGTGCAAGGACGCTGCCCGGGGCCGACCTCGTTGGACGCCCCGGCCGAGGCGGCCATCTCCGAGCGTGCGGCCGCCAAGCTCCACATGGGCGTGGGCGACAGGATCGACGCGGCCGGCCTGGGCGCGAACGGCGTCGCCCGGGAGGCCAAGGTGGTCGCCGTCTTCCGGCCCACCCAGAGCGACCCCTGGTGGTGGGGCCACGACCTGTTCTACAACCCGGCCGAGGCCTCCGAGACCGTGGATGCGCCCCTGGACGCGGTCCTGCTCGACGACAGCGCCATGCAGGCCGTGATCGGCGGTGGCGTGGACGTGGTGGCCCGGTGGGACTTCCCCCTGGATGCGCGCCGGGCCCGGCTCGGCGACGCCCCCGGCCTGGCCCTGGCCGTGGGCGACTTCCGCGCCCAGCTGGCCGAGGCCTACCCGCAGGCGACCCTCCGGACCGGCCTGCCCACCCTGGTCGAGCGCGCCGAGGAAGGCCGGCAGGCCCTGACCGTGCCCGTGCTCCTGGCCACCGTCCAGCTGGTTGGGCTCGGGCTGCTCATCCTCGTCGTGGTCGCCGCCATGGCCGCCGAGGCGCGCGCCGGGGAGGTCGCCCTGGCCAAGGTCAGGGGCGCCACCACCGGCCAGGCGTTCGGCCTGGCCACCCTCGAGCTCGCCCTGGTCGCGGTCGCCGCCGTCCCGGCCGGGCTCGCCCTGGGTTGGCTCGGGTCGTACCTGATCGCCGGGGCCCAGCTCGTCCCCGGCGTGCCCGTGGTCGTGACGCCCCTGGCGGCCGCGGCCGTCCTGGCCGCGGGGGTCGTCGCCTTGGCGGCGGCGGCGGCGGCCGGCCTCGGAGCCGTGCGCCGGCGGGTGCTCGACCAATGGCGGCAGGCCCGCTCGGACCGGGTCGGCCGGCGCTCGCTCCTCGTCGAGGCGGTGCTCCTCGTGGTCGCGGCTGCCGCCCTGGTCAACCTGCGCACCGGCGGGACGCGCCCGGCTGGCACCTACGACCCGCTCGCCGTGCTCGCCCCCGCGCTGGTGGTCCTGGCCGGGGCGCTGGTGGCCGGCCGGCTGCTGCCCTTCGTGGCCGGGGCTCTCGTGCGGGCCACCGCCCGCTCCCGACGGGTGGCCCCGTTCATCGGCGCCCGCCAGGTCGCGCGGCGGGGGGGCGCCGCCTTGCGGGTGGTGGTGGCCCTGGCCGCCGCCTTCGGCCTGGTGGCGTTCGCGGTCACCGTCCGCCAGGACATGTCCCGCAACCGGCACGACCGGGCCTTGACCGAGACGGGGGCGCCCCGCCGCGCCGACGTCGCCTTCCCGCCCGGCAGCCTCGGGCCCGAGCAGGTGCGGGCCACCGACCCCTCGGGCCGGAGCTCGATGGCCGCGTTCCGGTACACCACCTCGCTCCCGACCTCGGGCCAGGAGGCGACCGTGCTCGGGGTGCAGGCCGACCGCTACCAGGGGATCGGCTTCTGGCGGGGGGATTTCGCCAGCGAGCGGCTCGGCCGCCTGCTGGCGCCGCTGCGCCGGACGCCCGTGCCCCCGCTCGAGCTCGGTTCGGCCAGCGGCCTCGAGGTCGACCTCGGCGTGGACGACCTGCGTGCGGCAGGGCCGGTCACCCTGGTCGCTGACGTGCGCGCGGCCGACGGGAGCGGTGGCCCGGTGGTGCTCGGGCAGCTCCGGGACGGCCCGATCCGTCCCTACCGGGCCGGCCTCGATCCGGACGCGTTCGGGAGCGGCGGGCCCTACCAGTTGCGCCGTCTCTACCTCGACCGGGGCCTGGGCCGGTTCTTCCCGGTGAGCGCGACCGTCCGCTTCGACTCGATCCGCGTCCAGCAGGACGGGGTGTGGCGGATGGTCGAGACGTTCGACGACCCGGCCCGCTGGAACTCCCTGAACGACGGCGACTACACCCCGGCCGACGAGCTGGGCGGCGACGCCGCCGACGAGGGCAGGGCACTCACGATGAAGATGGAGGCGCCCTCGTCAGCGACCACGGTCGGACTCGTCCACGCGTCGGTGCCGAGGGCGGTGCCTGCGGTGGTGACCCCCGGGTTCCTGACCGCCGAGTCGGCCCGGGTCGGCCAGGTCGTACGGGTGGGGTCGCCCACCGAGGGCGCCATCGCGCTCCAGGTGACCGGTGTGGCCAAGGTGCTGCCGGGCACCGACGGGGTGCCCGCCGCCGCCCTCGTCGACCTGGAAGGGCTGCTCGCCCAGGCCCAGCGCAACCCCAATGCCCAGGTGTCGGCCAACCAGGTCTGGACGACCGGCGATCTGGCCGCCGCCGGCGTGCTCGACCGGCTGCGGGCCAGGGGGGTCGAGGTGAAGGCGGTCACGGTCGCCGCCGACCGGGAGCGGGCGCTCGCCCGCGAGGCACCCTCCCTGGCGCTGCTGCTGCTCGTGGTGGGTGCCGCGGCCGGGGCGGTGCTGGCCACCGGCGGGGTCATGCTCCACCTGTACCTCACCGGGCGGCGGCGTGGCTTCGAGCTGGCCGTGCTCGACGCGCTCGGCGCCCGCCGGCGCGACCTGTGGGCGCCGGTGGCGGTGGAGCAAGGGTCGCTCGTCGGCTACGGCGTGCTCGTCGGCGGGGCCATCGGCCTGGCCGCCGCGCTGGTCGCGCTGCCGGCCATCCCGCAGTTCCTGGACCGGCCCGAAGTGCCGCCGCCGATCTACACCCCGGACTGGCTCGCGCTCGGAGGTGCCCTGGGCCTCGCGCTCGTGGTCGTGGCCCTCGGCCTCACCGCGGTCGTGGCCGGCCTGGTCCACAAGGCTCGCCCCGAGCTGCTCCGCGAGGAGGAAGCCTGATGCGGGCGGGCGCACCCGGGGCTAAAGGTGCCAGGGGGGAGCGCCACCTGCGGGCGGGCGCACCCGGGGCCACAGGTGCCAGGGGGGAGCGCCAATGAGCGTCGCCCTGGAGCGGGTGGCTGCCGGGGTGCTGGAGGAGCGCCGGGCCCGGGCGGGGGAGCGCCTGGCAACCTGCGAGCAGCTCTTCCACATCTACCGGCTGGCCGGGCATGAGGTGGTCTCGTTGCAGGGCGTCGACCTGGCCGTCGACCGGGGCGAGATGGTTGCCCTGCTCGGGCCGTCGGGGTCGGGAAAGTCCACCTTGCTGTCGATCCTCGGCGGTCTCGAGCGGCCGTCGGCCGGACGGGTGCTGGTCGAGGGCGAGGACCTCGCCAAGCTTCCCGAGACCGCGTTGACCGCCTTCCGCCGCCGCCGGGTCGGCTTCGTCTGGCAGGTGCCCGCCCGCAACCTGCTGCCGCACGTGTCGGCCGCGGAGAACCTCGAGCTGCCGATGACCCTGGCCGGGCTCCCGGCCGCCAGGCGCCGGCGCCGGGCCCAGGTGCTGCTCGGCGCGGTCGACCTGGACGGCGTGGGCGGCAGGCAGGTCCGTGCCCTGTCCGGCGGCGAGCAGCAGCGCCTGGCCGTGGCCGTCGCCCTGGCCAACAACCCGCCCCTCCTGCTGGCCGACGAGCCGACCAGCCAGCTCGACCGGGCCAACGTCGCCCGGGTGGTCGAGATCCTCCACACGGCCAGGGATGAGCTGGGCACCACTGTCGTGGTGGTCACCCACGACCCCGAGGTCGCGGACCGGATGGACCGGACCGTCACGATCCGCGACGGGCGGGTCGGTGCCGAGGGCCGGGCCGGGGTGGAGCACGCGGTGGTCGGGCCGACCGGCTCCCTGCACCTGCCAGCGCAGGCGCTCGAAGTGCTTCCCCCGGGCGCCCGGGCGGTGGTCGAGGTCGAGGCCGACCGGGTCGTGCTCCGGCCGGTCGAGCCGGCACCGCCCGCCGGCCCGGACGGGGGCGCCGACCCGGACCAGAGCACGCGGGAGGGGCGGCGGTGACCCCGCTGGACGCGACCCCTGCGGCCACGCAGTCCGGCGGAATGCCACCGCCCGGGCAGGCCGGGGAAGAGGCCCCGCACCGGCGGGCCGGGGAAGGGGCCCAGCCCGGGCAGGCTGGGGAAGGGGCCCAGCCCGGGCAGGCTGGGGAAGGGGCCCAGCCCGGGCAGGCTGGGGAAGGGGTCCCGCTGCTCGCCACCGAGGCGGTGGTCGCCGTCCGCGGCGGCCGCAACGTCGTCGACGGAGTGTCGCTGGCGGCGACCGCTGGCCAGGTGCTCGGCGTGGTCGGTCCCTCTGGCTCGGGCAAGTCGACCCTGCTCCTCCTGCTTGCGGGCCTCGAGCTGCCCGACGCCGGTGTGGTCAGGTTTGAGGGGCGCGACCTCGCCGGGCTGGGCGAGGCGGGGCGGCGGGCCCTGCGCCGCGACCGGATCGCGGTCGTGTTCCAGGGCTACGGGCTGCTCGCGCTGCTCACCGCCCGCGAGAACGTGGAGCTGCCTCACCGGGTGGCGAGGCGGGACCCGGCCGCGGCCGCCGCGGCCGCCGCGCAGTGGCTCGGTCTCCTCGGGCTGGCCGGCCGGGCCGACCACCGCACCGACGAACTGTCAGGCGGCGAGCAGCAGCGGGTCGCCCTGGCCAGGGCGCTCGCCTCGGGCGCGGACGTCCTGCTCGTGGACGAGCCCACCACCGAGCTCGACGAGGACAACCGCGGCCGCGTGGTCGGCCTGCTGCGCGACGCCGCCGACCGGGGCGCCTGCGTGGTCGTGGCCACCCACGACCCGGAGGTGGTCGAAGCCTGCGACCAGGTCGTCCGCCTGGTCGACGGCCGTGCCACCCGCACCGACCCACACGCCCTGACCGGTTCCTGACCTTCGCAACGGCACACCCAGGAGATGGCACAGGCGCTCTTGGGGGGCCGTGGGGGGAGCGTGTACTGGTGCACCCGCGGAACCCCCGGAGAGATGGCACAGGCGCTCTTGGGGGGCCGTGGGGGGAGCGAGCTCCCCCCACATGGAACAGGTCACGGTCCGTAGCTGCCAGCGGCATCGGACGAACTGAAGGGGTTACGGAAGAAACTGCTGCTCGATCCGCTGGGCCTGGCCGCCCCGGACCGTGACCCAGAACAGGGGGTGGTCCCGGTTCGGGAAGTAGGAGGCGAGCGCTGCGAGCTTGAGGGGGACGTTCTTGGTCGCTGACCCCGTCTCCTCGGCTTTCAGGGTGTTGACCGTGATGGAGGCGTTCGGGGCGACCGGGACCGTCCGCTTCCGCGGGTTCTGGTTGCGGATGTAGTAGTCGTTCGGGGGTGGGGACTCCTTGCCGTCCTCGGCCGCCGCCTTGGTGGCGGCCGTCCCGGTGAGGAACTGCACCTCGTCCACGACCATCGTCCGCTTGGCGGCGTCGACCGCCACGATGAAGACCGGGTGGCGTCCCTCGGTCAGGACCGCGGCCTCGCCGGCGCCGGCCGCGGTGGTCGTGACGGCCGGCCCGGTCGTGGCCACCGGTCCGGTGGTGGTCGTCGGCCCGGGCCCGGCGGCCGTCCCCGGGGACGCCTCCTCCGGCCCGCTGCACCCGGTGGCGCCCGCGCCGAGCGCGGCCAGCAGGACGACGGCACCCAGGGTGGCAGGGGCGGAACGGCGCTTCACGGTCACCTTCTCCCGTCGGGTGGCTGCCACGGAGGGCGGCGCCCACCGTCGGCGGCGATCTTCCGCTCGGGATACTGAACCTGGAGCCGCCCGTTTATCCAGTAGGCACCCCGGAGCAGCCGTACCTGGAGCGCCGCGCCCACCCCATCGGGGTGGGCGCGGACGGGCGGGGCGGGCAAGGTCAGGCCGAGCCGACCTCCTGGGCGTCGGCGTCGCCGAAGGCGACGTTGATGGTCAGCTCCTCGGTGCCACGGACGACCGACAGGGCCAGGGTGGCGTCCTGCGGCAGCGCGTCGAGCACCTCGTGGAGCTCGTCGGCGTCGGCCAGCTCGCGGCCACCCGCCGCCACGATCAGGTCGCCGGTGCGGATGCCGGCCCGGCCGGCCGGGCCGTGCTCGTCGACCGCGCGGACCAGCAGGCCGTCCCGCTCGGGCAGGCCGACCGCGCGCCTGAGCTGCCTGGCGGCCCGCACCGGGGCGAGGCCCACGCCCAGGCGCGGCCGGGACGGCGTCTCGCCCCTGGCGAGCGCGTCGAGCCGCCCACGCAGCTCCGCGTCGGCCGGGACGGCCAGGTAGAAGCCGTCGCCAAGGCGGTTGGTGTTGAGACCCAGCAGCCGGCCGGCCCCGTCGACGAGCGGGCCGCCGGAGGAGCCCCGGCCCAGCGGGGCGGTGTGCTCCAGGCTGCCGGTGATACGCCGGCCACGCGGGCCGCGGAACGCCCGGTTCACCGCCGAGACCAGCCCGAACGTGACCCGCGGTCGTCCGCCCGGGTTGGCCAGGCCGAACACGGGCGCGCCGATGCGGGCTGCCTCCCCTTCGCCGGCCCAGGCGATCGGCGCGGCGCCCTGGGTGTCGACCGAGATGACGGCGAGATCGGCGTCGACATCAACCCCCTGGACGCGCCCGACCGCGCTGCGACCGTCGGCGAAGGCCACGGTCGTCTCCTCACCGCGGATGTTGTGCGCATTGGTCGCTACCGACCCCTGGGCCACGACCACACCTGAGCCGCGGCCGTGACCACGCCCGATGCCGACCACGGACCCGCTCACCTGCTCCGCCACCCTGCCGACGGCCTGCTCCAGCTCCTCGAGCACGCTCATGACTCCTCCTTGAGGTTCAGTTACTAGTAAGTTGCAAGTTACTAGCTGCAAGCGGTGCGTGCAAGTGCTGGACGGCAGCCCCTACGATGACCCCATGCCGCAGACGCAAGATCCGTCACCCCTGGACGAGGCGGTCGCCCGGGTCGGCGACCGCTGGGCCCTGCTGATCGTGCAGGCGCTGCTCGGCGGGACCCGCCGCTTCAACGACCTGCAGGCGGAGCTCCCGGGCATCGCCCCGAACGTGCTGTCGCAGCGGCTGAAGCACCTCGAGCGCGAGGCGGTCGTGGTGAGCCGGCCCTATTCCCGGCGGCCGCCCCGGTTCGCTTACGAGCTCAGCGCGTCAGGACTCGAGCTGGCCGGTGCCCTGCGCCTGCTCGCCCAGTGGGGGGCGGAGCGCGCCGGGGGCGGCGGCGCACTCCGCCATGCGGAGTGCGGCACGCCGATGGAGGCGCGCTGGTACTGCCCGACCTGCGCCCGCATGGTCGCCGACGACGAGGCCGACGACCTCCACTACGCCTGACTGCGTACGGTGGCGCCTGACTGCGTACGGTGGCATGACGCCCATGGGTGGGGATTGCGGGCGTTTCCACAGCGATTCCAGATGGTCTGCTGACGTTTCCATTTTGCCATGACATTGCCGGCTGTTCATCCGGATGCGTAGAAGTTGGGACTTGCGAGCTGCCGGCGTCTAACATACGTTTTGACGGGCGTCGGCCGGTTCTGCCGGGTCGGGAGGTGTCATGCCGGTCCTTGACGTCTCGACACCGCCGCGAACAGGCCTTCTTGGGGGAGGGGGAGCGTTCAGGCTCGAAGCCATGGCGTCTCGAATGCCACTGGCTGCCACGAGCGGAGGTGCGACAGGGGGGCTTCACGCTGAGGGGGGGCTTCACGCTGAGGGGGGGCTTCACGCTGGACATTGCGACGTATGGTCATGGCTTGGTTGCTGCGTGCAGGCAGCCCGGGCTGGCAGCCGACCGCTTCGCTGACCCTCGCCGACTCGCTATTCGCCCCATCAGGCACGGCGAGCCGTGGAGGCCGTCCAGCCCGCTGATGGGACCGGGTAGGTCGCGAGCTGTCATTCCCGCACTGTCTCGCCGGCCGGCGGCCGCCGGATCGCTGACCCGGGCGCGCCCACCGGCCCCCTGGCGCCGTCAACGGGAGCACCGGTTCCATCGAGGAGGAAATGATGAACGTTCGGCGGGGGGCCAGCCGTGGCTCGTAGGCAGGCGCAGGGAAGCATGACCAACGCGTCCCGACCCAGCGCATCAGCACTGACCGAGGACCTCAAGCTCGTCTGGACTGACGAGACCACCTCCGGCGGGGGCCCGGGGGCACCCGAGGGGCAGGGGATGGCGCTCGTCGCCACCGCGAGCGGGACGCTGCGCCGCTACCGGCAGGTCAGCCTCGGCCTGGCCGCCTCGGACGCCGTGTGCGTGGCGGTCGCGCTGATGGCGTCGTACTACCTCCGCTACCCCGGAGCGATGCGGCCCATGCCCGTCGGGGAGACCGCGGTGGTCCTGCTCGCCCCGCTGCTGTGGGTCGGGGTGTTCCACACCTTCAACCTGTACCGCCCCCAGCACCTCTCGGGCCACGAGGAGCTGCGCCGCACCATCGGCGCCACCAGCCTCGGGATCGTCCTGCTGGTGATGGCGAGCTACTGGTCAAAGGCGTCGTTCTCGCGCTCGTGGGTTGCGCTGGCCTGGGTGCTCGCGCTGGCCCTCGAGCTCGGGGTGCGGCGCGGGTGGCGCTGGTACCTGTGGCGCCAGCGGCGGGCCGGTCGCCTGCGCTTCCGTACCCTGGTCATCGGGGCGACCCCGGAGGCGGGGCGCCTGGTCGAGATCCTGCGCGACCGGGAGTCCGGCTTCACCCCGCTCGGCTACGTGCTGGCCTCCGCGCCCAACCTCTCCGCCAACTCCCTGCCCGTCCTGGGCGAGATCGGCGACCTCCGCCTGCTGATCCGCGAGCACGCCGCCGACTGCCTGTTCGTAGCCCCCACCGCCATCAGCGTCGACGACATGTCCCGGGTCGCCCAGGCCGCCCGCCTGGAGGGCGTCGAGGTACGGGTCTCGTCGAACCTGCCCCAGACCCTCACCTCGCGGCTGTCGCTGCAGACGGTCGGCCCTGCGGTGGCCCTGGTGCTGCGGCCCGTCCACCTCACCGGCCGGCAGGCGGCCATGAAGCGCGCCTTCGACGTGCTCGCCGCGTCGGCCGCGCTGCTGGTCAGCTTCCCGCTCTGGGCGGTGATCGGGACCGCGATCCGCCTCACCTCGAGCGGCCCGGTCTTCTTCCACCAGGAGCGGGTGACCAAGGGGGGCCGCGTCTTCCGGATGCACAAGTTCCGCTCCATGCGGGCCGGTCTCGCTGTCAAGGCCGACACCACCCAGCCCTTCTTCAAGCTCGACGCCGACCCGCGCCTCACCCGGGTGGGGGCCTTCATCCGCCGCGCCAGCCTCGACGAGCTGCCTCAGTTCTGGAACGTCCTCAAGGGGGAGATGAGCATCGTCGGGCCCCGCCCGCTCCCGGCCGACCAGGTGGCCGCCAACCTCGAGCTGCTCAGCCCCCGCCAGGAGGTGCCGGCCGGGGTGACCGGCTGGTGGCAGATCAACGGCCGTAGCCAGGTGACCCCGGAGGAGGCCCTGCGGCTGGACCTGTTCTACATCGAGAACTGGTCGCTCACGCTGGACCTGTACATCCTGGCCAAGACGTTCGGGGCCGTCGTGCGCCGAAGCGGTGCCTCTTGAGCGGCTTCGGAGCGTTGTCATGTGCGGGATAGCCGGGGCCTACAACGTGCCCGCCACGGCCGGGCAGCTCGCCGCCATGTCGCGGGCGATCGCACACCGGGGCCCGGACGCCGAGGGCTCATGGACTCGCGACGAGGACGGCCGCCGGGTCTGGCTCGCGCACCGGCGCCTGTCCATCATCGACCTGTCCGAGGCCGCCAACCAGCCGTTCGTCAAGGACGGGCTCGTCCTGGTGTTCAACGGCGAGATCTACAACTACCAGGCGCTGCGCCGCGAGCTGGCCGCGGGCGGCGCCCACTTCCGCACCAGCTCCGACACGGAGGTGCTGCTCGAGGCGTGGCGGCGCTGGGGCCCGGGCTGCCTGGACCGCGTCCGCGGCATGTTCGCGTTCGCGCTGTACGACGAGCGGACCGGCACGCTCGTCCTCGCCCGCGACCATTTTGGCATCAAGCCGTTGTTCTACTGGCTGCGGGACGGCGGCGTCGCCTTCGGCTCGGAGCTGAAGGCACTGCGGCCGGTGCTCGGCGAGCGCCCCGAGATCGACCCCTGCGCGCTGGTCGCCTCGCTGATGTACTACTGGGTCCCCGAGGACCACTGCGTCTACCGGGGCGTGGCCAAGCTCCCGCCCGGCTCCTGGCTCGAGGTGGCCCCGGACGGGTCGCACCGCCTGCAACGCTACTGGGACCCGGCCACGGCGCTCACCGCGCCGCCCGAGCGCGAGGTCGATGTCGACGCGCTGCGCACCGTGCTCGAGGAGTCGGTCGCCGCCCACCTGGTCGCCGACGTGCCCGTCTCGACATTCCTGTCCGGCGGGCTCGACTCGAGCCTGCTCACCGTGCTCGCCGTCCGCCACAACCGCGACATCGACAGCTACACGATCTCGTTCCGCGGCGAGGACCAGCGCTTCGAGGCGATGCCCGACGACCTCGCCTACGCGCGCAAGCTGGCCGACCGGCACGGCATCCGGCTCCACGAGGTCGAGCTGGCGCCCGACGTCGCCGACCTGCTCCCCCGGATGGTGCACACCCTCGACGAGCCGATCGGCGACGCCGCTGCGATCAACGCCTACCTGATCTGCAAGGCGGCCAGGGAGGCCGGGGTCAAGGTGCTGCTCTCCGGCATGGGCGCCGACGAGCTGTTCGGCGGCTACCGCAAGCACTACGCCGCGCTGCTCGCCTCCAGGTACCGCCGCCTGCCGGGGTTGCTCCGCCATGGGCTCGTCGAGCCGGCCGTACACCGGCTCCCGGTGGCCAGCCGGCGGCGCGGCTACCGCTCGGTGCGCTGGGCCAAGCGCTTCGTGGCGTTCGCCAGCCTGCCCGAGGAGGCCGCGTTCCGGCGCAGCTACACCCACTACGACGTGGCCGGCTTCCACGAGCTGCTCGACCCCGAGCTCTGGCCACACGTCGACCAGCTCGTCGCCGAGCACGCGGCCGTCTACGCCGAAGGCCCGGCAGACGACCAGGTCAACCGCATGTGCTACACCGACACCCGGATGTTCCTGCCCGGCCTCAACCTGGCCTACACCGACCGGGCCAGCATGGCGGTGTCGACCGAGGTGCGGGTGCCCTACGTCGACAAGGACGTGGTCGCCGCGGCGTTCGCGATCCCGGGAGCAGCCAAGATCGTCCGCACCGAGCGCAAGGCGATCCTCAAGCAGGCCGCCGAGCCGTGGCTGCCCAGGGAGATCGTCTACCGGCCCAAGGGCCTGTTCAGCGCGCCGCTGCGCGCCTGGGTCCGTCGCGACCTGCAGGACATGGTCGAGGACCTGGTGGCCGGCGGGGACCTGGTCACCTCCGGGATGCTCGACAAGACCGCCGTGCGAGCCCTGATCGACGACGACCGCTCGGGCGTCGCCGACCGCTCCAAGGAGATCTGGCAGCTCCTGACCCTCGAGCTCTGGCACCGCCAGCAGTCCCAGTGACCGTCCCCGTGCCAGGGCGACCAACCGTGAGCAGTGGTGCCGCATGAAACAGATCGTGCAGAACTACAAGTCGGGCGAGCTGTCGCTGGTGGACGTGCCAGCGCCCACCAGCCGGCCGGGCGGGGCCCTGGTCCGCTCGCAGTACTCCCTCATCTCGGTCGGCACCGAGATGATGAAGATCAGCGAGAGCAAGCTGTCGCTGATCGGCAAGGCCCGGGCCCGGCCCGACCAGGTCAGGAAGGTGATGCAGGCGGTCTCCCAGCAGGGGTTGGCCGCCACCTACCGCAAGGTCACCACGCAGCTCGACTCCTGGACGCCGCTTGGCTACTCGCTCTGCGGCGAGGTCGTCGAGGTCGGCGCCGGGGCCGACGACCTCTCGGTCGGCCAGCGCGTCGCCTGCGCAGGCAACCTCTACGCGCTGCACGCCGAGTACAACTGGGTCCCGCGAAACCTCTGCGTGCCCGTGCCCGACGGGGTCAAGGGCGAGCACGCCGCCTTCACCACCGTCGGCGCCATCGCCATGCAGGGCTACCGGCAGTCCGAGGCCGGGCTGGGCGAGTCCGCGCTGGTGGTCGGCCTCGGGCTGGTCGGCCAGCTGCTGGTGCAGATCCTCCGGGCCGCCGGCGTCGTCGTGCTCGGGCTCGACCCGTCGCTGGAGCGCTGCCGGCTGGCCGAGCGGATGGGCGCCACCGCCTGCGGCGCGCCAGCGGGCCAGGACCTCGACGGGGTGGTGGCGAGGCTCGCCGAGCTGACCGACGGGGCCGGTGCCGACCACGTCTTCCTCACCGCCGGGGGCGACACCAACCAGCCCGTCGAGCTGGCCGCCGAGCTGGCCAGGGACCGGGCCCGGGTCGTCGACATCGGCAAGTGCCGGCTCGACCTGCCCTGGAAGGACTACTACGAGAAGGAGCTCGATGTCCGCTTCTCCCGCTCCTACGGGCCCGGCCGCTACGACCCGGTGTACGAGGAGCAGGGCGTCGACTACCCGATCGGCTACGTCAGGTGGACCGAGCGGCGCAACCTGGCCTGCTTCCTCGACCTGGTCGACGGCGGCCAGGTCGACCTCGGGCCGCTGGTGTCGGCGGTGCTGCCCTTCTCCGACGCGGTCGACGGGTACGAGCGCATCCTGGCCGGTGAGCAGCGCGGCGTCGGCATCCTGTTCCAGTACCCGGCCGACGCGCCCCTGGCCCACCGGCTGGACGGGACCGCCGCGCTGCCGCAGCCCAGCGCTCGGCCGGCCCGGCCCAGCCAGCCGGTGGTGCGCCTCGGCGTCGTCGGGGCGGGCAACTACGCCACCTCGATGCTCCTGCCCCACCTCCGGGGGCGCGACGACGTCCGGCTCGTCGAGGTGGCCACGGCCACGGCCCTCTCGGCCGCCAACGCCCGGCGCCGGTTCGGCTTCGAGCGGGTCTCCACCGACTACCAGGGCCTGCTGGCCGACGAGGGCATCACCGCGGTGCTCATCACCACCCGCCACCACGCCCACGCCCGGATGGTGTGCGAGGCGCTTCGGGCCGGCAAGGCGGTGTTCGTGGAGAAGCCCCTGGCGGTCACCCCCGAGCAGCTCGACGAGATCCTGGCCACGGTCGCCGAGACGGGCAACGACCGGCTTACGGTCGGGTTCAACCGCCGCTTCGCGCCGCTGCTGGTCGAGCTCAAGCGGTCCTGGGGGGCGCGCACCGGGCCGGTCCACCTCCGCTACGACGTGAACGCCGGGCAGCTCGGCGCCGGCAGCTGGTACGCTCGCCCCGAGGAGGGCGCCCGCCTGGTCGGCGAGGGCTGCCACTTCGTCGATACCGCGTCGTGGTGGATCGGGAGCGAGCCGGTCGAGGTGTTCGCGGCCAGCACCCCGGGCGACCCCGACGACACCGTGAGCACGATCCGCTACGCCGACGGGTCGGTGGCGACGATCTCCTACCTCACCCGGGGCGACGGCCGCTACCCCAAGGAGGTCATGCAGGTCTTCGGCCAGGGCCAGGTGGCCAAGCTGCACAACTTCCAGCGGACCGAGCACTGGCGGGGCGGCAGGCGCCGGGCGAGGCGGTCGCGGTCGGGGATCGACAAGGGCCAGCAGCAGGAGATGGAGGCATTTGTCCGCGCTGTGGCCGAGGGCCTGCCCATGCCGATCGGGCTGGCCTCGCTGGCGGCCACCACCCGGGCCACCTTCGCGGCGGCAGCGAGCGTGGTCAGCGGCCGTCCCGAGCCGGTCGCCCCGCCGGCTGGCGCTGGCCCGGCGGCAGGAGACGGCCCCCCGGCCGGCCCCGAGCCCCGGGCGGCAGGCACGAAGGGCGCCACCGCCGGATGAACCCGCTGTGGTACGCCAAGCGTCTCGCGCGCATGACGCCCGCCGAGGTCGCCGGGCGCGCCCGCGACGAGCTGGTGAAGCGGCGCTGGCGCCGGCGCCAGGTCCGCCCGGGGCAGCCCGACCCGCTGCCCGTCCCGGCGACGGTCCCGCCGTTCGCGGCCGGCCTGCCGCCGGCATCGGTCGAGGGCGTGCCCGGGCCGGCGCAGGCCCGGATCCTCGAGGCGGCCGACGGGCTGCTGGCCGGCTCCTGGCCGGTGTTCGACCGGGTCTGGGACTCCGCCGAGGCGGACTGGTTCGCCGACCCGCGCACCGGCCGGCGGGCACCGGCCGACGCCTACTGCTTCGACGTCGACCACCGGGACGAGGCGGCGGTCGGCAACGTCAAGTACCTGTGGGAGCCGTCCCGCCACCAGCACGTCACGCTGCTCGCGGCCGCATGGCTGCTCTCGGGCGACGACCGCTACGCCGAGGCGGCCGCGAGGCAGCTCCGCTCCTGGTGGGCGGCCAACCCCTTCCTCTCGGGCGTCCACTGGACGAGCGCGATCGAGGTCGGCGTACGGCTCGTCTCCTGGACCTGGACGCGGCGGCTGCTCCACGGGTGGGGCGGCGCCGCCGGCCTGTTCGAGGGCGACCCGGCCTTCCGGGCCCAGCTCCACCACCACCAGGAGTACCTGGCCGCACTGCCGAGCCGCGGCTCGTCGGCCAACAACCACGTGCTGGCCGAGGCGGCCGGGCAGTTTGCGGCCGCCTGCGCCTTCCCGTGGTTCCCCGAGTCGGCCGGGTGGCGTGCGCACGCCGCGGACACCCTGCGCCGGGAGCTGCCCCGCCAGACCTTCCCGGACGGCCTCAACCGGGAGCTGGCAACCGGCTACCACGGCTTCGTGCTCGAGCTCGGCCTGGCCGCCGCCCTCGAGGGCGAGGCGGCCGGGCACCCGCTCGGCGGCGAGGTCTGGGACGCCCTGCGGCGCATGGTCGACGCGCTCGCCGCGGTCCTGGACGTGCGCCTCCACCCGCCCCGCCAGGGCGACGACGACGAGGGCCAGGGCCTGCTGCTCGACCCGCCCGGAGGCGGGCCCGGGCGGTGGGCGTCGCTGCTGGCGACCGGGGCGGTCCTGTTCGGCCCGCTGGACTGGTGGCCGACGGTGCCGCGGGACGACGCGCGCACGCCCCTGTGGACCGCGCTCGCGCCGACGCCCCAGCCGGGAGCCGGCCGGCGCCCCGAGACGCGGCCGGGAGCCGGCCGGCGCCCCGAGACGCGGCCGTCGCTGTTCCCCGGCGCCGGCATGACGCTGCTCCGGGACGGGCGGGTAGGGGCCGACGAGCTCTGGTGCCGGGTCGACCACGGGCCGCACGGCTACCTCGGCATCGCCGCGCACGCCCACGCCGACGCCCTCGCGGTGGAGCTGCGGGTCGGTGGGGTGGAGGTCCTGGCCGACCCCGGGACCTACTGCTACCACGGCGAGCCGGCGTGGCGGGCCTACTTCCGCTCCACCGCCGGCCACAACACCCTCGAGGTCGGCGGGGTCGACCAGTCGGTGTCGGGCGGCCCGTTCCTGTGGGCCCGCCACGCCCGCAGCGAGCTGGAGCACGCCGACGGGCTCGACGGTGGCCCGGTCGCCGAGGTGCGGGCCGCCCACCACGGCTACGAGCGGCTCCGCCCGCCCGCCGTGCACCGGCGCACGGTCCGCCTGCTCCGCGGGGAGCGCCGCCTGGTGATCGAGGACCGGCTCGACACCACCGGCGAGCACGACTGCCGCCTCGCGTTCCACCTCGGCCCGGGTGTGGCCTGCACGCTGCGCGGCACGCAGGCAGAGCTGACCTGGCCGGCCGGGGAAGGGAAGGAGGCGGGGCGGGCGACGATCGCGCTCCCGGAGGGGCTGGCCTGGGAGCGCGTCGAAGGGCGGACCGACCCGCCCGCCGGCTGGTATTCGCTGGCGTTCGACGTCCGCGTGCCAACGGTGACGCTGCTCGGCGCCGGCCGCAGCGGCCACAGCCGGCCCATTGCCACCGTCGTGCAGCTCGACCCCGCCCAGCCTCCCGAAGCACCTGCCCGGCCCCACGAACCATCAGAGGTGCGACGTGCGTCCTTCCAGCAACCCGGCCGTCCGTAGGGGCTCGCCATGAGGATCAGCGTGTTCGGGCTGACGTGCGGAGCGGTGAGCCGTCGCCGCTTCCCGGGCAGGGGCTCGCCATGAGGATCAGCGTGTTCGGGCTGGGCTACGTCGGCGCGGTTTCGGCCGCCTGCCTGGCCGGCGACGGCCATGACGTCGTCGGCGTGGACCCTCAGCCGGTCAAGGTGGACCTGCTCAACCGCGGGCGGTCCCCGGTCATCGAGGAGGGCGTCACCGAGCTCGTTCAGGCCGGCGTGTCCCAGGGCCGCCTGCGCGCCACGGTCGCCTGCCCCGAGGCGGTGCGCGACACCGACCTCGGCCTCGTCTGCGTCGGCACGCCAAGCCAGGCCAACGGCAGCCTCGACCTCACCTACCTCCGCCGGGTCGGCGAGGACGTCGGCGCCGCCCTGTGCGAGCGGGACGGGTTCTTCGTGGTGGTCCTACGCTCGACGGTGCTGCCAGGCACGACCCAGGAGGTGCTGGTCCCGGTCCTGGAGCGCGCCTCGGGCAAGCGGGCCGGCCGCGACTTCGGGGTCTGCGTGAACCCGGAGTTCCTCCGCGAGGGCAGCGCCGTCCACGACTTCCATCACCCCCCGAAGGTGGTGATCGGCGCCTCCGACGAGCGGAGCCGGCGCCTGGTCACCCCGGTCATGGAACGGCCCGGCGTGCCCACCGTCCACAGCGACGTGCGCCTGGCCGAGATGGTGAAGTACGCCGACAACGCCTGGCACGCGCTCAAGGTGACGTTCGCCAACGAGATCGGCAGCCTGGCCAAGGCTCAGGGGATCGACGGGCGGCGCGTCATGGAGGTCTTCTGCGCCGACCAGAAGCTGAACCTGTCGCCGGCGTACCTGAAGCCCGGGTTTGCCTTCGGCGGCTCCTGCCTGCCCAAGGACGTCCGCGCGCTCGCCCACCGGGGCCGCGGCCTCGACCTCGACCTGCCCCTGCTGAACGCGATCCTGCCCAGCAACCACCAGCAGCTCGAGCGGGCGTTCCAGCTCGTGGTCGACGCCGACCACCGCAGGATCGGCGTGCTCGGCCTCTCCTTCAAGGCGGGCACCGACGACCTCCGCGAGAGCCCCATGGTCGACATTGTCGAGCGCCTGCTCGGCAAGGGCTACGACCTGCGGGTGTACGACGGCAACGTCAACCTGGCCAAGCTGGTCGGCGCGAACCGCGACTACATCCTCAACCAGATCCCCCACATCTCGAACCTCATGGTGGCAACGGTCGACGAGCTCCTCGACCACGCCCAGACGGTCGTGGTCGCACAGCGCGACGCGGCCTTCCGCGCCGCCCTGGAACGGGTTCGGCCCGGCCAGCGGGTCGTCGACCTGGTCCGTATCGTCGAGGAGCCCGGCGGCAGGGAGGGCTACGATGGCATCGGCTGGTAGCCGGCGGGCCCGTCCGCCCCGCCGACGGCCGTCGGCGGGCCGGCCGCGTCGCGCCTGCATCGTGGTGCAGAACCTGCCCGTCCCGTTCGACCGCCGGGTCTGGCTGGAGGCGACCACCCTGGCCCGGGCTGGCTGGCAGGTCAGCGTCATCTGCCCCAAGGCCAAGGGCTTCGACGAGTCCTTCGAGGTGCTCGAGGACGTGCACGTCTACCGGTACGGGCTGCCGGTGGACGCCCAGGGCGCGCTCGGGTTCGTCACCGAGTTCGCCTGGTGCTTCCTGCGCACGGCCATGAAGACGGTGCGGGTGACCCTCCGCGGCCGCGGCTTCGACGTGCTGCACGCCTGCAACCCGCCGGAGACCTACTGGCCGCTCGGGTGGGCCTGCAAGCGGCTCGGCAAGCGGTTCCTGTTCGACCACCACGACCTCTCGCCCGAGATGTACCAGGCGAAGTTCGGCGGGGGAGGCGGGCCCGCCCTGGCCGGCCTGAAGTTCCTCGAGCGGATGACCTTCAGGATGGCCGACCTGGTGATCACCACCAACGAGAGCCACAAGCGGGTCGCAGTGGAGCGCGGGGGCATGGCCCCCGGCGACGTGTACGTGGTCCGCTCCGGCCCCGACCTCGGCCGGCTCACCGTGTTCCCGCCCGACCCGGCCTGGCGCAGCGGCAAGCGCCACCTGCTCGTCTACCTCGGGGAGATCTGCAAGCAGGACGGCGTCGACCACCTGGTGCGGGCCGTGAGGCTGCTACGCGACGAGCTCGGCCGCGACGACTTCCACTGCGTGCTGGTCGGGGGCGGCCCGCACCAGCCCGCGATCAAGGCGTACGCGGAGGAGATCGGCGTCGCCGACCTGTGCACCTTCACCAGCCGGGTCAGCGACGAGGAGCTGTGCCGCGTGCTGTCATCGGCCGACCTGGGCGTCGACCCCGACCCTAGGAGCGACTGGTCGGACAAGTCGACCATGAACAAGATCATGGAGTACATGTTCTTCGGCCTGCCGATCGTCGCCTACGACCTGGCCGAGACCCGCGTCTCCGCCCAGACGGCGGCCGTCTACGCCGAGGCCAACTCCGAGCGCGACCTGGCCAAGCAGATCGACGCGCTGCTCGACGACCCGGCCCGCCGGCAGGAGATGGGCGCGGCCGGCCAGCACCGGGCCCGCTCCGAGCTGGCCTGGGAGTACTCCGCGCCCGTGCTGCTGGCTGTCTACGACCGCCTGCTGGCTGGTTCCTCGACCACACGGGGGCGGTCGTCGAGCACCCCCTGAGCGAGCAGGAGGCGGACGTGGGCGATGCGCTGGAAGCGCGGCCCCTCGAACTCCTCGGCCGAGAGCCCCAACGCCCGGCGGTGCGCACAGGGCTGCACGCCCGGCGCCGCGGGCGGCATCGCCGGGCGCACCCGAGCCAGCGGACGCACCTACGGGTCGCCGTGGTCTTGGCGTGCTCGGCTGTCCTGGCCGGTGTGCTCGCGTCGCTTCCGTACGCGACGGCGACCCGTGCGACGTTCCGCTTCACCCCGGCCGCCACCACGACACTCCCATCGGCAACGACGGGCACGACGAGTGCGCCGGCAACGACGGGCACGACGAGTGCGCCGGCAACGACGGGCACGACGAGTGCGCCGGCAACGACGGGAACGATTACGTACGGAACCCCTGAGCGCCCGTTCCCGGCATCCTCGGCCTGGAACCGCGCCATCCCTGCCAATGCCACACTTGCCCCCAACTCGGCCGGCATGATCCGGCACTTGTCCAGCGGAGGCCACTACAACATGACCTCTGGAGCCTCGGGGCAGTTCGGAGCGCCGGTGTTCTACGCAGATGCCAGCACGCCGCGGTACACCTGGAGCTCACACTGTGGCCCTGTCAGCGGCAGGCAGGTACCGATCCCGCCGGGCTCGCATGAGGCTCAGGGACCGGCGGCGAGCACCGACCACAAGTACATCGTGATCGACACGAGCACGAAGCTCGTCTACGACATCTGGGGGGCCGACGTCGCCGGACTCGACTGCATCAGGTGGGGCTACCAGGGTTACGGGGTCATCGAGTCTTTGACGACTGCCGATGATGGGGCCCCGGGCATCAATGGTGAGAAGGCACCGACCGGCGCCAGCACCAGCTCCCTTGCCGGATTGCTCCGTGCTTACGACGCCACGCACCTGGACGCCGACGGGACTTATGGTCACGCGCTGCAGGGGTCATCGATGTACGGCGCCAAAGGGCGGTGGGTGAGCCCAGCCACCAGCAGTGACGGTCCTGACACCAGTCCGGACGCGATACCGCAGGGCTCCCGGCTCCAACTGAATCCCTCGTTCAACTGTGGGGCCATCTCTGTACCGGGTGTGCGGGCTTACTGCAAGACCGCACAGAAGTACGGGATCATCCTGATGGACACGAGTCCCGTGCATGCCCTGACCATCTATCAGGAGGACGTCAAGGACAACGCCCCGGCCACCGGTAACCCATTTGCCGGAGGGTATTGGGGCACCGATGCCGACTGGCCGTCGCTGGCGAGCGTTCCACTGGGCCAGTTCCGCGTCGTAGCTCCGTTCTAGGTAGCCGACACCATCGGCCTGACCGCGACCCGGCTGCTGGGCCATCGGCACCCACCGCCGGGCCCGGGAGCGGTGCATGGGCGCGCTGCTGCCCGGCTACGCCCGCTACCGGCGGCTCGCTGATGCACTCCACCAGCAAGCCTTCTGTGCCCTACAGGTACAGGGCAAGCCGCAGCTCGACAGCTCAGCTCATGGGTGTCTGTTGTGTGCCTGTCTGTGTGGTTATCGGTACTTGCAGCCCGTCGGCCTGTCCCATACCGTTTCTACGGAGACTGCCCGGTTCTGCCGGGTCGAGGCGTATCATGCCGGTCCTGATGCCCGACACCGCCGCGAACAGGCCTTCTTGCTGGGGGAGGAGCGTTCGAGTTCGAGGCCGTGGCATTGGCGACGCCATCGGTGCCCGGTAAGGACGAGCGGAGGTGACAGGGGGGTGTTTACGCTGCGCAAGATGGGCTGGCTCGATCCTACCCACTACCGAGCAGAGCACAACATCTGACGGCGAGGTCCGATCTCGAGTTGAAAGGAGCGACGAACGTGACCGATACCTTGCTGCAGCTCGACCCCCACAGGTTCGCCGAAGCGTTCACGCGCCGTCCCTTCGCGGTGCGCCACTCCCTTGTGAGCCACCCGCTGCTTACGCCCGATGCCATTGCCGCTCTGGCCGACCGGTTGCCGTACGCGGCCATCGAGCGGCACCAGGCAAACCTGCCGCTCGTCATGCCGGGCGGGGCGCCCGAGGTGGAGGGCCTTCCATCCGACACCGTGCGCGGAATCGAGACCAACGGTTGTTGGATGGTGCTGTGGAACATCGAACAGGCCCATGAGTACAAGGCGCTGCTCGACGCGGTTCTCGACGAGGCCGAGCACGTTGTCGGCAGGCGCGAGGGCGGCATGCGCAACCGCCAGGCGTTCCTGTTTCTGTCCGCCCCCAACGCGACAACGCCGGTCCATTTCGATCCTGAACACAACTTCCTGCTGCAGGTCCGCGGTACCAAGTCAATGAATGTAGGACGCTTCCCGGACGATGCCGAGCGGCAGCGGGAGCTGGATCGGTACTACGACGGCGGCCACCGCAACCTGGAAAGCATGCCGGCCGGGGTGCAGGCCTTCGACATGGGTCCCGGCGACGGGACCTATGTCCCCTCGTTCGCGCCGCATTTCGTCAAGAACGGCCCGGCGGTTTCAGTGTCACTCTCGATCACCTTCCGCACCAGGGTCAGCGAGCGCGCCGAGAACGTGCATGTGTTCAATTCGAACATGCGCCGCCGGCTCCACATCCAGCAGACCCGGCCGTCCGGCCGCTCCCGCACGGCTGACCTGGCGAAATCGGCCGTGGTGGCCTCTTACAACCGGCTCCGAGGGCGTGTCGCCGGCAAGAAGGCAGAGCTCAACCAACGTGTCTGAACGGCGGGGTGCGTCGCGGATGCCGGGCCGCAACCACCCGACAGCAACCGGCCCACGGCCGGGGGGGACGGCCGCTCGGTCTCCTCGTGACGACCTCGAGCCGTTCCGGCTCGAGGTGCACCGGGCCGTCGCACCCGTGGCCGTGGAGTGGGATGCGCTCGCCGATCGGCGAGGTGCCGGCCCCTTCCTGCGACCAGGCTGGATCGACGCGTGGTGGCGTGCCTTTGGCACCGGCCGCCTCGAGATCGTCACCCTTCGGCGGGCAGCCCGTCTCGCGGCGGTGATCCCCCTCCACCGGAGGCGCGGACGCGTTTGGTCGACGAGCAACTGGCATTCAAACCAGTTCGGTATCCTCGCCGAGGACGAGGCCGCCGCCTTCGAGCTGGCCGCCGCGCTCTTCAGGGACCGGCCGGTGCAGGTTTCCCTGGGCTTCGTCGACGCGGGCGGGCTCGCGCCATGTCGTGCCGCGGCCGCCGAGGCGGGCTATCGGGTCCTCGAATGGGCCCTGGAGCGGTCGCCCTACGTTGTTGTTGAAGGCACGTGGGACGATTACGCGCGGCAGCGTCTCAGCAAGAACCGTCGCCGGCAGCTCCGCCGTTGCCGTGGAAGGCTTGAGCGTGAGGGCCGACTCGAGCTCGATATCGAAAACGGCGGCGAGCGCATGGAGGATGTGGTCGAAGAGTTCTTTCGGATCGAGGCATCCGGGTGGAAGGGTGCCAAAGGCACTGCGATCCTGTCCCATCCTGAGACGCAATCCTTCTACCGCGAGGTCGCCAAGTGGGCCGCGGCACGGGGCTGGCTCCGGATCGCCTTCCTGCGGCTCGATGGCAACCCCCTTGCGGCCCAATACCTGATCGAAGAGGGCAACGTGCTCTACATGTTGAAGGGCGGGTACGATCCCCGGTTCGAGGACTCTTCCCCTGGCATGGTGCTGCTGGAGGCGCTGTTCCGGCATACGTTCTCCACGCGGGTCAGGCGCTTGGAGCTGCTTGGAGGAGACGAGATGTACAAGCTGACCTTCACGAAGACCACCGAGGAGTTCGTCCGCTTCCAGGCGTTCGCGCCGTCGAGGGGGTACGCCCACTGGCTCGCGTTCGCGTACGGGCGCCCGCTGGCCAAGCGGGCGCTGGCGTTGCTGGCACATCGGTCGGAGGACGGGGCGAGCGGTGGCTGACCGGCTCCTCGTACTTGCCTGGCACGCCGTCGACAAGACGTGGGAGTACCCCTGCCGGCCGGGCGCGGGCGCGCGCGGGCTCGCGCGCCAGCTTCGATGGCTACACCGCTTCACCAACGTGGTGCCGCTTGACTCTGCCCTGGATGCCCTGCATGCAGGACGGCCGTTACCGCCTCGCGCGGTGGCGCTCACCTTCGACGACGGCTACCGGGACAACCTCGACCTCGGCGTCCCGCTGCTGGAGCGCCTTGGCCTCCCGGCGACGTTCTTCCTGGTCCCAGGCATCCTCTCCGAGGAGGTGCGGCCGTGGTGGGAGGTTCTAGGGTGGGCGTTCGCCCGCAGCAGCCGCACCATGGTGCAGTGGAGCGGCATGGCGCTGCGCACCAGCGCCGAGCCCGGACGCCGCTCCCGCCGGTTGGTCTCCGAGCGGTTGAAGCAGCTCGACCGCGCCGACCGCGACGGCATGGTGGCCGAGCTCTGCGAGCTGCTCGCACCCGAGGGAACGTTCGGCTCCGACCGCCTCTTCCTTGATTGGGCAGGGGCCCGGGAGCTCGTGCGGCGAGGCTTCTCGGTGGGGTCACACTCGATGTACCACTCGATCTTGAGCCGGGAGGAGATCGATCGCCAGGTGGAGGACCTGGCGGCGTCCAGGCGGCTCCTGGAGCGCGAGCTCGATGTCCGCGTGCGGTTGCTGGCCTACCCGAACGGAGCCCGAGGCGACTACGATGCCAGCACGCTTCTGGCCGCCGAGCGTGCCGGGTACACCCATTCCCTCACTGTGCGCCCAGGGTTGAACAGCAGCTCCACGCCGGCTCATGAGGGCCGTCGTGTGGTGCTTGCTCCCGACCAGAGGGTCTGGCAGGCGGCCGTGCGCCGTGTCACCGGGAAGCTGGTCCGGGTCGCACGACAGCGGCTCGTGGAGACCCCGGGATGAGGGCGGAAGCGTCCCCGACACCTGTCCGGCTCGAGGTGGAGGAGCTCGAGTCCCTGCGGGACGAGTGGACGCCGCTGGCCCTACGGAGCCGCAACATCTTCGCCACCTATGAATGGGCTTCGACCTGGTGGCGTCACTTCGGTGGCGGCCATCGCCCACTTGTCACGACCTGCCGCGCGGGTGGCGGTACCCTCGTTGGCATCCTCCCGTTCTACCGATGGTCGTCGGGCCCACTGCGCATCCTGCGCTTCATCGGCCACGGAGCCGGCGACCAGCTCGGGCCCATCCATGCTCCCGAAGACCTCCCCTCGGTGGCCCGAGCCACGCAGCAGGCCCTGGCACGGATGCGATGGGAAATCTTCGTCGCCGACAACCTTCCCGGGAACGCGTCGTGGACCACCGCGCTGGGAGGGAAGGTCCTCGCACGGGACGGCAGCCCGTTGCTCCGTAATCCGGATGGCGGCTGGAGCGCTTTCCTCGCCCGGAGGAGCTCGAACTTCCGCCAGCAGGTGGGGCGCCGGGAGCGGAACCTGGCGCGCCACCATGACGTGGCGTTCCGGCTCGTCCAGGATGCGGAGGCGCTCCCGGCCGCCCTCGACACGTTGTTCCATCTTCACAGCCTCCGGTGGCCGGATGGCAGCTCGGGCTTCATCCCCCGCGCGGCCTTCCACCGGGCGTTCGCCGCGACCGCGCTGGACCGTGGGTGGCTCCGACTGTGGCTGCTCGACCTCGACGGCCAGACGGTGGCGGCCTGGTACGGTCTGCGGTTCGCTGACGCGGAGTGCTACTACCAGGCGGGTCGGGACCCGGTCTGGGATCACCGGTCGGTCGGGTCCGTCCTCCTGGTCCACTCCATCCGCCAGGCATTCGAGGACGGCGTTGCCGAGTACCGGTTCCTGCACGGCCGTGACGCCTACAAGTACAGGTTCGCGGACGAGGACGCCGGGGTGGAGACCATCGCGCTCACCCGAGGGGTGGTCGCGCGGACCGCGCTGTCCGCGGCCAGCTTCGCCTACCCGTACGTCAAGAGCCGCATCGGGCGGTTCAGGTGGAAGCTGGTGTAGCCGCCCGCACCTCCTGGTACACCGCTTCGTAGCTCTGCACGACGCGGTCCCAGCCATGGTGCCCGCGGACGTAGGCCCGGCCGGCGGCCCCGATCGAGGTGGCCAGGGCATCGTCCTCGAGCAGCCGCACGAGGTGGGCCGCGAGCGCTTCCGCGTCGTCGGCGACGAACAGCTCCCGCCCGTCGGCGACCTGCAGGCCCCGGACCGAGAGCGTCGTGGCGACGCAGGGGAGGCCGCTTGCCATCGCCTCGAGCAGCTTGTTCTTTATGCCCGTCCCGACCAGCATCGGGCAGATGCCAACCCTACTGCCCTGCAGCCAAGGCCGGATATCCGGCACCTCTCCGGTGACTTCGACTCCGGGTTGACGCGCCAGCGCCCGGATCCTGGCGGTTGGCGCCCGACCGACGATGGCGAGCTTCGCCTGCGGGCGGGCGGCGCGGGCCCGCGGCATCACCTGCCCGGCCAGGAACTCCGCAGCGTTGATGTTCGGCGGATAGTCCATCACGCCGTGGAACACGATCCGGTCGGGGTCGCGAACGGTCGGGACCGCCTCGCCGTAGAACCCAATGTCGACCCCGTTTGGGATGACCGCCAACGGGACCTTTGGATCCAGGGCGGCAATTGCGTCACGATCCTCCTGCGTGACGACGACGACACGACCGAACGAGCGATACTCGGTGGCTTCAAAGCGGCGTACGCGCTGGGCCACGCCGTGGTAAAGACGCCGGTAAAGACGCCGGTAAAGACCGGTGGCAGCGTCCGCCTGTGCCTCGATGTCGAGATGCCAGGCGTTCAGGAGACCAAGGACGGTCGCCCGGCCGGCGAGGTCCCGCCCTAACGGGGCGAGCATCCCCCAGCAGACGTGGACGAGGTCGGGCTGGAACCGTTCCAGCTCTTCCTGGAGGGGCCGGCGCAGCCGTTCTGACAAGGCGTCCACTCGCTGCGGACGGTCGTGCAGCATGCCAGAGGCGAATGCGGCAGCTCGGCTGAGGCGCCGAGGGAACGGCGAGGTGGGAACCGGGTGCGACAACAACCGCATAGGCGTCTCGCCGCGTTCGACGACCTGGTCGGAGGCGCGGTAGGCGAGGACACGCACGTCGTGCCGCTCGCGTAAGTGCCGCAGCAAGGCTCCGACCACGAGCCGCTGCCCGTTGTTGAGCGGAGGAAGGGGCGCTTCGAGCGCACATAACAGGACACGCATCGACATACCCTCTCGCGCCTGGAAAGAGAACTACAAGAAATTGTCGTTGGACCGGTCTGGGCCAGTGGAGAGGTGAGGCCCCCGATCACCATGGGACGGACCTAGGGACGGACCTGTCGCCGCATGGTAAGGTGCAGTCTAGGATATGTTCGGCAGCCATGCAAAGAGCTTCGCGACCGCGTCGCACCTCGGTCCGCTGACCGAGGCGGCGTTGCGCACACTCGACGACGCAGCGGTGGATTGGTGCCTGTTCTGTAGGGAGCGGGACCTGTACCAGTCCGACCATGCTACGGCGCTGCTTGTGTCCCCTCCGCACCTCCGCCGCGCACGCTCTGCACTCTCGTCGTTGGGCTATGCCACCATGCCGACCGGACGTGACGGGACCCGGCACCTCGTAGCATACGATCCGCGCGAGGACAGTTGGTCCATGCTGAGCCTCGTCCCCGAACTGTCCTTCCCGTCCGGGAGCCTCCCGACGGTAGCGACCGCGGGCTGCCTGACCCGGCGCCGGCGGGTCGGAGCAGTCTACCTGCTCGCTCCCGACGACGCGTTCTGGTACCTGCTGCTCCACCGTCTGTTCGACCGCCAGAGCGTACGGCCGCAGGACGCGGAGCGGCTGCTCGGGCTGGTCGTCGAGGCCGACGGTGGTGGGCCGGTCGCCGGGGTGATCGAGCCGTACCTGCCGTCCGGCTGGAGCCCGGCTCGGATCCTCGGTCATGTCCGGAGGGCCGAATGGCCCGTCCTCGCGACGCTGGGCCGCCAGCTCCGAGCGCGCTGGCTGCGGCGACATCTCGTCGCGGCATCGAGCAGCATCCTGCTTCGACGCGCCCGCCGTCACCGCGGGACGACGGCCGGAGGCCGTCCCGGCATCAGCGTCACCCTCCTCGGTCTGGACGGGGCCGGCAAATCCACGCTGGCCAAGGGGCTGCGGGACTCGTTCCTCGTCCCCACCCGCTCCCTGTACATGGGCCCCTACCCGGCGAGCAGCTTCGGGGCCTCCCAGCACGTGCCCGGGTTGGGGCTGACGCTGCGCCTGCTGCGGTTGTGGAGCCGGTCGGCCGCCGTCGCCTACCACAAGGTCCGAGGGCGGCTCGTGGTCCTGGACCGGCATGTGCTCGACGTGCTGCTCCCTCCTCCCGGCCATGCCGGTCTCCGGACCAGGACCAGCCACTGGGTGCTGCGCCATGCCCTTCCGGCCGTGGACGTCGTGGTGCTGCTGGACGTGCCGGCGGAGGTCGCCGCCCAGCGGAAGGACGAACACACGCTCGCCTGGTTGGCCGAGCGCCGTCGTCAGTATCTCGATCTGGCCCGCCAGTCCGCAGGATGGCATGTCGTGGATGCCAGCAGGGATCCCGAACAGGTGCGCCGGACGGTGACGGCGATCGTCTGGCACTGCTACTCCACGCGGGGAGCCCGGGGTGGCCGGGCTCGCCGACGGTGAAGACCGTGGACCGGCACCTCTCGCTGGACGCCGCTCGCCGGCTGGACTGGCGCTTCCTGCTCCCCAGTCCTCTGCTGGGTCGAGTGGGATGTGCCGGCAGACTCGATCCGGCGTTGCTGCACGCGCTCGATACCGCCGCCGGCCCCGTGTGGACCACCGACCGAGCCGGGACGACGTCGGCCGAGGCGACGTGCGACGTCATCGTGCTGGCTGCGCCGACCCGGGCCGAGCTGGTCGGGCTCATACAGCTCCTGCGTCCCGGCGGCTGGCTGTACCTCGAGCTGCAAGGGGCCTTCTCGGTTCGCGGGCGCATGGGTGGGCGGCTGCGCCGGGCCCGGGCGCACCGGGCCACGCTCCGCCTGCACGGGTTCGACAACGTGGCGATGCACTGGCACTGGCCAGGTTTCGCCATGTCGAAGTGGATCGCGCCGCTCGATGACCCGACCGTCGTGCGGCGGGCGCTGGAGCGGCATCGCGGAGGCGTGTGGGCCCGCCTGCTCGAGCGGCTCGGCAGGCTCCTGCTCCGGGTTCATCTGCTCGCGACATTCGCGCCGGCGGTGAGCATCATCGCCCACCGGCCAGGCGGCCGCACCGGGGACACCGGTTGAGGCTCGTCCAGAACTTCCTGGTCTCCAACGCGAGCAGGCTCGGGTTGGAGTGCCACGGTGTGGATGGCACACCGTCGTGCCTCATGCTCACACCGTGGTTCTCGGCCTCACGACATGTCGTCGTGCTCGTCCTGGCGTCTGAGACGGGGGCTCCCTGCCTGGTGGCCAAGCTGCCTCGCCGCAGTGGCGACGGAGGTGGCGTCGAGCGGGAAGCGGCCAACCTCCGACACCTTGAGCGTGTGGGGGCCAGCGTCGGGAGCGTTCCCAGGGTCGTCGCCCTCGAGCTCGTCGGTGGACGGCCCATGCTGCTGGAGACTGCTCTGGCCGGCCGGCCGATGGACCAGTACGCGATCCGCAGGGAGCCGGCCAGGTGCCTCGAAGCCGTGAACAGTTGGCTCCTCGGGCTGCCCTGGGCCCCGGCATCCGGTCGAAGACCCAACTGGTACGAGACGCTGCTCGAACGACCGCTCCAGCAGGCCGCCGCCGGCGGTCTCCTCGGGGGAGGGTCACTGCTCGTCGAGCGCACGCTGGAGCTGACCGAGCCATTGCGGCATGCCGAGCTGCCCCTTGTGGTCCAGCACGGTGACCTCAGCGACCCCAACCTGCTGTGGCTCGAAGACGGCCGGGTCGGGGTCGTCGACTGGGAGCTCTCCGAGCAGCATGGGCTGCCAGCCCATGACCTCTGCTTCTTCCTGGCGTACTTCGCCACCGCAACTGCTCGGGCCCGGCGGCTCAAGGATCAGGTGGCGGCCTTCCACAGCGCCTTCATCGTCCCCGGTGCCTGGGCTCGACCGCTGGTCGTGGACTATGCGGACAGGTCCCGACTGGCGCGGCCGCTGCTGACGCCGCTGTTCGTCGCCTGCTGGGCAAGCTACGTCATCGGCCTGCCGGTACGGGGCGTATCGCCGGTTGCCAGCCGGTACCACGCCTTCTGGCGACACACGGTCCAGCACGCCGACGCGCTGGACTGGTCGGGTGGTCGGTGAACGGCTGCCGACGGCACACGCCTTCGGTTGACGGGTGCCGGCTGGAGGTATTCCATCCTGATCGAGAGTGACGAGCCGCGGTGTTCCCTTCGCGGCATGAGGGGGGCGCCTCCGGCCTACCCGGGATGCCGTCTGGAGGTCATGCGCGTGCCGCTCCGGCCCAGACGTTCGTCGGACAGCCCTGACGACACCTTGGCGTCCGAGCAGGGGCTGGCACGGGCGGCGGCGGGCGGGGTCGTCTGGCAGGGAGCGTCCTACCTGTTGACCAGGGTCCTCACCCTGGCGACCATGGTTCTTCTCGCGCGCTTCCTGGCGCCTGAGGCATTCGGCCTGGTCGCCTTGGCCCTTGTCTTCGTCACCTACGTCGAGGTACTGACGGACCTGGGCGTGGCCCAGGCGCTCGTCTACCTGCCAGAAGACCGCCGGCGCCAGGATGCCGCCCTCATGCTCTGCCTGCTCGTGTCCGCCGCCATGGCTGCCGGCGTGATGCTCGGTGCACCGTTCATCGCACGCTTCTTCGGTCGTCCTGAGATCACAGGCATGATCCGCGTGCTGGCCCTGGCCCTGCTGGTAGCGGGTACGCTCCAGGTCCCGGACGCGCTCCTGCGCAAGGCACTGAGCTTCCGGCGACGCATGACCGTGGAGGTCGGCCGCGCGCTCACGTACGGCACGGTCGCCGTCGCCATGGCCCTGGCAGGGGCTGGTCCGTGGTCCATCGTCTGCGGCTACCTGGCCGGAGGCGTGGCCGCGAGCGTGGTCGCCTGGGCGAGGGTCGACTACCGCCCGAGCAGGACCTTCTGGCGTCTCGAGCGCCCGGTCGTCGGCCCGCTCTTGGCGTACGGCATCCCGGTGGCTGGACATGGACTGCTGGCCAGCCTCATCTTCGACCTGGACTACGTGATCGTGGGCAAGCGCCTGGGGGCTGAGGCGCTCGGGTTCTACACGCTGGCTTTCCGTATCCCCGAGATCGTCATCATCAACGTCTTCTACGTGCTGTCGGCGGTCGCCTTCCCGGCCTACAGCCGTGCTCGGCAGGACGCCGACCGCCTTCGCCGCGGCTACCTGTTCAGCACGAAGCTTCAGTCGTTGTACGGGGTCGTCGCGGGCGTCGGGCTGGCCGTGGTAGCACCGATGGTCGTTCCCGTCGTGTTCGGCCCGCAATGGAAGGCCAGCATCGTCCCGCTGGAGGCGCTCGCGCTTTATGCGGCATTCCGTTCGCTCGGAAACTCGGCGACCGACGTCAACAAGGGGACCGGCCGCCCTGGCCTGGCGGTACAGCTGGCATTGATCCGGCTCGCCGTCCTCGTGCCGGCGCTCCTCTGGGCCGCCACCTTCGGCATCGAGGCCGTCGCCTGGGCGCAGGCGGCCGTCGCGTTCGCGCTCGCCCTGCTCATGCAGGTCGTCACTGCCCGCACGCTGCAGGTGTCCCTCGGTGCGCTGGCCACCTCGTTGCTCCCGGCGCTCGCGGGCGGCGTTGGGACCGCGGTCGGCGCCGGCGCCGTACGCTTGTGGCTGCCCGGCGCGTCCGTGCTCCACCTGGTCGTCGCGGTCGGCGCCGGCGCCGGAGTGGGGCTGGCGGCGGTGTGGCTGTGCGACCGGTCCTTGGTCAGGCAGGTGAAGAGCGTGCTGCTCAGAGGCTCCTCGTCGGTGAGGGCGCGGTCCTGAACGCCGTACGGGCCGGGCTCGCGGGACTCGAGGACGCGGGCGTCGCATTCAGCTACCGGAAGACAGCCGGCTTCCCGGAGGACCTCTCCTCTGGAGGGGAGGTGGACATCCTTCTGGGTAGGGCGTCGTTCAGGGCCGCCGACCGTATCCTCCGGGACAGCGGGCTGCACCGGTTGCGAGCGTCCGGGCATGGCCCGCATCGCTTCTACGTCACCTTCGCGGATGGATGCTGGCTGAAGCTCGACGTCAAGCTGACCGGACGGCACCTCCCGCGCTGGCCGTCCCTTCGCCGCCGGTCCCCACGGGGACGACAGGGCGCATGGCGGAGGGGTGACCGGGTCGGCAGCGCCTTCAGGTTCACCCGCAGGCACCGGCCGGCCGCGCTGCGACGGCCAGGAGTGATCGTCGCGGTTCTCGGGATGGACGACGCCGCCAGGAGCGACGTCCTCCGGAAGCTCGAGGAGCAGGTCCCCTTCGCAGTCAGGTTCGTCGACTCCTGCGGGAGCGCGGCCCGCGGGCGCTCGGCGGGCCTGAAGCGCCGGCTGTACATCTATGCCGCCGCTTGGCAGGGCGATGTCGTGCTCTGCGGGTATCCCGCCGTCGACCTCGTCACCAGACGGGGACGAGGGGATGCCGCCACGCCCGGGAGGCTCCTCGCCAGACGCCTGCACGCCCGGCCTGATCTGACCGTGGACCTCCATGCTCCCGCTCGGGCGACGGTCAGCGAGACCGCTGAGGTCGACGTGTCCGTCGGCATCTGGGAGGCGCTTCGGAGGAGGGAGAGGTGAGCCGGCCAGGATCCCGTCGCGTGCCGCTCACCCGCTGACGACGGTGCGGGTGCGCCACCGGTAATGGCTACCGTCGGACAGGCCGAGCACGAGCGCCAGCGGGATCATGAAGTGCGCGGTGTAGACCATCGGGTTGTCCGTGATCGCGAAGATCAGGAGGGCGAGCACAAGCATGCTGGCGGCCCCGTGGAGTCGTCGGTTGGGCGTCGCCTTGAGCGCGCGGCCCAGCGACCGCGCTCCCATGACGAGGAAGAAGCCCCAGAAGAAGATGCTGCCGGTGAGCCCGGTGTCACACAACGTACGTAGGTAGTCGTTATGCGGATGGCTCAGGGGGCCGCCGCTGAAGCGGGTGCTGAGACCGTACGAGGCCCCCAGGCCGTAGCCGAACGTCGCCCTCTCCGAGCAGGCATGGAGCAGCTGCGGCCACAGCTCCCGGCGACCGGCGGTATTGACCTTGTCGCTCAAGGTCAGGACGTCGAGCAGGGAGGCGTTGGGATCGAAGAAGAAGCGGGCCTTGAAGACCTCGGTATGGCTCGCCGCCACCAGCAGGATGCAGAAGAGTGCCGCAATCAGGATCCGCCAGTGCACGCGCAGGGCCAGCGATGGGCTGCACAGCAGCAGCAGCGTCAGCACGGCGGCGGCCATCCGCGACCCGACCGCGACAGCGATGGCGACCGCGACGCAACCGGTCAGCATCGTGCCGAGCCACGACCGGGAGCTCATCGTCACGACCGTGAGCACGATGCTGAGGCTGATCCCCACGGGGCGTGTCGACAGCTGGAGAGGTCCTAGCCCGACCGTGCGGTCCACCAGCACGACCGTTATCGCGAAACCGAGCACGCCGAAGCAGACCTTGACGAGCGGGTCCACCACTCCCCGCACATCCCTGGTCGCCTGCCAGGCCATGAGATAGGCGAGCGCCGGAAGAAGCAGCTGGAGCAGGGTCAGGGCGCCCTTGGCCAGGTCAGGTGTCCATGCGAGGCTCGCCAGGGCGTAGAGAAGGAAGGCCAGATAGGGCCAGAGTGCGACGACCGCCCTAGGGTGCAACGGATCGACGAGGGTCAATGGCCCAATCATTGCGAGTGCCAGCAGCCAGGCCCATCCGCTGAGCAGCAGGCCGCCGACCTGGTTGCCGAAGAACGTCAGGGGGAGCGCGACGGCGAACGCGAGGCACAGCGCAAGTCGTGCTCGTCGACCTGGTGCGGGGAAGAGCGCGGTCGCCGCAGCGCCGAAGGTGCTCGTCTGGTCGCGGACGGCCAAGGACGCCCTCTCGGCTGCCATGGACCGGCTACTCGACGTCTTGAAGCTGCTGCCGCAGATGCCGCAGGAGCACCCAGGCGCCCAGGGAGGGGGTGATGATGCGGGTGAACACGGCGATCTCCTCGACGTCTTGGTCGTTCAGTGCCGAGCGGCCGCTCCCGGCGTCGGGCTCCACGCCGACGAGCAACACACCGTAGCGGGCCTCGTGCCCGACCGGGGCCATGACGAGCGTCCCGACGTGGACGCCTGGACACCCGAGCTCCTGCAGACGGGCTCGCTCGGCGTCAAGGACCACATGACCACGGGCCCCGATCAGCTCCTCGACTTCGTCGCGGTCGATCTCACGCTGGAGCTCCGCCTCGGTCAACCCGGTTGCTCCCGCCACCTTGAGCCGACCCTCGCCGTCATCGAGCAGGATGGCGACGAGGTCGAGATCGAACCGGTCGGCCAGCTCGTCGGCCTCAACCTGTGGCAGGTGCTGGTCGTACAGGTCGAGCCGGTAGTTCCCGATCCTATCGGCCATGTGCTCGATCAACGAGGCCAGCTGCTGAAGGTCGAGGATCGACTCCGGGGTCAGGGTCATGGCAGAGACCTGCGCAACCTCCGGCGCGGGTCGTCCGCCAGAGCGGTCGCCGTTGGCATGCCCGACGGCCGACGCAGGGACCAGTCCCGGGGCGTCCGTAACCCGCCTCTCCGCAGAGGGGTTCGTAGACCCGGCTGGAATCGGTTGCTCCGGCGGCGGCGCCAGACCGGGAGGTACGAACCGTCCGACCCCTCCCCGTAAGCCGTTGGACGCTGACTTCAATGCGACGGTCGGCTGGGTGCCGCTCGCTGAGAGCATCGCCGGGCCCGCGGGGGTCGCCGCCGGCTCCGCAGCGGTCAGGACCGTACGTCGTCGCCAGGTGCGCCACCAGGCCATCGCGACGGTCCCGGCCAGGAGCAGCAGCGCTCCCACGGCAGCGAGCTGCGCACGCTTCGGTCGAGCCGGCTCCTGCGGCACCACTGCGCTCTCCAGCAGCCCAAGTGCCCCCGAGGACTCGTCAACGCCCCGGTCGACCTGAAGCTCTCGGTTGATCACGTTCTGGAGCTCCGTGTTGACCGCGTCCGCCTCCACGGCGAGCGTGGGATCGCTGGGATTGAGGCTGCGGGCGGCCTTGACCTCGTCCAGCCTGGCTCTCAGCCGAGCCTTCTCCTCCTGTATCCGACGGAGGGTGACATCCACCTGCTGTCGGGCGTTCCGCGCGATGCCATCGTTGTAGGCGAGCGCGACGGCGTCGGCGAGCTCCGCCGCGCCGCTCGCGGTCGGAGCGAGCGCCCTGATCGTGATGACGTCAGCGTTGTCAGAGGCCTCCACCGTCAGCAACTTGCGCAGCTCGACCGGGGTCATTCCGTTGCCGTAGCGCCTGGAGGCCTGCTGCAGGACCGGCGTGGACGCCATGAACGCAGCTTGGTTGGCGACGTTACGGGCGGCACCGACGGCTGTCGCGGGCCCATCCTGACCGGCGTTTGCGGGGTTGGCGACGAAGACGCGGGAGACGCCCTCGTAGAGCGTTGGCTGCAGCGCGGCCAGCCCGTACCCGGCGAGCCCACCCAGGAGGACGGCCACTGGCAGCAACCACCGGTATCGCCAGGCGGAGGCAAGCACGCTAGGACCCTCGTCCCAGGCCGTCGAGACGCTCACGTCTGCACTCCCTCCGTCGCCGCTACGGCCATCGGTCCGGCTCCCGGCCTTGACTGAAGGATATGGAGGCGCCGCCCGGACGCACTCCATGGTTGGGTGTCATCGCCGAGTCCCCCCTCCCCGCCGATCGGCAGCAAGGCCGTCGGTCCCAGCCAAATGGTACCCTCCTGCTGCACGTCCCCGTAGGGAGGACGCGTCTGCATGCAGCCGGCGGAGCCGCTCGTTTTCCCTACAGCTGGCGAGCTCGTGCCCGCTCGTAGGCATCCTCGAGAGTCCGGGCGGCTCGCTCCTCGGTGAAGACCCGCTGGTAGAGCCGAAGCGCCGCGGCGCTTGCCTGGACGACCGGCGCAGTCCGGGCCAGGCCGCGCAGCGCGCCGGTCCAGCCGGCCGCGTCCCCAGGCCGGATGAGCCAGCCCGCACCGGTCGGCCGCAGCAGTTCCGGCAGGCCACCCAGGTCGGAGGCGAGCACTGGCAGCCCGGCGGCCAGGGCCTCCAGTACCACCATGGGCTGCCCCTCATAGGAGCGCGACGGGAAGGCGAGTGCCCGACCGGCCAACATGAGCTCGCGCACCTGCTCCGGCGCGAGCCGTCCCGCGAACCGCACGCCGGGCACACCGAGGCGCTCCAGGTCGGCCCGAGCCGGCCCGTCGCCCACCACGACGAGCTCGAGGGACCGGTTGGCGAACCTCCGCCAGGCCTCGAGCAGCAGGTGGACGCCCTTCTGGTCGGCCAGACGGCCGACCACCAGCACGGTGGAGGACCGCTCGGCCGGCACGGTCCGCATCCCCGGGTCGGGCACGGAGTTGGGCTTGACCAGGATCCGGTCGGGGGGGAGCCCGCCGCGGACAAAGAGCGCCCGGGAGAACTCGTTGAGGGCCAGGAACAGCTCGACGTCCCTATCCCAGGTGCGGCGGCGGCGGTGGAGCGCGATCGTGGCCGCGACCGGGATCGATTGGGCCGCCGACCCGCGGTAGCAGCCATGTCGCACGCCATGCCAGGGGTGGCTGCCCACGCAGTCCTCGCACGGGTGTCCATCGCGGAACAGCAGCCCGTTGGCGCAGAGCAGCCGGTAGTTGTGCAGCGTCATGACCACGGGCACGCCAGCGTGACCGAACGCGGGCAGCACCGCCGGTGACAGGGCAAACCAGGTGTTGTGGACGTGCACGACGTCCGGCCGTACTCGCTCGGCCATCCGCCGCAGGTCGCGCGCGGCCGCAGGATTCCAGGGCGCGACGGCCAGCGCGGCGGCGGCCGCCACCGCCCTCCGCGGATTCTCGGCCTGGTGCTGCAGGACCTCGTGGCCAGCCCGGCGAAGCAGTGCGGCCTCGGCCTGCACGACCACGTCCTCGCCGCCGGCTTCCCGGTAACGGGTGTGCACCTGAAGAATTCGCACGGCGCCCAGTGTGGCACATTCCCGCTCGGCAGGGGCGGCCGCGGACCGGTGGCCTCCTGCTCGCAAGGCCCGCCATCCACGCGGAGGCCATGCACGCCGCACGGGATGGGGGAAAGCCAGCGCGAGGAGGGCAGGTGCAGCCACCGTCCATGTGGGCCGCTCGCCCGCGGTTGCGGTAGCCTGCCGGCTCATGTACCGCTTCGCCGTCTCCGTGTTCGGGCGCGACCGACCCGGCATCGTCGCCGCGCTGAGCCGCGCTCTGTTCGACGCGGGCTGCAACCTCGAGGACTGCACGATGACGATCCTGCGCGGCCATTTCGCGATGATGCTGGTCGTCCTCGGCCCGCCGGGCAGCGCCGCCGGGGCGCTCGAGCGTCTGCTCGACCCGCCCGCCGACCGGTTCGAGCTGCAGATCAGCGTCCGCGAGGTGGCCGACGACATCACGCGCGCGATCCCGGCGGGGAGGCGCTACCTGGTCGCGGTCTACGGCGCCGACCGGCCGGGGCTGGTCGCCCGGGTGTCCGAGGCGCTGGCGGCGCGCGGCGTCAACATCGTCGACCTCGCCACCCGGATCGTGGGCGAGCCGGACGCGGTCTACGTGATGCACTTCGAGGTCGAGGTGCCACCCGGCGCGATCGAGCTGGTGGAGGCGGACCTGCGTGCAGTCGCGGCCGAGCTGGGTGTCGAGGCGAGCTTCCGCCCCGACGACGCCGACGTCTTGTAGTGGCCGTCCGCCCGGTCCTCCGCCTCCCTGCGCCGCTGCTGTCGGCCGCGGCCGTCCCGGTCGGCCCCGTGGGCGGGCGGGCTCGCGCGCTGGCCGCGGACCTGGTGGACACCATGCGCACCTACGAGCACTGCGTCGGCTTGGCGGCGCCCCAGATCGGCGTGGGGCTGCGGGCGTTCGTGGTGGACGTGACCGGGCACCCCAAGGCTCGCTCCTGCAACGGCCTGGTGGCGCTCTTTGACCCCGAGGTGCTGCTGGCCGAGGCGCCGCAGACCGGCCGGGAGGGGTGCATGAGCGTGCCCGACCTGACCGGCAACGTCGCCCGCGCGACCCGGGTGGTGGTGCGCGGGACCAGCCCCGAGGGCGGCGTCTGCGTGGTCGACGCGGACGCGTTCGAGGCCCGCGCGCTGCTCCACGAGCTCGACCACCTCGATGGCCGGCTGTTCATGGACAGGGTCACCTCCCCCCGCCACGACCTGTTCCGCCGTCGCAGCTACCGGTGAACCGGTCGCCGGCCTGTTCCGCCGTCGCAGCTACCGGTGAACCGGTCGCCGGCAGGCTATCTCGGTCGGCTCACCCCCGCAGCCGCCTCGCCGGCCGTGGAGGAGACGCCTGCCGGGTCGTCGGCGGACCAGGCGCGGGCTCGCCGGCTGGCGGCGGGGTCGGCCGGGGTGACCCGCAGGACCTCCTCGAGCGTGGTCCGGCCGGCAAGCGCCTTGCGCAGCCCGTCGCTGCGCATGATGCGCATGCCGGCGGCGGCGGCCGCATCCCGCAGCGCGCTCTCGGGGGCCCGCTCGACGACCAGCTCCCGGATGCCGCGGGTGACCGGCATGACCTCGAAGAGGCCGATCCTTCCCTGGTAGCCGCTGCCGGAGCAGGGGGGGCAGCCGACGCCCTTGCGGAGCCCGGAGGCGTCGATCTCGACCGGGTCGAGCCCGAGCAGCTCGATGGTGCGCGGGTCGGCCTGGACAGGCTCCGAGCAGCGGCTGCAGGGCACCCGGGCCAGGCGCTGGCCCACCACCAGGGTGAGCGCGGAGGTGATCAGGTACGGCTCCACGCCCATGTCGACCAGCCGGCTCACCGCCGACGGGGCGTCGTTGGTGTGCAGGGTGGAGAGCACCAGGTGGCCGGTCATCGACGCCTGCATCGCGATCGAGGCCGTCTCCGGGTCGCGCACCTCGCCGACCATCACGATGTCGGGGTCCTGCCGCAGCACCGTGCGCAGGCCACCCGCGAAGGTGAGGCCGACCCGCTCGTTGATCTGCACCTGGTTGACCCCGGCCATCTCGTACTCGACCGGGTCCTCGAGAGTGATGACGTTGATGTCCGGCTTGATCACGTGGGCGAGGCCGGCGTAGAGCGAGGAGGTCTTGCCCGACCCGGTCGGGCCGGTGATCAGGACCAGGCCCTGCGGCTCGCCGATGGCGCGCTCGAACACGGCCCGGTCGTCGTCGTCCAGGCCCACCTCGGCCAGGGACTTGGCCTTCTCGGCTTCCTTGCGGAGCAGGCGGATGACGACCTTCTCGCCGTGCATGGTCGGCATGGTGGACACCCGGGTGTCGGCCTCCTGACCCTCGTGGCGGATCTTGCCCCTGCCGTCCTGGGGCTTGCGCCGCTCGGCGATGTCCATCCCGGACAGGATCTTGATGCGGGAGATGAGCGGCGCCTGGATCGCCTTGGGCACCATCGTGACCTGGCGGAGCAGCCCGTCGATGCGGAAGCGGACCCGGACCTCGCGGTCCTGCGGCTCGATGTGGATGTCGGAGGCCCGGCTGTACAGGGCCTCGCCCATGACCGCGTTGACCAGCCTGACCACCGGCGCGGCGTCGGCCGCCTCTGCCTCGGCGTCCTCCTCGGTGATGTCCTCCAGGACCTCGAGGCCTTCGACCTCCTTGAGCGCACCCAGGGCGTCGGCCGTGCCGGTCGCTCCGCCCTGGCCGCCGTAGTACCGCTTGACCGCCTCCCGCAGGTCGGAGACGGTCGCGACCGTCGCCCGCACCTGGGAGATGCGGGTGGCCATGCGGACGTCGTCGAGGACGAGGACGTTGGTGGGGTCGCTCATGGCCACGGTCAGCACGTCGTGGGCGAGCGTGACCGGCACCACCTGGTGGCGGACGGCGACGTGGCGGGGGAGCACCGAGACCGTGGCCTTGGACACGGTCAGGCTGCTGAGGTCGACGAAGGGCAGCCGGAGCTGGTCGGAGAGGGCGCGGGCGATCTGGACCTCGTCGGCGAGGCCGAGCGAGGCGATCACCTCGCCGAGCCGGCGGCGACCCCCCCGGTCCTCCTGCTGCGCCTGCAGCGCCTCGTCGAGCTGCCCCGGAGTGAGCACGCCGTCGTCGACCAGCACCTCGCCGAGCCGGCGGCGGCCTGCCGGCGCGTCCGGCTCGACCGAGGGCGGCCCGGGGGTGCCGCCACCCGCGTCCGCGCCGGCCGCGCCGCCCCCGCTCCCGGCGCGGCCGCCGATCCAGCGCCTGCTCATCGCGTCTGCCTCCGTCCCTGCGCCAGTGATCCTGACCACGCCCTTGTATCGGCAGCCCCTCCGGCCACGTTGACGGCGCCCCGCCGGGCGGCAAGACTGCCGCCAGGGTGCCGGAGCGGGGAGGCGGGATGGTCGGCGGGGTGGCTCCGGGAGGAGGCCGGTGAGGCTCGGGCTCGCCCTGCCGCACTACGACTTCTCCTACCCGCGCCCGGGGCCTCGCGCGCCTCAGGCGGGTGGGCCGGCCACGTTCGACCGGGTGGCCGGCTACGCCGAGCGGGCCGAGGCCGACGGCTGGCACCAGCTCTGGGTGTCGGACCACTTCTGGCTCGACCTCGAGCGCTACGGCGGCCCAGCGGGGCGGCAGGGGACGCCGGAGTGCTGGACCACCCTGGCCGCATTGGCCGTGCGGACCACGCGCGTGCGGCTCGGCAGCCTCGTGCTGGCCAACGGCTTCCGGCCGCCGACGCTGCTGGCCAAGATGGCCGCCACGCTCGACCAGCTCGCCGGCGGGCGACTCGACCTCGGGCTCGGGGCCGGCTGGGGCGAGGAGGAGCACACCGAGAACGGGCTCGCCTTCCCGCCGCCAGGCGAGCGGCTGGCCAGGCTCGAGGAGGCCCTCGGCGTCCTGCGCGCCCTGCTCGCGGACGCGCCTGGCTCGTTCGCCGGGCGCTTCTACCGCGCGGAGCGTGCACCGGTCCTGCCCGGGCCGGTGCAACGCCCCCGCCCGCCGCTCTGGGTCGGCGGCAAGGGCGACCGCCTGCTCGGGGTGGTGGCCCGAGCCGCCGACGGCTGGAACCTCTGCTGGTCGGTCACGCCCGAGGACTACCGGCAGCGTCTCGACGTGCTCGCGGCCGCCTGCGCCGAGGTGGACCGGCCGTTCACCGAGGTGCGCCGCTCGCTCGGCCTGGCCACCCTGATCGGCCGGGACGCCGAGGACCTTGTGGAGCGCTGGCGGCGGCTGCAGGCGTGGACGCCCGGGGGCGCCCTGGACGGGGTCGAGCTGCGCGACTGGGCCGCCTCGCGGCTGGTGGGCACGCCCGCCGAGGTGCTCGGCCAGCTCCGGGGCTGGGAGGCCCGCGGGGTCGAGCAGGTGGTGTGCACCTTCGCGGGCATCCCCTTCGCGGTCTTCGAGGACGAGCAGCTCGACCTGGCCGCCGAGCTGGTGCTGCCCGTCGTTTCGTGAACGACGGATTGAGCTGCGGCTCGTGACCTCTCCGGTGGAGTCCGGGCGGCGTGGTCAGAACCGCACCGCGGCGAGCTGGAACACCGAGGTGACCCTGGTCGGGGCGTCCAGGTCGGGGTGGTCGGCCTCGGCCTCGGCCCGGAGGCGGCCTGCGGCCGCGGCCCACGCCGGCTCCGGCACGCGCCAGGAGTGGGAGTAGCACCGGCCCTCGATCTCGGCGAGCGCGCCCGCCCAGGTCTCCTCGGACTGCCACCGCACCGGCTCGAGCTGCTCGACGGCGCCGCCGAGGGCGGCGAGCGCCGCGAGCTTCTCCTCGTCGTCCCGGGTGCCCACGGGTGGCCGGTCCCCGATCAGCTCGCGCATCCGCCGGCCGGCGAGCTCGTACGGGCCCGCCGGGTCCTCGCCGTGGCCGCTGCCCCGGCCGACCAGGACCATCCCGCCGGGGGCGAGGACCCGGCGGAGCTCCGCCACCGCCTCGCGCCAGGCCGGGACCAGGTGGAGGACGTGCACCTCGACGACCACGTCGGCACTGGCGTCGCGGAAGGGGAGGCGGGTGACGTCGGCCCGGACCAGGTGCGGGGCGGCCAGCCCGGCGGCGGCCGCCTTGCGCCGGTACTCGGCCATCATCGGCAGCGACAGGTCGACGCCGGTGACCCGGCGCCCGCGGCGGTGCAGGGGGAGGGCGATCCTGCCGGTCCCCACGCCGATCTCGAGGAACCGGGCGCCGGGGCTGGCAGCCGCCTCCATGCGGTCGGCGACCTGCTCGCTGGCCGAGGGGGGCAGGCCGCGGGTGGCGTCGTAGTAGCCGGCGGCCCGGTCGAACACGATCGAGCCGCCGCCAGGACCCCCGGCGGCCGGCCCGGTCACGAGCCCGCCAGGGCCCCGGCGGCCGGCCCGGTCACGAGCCCGCCAGGGCCCCCGGCGAGCCCGGGTCGGGCGCCGGCGACAGGGCAGGCCCCGGCAGCGGCGCGGGCGCCGGCCATGGGGCGGCCACCGGCCGGGGCGCGATCACCACCTCCTCGACGACCCGGGGCGGCTCGGCCTCGGCTGACGGCAGCGGCCGTGTGGCAGCCAGCCACTCGAGCGCCTCCAGCCGGCGCCGCTCCACCGCCAGCCTGCGGGACCACAGGGCGACCACCACCCCGTGGGGCGCCGCCTGGACGTCGACCCAGTGCACCGGGTAGGCGGGCACGAACACCGGCGGGAGCCCGTACCTGGCTCGCACCGGCACCAGCCCACGGACCCAGCAGCCGGCGTCCACACCGACCCGCCCGTCCGGGAACCGGACCAGGCCGGGCTCGTGGGTGTGGCCGGTCACCAGCACGCTGGCCTCGGGGTCGCGCCGGTCGAGCAGCGCGGGCACGCCGGCCCGCCGGTTGGCGGTCTCCTCCTCGGCCTCGTGGGGCGAGGGCACGCCATAGGCGGCCGCCGCCCGGCGGAACATCCGGCCGAGCAGAGGTGAGACCAGGAACAGCAGGAGCAGGTCGGTCAGCACGAACGACGCGGTCCAGCGCACGGCCCGGTTGCCCAGGTAGGCGACCCGCTCGAACTCGCTCGCGACCAGCAGCCCGACCAGCAGGTGCACGAGGATCCAGAGCAGCACCAGCGGCACCGCGATGTTGCGCACGGCTCGGCCCATGTACCGGTAGAAGAAGTTGGAAACGATCCACCAGGGGATCATCAGCGCGGGCCGGACGTTGTCGACCTGGTCGAGGGCGAGCTCCGGGTAGCGCTCGGTGGCCGCCTCGAGCCGGTTCACCACCTCGGTGACGATGTGGTCGCCGGGCGGCACGTCGAGCGGGTCGAACGGGTCGGTGCGCCGGTTGTACCGGTCGAGCTGGTCGCCGTGCTCGGCCACGAGCCGGACCTCGCCGCCGCCCTCGCCCTCGGCCCGGACGCGGGCGTACAGGGTGACCACGGAGATGCCGAACTGCCGCATGACCAGCTCGCGGGAGACCTGGTCCCAGGCCAGGGTGGAGTCGTGGTTCCCGACCAGGTACACGATGGTCGCGCCGGGCCGCCCGGCGAGCCGGCACAAGGTGTCCCCGAGCGCGGCCGCGTCCTGGCCGGAGAGGGCGCGGGCCGCCTGCTCCTGGCGCGGCGCCTGTACCTGCAGCAGGTCGAGGACGTCGCCGCCGAGCACGAGGATGACCTCGCCTGGATGCCGGTACAGCGCCTCGACCAGCTCGCACAGCTCGCCGGCGGCTTGGAAGTCGTTGGTGACGCCGCCCTCGGTCAGGTGCAGGTCGGACACGAAGACCAGGCGGCCGCCCGCGGGCAGGCGCAGCTCGACGTCCAGCGGGCAGGGATCGACCGTCGGGACCATGGGAGCATTCTGACGGATGTGGTCGGATGACGACGGACCTTGGCCGGGCTGCCCCGCGCGGGTAGCCTGGCCCGGTGATGGAGCCGAGCGAAGCCTGCCTGCGCGTGCTGCACGACGCCGAGCCAGAGGCACTGCACTGGACGGTCGTGCTCGACCGGGCGCTCAAGGCGCGCCTGCTCGACCCCTTCGTGGACCGAAACGTCCGCGGCACGGTCGTGAAGAGCCTCGCGGCCCTCGCCAAGGAGGGCCGCGTGGTCAAGGAGGGCACCGGCGTCTACCGGGCCCGGCCGTCCGATCCCGGGTAGACCCGCACGTCGCCCTGACCATGGCACAGGTGCTGTTGGGGGGCCGTGGGGGGGGACTCGCTCCCCCCACATGGAACGATCGCCGCGGATCGTCCAGACTCGGTCCACTTACTCCGGCGGGGTGCGCGGCTGGCTTGCGCCGGTGCCGACCCCGTCGTGGATCGGGGTCACCCCAGCCGGCGGCGTGCCGGCATCGGTCGCCTGGGCGTCCTGACCGTCGCGGCCCTCCGCCACCTTCTCCCAGCCCCGCTCGCTCGCCCTGGTGGCCTGCTGCTTGAGCGTCTCCCTGGCCTCCTGGCCCCGCTTCGACATGGTCAGCCAGCCGGCGAGCGCACCGAGCCCGGCCAGGGCGGCGGTCCGGTAGGCCAGGCCGCGCCGGCGCTTGCGCCGCGCCTTGCGCCGCGCCTTGGCCTTCTCCGGGAACAGCTTGTCTGCCGCGCGCCTGGTCGCATCGGCCAGCTCGGAGTCGGCCAGCCGGTCGGCGGCCTGCCTGGCCGCCTTGGCCTGGCGCCGGCCTGCCTTGCGGCCCGCCTCGGCCGCCTGCCTGCTCGCCTCGGCGGCCTGCCTGGCCGCCTCCTTGGTGGCCTCGGCGGCCTGCCTGGCGCTCTCGGTGGTCACCCCGGCAACCTTGCGGCTGGCGGAGGCGGAGGCCCGGGCGATCGCGTCGCGCGCCGCCTCCAGGGCCTCGGTGAGGTCGTCGACGTGCTCGCGCAGGTCGCCGCCGTCCGCCGAGCCTCGCTCGGCAACGGCGTCGGTGCGCTTGGCCAGCTTGCTCTTACGGGAGAACATCAGGTTCCTCCAGGGCTTGGCTTCCCGTGTCCTAGGTCTGACATGCTGCCTACCCAGGCCGAGCTGAGCAAAACGACCGCTCAGACCCCGGCTGGGACGCCGGTCGGGGTCAGCTCGACCAGGGTGCACTCCTTGCGCCACCGCTCTGCCGCTGCGTCGCCGTCGCGCAGGTTCAGCCGGCGGGGCAGCAGCACCGGCACGACCCGGGCGAACAGCGGGTCCGAGCCGGGCACGATCCTGGTCGACGCCTCGACCCGGGCGACCAGCGACTGCAGCTCCTTGGAACGGGCCGACAGCAGCACCTGGTCGGCCTCGGCGAGCCCGGGCAGGTGCTGCTCGGACCCGCCGGTGAGCACGTAGACGCGACCGTCGAGGGTGCCGTACCAGGCCGGGACCGACCGCCCGTCGGTGCCGCCGGCGCCGGGCACCTCGATCCAGACCACGGTGCTCTTCTTCAGGGCCTCGTCGAGCACGGCGGTGTCGGGCGCGGTGGCGCCTGGCGGGTCCTCGTCGAGCACGGCCAGCGGGACCCGGCCCACCTCGTCCAGCCCGGACCGCCCGTCGCTCATCAGGAAGACCAGCTCGTGGTCGTCGTCGCTGGCCACGGCGGCCCCGTGGACCTCCTCGGTGAAGGTGTCGATCTTGTTCGAGCCGCGCAGCGTGATCGCCTTGGCCGGCCCGCGCCAGGCCACGTCCCCGTTCGGGGCGAGCAGCGCCATGGACTCGGTGTACCAGCCGCCCGCACCGGTGTAGGACCGTTGTACGGTGAACGGTGCCATCCGGCCGCGGCCGGCTCGGCCCACGAACACCGCCATCGCGTCCTCGGGCTGGACCAGCCCGTCGGCGACCAGCTTGGCGTCGGCGACGTAGACGTTGGTGAGGCGGACGTCCAACTGATCTCCCTCCGGGGTATGAGTGGGCCCGCGCGTCATGATGATATGGGATGTCGGCGTCGACCACGGGAGGTCCGCACGGGTGGTGGCTGAGGTCGTCTGCCGGCCGGTGGAGCGCGAGACCGACGAGGTGCGCGGGTTCCTCGCCCGCGAGTGGAAGGTGGCCGACCGGAGCATCTTCGGTGCCGGGCTGAACTGGACGAGCCGCCCGATCGTGGTCGAGGCCCGGTCTGGACAGGAGCTGGTCGGCGTGGCCGTGGGGGAGGCGGTGGCCGGCATGGCCCGGCTGAGCGACGTGCTGGTGGCCGAGCCGCTCCAGGGGGCCGGCGTGGGTGGGCGCCTGGTCGAGCTGTTCTGCGAGCGGGCCGCCGCAGCGGGAGCCGGCCGCTGCTTCCTGCGCTGCCCTGACACCGACCGCCACCGGCGCTTCTACGAGCGCCACGGGTTCGTGCGGATCGCCCGCATCCCCCGCTACTACCACGGCAGGGACTTCCTCGAGTACATGCGCGAGCCGCTCCCACGATCGCCTGAAGCGCGCGAGGCCGAGCCGCCCGAGCCGCGCGCGCACGGCCTGCCCGCGGTGGGCGAGGTCGCGCGCCAGCCCGGGTTGGGCGAGGTCGCGCGCCAGCCCGGGTTGGGCGAGGTCCCAGCCGCTCGGGGGCTGGCCGGGTGGCTCAGGCGGCGTCGGAACGACCCAGGACGCGGTCGAGAACGCCGATGACCCCGCGTCCTCAGACCCCGGCCGGCTCGCGGGCCTTGCGGTCATCCGGGTCGCCTGCGGGAGCCTCGAGGGCGATCGCCGGCAGCCAGCGGTCGACCGCACGCGGCATCCACCAGTTGCGCCGCCCGACCAGTCGCATGACAGCCGGGACGAGGATGGTCCGGATCAGCGTGGCGTCGATCAGGACGGCGGCGGCCAGGCCGAGCCCCATCTCCTTGAACGGCACCAGCCGGCCGGCCGCGAAGGCCGCGAACACGGTGACCATCACCAGCGCGGCCGAGGTGATCGTGCGCGCCGAGCTCTCGAGCTGGGTGTTCTGGCTGCCGGAGAGGCCGGCGACCAGGTAGGTGGTGTGCCGGTCGGGCGAGACGAAGGCCGGGCTGCCCGTGGTCAGCCAGGACTCCACCCGCCGACGTTCGGGACGGCCCGGACGCTGGCGGCGATGCCCTCGACGACCGCCCGGTAGGCGGGGTCGTCGACGGTCCGTGCCCCGTCGTGCACGGTCACCAGCGCGGTGGTGGGGAACTGGTTGGCGAAGCGGCGCTCCAGGTGGTGAACTGCGGGGCGAGCTGCGGGCGCAGCTCCGGGTGCTCCTCGCCCAGCTCGGTGCTTGACAGTGGCGAACGTGTGTTCGATCATATGGCGATGCCGGTCCAGCGCAGCGTCACCCCCGCTCCGCGGGAGCGACTGGCGGAGGTGCTCGGCCAGCGGTCCCGGCCCCCGACCCTGGCCACCGAGCAGATCCTGCCCGTCCCCGCCGCCTTCGGGCCGCTCCTGCCCGGCCACGGCCTGCGCCGGGGGAGCACGGTGGCCGTGAGCCGGTCCGCCTCCCTGGCCCTTGCCCTGGTGGCGGGGGCGTCGGCCGCCGGCTCCTGGGTCGCGGTCGTCGGCCTGCCCGACCTCGGGGTGGTGGCCGCCGCCGAGAGCGGCATCGCTCTCGAGCGGCTCGCCCTCGTCCCCCACCCCTGGCCGCGGGTGTGGGTCACGGTGGTGGCCGCGCTCCTGGACGCGATCGACGTCGTGCTGGTGCGCCCGCCACCCGGGCTGCGAGCTGCTGACGCCCGCCGCCTCTCGGCCCGGGCCAGGGAGCGCGGGACGGTGCTCGTCGCCCTCGGCGCCTGGTCCGAGCCGGCCGACCTGCGCCTGGCGGTGACGGCGAGCCAGTGGCAGGGGCTCGGCCAGGGACACGGCCGGCTCGAGTCCCGCTGGGTCGAGGTGGTGGTCGGTGGGCGGGGCGCGGCCGCCCGGGAGCGGCGGGCCCGGCTCTGGCTTCCCAGCCCCGCCGCGGCCCGTGGCGGCCCCTACGTGGAGCTGGCCGCGCCGCCCACCTCCCTGCCCCACGTTTCCAGCCGGTGAGCAGCGCGACCGGGCGGGCTCAGGCCGGCGCCCGGCCGGCTCGGAGTCGAGCACGCCGTCGAGGATGGATCTCTGTCAAGATCTCTCCATGGTTCGGCTGCGGTCGCTCGAACCGGCGGACTGGCCGGCGGTGGCCGCGATCTATGGTGCGGGCATCGCCACCGGCGAGGCCACGTTCGACACGGCCGTGCCCACCTGGGAACGGTGGAGTTCCGAGCATCTCGCCCACCCGCGGCTGGTCGCCGTCGACGGCGCCGGCGAGGGGGTCGTCGGCTGGGCGGCGCTCTCCACGGTGAGCGACCGCTGCGCGTACGGCGGGGTCGCCGAGGTGAGCATCTACGTCGACCCGGCCGCCACCGGGCGCGGCGTGGGGTCTGCCCTGCTCGCCAGGCTCGTCGCCGACGCCGAGGCTGCCGGGCTGTGGACCCTCCAGGCCGGCGTGTTCCCGGAGAACACCGCCAGCCTGAGCCTCCACCGCCGCCACGGCTTCCGGGTCGTCGGGACCAGGGAACGGCTGGGCCAGCTCGCCGGGAAGTGGCGGGACGTCGTGCTGCTCGAGCGCCGCAGCGCGGTCGTCGGCCGGTAGTGCGGTGGCCATCTATGTCGACCGGGATGGTCTGGCTCACTGAGCAGCGCGAACGTCGCTGCCGACCCGGCAAACGTTCGTGGCCACCGCAGTAGCGAGCGCCGGTCAGGCGCTGGCGGCCTGGACAGCATCGTCCGTGAGCGGCGTGGGGGGCAGCTCCGCTTTGCCAGCGTGCCGACCGTGCCGAGGGTAGCTGCAGAGGCAGCGCCACGGAGGCGGAGGCTGGACGAACATATGTTCGCCTTTGTGTAATGAGCACACACGCCGACGCCCCTCGCCCGCGAACGAGGTGAGCCGCTGATGCCGGTCCGCACGCTGGTCGTCTGGTGCCCGGACTGGCCGGTGCAGGCCGCCGGCGTCGCCGACGAGGCGCTGGTGGCCGTCGTGCATGCCAACCGGGTGGTGGCCTGCTCGCCGGCTGCCCGAGCCGAGGGCGTCCGTCCCGGGCTGCGCCGCCGGGAGGCGCAGGGTCGCTGCCCCGGGCTCGCGCTCGTCCCCCACGACCCGGCCCGGGACGCGCGCGCCTTCGAGCCGGTCGCGGCCGCGGTCGAGCGGCTCACCCCGCGGGTCGAGATCCTGCGTCCCGGCGAGTGCGCCTTCCCTGCCCGCGGAGCCGCCCGCTCCCACGGCGGCGAGCAGGCCCTGGCCGTCCTGGTCACGGCCACCGTGACCCAGGCCCTCGGGAGCGCTCCACCCGGGACAGGCGACGCCTCCCCGCCCGGAGCGGGCGGGGCCCCGTCGTCCGGCGAGCACGAGCCCACCCCGCCCGGAGCGAGCGGGGTCCCGTGGTCCGGGGTGCGCAAGCCCATGCTGTCCGGGCTGTCCGGGGAGCACGAGCCCACCCTGTCCGGGGTGCGCGAGGCTGCCGGTCGCTGCCGGGTCGGGATCGCCAACGGGGTGTTCGCAGCCGGCCTGGCCGCTCGGCGCGGCGCGATCGTCCCGGCCGGCGGCACGCCAGCCTTCCTGGCTCCGTTCGGCGTGGAGGTCCTTGACCGCCCGGACCTGGCCGATCTGCTCCGCCGGCTCGGCCTCGCCACGCTCGGCCAGCTCGCCGCCCTCTCCCGGGCCGACCTGGCCGCCCGCTTCGGGCCAGAGGGCGCCCGAGCCCACCGGCTGGCGAGCGGGCAGGATGCGCGCCCGCCACGCCCCCGCCGCCCCCCTCCCGACCTCCAGGTCGCCGCCGAGCTCGACCCACCCACCGACCGGGTCGACGTTGCCGCCTTCGCCGCCAAGGCGCTCGCCGACGAGCTGTCGGACCGGCTCTGGCAGCTCGGTCTCGCCTGTCCGCGGCTGCGCATCGAGGCCGAGACCGAGCACGGCGAGCGGCTGGTCCGGGTGTGGCGTCACCAGGACAGGTTCGCGAGCGCCGCGCGCCAGGGTGCGTCCAGCGTGGCCGCCACGATGGCCGAGCGCGTGCGCTGGCAGCTCGACGGCTGGCTGGCCGGCGGTCCAGCCGTCCGCCCCACCGGCGGGATCAGCCGCTTGGTCCTTGCGCCCGACGAGGTCGTCGCCGACCGTGGCCGCCAGCTCGGGTTCTGGGGGGAGGAGGCCGAGCAGCGCGGGCGGGCCACCCGCGCCCTGGCCCGCGTCCAGAGCCTGCTGGGAGCCGACTCGGTGCGCACGGCGACCCTGCGAGGAGGCCGAGGCCTCACCGACCGGGTCGCCTTCGACACCCCCTTGGGCGCCGACCCCACGGCCCAACCCGGCACCGGACCGGGGGGCCCACCAGGGGGCGGCCCGGGCGCCGCTGTGGGCCGTTCGCCTGGCGGGCCCGGCCAGGCCGACGCGCCCGCACCATGGCCGGGGCGGGTGCCGGCGCCGGCACCCGCCACCGTCCATCCCGAGCCGCTCACCGCCGAGCTGCTCGACGCCGATGGCGCGGTGGTGGCGGTCAGCGGCCGGGGCGTGATCAGCGCCCCGCCCGCCCGGCTGTGGGTCGGGGGCGGCTCGTCGTGGGCCTCCGTCACCGCCTGGGCCGGCCCCTGGCCGGTCGACGAACGGTGGTGGGACCCGGCCGCCCACCAGCGCCTGGCCCGCCTCCAGGTGGTGACCGCGGAAGGCGCCGCCTATCTGTTGAAGCTGGCCGGCAGCGCCTGGCGGGTCGAAGCGACCTACGACTGAGCCATTACGATGCCGTTGGCGCACAGTTACCCCTGTGGAATCCTGTTTGCCATCGTTTCCCCTTCCAGGTAGACATCCTCCAACGGAATCGACCTCGAGGAGGGTGCATGGCTGGGATCGGGATCCGGGTCACCCCGGAGCAGCTTCAGCAGGTGTCGGCACAGCTCAGTGCCGGCGCCGCCGGCATCGACGGGACGCTGCGGCAACTCGCCGGCAGCGTCGGGCCGCTCGGATCGGACTGGGCCGGCGTGGCCCAGGCCCGCTTCCTCGAGCTCTGGGCCGAATGGCAGCGCAGCGCGGCCGGCCTGCACGACGCCCTCACCGGCATCGCGCGGCTGACCGCCCAGGCCGGCGCCAACTACGAGCAGACCGAGCACGGCATCGCCGCCAGCTTCGGCCGCAGGTGATCTCGTGAACGATCCTGGGCGACCTCCACGGCCACCGGATGGAGGACGAGGTGGAGCGGCTCCTCGGGCTCGGCGCGGCCACCGTGCAGGCGGGGACCATGCCGCCGAGGTGGTCCGGCTGCGGCGCTGAGCGCAACCCAGCCGACGTGGGGCAGCGCGGGGCCACCTGGGTGGTACTGGCCGACCCCGAGGCGAATGATTCTGAAGGACCTTCCTCGGGGGCAGCAACCGTTATTTAGCGTGGGCCCGCTTACGTCATTACGTCACTGCAACAGCTGATTCTCAATTTGATGGCGCACGAGCGTAGGTGAGGCATCGAAATGCTCTGCTATCGTGTCGATATCATCCAGTGCAAACTCACCCGCGCTGAGATCAAGCTGATCCGCGATCCCCTCCGCAGGTGCAAGAAGCTCGGCGGCGAAGGCGCGCTCGACCCTTTGTCGATCAGCATGAGCTGCGGTTATCAGAAATGAGCCCCAGACTGGATCGTACAGGAAATGCCAAAGCGCTCGGGCTTGTGTGAAGCGCTTGCTCTGTCGCCCCGTGGAGGGATGACCGAGCACCAGCACGCTCACATTGCTGCGCGACGGTCCTCCCACGGCTTGCAGTCCCCAGTCATGAGAGTCAGAGAACCTGAGTCGCATCAGGTCGGCAAAGTCAAATGGCGCTTCCGAGGTGAGCTGCAAGAAGCGTCGCACTCGCTTCGCCTGGTCCCAACCCGCTCGCAACGGCCTGTCATCGAACTCCATCGCGGTACCCATCACGCCTTCTCGGAGCCTGAAGAGCGATCCTTCTTCTGGGAGCGAGTATTCGGTAATGTCGCGCATCGCGCCTACGGTCCATGCCAGCCCGGCGTCGATTCTCCGGGGGGCAACCGCATCGAAGAAGTCATCCAGCAGTTCGCCGGTCAGCTCTGCCGCCGCTCGCTCTATCGAATCCTGCACCTCAAGCGCCTCTGAGAACGGATCGAGCCCAAGACGCGCAGCGGCCAGACAGAACTCGACCTCGTCGGAATCGCTCTGTCGCAGGTCCTGCCATTCCTTCGTGAGAGCCGACTCCCTAACCCCCTGCTCAGACAGTCTGGTGATCACAGCGTCGACGAGGCGCGCCAACGATCCCTCCAGCTCCTCACTCTCGATCCACGCCTCGCCCGTGCGGATGAACCGAACTGGCCGATGCGCCGTGCTGGTGCCGTCGGCATGCCACACCAATCTGGTGTACCGCCCCTCTGGAAGGATTGTCAGGTCAGGCCACGAGAACCCCTCACCAGCGGCACGTAGGTTGTGGTGCTCAAGCCATTGATAGAGTTGCGGTTCGGGGCCGCGCAGTGCAGCGTGGCTCCAAAGACGAGGTTGCAGGGAGACAGGGCGCGAGTGCGCCTTCAAGAACCACCAGTTGTAGGCAATCCATTCCGCCAATGGATAGAGCGAGCCGTAGATCGATCGCCTTACACTCTGCGATGCGACATCCTCAACCTGCGTGATGCACTCTGGCCCGACCCAGATCTCGAGCCGCGCCCATGTTGCGCGCAGCTCGGGGGTTCGGACTGGCTCCGCGGGTTCCCAGTCGAACCTGAACTCAAGTTTGGCGCCGTTCATCACAAGCCTCGGGGACGTTCTTCCGTGGCGAGTGGATAGCCCTTGTACTCGCCGAGCTCACGGTTCATCAACCGCCCCTCATACCATGTGCCATCGCGTAAGACCCAGACGTAACGCGGGAATTCGCCCTCCCACAGCGCCCCGATCTGGCCGCGTTGGATCGCCTCCCGCAACCACTCAGTCAACTTGTCGCGTTCTGCAAGCTGCGGATCGCACTGGCTTGCGTCCGACCTCAGCCTCGGGGGGCCGGCGAACGACGGATGCGACTTGTGCTCTGAGCTACCAACGTACGTCGCCCGCTCGGCGATTCCGTTCAAGTCCACACCGATAGGAGGCGGCGCTACAGTCCGCCGTAGGGGGCGTCGCCGACGTGGAGCCCTCATGAGAGGCCAGTATGATCGCAGTGCGTCGGTACGTCTGCCACTGATGGCATCTTGTGGACGATGAACGCCCGCTGCGCGTCGCTGAGCCGGTCCTTGGTGTGCCGGTCCCCGATGGGCGCGCGCCAGTGCCCGCGCGGCTTGGCCATGCCCCGGGACCCCCCGGTCCAGCAGGCTGGCGGCATCGGCGGCGTCCAGCACCCGGCCCAGCCCCGACAGCCCGACGGGCTCCTGCTCGTGGCAGCTGCCCGGCCAGCCGCCGTCGCCAGGCCAGCACCTTGGCGGGCAGCGGCGAACGCGGGCAGGATGACAAGGGGACCAGACCTCCTGGCAGGCGTCAGCGCCTTGCCGATGGTCTGGTCCCCGTCAATGTCAGGGCACACAGGGCATCACGGACACCCTCATTCATTCGAGAAGCAACCTGAGGCGCTCTGAGAAGGCATCCCTCAGCCCGAGGGGAACGAGTTCTGCGCCGAGGAGGGGCCAGGGGACGAGCCAGACCGCACGACGGGGTAGCCCTTCCGGCGAACGGCCCAAGGATCGTTCGTCGGCAACGGGTGCCCGTAGGAGTGCGTCTGCTTTGCCAGTTCGGTGGGGAAATCGGCGCCCGGAGGCCGGCCACCCGGCGAAACCGCGCCGGGTGAATTACAGTTGGCAGCCTTTGGAGAGGATGTGCGCCGAGCGCCGTTCGTTGACTTCGCACCCTCGTTTTCCAGGGACGATGGTCAACTCGGTGACGATTGCGAATTCGATCACGCTTGCAAATGACCGAACATGTGTTCGATCATTGAATTATGGGCTGGCAAAATCCTCCGGTCCCGTGGTCGGACCTCGAACGGCGGCTCTCGGACGGGCGTCCCCGGAGCAATCCCCCGGAGGGGGACGGGGGCGACGCGCCCGCCCCGCTGCCTGAAGCGCGCGAGGCCTGGTCAGCGAAGCGGCAGCCCTACCAGCCGCCGCCGGAACGGCCGCGCCGGCGGGTGGCCAGGGTGGCGTACGCGGAGCTGCACTGCCACTCGAACTTCAGCTTCCTCGACGGCGCGTCCCACCCGGAGGAGCTGGCCGAGGAGGCTGCCCGGCTCGGGCTCGAGGCACTCGCCCTGACCGACCACGACGGCATGTACGGGGTGGTCCGCTTCGCCGAGGCGGCCAGGGCGGTGGCCCTGCCCACCGTGTTCGGCGCCGAGCTCACCCTCGGCCTCCCCCCGGGTGCGGAGAAGCACGGCCAGCGTCACCGCCCCGACCCGGGCGGGGAGCACCTGGTCGTGCTCGCCCGTGGTCCTGACGGCTACGCCAGGCTCTGCCGGGCCGTCTCCACGGCCCAGATGGCCGGGGCCAAGGGCGCCCCCCGCATCGACCTCGCCCAGCTCGCCGACCTGCAAGGCGGCCACTGGCTGGTCCTCACCGGCTGCCGCAAGGGGGCGGTCCCGAGGGCCCTGGTCGAGCACGGGCCGGCCGCCGCCTCCTGGCAGCTCGACCGCCTGGTGGGCGCCTTCGGCCGGGAGAACCTGGCCGTCGAGGTCTGGGACCACGGCGACCCGCTCGACTCGGCCCGCAACGACGCCCTGGTCCGGCTCGCCAACCTCGCAGGCGTGGAGGTGGTGGCGACCAACGCCGTCCACTACGCCGTGCCGGGCCGGCGCCGGCTGGCCGCTGCCCTGGCCGCCGTGCGCGCCCGGCGCTCCCTGGACGAGCTGGACGGCTGGCTGCCGGCCGCCGCCACCGCCCATCTCCGCTCAGGGCTCGAGCAGGCCACCCGCCTCAACCGCTACCCGGGCGTGGTCGAGCGCGCCGCCGAGCTGGGCCGTGCGCTCGCCTTCGACCTCGAGCTGGTCGCCCCGCGGCTGCCCGACTTCCCGGTCCCGGACGGGCACACCGAGATGAGCTGGCTGCGGGAGCTGACCGAGCTCGGGGCGGCCCGGCGCTACGGCCCCAGGGACGCCGAGCAGGTGCCCAGCGCCTGGCGCCAGATCGACTACGAGCTGGCCATGATCGAGCAGCTCGGCTTCCCCGGCTACTTCCTGGTCGTCTGGGACATCGTGCAGTTCTGCGAGCGGGAGGACATCTACTGCCAGGGGCGCGGCTCGGCGGCCAACTCGGCCGTCTGCTACGCGCTCGGCGTCACCAAGGCCGACGCCGTCTCGCTCGGCCTGCTGTTCGAGCGCTTCCTGTCGCCCGAGCGGGACGGCCCGCCCGACATCGACATCGACATCGAGGCGGGCCGCCGCGAGGAGGCCATCCAGTACGTCTACCGCCGCTACGGCCGTGACCGGGCCGCCCAGGTCGCCAACGTGATCACCTACCGGCCGCGCTCGGCAGTGCGCGACATGGGCAGGGCCCTCGGCTACGCCCCCGGCCAGCTCGACGCCTGGTCCAAGCAGGTGGACGCCGCCTGGGGGCGCGGGGCTCAAGTAGGCGGGCCCGGAGGCGGTAGCCCCGGATCAACGAAGGGGCCCGGGGCTCAAGTAGCCGGAGGCGGTAGCCCCGGATCAACGAAGGGGCCCGGGGCTCAAGTAGCCGGAGGCGGTAGCCCCGGATCAACGAAGGGGCCGCTCCCGACCGCCGCCGACCACGACGTCCCACCCGAGGTGATGGAGCTGGCCGCCGAGGTCCAGCACTTCCCCCGCCACCTCGGCATCCACTCGGGTGGGATGGTGATCTGCGACCGGCCCGTGGTCGAGGTCTGCCCGGTCGAGTGGGCGACCATGACCGACCGCAGCGTCCTGCAGTGGGACAAGGACGACTGCGCCGCGGTCGGGCTGGTCAAGTTCGACCTGCTCGGGCTCGGCATGCTCAGCATGCTCCACGACGCGGTCGACCTCATCGCCGACCACCACGGGGCCCGCGTCGACCTGGCCGGGCTGCCCCAGGATCCCGCCGTCTACGACATGCTCTGCAGGGCCGACTCGGTCGGGGTGTTCCAGGTCGAGAGCCGGGCGCAGATGGCCACGCTGCCCCGGCTGAAACCGCGGCAGTTCTACGACCTGGTGGTCGAGGTGGCCCTGATCCGCCCCGGCCCGATCCAGGGCGGCTCGGTCCACCCATACATCCGCCGCCGCAACGGCACCGAGCCGGTCACCTACCTCCACCCGCTGCTCGAGCGGTCGCTGGCCAAGACGCTCGGGGTGCCGCTGTTCCAGGAGCAGCTCATGCAGATGGCGGTCGACGTGGCCGGCTTCACCGCCACCGAGGCCGACCAGCTCCGCCAGGCGATGGGGGCCAAGCGCTCGACCGAGCGCATGGAGCGCCTCCGGGCCAGCCTCTACCAGGGGATGGCCGAGCGCGGCATCACCGGGGAGGTCGCCGACCAGATCTACGAGAAGCTGGCCGCCTTCGCCAACTTCGGCTTCCCCGAGAGCCACTCGGTGTCGTTCGCCTACCTGGTCTACGCGAGCGCCTGGGTCAAGCTCCACTATCCGGCCGCCTTCCTGGCTGGCCTGCTGAACGCCCAGCCCATGGGCTTCTACTCCCCGAACACGCTGGTCGCCGACGCCCGCCGCCACGGTGTGACCGTGCTCGGCCCCGACGTCAACGCCTCGGCGGCCACCGCCACGCTCGAGGCCGTCGGCGGGGGGGCCGGGGGGCTCATGCCGAGCACCCCGGAGGGCGGGGGGCCCGGGGGGATCATGCCGAGCCCCCCGGAGGGCAGGGGGGCCGGGGGGCTCGTGCCGAGCGACCCGGGGGGCGGGGGGCCCGGGGGGCCGGCGGTCCGGCTCGGCATCGCCTACGTCCGCGCCGTCGGCGACGACCTGGCCGAGCGGATCGCCGAGGGCCGCCCCTACGCGTCCATGGAGGACCTGGTGCGCCGCGCCGGGGTGAGCCAGGCCCAGGTCGAGGCGCTGGCCACCGCCGGGGCGTTCGGGTGCTTCGGGCTCGAGCGCCGGGAGGCGCTGTGGGCGGCCGGAGCGGTGGCCCAGGCCAAGGCCGACCGGCTGCCCGGGGTGGTGGTCGGCGCGGACGCGCCCGAGCTGCCCGGCATGAGCCCGATCGAGCTGGGCGCGGCCGACCTGTGGGCGACCGGCCTGTCCGGGGACAGCCACCCGGTCCAGTTTGCGCGCGAGCGGCTCGACACCCTCGGGGTGGTGACCGCGGCCGGGTTGGCTGCCGTCCCGCCCGGCACCCGGGTGCTGGTCGGCGGGGTGGTGACCCACCGGCAGCGCCCGGCCACCGCCGGGGGCGTGACGTTCGTGAGCCTCGAGGACGAGACCGGCATCGTCAACGTCATCTGCTCCCAGGGCGTGTGGGCGCGCCACCGCCGGGCCGCCCGGGCCGCGCCCGCCCTGTTGGTCCGCGGCCGCCTCGAGCGCGCCGAGGGCGTCACCAACGTGCTCGCCGACCAGATCCAGCCCCTGCACCTCGGCATGGCCACCAGGTCGAGAGACTTCAGGTGACTACCGGACCGGCGGCAGCTCGTCCTCGGCGACAAGGAGCGGGACGCCCTGCCCGCGCTCGACCACGACGACCCGGAAATGGCGGTAGTCCCACGTCCATGCCAAGGCCCGGCGGCGTGCCGCCATGGCGATCGTGACCGCGTCGGGGAGATCCAGCCCGAGGTCCGCATACCGCTCCAGTATCGCGATGGCGCGGGCGAGCTCCTCGGCGGTCGGGTGCTCGAGTGCGTGCACCCCGTCGAGGAGGGCGGACCCGAATGCCGTGGCCGCCTTCGCGTGTCCCCGGGCGCGGAGGAGGAGGTCCACCTCGGTGTAGACCGGCCAGGGCACGATGACCTGCCGCGCGGACGCTCGCAGCAGCTCCACCGCGAAGCGGTGCCGCCGCCCTTCGGCCCGGTTGACGGCAGAGACCAGCGGCCCGGAGTCGACGACGATCAGCTTGCCAGGCGTGCCAGCACCTCTTCGGCCCCGAGTCGACGACGATCAGCTTGCCAGGCGTGCCAGCACCTCTTCGACCCGGAGTGAGAGGTCCTCGTCGTCGTCGACGAGCCCGGCGTACGGGAGCTCGTCCCGCACCCTGTCGGCGAGCTCGGCGACGACCGCCGAGAACGAGATGCCACGCCGCTCGGCCTCACGCTCGAGCTGGGCCGCGACGTGGGGAGGGAGTGAGATGGTCCTGCGAACACTGGCCATCGTAAGAGTATGAACCAGCCGGTATGAACATGACAACCTACCAAGGGCGTTCCCGGCGGCGGGGAAACGGCTACGCTACGGGTCCGAGCATCGCGGTGACACCCGGAGCCCGCCACGGGGCGGTCACGGGCCGGAGCAGAAGGGTGGTGCGAGGTGCTGACGGCGTACATCCTCATCCAGACCGAGGTCGGCAAGGCGGCCCAGGTCGCCAGGTCGGTCGCGGACATCCAGGGCGTCCTGAGCGCCGAGGACGTCACGGGGCCCTACGACGTGGTCGCCCGCGTGGAGGCGCCCAACGTGGACGACCTCGGCAAGCTCGTGGTCGCCAAGGTCCAGGCGGTCGACGGCATCACCCGGACGCTCACCTGCTCGGTGGTGCACCTCTAGCCCACGCGGGCGGCTGCTGGACCGGCTGCGCCGCGGGGGACCGGGGTGTGGTGGTGCACCTCTAGCCACGCGGGCGGCCCGTGGGCGGCAAGGACCCGGGCCGCTCCCGGCCGGCGGAGCACCCATCTTCGCCTGGGCACTTCTGGAACCGGCCGGCCGGCGGAGCGCCCATCTTCGCCCGGGGGCACTTCTGGAACCGGCCGGCCGGCTGTTCGCCAGATCCGTGGGTGGACGGGCACCATCGGTCCATGAGCCTGCGTCCCTACCGTGCCCTGCTGGCCAGGCCGAGCGTGCCGAGCCTGATGCTGGCCGCCGTGCTCGGCCGGATGCCGACCGGTATGGCCGGCCTCGCGATCGTCCTGCTGGTCCGGGAGACGGCCGGGTCCTACGGGGTCGCCGGCCTGGTCGCCGGCGCGTACGCGGTCGCTGTCGGGATCGCGTCGCCGGTGCAGGGACGGCTGATCGACCGCATCGGCCAGACGCGCGTGCTGGCGGCCTGCGGCCTCGCGTGCGCAGGCGCGTTCGCCTCCATGGCCCTGCTCGCAGGGCAGGTCGGCATCGGCGCCCTCGTCGCCTGTGCCGCGGTGGCAGGCGCGGCCAACCCGCCGCTGGCTCCGTGCATCCGGGCGCTCTGGCCCTCGCTGGTCGGCGAGGGCTCCGATCTTCAGACCGCCTATGCGCTCGAGTCGACCGTGCAGGAGTTGATCTTCATCGCCGGCCCGCTGTTCGTGGTCGGGCTGGTCGCCCTGTCGTCGCCGTCGCTCGCGATCCTGGGCACCGGCGTCCTCGCCTTGGCGGGCACGGTGTGGTTCGCCTGTAGCGCTGCGTCGCGGGCGTGGCGTGGGTCGCCGCGCGCCGCCGGCTGGGCTGGTCCGCTCCGCGGCCGCGGGATCCGTGACGTGCTCGCCGTCATCCTGCTGCTGAGCACGTCGTTCGGCGTCGTGCTGATCGCGGTCCCGGCCTTTGCCGAGGACCTGGAGGCGCGGGCGGCCTCCGGCTGGCTGTTCGCCCTGTGGGGTCTTGGGAGCATGGCCGGTGGCCTCCTCTACGGGGGACGGACCTGGGCCGGCGACCCGGCGCGGCGGCTGGCCGCCCTCCTCGGCCTGGTGGCCGTCGGCATCACGGCGATGACGGCTGCGTCGGGCGTCACCGCGATGGGCGGCGTCATGCTGGGCGCCGGGCTCCCGATCGCGCCGGCGGTCGCCTGCGCGTACCTGCTCGTCGACCGGCTTGCCCCGCGGGGCACGGTGACCGAGGCGTTCACCTGGGTGTCGACCGGGTTCATGGCCGGGAGCGCCCTCGGCAGCGCCCTCGGCGGCCTGGTCGTCGAGCATGCCGGGACCCGGGCCGCGTTCCTGGCCGCGGCCGCCACCGTGGCCGCGGCAGCGCTGGTCGCCCACGGGCGGCACGCGGGCCTGGCCCCCGCCGTGCCGGCCGGCGACCCCGACCGGCACGGGACGCCGGTCGGCCGTGAGCGGGACGCCGGCTGCGCCCAACGGCCCGCTGGCCGGTCGGCCGTGAGCGGGACGCCGGCTGCGCCCAACGGCCCGCTGGCCGGTCGGCCGTGAGCGGGACGCCGGCTGCGCCCTAAAGGCCACGCGGGCCGACCGACCCGCCGACCGGGCCCGCGCCAACGGTGGCGCCGGCTCGGCCGCCCCGGGCGGCGAGGTGGTCAGGCGGCTGCCGGCCGGTTCAGCAGGTGGCGCAGGGTCGGCTCCAGCTCCGGCCAGCGGAACTCGTACCCGCGCGCCAGAGGGGCCTCTGGCTGCACCCGGATGCTGGAGAACAGCAGCTCCTCGGCCATCTCGCCGAGCACGAGCCTGGGGCCGAGCTTGGGCACCGGGGCCAGGGCCGGCCGCCCGAGCACCCGGGCGAGGGTGGTCGTGAACTCCGCGTTGGTCACCGGGTTGGGCGCGGTGGCGTTGACCGCTCCCTCCAGCCCGTCGGTGACCAGCGCGTGGCGGTAGATGCCGACCACGTCGTCCAGGGCGATCCAGCTCCACCACTGCCGCCCCGACCCGAACCTCCCGCCCAGCCCGAGCCGGAACAGCGGGAGCTGCCTGGGCAGCGACCCGCCCGCCGTGGTCTGCGCCGGCCCGGTGCGGACGTGCACCACCCGCAGGCCGGAGGCACGGGCCGGGTCGGCGGCGCGCTCCCATGCCTGGCACACCTCGGCCAGGAAGCCCTCGCCTGGCCGGCTCTGCTCGGTCAGCACCTCGTCGCCCCGGTCGCCGTAGTAGTGGATCCCGGAGGCGGAGACGAGCACCTTGGGGCCGTCGGCCATGCCGGCCATGGTCTCGGCCAGCAGGCCGGTGCCACGGACGCGGCTCTCGCGGATCTCGCGCTTGACCTTCCTGGTCCAGCGGCCCGACGAGATGGCCTTGCCGGCCAGGTGCACCAGGGCGTCGGTGCCGGCCAGCGCCCCAGCGTCGACGGTGCCGGCGGCAGGGTCCCACCTGGCCTCGCGCACCGACCCGGAGGAGCCTCGGGGCTCCGAGCGGGTGAGCCGGGTGACGGTGTGGCCCCCGGCCACGAGGAGCCGGACCAGGGCGGACCCGATCAACCCGGTCGAGCCGGTGACTGCCACGTGCATGGGCGGACCTCGATTCGTGCGGGCAACGGCAAGGGCGGCGGCCACGCGGCCGCCGCCCTTCATCTTCCCCTACCCCGGCCAAGGGCACCACGTGGTCAGCCGCGCTGCGCGCCCTCCCCGGCGGGCCGGCCCGGCTTGGGCTTGGGCTCGACGGCCGCGACGGGCGGGCGGGCGTCGGGCTTGGCCGCCCTGCCGTCCTGGCCGCTGCCCTGGCCCGCGAGCAGGTTCCGGGCCAGCTGCAGCCCGGCCACACCCTGGCTGAGCGCCGCTGCGAGCGCCTCGGACAGCCCCTGGGCGCCGTTCAGCACGATCATCTGGTCCACGGCGGCGAACGGCTTGGCCGCCGCCTCGACGATGGCCGGCCACTGCTCGGCGAGCTGCTGGCCGATGACCGCGTCCTGGTTCTCGGCCAGGGCGTCGGCCCGGGCCTTGATCGCCTGGGCCTCGGCCATGCCGCGGGCGCGGACCGCCTCGCCCTCGGCCATGCCCTTGGCCTGGGTCGCGGCCGCCTCGGCCTCCCCGATGAGCCGGGTCGACTCCGAGCGGGCGGCCGCCTCGGCCCGCACCCGCTGGGCGCCCGCCTCGGCCTCGAGCTTGACCCGCTGGGCGTTGGCGTGGGCGTCCAGCTCGACCTCCTGGCGGCGCGCCTCGGCGCCCGCCACCCGGGCGTCGCGCTCGGCCTTGGCCAGGGTCACCTGCTGGTAGGCCTTGGCATCGGCCGGTTTGCGCACCGACGCCTGCAGGCGCTGCTCCTCGCGGTTGGCCTCCAGCTCGGCGACCTTGGTCTCCTGGACGACCACGTGCTGCCTGGCCGTGGCCTCCGACAGCGGTCCGGCCTGCCTGGCCTCGGCCGCGGCCCGGTCCACCTCGGCCTGGTACCCGGCCTGCTTGATCTGGCTGTCGCGCCGGGCGGCCGCCTTGAGCGCGTCCGCCGCCTGCTCGGCCTGGGTGGCGTCGCGGTCGGCGGCGGCCTGGGCGATGCGCGCCTCCCGGGAGACCGCGGCGGCGTGGGGCAGGGCCAGGTTCTTGATGTAGCCCGTGGGGTCGTGGATCTCCTGGATCTGCAAGGAATCCACGATCAGCCCGAGCTTCTCCATCTCCGTGCCCGACGAGGCGCGGGTGAGGGAGGTGAGCTTCTCGCGGTCGCGGATCATCTCCTCGACGGTCATGTTGCCGACGATGGCGCGCAGGTGGCCGGCGAACACGTTGTGCACCCGGGCGTTCATCTGCTCCTGCTGGTCGAGGAAGCGCCGCGCCGCGTTGGCGATGGAGGCGTAGTCATCACCCACCTTGAAGATCACGACGCCCTGGACGCCGACGGGGATGCCCTGGTGGGTGACGCATTCGATGGTCAGCTCGGCCTCGCGCAGGTCCAGGGAGAGACGGCGCACCTGCTGCACGCCGGGGATCACGAAGGTGCCCTTGCCGGTCACGATCTTGAAGCCGAGGCTCTCCCCGACGCCTTCGGGCTCGGCATGCTCGCGCAGGCCGGAGATGACGAGCGCCTCGTTCGGCTCGGCCACCCGCCACATGGCCTTGAACATGATGAACAGAACGATGAGGACAAGCAGCGCCCCACCGGCCAGGAGGTACAGGGACTCCATGAGGATGCCTCCAACGCAGCCCTACAGCGGGCTGACCACGACGGTGCGCGGCGGGAAGTACTCGACGACGACGACCCGGGTCCCGGTCCTGATGGTGTCCTCGGAGTCGGCCGCGTAGGCGTGGAACGCCTCGGTGCCCCCCCGGACCGGGACCATGACCTCGCCAACCAGCCCCGGTGCGACCGTGCCCGTGACCCGTCCAACCTTCCCGATCATCGCGTGGTCGGCCACGGGGTTCCTGTGTCCTCGTTCGTGTTGGGCTGCTTTCTGCCGCAGCTAATGTTGGACCACTTCCAGGGGCGGATGTCCAGTCGCTGCGGGGATCTGAACGAATTCGATGGGGTGCGGCTCAGTTGAAGGGAGTCAACACGCGGCGGGGATGACGCTGTTGGCGTAGCGCGCTTGGTGTGTTCGTCGTTTCTCTTGGGCGAGGTGAAGTCGACCTGGGGCGCGGTGTCGGTCTTGTCGGCCGATCCGTTTCCCCAGGCCGCTTCCCGCACCCGGCGTGCCCTCTCGAAGCACCGGGCGCTCCGCAAGTCCCGTTGGTGGTGCCGTGCTGATCATCCGCCTGCGGCCGGCCAGGGGAAGGGGATTGCCCTGCCCCGATAGCGGTAGCGTGTGGTGCTCACCGTGGCGGGGTTGAACAGTTCCCGATCCGCGCTGGCCGGCCACCATCGCCCGCCGCCGACATCGTGGCGGCGGCGTAGCGTCTTCCAGTTGGTTCGGCGGTGTTTGCGGCGCAACCATCCCATGACCTGCCGCCAGGTGTAGTGGCTGAGGTAGTGGAAGGTCGCGCTGGACACGCCGGGCCGGAAGTAGGCACACCATCCCCGCAAGATCCGGTTGAGCTGGATCAGCAGGG